>Ga0302319_10015727_pt1 | contig 14007 bp, 9 predicted proteins | sample Bog_T0_2_FD_203319 | JGI IMG/M metagenome (GOLD analysis project Ga0302319, IMG submission 203319) | Peat permafrost microbial communities from Stordalen Mire near Abisko, Sweden - Bog_T0_2 | ecosystem: Environmental > Terrestrial > Soil > Wetlands > Peat | place: Sweden: Abisko, Stordalen Mire... | reverse complement strand
TCTATTTTTCAAGTGGACCCGGACGGGCCCGAAAAAGACAGGCGAGGGTTCTTCGACGGGCCGGAACTAGTCGCCGCCGAAGAGGCTAGGTCGAGTGCGGGTGGGCAGCACGCGCAAGTGACGCCGAGGGCAGATGCTACGGTCGCGGGACCGCGACCAGCGCTTGACGGCCGGTGCGCAGTTCGATCCGTGAAGAGCGCTCGTATGCATGGGAACCCCGTTTCCTGAGGATAGAACACTTTCAGGTGGACTGTATAGAGGAAGTTGAAGGGCATTGGTGCGCGGGCGAGAGAATGAAAGCGGAAGCAAAGGCTGGGCTGACCGAAGAGACCACGAGCAATTGCGGTTTGAGTCGGGGAAGGAGGAGTAGATTCCGGGGAAAAGGGAATATGTATGAAACGGAGGGCGGGGTAAGGTGACCTTTTTCCCGCGATAAATTACGTTCGTTGAATTACGTTAGTTCGGGTGTCCGTAATCTGGCGCCGCGTACGAGCAAAAGCTAACATCGGCCAAGTCGAGAAAAACTTGAGGCAGTTCAAGAAAAGATTGAGACCTCAAGAATTCCCTTCAGGAGCCGATTGATGAATACCAATTTTGCAGCCGATACAGGACTTGAGATCAGCCCGCGTTTTCGCCGCAGCATTGAGGAGAGGATTTGCAGGTTGGAGAGGGATGCGGACAAGGACGAGCAGCAAGTGGGGAAGCTTGTGGACTTTGACCATGTACGCAGGCAGATGCGGCTGGTTGCGGTTCAGCGGGCAGAGGCACTGAGGATGAGGATTTTTCTTGATCGCGCGAATCCGCGGTTGCAGAAGCCGGCGATCGAGCGCTAGACGATCGGGCACGACGAGAAAATGGAAGAGGCCACAGCTCGGATAAGCCGCGGCCGTTTTACTCTTGCACCCTAACGTGCAGAAGCCCCCGGCCACTGATTAAGTCCAAGAGGTGTCACGCGGACAACTCTGGACACCCTCTAATGTGGAGCACCGGGCGGGAATTGAACCCGCGTATACAGGTTTTGCAGACCTGCGCGTTAGCCGCTTCGCCACCGGTGCTTAAAAGCAGAGAATTGGGACAAAGGAAAACGATCTCCAGCGGATTCGTCGTCCCGATCGATTCATCGTTCGGCTGAATTCTTGTTCAAGTGAGATATCTATCCGCATGCAATTGAAAAACCCACCACGCTCTTCGCGGGTGGGTGGTCGTGGTTTCGATCCCTTTGTCGAGATCTATCCCAGAGAACACGCCCGCGTGATACGCCGGCTCAGACAGCAGCAGGGCTGACAGCTTTTGGACACGGCGAGAGCGGAGCGCTGGATCATGAAATTCCTGGCCTGCCGGGATGGGCATGAAGAGGCCCAAATCCGGACGGGTATTTGTAGATTAGGGGCAGATTGCGGGCTTGTCAAATAACAACAGCGCGGTGTCCTGAGGATGAAGGGATGCATTCGCGGGGGTATTGATGTGCAGAGTTCTGCGGCCGGGCGCACTACGCAAGGGAAGGGATCAGCGATAACTGATCTTCGTGGGCGGGAGGGTGCGGATACGAGGCACGCGAGACGGGGGCGGGAGGTTACCGAGGTCGCCTGCGCCGGCTTCGAGATAGGCGTCATACAGGACGGAGTAGACATCGTTGCTGCCGTTCAATTTTTGATTACGCGCGGCGAGGAAGGCGAAGCGAAAGGGCGAGGATGGTTCGAGTGTGGCGACAAAGCGGGGAGTGAGGTATTGCTGAATGTCGGCGAGGGCCATGAGCAGCAGGGATCGCCAGCTTGCGCGGAGCAGGTGTTTGAGCGAGGGTGAGCCATTGGGCAGCCGATCCATTTTGTCTGCGACGAGCCGGCTGAAGTTGAGCAGTTGCAGGACGAGATTGTCGAGAGGCTGAGCGGCGAGGACGGCGCGCGTAAAGAGAGTGTCGGAGCCGCGGGCGAGGTCGTCGCGCACATCCTGCAAGTCGTCTCCCAGTTGAAGAAGGACGCCCCATTCGAAAGCGAACTGGGCCTCGGCGGCGCTGAGCCAGGGTTGCAGTAGGCAAGCGTCGGCCAGCACGGACGCGCCGCCTTTGGCGCAACTGAGGCGAAGGGTGTCTGAATCGCTGAGCTCATGCTGCTGAGCAGGACTCCCAAGCTGCGCGAGGCTTCTCTCCTGCGCTTGATGGATGGCGAGAAGACATTCAAACACCTGGGGATAATTTGCGCGGGGATATTGGTCTTCAATGAATTGAACCATTGTCCATACAGCGGCTTCACGCGGGTTGTCTGCGGAGAGGTGCTGGCCGCACAAACGCCGGCGGAAGCGTTCACTGAAGTGGAGCTTTTGGGATGCGGACAGGCTAGGGTGGTCGAGATAATTGTCGCTGTAGGGATAGAGGAGGCTGTAGGCGAGGATGGAGGGGGTGAGCTGGATGGGGAGATCGAGAAGCGCCTGGAGGCCGCACGCCGTCCAGGCATTGCGGCAGGCCTGAATTGTGTCGGCTACCGAGAGGGTGGGATCGAAGGCGCGAGACCAGCGGGCAAGCTGAGTTCCGGTAGGGAGGAAATGGCCGGTAAGCAGATCGAGCGCGGCGTGATCGAGATCAAGGGCGGTGGCAGCGAGAAGCGGGAATGCGGCGACGATGCGCTGCTGGGAGCGGAGGCGGCGCGATGGTTTGCGGGCGCGCTTTACTTCGCGCTCGATGGTGTGAAGGTGCTGGTCATAGAGTTTTTCGCGCCGGCGCTGGTGTCTTGATGTGTAAACGGGGCCGGTGGGGACGGGAAGGTTTGCGCAGGCAATCCAATCCTGGATGGTGAGCTCGACTTGCGCTTCGACCCAGTGCCAGCTGTAGCGTTGAACCATGCCGCGTTGAACCATGTCTCAGACAGTTACGCTGCGGGACGGCGAGGAGTTCCATCGGCGGGTGAAGGTGCTGATACAACAAATTCTGCCACCGAGTGCAGGTTGTGCTGGCGCTTGGCATTTCCTTCAACTGACAAGCGCCGTCGACCCGGAAGTCGTGCGGGGAAGTTGAGCGAATGAAATTTCCAAATAGGCTAGTAATCAGGGAGTCGTGCGAGAACTTTCCTTTTTTTAGTCGGAGAGCGGCAAACGAATTCGAATTTCCGTTCCAGTTCCGACCTGACTCCGCACGATCAGGCTTCCGCCGTGACGCTCCACTATTTCGTGTGAGATGTAGAGGCCGAGTCCATTTCCGAGATCTCCCTTAGTGGAATAGAACGGCTCGAAGAGATGTCGGAGCGACTCATCGTCCATTCCGTGTCCATTATCCAGAATTTTGATTTCCGTCATGCCGCCCTCTTCTTTCGCACTCATTGTGATTTGACCGCCAACGGGCACGGCCTGGATTGCATTCGAAATCAGATTTGCCATTACCTGCGATATTTGGCTGAGGGTGCCGTACACGCGGACTTCTTCACCGTCTTCGATCAGGACGTTGACCTCCCGGTTCCTTATTTTTGCGGCGAACAGTTGCAGGATGTTTTTGAAAAGGTGTCCTGCAGTTCCATACTCTGATTTCCGGATACTTTCCTTCGACCATCGAAGGGTCTGCTTGGTGATCCCCGAGATGCGGCGAAGCTCGCTCTCGGCCGATGCGATGAAGGTGCTAGCGATGTGATCTTCCTTGACCCGACCTTTCAACAGGTACAAGAGATTAATGATTGCCTCCAGCGGATTGTTGATTTCGTGTGCGGCAACGCTGGTCATTCTCTCAGTAAGCGCGAGTTTTTCTGTTATCCGCAGTACCGCTTCGCGCTGCCGGCGGTCAGTAAGGTCCGTGCAGGTGCCCGCCCATCCCGCTCTCGTGCCATTGGCGCGAGTATAGGGAATACCACGGACCAGGTTCCATCGATCGGCGCCATTCGGTGGCGATTGAAGTCGCACTTCCAACTCAAACGGAATTCCTTCTTTGACGGCGCCCTTCCAAATATCGCTGCAGCGGCGCCGATCCTCCGGGGTCAAGCGTTCCTGCTCAAACCAACGACCTTGGCTGTTGAGACCCTGTTCAAGCCATTTCTGATTCACATAAGTGAGCTGGCCGTCATCATCGGCTGTCCAGACCGGATGGGGCAACGCATTGGTTAGTTGCAAAAATCGAGCTTCCTCGATTTGAAGGGCTTCTTCCGTTTGTTTGAGGCTGATCGTCATTAAAGCGCCCCGGAATTCTGTGGCTGATTTAATCTCAATGTCAGTCCACGGCTCGCTTCTTCCTCGCACAAGTTCACTCCATATCTCAAATGACTTTCTGGGAGTGAGCGTTTGATTCTTGTCTTGGGCTTGCGTGGGTTCGCCGGCCCACTTTACGGTTCGTACGACCTCGGCCCGGAACCACATGAGATAGCTTTGCCGCGTATGCGAAATTCGAATTGCCAGCAGGCCGCTGCCAGCCTCACTGAACTCCGAGGCCCATTCGATTTGGCCACCGAGGTAATGAGTCTCGAATACTTCAATATCCGGTCTGCTATCCAACCAATCCGCCAACCTTTTTAGATCACGGCTCCCGGGGGTATCCCCGTGTACGTTAACTCGCCCGTCGATAACAAGCGCCGCGCCTTGTGCGTTGGTGATCTGGATCAAATCCCCCATCTGGTCAGCCATGGATGCGAGGTAGTAGCGTTCGGCAGCCATCTGGGTCAAAACACGCCGCTGCATTGCGTGGAAGTGAACCATCTGATTCAAGCTCGCTGATGTTGCGAGGCTGGTCAATTGTGTGGAGACCAGTCTGGTCAGGAGATCGCAGGCGCTGCGAACGAGGTAAGGCACATTTCGCGGTTCGGCGTGATGCGCGCTGACGAGCCCCCAAAGCTTTCCTTCACAGACAATCGAGACCGACATGGAAGACATCGTGCCCATATTTCGCATGTATTCCAGATGAACGGGGGAGACACTCCTGAGGATCGACAGGGAAAGATCCAAAGCCTTCATAGGTCGCTGATCGAGTCCAAGGAGGGAAGAAGGGCTATACGATGCATTCGGAATAATCCGGACTGTATTCAGGAGATAGAGATCGCGGGCCTGCCTCGGAATATCCGAAGCTGGGAATCTGAGATCAAGATAGCTAGGGAGAGTGCTATCGTTTTGCTCGCAAAGTACAGTGCCATTACCGGCGTCATCGAAGCGATAGAGCAGGACACGATTGAAACCGGTAAGGCCCATTATTTGCTCTGTCAGCGCCTGGCAAAGCTCTTTCTCGCTGCGGAGGCTGTTTAGTCTGCCCACGAAGTTTGTGAAGACATGATTGGTCATTTCCGGATTGACCAGGCGGTCGGTGAGTTCAAATTCCAGGATTCGTTCACGATTTACACGATGCGTTACAACGCTGAAAAACCGCTCCCGAATCTGAAACGAGCCCAGATAGACAATCGGTTCGTCGATCTCAAACGAGTTGTTTAGAGCTCGCAATGCCCTGAGAATCTCGCGCTGAAGGATCGATTCTAAGGATGTACCGAGGATCAATTGCAGTGGAACTTCGAGAAACTCTTCAACGTTCTGGCTGGCAGCGACAACATGTTCCTGGCGATCATCCAGCAGAAGGAGAAAGCCATGACCTTGAATCCTCCCAGGGATGCGAATGGGCTCGTCTTCGCAGCTCTCGGCCAGTTTTCGGACGTCATGTTCGGGGAAACAGTCCGTGTCGCCTGACTGACTATTTTGCATTCAAACCCAGATTTCGCTGCATCCACTTTCCATAAGTGGCGAACATCTCTTTCGCGGAAGCTACAACGGCGTCCGTCTGATCATCTGGAATCCGCAGCTTCAACATTTCACAGAATTCCTTCCACATCTGTCCCGTTTGGCTCCCATTCCCTTGAAAGAAGGAGTTACCCTGACCTGCGCTTAGTCGAAGTGCAGATTCAACGTGACGGGCGATCAATTGTCCGCCCAGCTTCGATCCTTCCATGACGTACATCGTCCCGAAGAAGCCAGGAAGGCTGTTCATCTCTGGAAGGGTGGGACGTCTGTCATTCTTCTCGGTTACTCCGAACCATGCCAGGTCGAGCTCAAGGAGTGCCGTTCTTTTCCGTGCGATGAGTGCAGGTTGGAGCCATGTTGGGGCGTGGTCGGCGGCGTGCTCTTCCCAGGCGGCCACGATTCCGTAAAGCTTTTGGAGGCATTGAACGTACTGGGACACGGTAAGACCTTGATGCATCAGGGGAAGGGCGCTTTCGACGGTGTGATGGTCGGCTTCGGTTTCCCGTCTCAATTTTTGTAAATCCAGGTTGCGACTCCTCGAACACGGCTGAAATGTGCAGGTTAACTATTTATACGCTTAATTCAATGTCTCCTAGGTACGGGGAACCTCATTTCCGCGCAGCCTGGCAAGTCCGGGGGATGACTAATTAAGCCGAGACACGCCGGTCAGGGTCAAGTAGAGCTCGCGTCAGGATGGCGGCGCGTTGCGGAAGCGGATTGGGTGACTTGGCGGGCTGATCATTGGCTCTTAATCGAGGGTTAAAGTCGGGTTGTGGACAAGCTGGAAGTAACGCGGATTCCGTGATGCCACGAAAGGCGCAGATCCACTGCGTTCAGGATGCCAGCGCATTCTGTAGAGGGCGGGGCGCCCGCGTTCGGCTCCCCGAGAGGTCGAAATGAGCGTATGGCAGCAAATCGTTGTGGGCGGCGCAATCGATTGGATCAAGCAGAAGCGCGATAGTGATGTGGAATCGACGATGTCCTGATCAGGAGTTGGCGTGATAATTGAAGCTTGGTGAACTACTTATTCGGGAAGCACAGGAGCTGAGGGATGGAGCTGAATTATTTTGTGGTGGATGTTTTTACGGGGACAGTGCTGACGGGCAATCCGCTGGCGGTGGTGATGAATACGGCGGGGCTGAGCACGGAGCGGATGCAGGCGATTGCGCGCGAATTCAATTTGTCAGAGACGACGTTTGTGGAGCGGCGGCCCCTGGATGTGGAGCGTGCGGAGGGCGTGCGAGTACGGATCTTCACGACGCAGGAAGAGCTGCCGTTCGCGGGACATCCTACGCTGGGCACGGCGAGTGTGTTGAAGATACATGCGCCGGAAACAGTGGACGCAGGAGTGGTGAGGCTGGCGCTGAATGTGGGACCGGTGCCGGTGCGATTTGCAGGCGGTGATTTGTTTGGCGCGATGACGCAGAGGGATCCTGAGTTTGGCGCGGAGCTGGAGAGTGCAGAGGTGGCGCGGCTGACGGGGTTGGACGAGGGAGATCTTGATCCAGGATTGCCGCCGCAGGTTGTTTCTACCGGAAACGCTTTCGCGATTGTGGTGTTGCGTTCAGATGAGGCATTGGCGAGGCTCAAGGTGGACCAGGATGCGGCCACAGAGTGGCTCAGGGCTCGCAATGCGCGATGGTTTTACGTGCTGGGGCCCGTACGGGGTCAGGCAGGTGCGTGGAGGGCGCGCATGCAGTTTTATGGTGGGGAAGATCCGGCGACGGGATCAGCTGCCGGGTGCGCGATCAGCTACCTGGTGCAGCGAGGAGCGGTGGCGCCGGGAGAGGCAATCGGGTTGCGGCAGGGTGTTGAGATTGGGCGACCGAGTGACATGGTGTTGTCTGCGCAGGTGCGCGAGGCGAGGTTAACGGAAGTAAGCGTTGCGGGCAGCACCGTTCTTGTGGCAAAAGGACAGCTTTTCCTGCCGTGATGCACATGGTTTCAACAGGGTATTGGACCCTCAAGTATCGGTATGTGTTAACGCTAGGTCAATATGAGTTGTTTCAGAGAAATTTTCATGAAGGATTTCGCCTCTCGTTCCCTCTTTACCGGGGAGTGGAAGGCTCGTAGAGTTGCGATTCATTGAAGCGAATTTAGCCGACACCTATGTCGGTCTGGCCCCAGGCATTCAGCACAAACTGACCACGAACCAGAACAGTCTCCTGTGCAGCGATTGCCGGTAGCCGCATCGCGTGAAGGTTGCGCCCGCCAGGGTGCGACGACTCACGGGAGCGCGCCGGCTTGCGAATCACCCAGGAGGCGGCTGCTGTATTCACGGTTGCCTTGCCCTGAATTTCGTCACGCCAGCCTGCCACAAGAGCGGGCCGAGGCGACGTGTTTCAAGAATTAGTCGAGATGAAGGAGTTTTTCAAGATCATGCGTCCGAAAAAAGTGATTCTCTGCGTAGACGACAACGAACAGGAGCTTTCCGTACTCACGTTCATGTTGGCAACTAACGGATACCGGGTTTTATCGGCCTGCACCGGGCAGGAAGCGATCGGCATTTTCAACGAGGTGCAGGTGGACCTTGTACTGGCGGATTTTGCGATGCCGCAGATGAGCGGCAACCAGCTTGTGGGTCGGCTCAAGCAGTCGGCGCCGCACATTCCAATGATTCTGCTGGGAGACCCGCAGAAGATGGGGAGCGACATGCATGCGGCGGACACGCTGTTGGCGAAAAAGAATTGTTCGACGCAGGAGTTGCTGGAGCGGATCAAGGTGATGAGTGCGCGCAAGCGTGGACCTCGGAAGGGAACGCAGAGGGTGACGCAGGTGGAACTGGCGGCAGCTTCCTGAGGGAGTTTCAAAGGGAGCGATGCAGTTATTTCATAATCGAGAAGAAGCGTGGGTTGGTGGTTGCTCACGCTTCGCAAGATGCGCGACGGATGGGCCGACCGCCCTCACGGGTGCAACGAAATTGCCGAATCAGATTTGTAGTTTTTCACCCATCGCAAGGAACGCGGTGGATCGGGCACCTGGGCAGAGGTAAAGAAGCAATGATCCGGTAATCGTTTGCAGGTGACGCCTGTGGCTCGGAATTTCGGAGCGATATGAAGTTGGCCTTGACGAGTCCATGTAACGGTGGGCATACTCGCCCAATTGGTGCCCATGCTGGTTCTTGTTCTCCAGGGCCAGCGGGAGTGGGTTTATGGATCTCGTTCTGCTTCGTTTTCTTTTTGTTGCCCTTCTTGCCGGGGTTTGTTATTTCCTTCATCCATTTGGCTTGACAGGATGGGTGAGTGCATGTGGCGGCGCTTTGGCGGCTGTCGCGGTAATCGTTTTTGAATTGCGCGTGCGGGCGCTCAGCCTGCGGCGGTTGATTGGCGCGGTGGCGGGAAGCGTGCTGGGGATATTTGGCGCCGCCCTCTTTTGCCTGGTGCTTCGCAGCGCTCCTTTGAATCCGGCGAGCTCAGCGGTGCTGCAGATTTTTGTGCTGCTGCTGATGACCTACGTGGGGCTGCTGGTTGGGGCCAACAAGGGGGACTTGCTGAATCCGGCGGCGTTGGGGACGGTGTTCAGCGGGGAGCGGCCAACGCGGCGCAGCGCCAAGGTGCTGGACACGAGCGTCATCATTGATGGGCGCATTGCCGATATCGCCGAAGCGGGCTTTATTGACGGCATGATGGTGGTGCCGGAGTTTGTATTGCGCGAGTTGCAAATTGTGGCTGACTCGACCGATGGGTCAAAGCGTCAGCGCGGGCGGCGCGGGCTGGATATGCTGCAGCGGATGCAGTCCAGCACCAAGATCCAGGTGCAGATTGTTGCTGATGATTTTCCTTCGATTCGCGAAGTGGATTTGAAGTTGCTGGAGCTGGCCAAGAAGTGGGAGGCCAAGGTGGTAACCAACGATTTCAACCTGAACAAGGTCGCGCACCTGCATCACGTGGAGGTGCTGAACATCAACGACCTTGCGAATGCGCTGAAGCCCGTGGTGCTGCCGGGCGAGAAGATGACGGTGCTGATCCTGAAAGAGGGCAAGGAATATAACCAGGGCGTGGGTTACCTGGATGACGGAACGATGGTGGTGGTGGATCATGCGCGCCGGGTGATTGGGAAGTCTGTGGAGATATCGGTGACGAGCGTGCTGCAGACTGCGAGTGGAAAGATGATCTTCGGGAAGATTGAAGAGATTGCGCGCAATGGGGAGACGCAGAGGCCGGGACCGGTGGAGATTGCGCAGTAGTGGGTTTTGGGAATCGAAGCGGGGAGATTAGATTTGTGGCTTCCCACCCATTCGCAGAGTGCGCGAATGGATGGGGCACAGGGGAGCTCTGCTCAGGACGACGACTGCGTGTTTTTTAGAGTCTTGTGTAGATTTGGAACGGGGCCCAGTAAAAGGGGTTGCGGAACTTGGTGTTGGAATGGAGCAGGGTGAGTTTGGCGCGGCGCAGAGCAGCTGCTGGGGATTGGCCCTCTTCGAGACCCTGATAGAGCGAGTCCATGAGGCGCGGAGTTGAATCGTCGCTGACTTCCCAAAGCGCACCGATGGTGTTGTGCGCTCCGGCGCGGAGAAAAGCCCAGGACAATCCAACTAAACCTTCACCGGAATAGGAGCGCGTGCCGCTGCCGTAACAGGCGGAGATGGTGACGAGCTGCGCCTTGATGGGGTGGCGCATGATGTCGCGCGCGTAGAGCTTGAAGGAATCCTCACCGGCGGAGTTGGAGAGGATGATGGCGGAATCGAGTGGCTTGATGCGGCTGGCGACGGCGTGGGAGACGAAGTGGATGTAGGAATATTTTGCGGGATCACTGGAGAGATAAGTTGCGGGATTGGCTTGCTGGCCGGTGAAGGCGGACACATTGCGTGGCGAGAAGTGACGCTCGATCTGGGTCATCTCAAAACCGAAGAGGGGGAGGCTGGGGAAATCGTCGCTGGGAGAGACGGGATTGCCGAGGAGCAGAAGGTTGCGCGCCGTGTCGCTGCCAGGGGATGCAGCGGCGAGGGTGGCGAGCGATGGGGCGGAGACCAGGGTGGCGTCGTCGATCCAATAATGGGTGGAGTGGGTTGGCTGCGAAGATGCGGTGCCAGGGCTGGAGCCGGGAACCAGGAGTGTCTCGAAGTTCAACTGGCTTAGCGGGCCGTCGGCGAGGATCATGATGGGGGCGTTGGGGCGAATGAGCGTTGATGCAGGTGCGACCAGCAATCTATAGAGGGCCTGGCCGTCGTCGTCGGCGACTTCCATGGTGTCCTGCATATCGAGGAGCGCCTTGCTGTAGCGCTGGATGCGGGGAACGATTTCTTTTTGGGCAGGAAGGGGAAAGAGCGTGATTTTGGCTGGCGTAATGGCCCAGAGATAGGACTGCTTTTCACCGAGCCAGTAGAAGAGCAGGGTGGCGTTGGCTTTCTGAGCGATCTGGCGGGGATTGAGCGCGGTGGGGCGGAAGGCAGAACCGGCAGCTGTAAAACCGAGGCCTTGCGCGAGGGTGCGGGCACGGCTCTGGTCGGCTGCGGCGAGCGCTTCATCGATGCGGCCTTCTTTGACGAGGAGACGAATGTAGTCGTCATAGATGCGAGTGGCATTGGCGACAAAGGGAAGGACTGAGTCTTCTTTTTTGATTTGAGCGCGGGCTGATTCGAAGGTAGTGAGCGTGGATTTGTACATCTGCTCGGCTGACCTGATGTTGCCCTGGGATTCAAAGAGGGCGGCAAGCTCATAGCCGGCGTCGAGACGGGTGGTGGTGGGCGCCGAGGGATCGTTCTGCACCTGACGGAAGATAGACCCGGCTTGCTGGTCCTGATGACGGGCTGCGGCGAGTTTGCCTTGGGTAAGCAGGAGGGTGGGACTAAGTCGGTTCCTGTTGCTGCGCTCAAGGGGAATCACCTGATCCACGTAAGCCGAGGCTTGTTGATCGTCGCCGGTCAAGACTGAAAGCTGGGCCAGGTCTTCAAGGGCATTGACGATGTCTTCTTTGCTGCCAATCTGCCTGGCGAGATAGAGAGCCTGGCGATAGGACTGGGCAGCTCGGGTGAGATCGCCGGTATCGCGATACACATAGCCGGCGGTGCTTATCCATTGCAATTCGTTGCGGACGTTACCGATTCGTGCGGCACTCCGTTCAGCCTCAAGAAACTGCGCCAAGGCCCGTTCGCCATCGCCAAGCTGATAGTAGGCCCAGCCGAGATTTCCGGAAGCGACCTGAACAAGATCCTCCGCGCCTAACTGGGTTCCTTGCCGGAATGCGATTTCAGACCAATCGATTGCTTCGTCGAAGTGGGAAACCTGCAGGGCGACGAAGCCGAGGTTCGAGGCAGCGCTTCCTTCCAGCAGCGAGTCCCCATGAGCGCGTGCAAAAGCGATGGTCTGGATAAAGAACCGTTGCGCGGCGGGCAAATCCTCGCGTTTGGCGGCAACAATTCCCCTGGCGCGGAGTACGTCGCCGCAAGCCGGATAGTATGCAGTTTGGCACAGAACTTCAGCCTGGATGAGCCTCTGATCTCCCAACGCGAATTGTGCCTGCCGGGTCAGGGCTATGCCTTCAATGGCTAGCTTTTCGATGGTCCCATTCGCGTTTTCGGGTGAATCCGGGTAGTGATCCAAGAGATGCAGGGCGTCCGCGTCCATGCCCCGGAAAAGCATGGATTCGGCTTCCAGAAGCAGGAACTTAGAACTCCATGCCGGAGCCCCGGCGCTGAAGCGTCTCACACCCAGTTCAGCTTCCAGTTGGCTCTTCGCTACATCGCCGTGCTGAAAGAGTGTGGAAGCGTGTTCATAGGCGGTCTGGGCGCTGTCTGGGCTGTTGTCTTCAAGCCGGAAGAGAAGCAGCAGCAGAAGCACCCAAACACAGGCCATGGCAATGACATGGAATCTCCCTGGGCTGCTGCGAAGCGATGCTTTGACCGTGGCCAGCGGCATCGATCGCGGCAGGGCTTGGTCACTCAAATCAGACACGAGTTTTAAGGGTGAGTTGACCCGTTCGTTGACCCAGTGCCGATAGGCACGTCGCCATCGATCACGCAGCCCAGCTTGAGGTCGACCATGGTCAGGCGCACCGTGGTTCTCTTCGGGACTCCTTTTTCGAAGTCGTGGGTCAAAGTCACCCGGGCCAGGGTGATGGTGCCAAAGTCGGGGATCGTGATCACGTGGCCAAAGCATGGGCCAGGGAAGGGACCCTCGGCTTGGCTGACCAATGAGCACTCGACTATCTCCTGGGTGGCGGTGCTGGTTTCGGTGGTGCTGGGAAGTTGATTGTACCGCGCGAGAACTTCGGAAGGGAGGTCCTGGTGCTGGCGGACGCGTTTGTGCTGGGCGGAGACGCGGTCAATGAAGCCGGAATCCTTAGTGTAGGCGAGATCGTTGGCAGGTTTGTTGCCAAAGATGTTGAGATCGAGCTTCAAGTTGACGGGGTGGCCGGCAATGCGCAGGTTTTCAAAGTGAGTACCGAGGAAGCTGATGCGGGGGACGTAGCCTTCGAGGGGATGTTCGGTGATGGTCTGGCCTACGACGCGGTCGGCAGTGACGACCTCAAGGACATTGAGTTTCTCAACGACGGTAGTGGTGATGGTGGTCCATCCCTGGTTGGTCTTCGTGCTGCGGTTGCCGGCGACCTGGGTATGGGCTGAGCCGAAACTGATGACGCCTTCCAACTTGTAATCCGCGGCGTGTTCGGATTTGTAGCCACCGTCTTCATGCAAATGGGCGAAGGCCTGCGGTTTGATTTCCTGGACGAGAGGGAGGCGCAGGTTGCCTTCGAGGATGGTGGCTTCTGAATGGTATTTGTGGGTTCTGTCAGTGGGTTCGGGCATGGAGATTTTCCTTCGCTTTCGTAATGTGGGCAATTCTACGGCATTTTTGTTGAATGCCGGTGTCTTTTACGAGGTCGCGCGCACGAGGGCCGATTTTATGCGGGAAATGGGAAAGCTTACAGATTTCGAAATCCGCGGATGCTTCTAGTCGGCGAGATTGAGGTCGAACGAGTAACGATCGATGGCGGTGTGCTGCCCCTGCGCGGAGACGCCGGAGACAGCGACGGTGTAGGAGCCGGGTTGAAGGATGGCGCCGGGAATGGCGAGGGTCACTCTTTGATCCGCATTGGCGGCGGGGCCGGCGACGATGCCTGTGAAGCTGAGCTTGCCCTGGGGGTCGTAGAGATCGATTGCATAGGAGGCGAAGCCGGGCTGTTGGTCGAGATCGATGGGGAGGGCAAGTCCCTGCTTGCGATTGGCAGTGACGGGGAGACGCATGCCTCGAGTTGCGCCGTGCAGGGGCGCGGTGGAAAGGAGATGCGGCTGGTCAGCGGACTGGCGGAGCGCAGGGTATGTGACGAAGTTCTGATAGCCGATGACGAGCAGGAGGGTGGCAAAGACGGGCGCGGCAA
>Ga0302319_10015722_pt1 | contig 14010 bp, 10 predicted proteins | sample Bog_T0_2_FD_203319 | JGI IMG/M metagenome (GOLD analysis project Ga0302319, IMG submission 203319) | Peat permafrost microbial communities from Stordalen Mire near Abisko, Sweden - Bog_T0_2 | ecosystem: Environmental > Terrestrial > Soil > Wetlands > Peat | place: Sweden: Abisko, Stordalen Mire... | reverse complement strand
AGTTCGGCGTAGACCACGCCGTGGTAGCTGGGGTCCGGTGTGGTGAAGCCGGGGAAGCGGCCCGACGTCCAGTCGAAGGTGCCGCCGTCGACGATCACACCGGCGATCGCGGCGCCGTGTCCGCCCAGGTATTTGGTGGCCGAGTGCACCACGATGTCGGCGCCCTGGGTGAAGGGCTGGATCAGGTATGGCGTGGCGATGGTGTTGTCGACGATGAGCGGTACGCCGTTGGCGTGGGCGACCCCGGAAACACCGGGCGTGTCCAGCACGTCGATCTGCGGGTTGGAGATGGTCTCGGCGAAGAACGCCTTGGTATTCGGTCGTACCGCAGCCTGCCACGAATCCAGATCATCGGGATCCTCGACGAAGCTGACGTCGATGCCGAGCTTGGGTAGCGAATAGTGGAACAGGTTATAAGTGCCGCCGTAAAGCCGCGGGCTGGAAACGATGTGATCGCCGGCGGCCGCGAGGTTCAGGATGGCGAACGTCTCCGCGGCTTGCCCGGAGCTCAGGAACAGCGCTGCCACGCCGCCTTCGAGCGCGGCGATGCGTTGCTCGACGACGTCGGTGGTCGGGTTGCCGATGCGGGTGTAGATGTTGCCTGGGACCTCGAGCCCGAACAGGGCGGCGGCGTGGGTGGTGTCGTTGAAGGTGTAGGACGTGGTCTGGTAGATCGGCAGGGCACGGGCGTTGGTGGTCGGGTCCGGTTGCTGGCCGGCATGAACCTGCTTGGTTTCGAACGACCAGTGCGCGGTCGGATCTGTTTCTGTGTCGGCGCTCATGAGCGGTGTTTTCTCCTGGGAGTGTGCGAATTGGGTGTCGGGATGCTCGCAGTCACCGGGGCGCCACCATTGATGACGTCAACCGGCGGCCGGCGGTTAGCACCGACACATGATGGGACGCGAATGGCCACGCGAAGGGCTTTGATAGATACGCATCACGTTTCCCTGTCTACTCAGGGGCCCGTCATAGCGGACCCGCGCTTGCCGACGTAGCCACTTCTGGCTACTCAACCTGGTCTTCACCCGGAGCACCCCACCGCGGTTGGAGGGTTGCCGGCCAGCAAGCCGGGGCTTGACGCTGGCACTCATGACCGATTTCCAGGGTAGCTCATAGCGCCGACTCGATGCCAATAGACGGTCTGACTTGCCTGGTCGGGCCACTGTTAGCCCTGCGTGGGCCCCTTTTGGCCCCCTGTACAGGCCCCTGAAGGCTCCTGCAGCCTCCTAGTAGTCTGGCCTGACGAGCACCCCGCTCGCGCATGCTCCTCACGGCGGGAGGATTCGGACACCGATGTCCAATGAACCCAAGATCAAGGTCAAAGGTCCGGTAGTAGAGCTCGACGGTGACGAGATGACCCGTGTCATCTGGAAGCTCATCAAGGACCTGCTGATCCTGCCGCATCTCGACATCAACCTGGACTACTACGACCTGGGCATCGAGCACCGCGACCGCACGGACGATCAGGTGACGATCGACGCGGCTTATGCCATCAAGAAGCACGGCGTGGGTGTCAAGTGCGCGACCATAACCCCCGACGAGGCCCGCGTCCAGGAATTCAATCTGAAGAAGATGTGGCTGTCGCCCAACGGGACCATCCGAAACATCCTGGGCGGCACGATTTTCCGCGAGCCGATCGTGATTTCGAATGTCCCGCGGTTGGTGCCGGGCTGGACGAAGCCGATTGTCATCGGGCGGCATGCTTTCGGTGACCAGTATCGGGCGACGAACTTCAAGGTCGACCAGCCGGGAACCGTCACACTGACTTTCACGCCCGCCGACGGCAGCGAGCCGATGGTGCACGAGGTGGTGTCGATTCCCGAGCACGGCGGCGTCGTGATGGGGATGTACAACTTCAAGGACTCCATCCGGGATTTCGCGCGCGCCTCGTTCGCCTACGGCCTGAACGCCAAGTGGCCGGTGTATCTGTCGACCAAGAACACCATCCTCAAGGCCTACGACGGCATGTTCAAAGACGAGTTCCAGCGCATCTTCGACGAGGAATTCAAGGAGAAGTTCGAAGCCGAAGGCCTGACCTATGAACATCGGCTGATCGACGACATGGTCGCGGCCTGCCTCAAATGGGAGGGCGGGTATGTGTGGGCCTGCAAGAACTATGACGGCGACGTCCAGTCGGACACCGTCGCGCAGGGCTACGGCTCACTGGGACTGATGACCTCGGTGCTGATGACGGCCGACGGCAAGACGGTCGAGGCCGAAGCGGCGCACGGCACCGTCACCCGCCACTACCGGCAGTACCAGGCCGGAAAGCCGACCTCGACCAACCCGATCGCCTCGATCTTCGCCTGGACGCGCGGGCTGCAGCACCGCGGCAAGCTGGACGACACCCCTGAGGTCATCGAGTTCGCCCAGCGGCTGGAAGCGGTCGTCATCGCCACGGTCGAGAGCGGAAAGATGACCAAGGACCTCGCCATCCTCATCGGTCCCGACCAGAAGTGGCAGCAGAGCGAGGAATTCCTGAATTCGATCGCCGAGAATCTGGAGAAGGAGCTGGCTAACTAGCCGGTGGGCTGTTGACGACTCGGGTCAGCGGGGCGGCACTGGTCCAGGAACTCCAGGATCACCGCGGTGACACGCCCAGGCGCCTCGAACATCGGAACGTGCCCGACGCCGTCGAGCACGGTGAGCTTGTGGTCGTCCGGCAGGTGGTTGGTGAAATGCCGGCTGAACCTGGGTGCGGGGATGATCCGATCCTTTCCGCAGACCACCAGATGCGCCGGCACGGCGTTCTGTGCGAGCTCTCGCAGGCCGCCCAGCAACGCAGCCTTGACCAGCAGCTGGATGTAGGCGGGGCAGTGCGCGACGTCGTCGATGCAGCCGAGCAGTTCGGCGTCGCTGACCCCATCTGGGGATGCGCTGATCGCATAGGTGGCTAGACGGCGGCTGAACGGCAGGCGCAACACCCGCGGCCCGAACAACCAAGCGAGCGCCAACAGCGGGATACCCAGGACGAACTTGGCGATCACCTCGAACTTGGCCGGGCTCCATCGCGTCCAACCGCCAGCCGGGGCGATGCCGGTGACACTGCGCGCCCGCCCACGACGCTCTAGTTCGAATGCGACCCAGCCGCCCAGCGAGTTGCCGACGATGTGGGCGGTATCCCAACCCAGTTCGTCCATCTGGCGCTCGACGTGATCGGCCAGCACCGCAGACGACAGGAACCAGATACCTGCGGGTGGTCCTCCGTTGTGCGCAGCCATTGTCGGGGCGAATACCTCGTACCTGCCGGTATCGGCCAATTGCTGGGCTACGGTCTGCCATACCGCCTGGGACAGCAGGAACGGGTGCAGCAGCAGGACAGGCTCCCCGGAACCCAGGTGGATCGGCTGGCGCATAGTGCCGACAGTAAAGGCGGTACCGCCGGTACCGCAAGCACGGCGTGGCTGGTGTTTGCAGAGCCGCTCGCCCCCGCGTGAAAAGATCGGGGGATCATGAGCACCGCTACCGGATCGAGCCGGATTTTCTCCGGCGTGCAGCCCACTTCTGATTCGCTTCACCTCGGCAACGCGCTGGGTGCCATCACCCAGTGGGTCGCTCTGCAGGACGACCACGACGCGTTCTTCTGCGTCGTCGACCTGCACGCCATCACCGTCGCCCAGGATCCCGAGACGCTGCGGCACCGCACCCTGGTTACCGCGGCTCAGTATCTGGCGCTGGGCATCGATCCGGCTCGCAGCACCGTCTTCGTGCAAAGCCACGTGCCCGCGCACACCCAGCTGGCGTGGGTGCTGGGCTGCTTCACCGGTTTCGGCCAGGCGTCCCGGATGACGCAGTTCAAGGACAAATCGACGAAGCAGGGCAGCGACTCCACCACCGTGGGCTTGTTCACCTACCCGGTTTTGCAGGCCGCCGACGTGCTGGCCTACGACACCAATCTGGTGCCGGTGGGGGAGGACCAGCGGCAGCACCTGGAGCTGGCGCGCGACATCGCCGAGCGGTTCAACAGCCGCTTCCCGGATACCTTCGTGGTTCCGGACATGCTCATTCCCAAGGCCACCGCCAAGATCTACGATTTGGCGGACCCGACGTCGAAGATGAGCAAATCGGCGGCCACCGATGCCGGGCTGATCAACCTTCTCGACGATCCCGCTTTGTCCGCCAAGAAGATTCGCTCTGCGGTCACCGACAGCGAACGCGAGATCCGCTTTGACACCGACGCCAAGCCGGGCGTGTCGAACCTGCTGAGCATCCAGTCGGCGGTCACCGGGGTCGACATCGACAAGCTGGTCGACGGGTACGCCGGGCGCGGCTACGGCGACCTCAAGAAAGACACCGCCGAGGCTGTCGTCGAATTCGTCAGCCCGATCAAGGCCCGGGTCGACGAATTGACCGCTGATCTGGCCGAATTGGAGGCCTTGCTCGCGCTCGGAGCCGAGCGCGCAAAGGATGTGGCCGCCAAGACGGTCCAACGGGTCTACGATCGGCTGGGATTCCTTCCGCAACGGGGGTAGCGCGTTTCACCATGACCCAGCCGGCCAAGCCAGGGATTTTTGCTCGGTTACGGGCCCGGTTCAAGTGGCTCGACCATGTCATTCGCGCCTACCAGCGCTTCGACGAACGCAACGGCAGCTTCTTCGCGGCCGGCCTGACCTACTACTCGATCTTCGCGCTATTTCCTTTGCTGATGGTCGGTTTCGCGGCGGTGGGATTTGCGCTGTCCCGTCGGCCCGACCTACTGCACACGATCGACAACCATATCCGGGGCGCGGTGTCGAACGGCCTGGGTCAGCAGCTGGTCGATTTGATGAACTCGGCGATCCGGGCGCGGGCGTCCGTCGGCATCATCGGTCTGGCCACCGCGGCGTGGGCGGGTCTGGGCTGGATGTCGCACCTGCGGGGAGCGTTGACCGAGATGTGGTGGGAGGAGCCCTACGACTCGCCGGGGTTCCTACGCAACAAACTGTCTGATCTCTTGGCGATTCTGTGGACGTTCCTGGTGATCCTGGCGACCATCGGCCTCAGTGCGCTGGGCCATACCGCACCGATGGCTGCGGTCCTCAGATGGCTTGATATACCAGATTTTTCGGTGTTCGACTGGATATTTCGAGGTATCTCGGTATTTGTGTCGTTGCTGGTGTCGTGGTTGCTGTTCACCTGGATGATCGGCCGGCTGCCGCGGGAGTCGGTGAACGTCGTCGACGCCATCAAGGCAGGGTTGATGGCAGCAATCGGCTTCGAGGCGTTCAAGCAGGTGGCGGGGCTGTACCTGCAGGTAGTTCTGCGGAGCCCGGCGGGCGCCACGTTCGGGCCGGTGTTGGGTTTGATGGTGTTCGCGTATGTCACCGCCTATCTAGTGTTGTTCTGCACCGCATGGGCGGCGACGGCATCGGAGGATCCGCGCGCCAAGCCCGTCGATCCGCCCGCGCCGGCGATCATCGCCCCGCGGGTACAGCTGGACGAGGGCATCAGCGCGCGCCAGACGCTGGCCGCACTGGTCGTGGGTGCGTTTGGCGCGCTGGCGTTTTCCCGGTTTACCAACTGGCGCCGTTAGACGAGCGCCGCGCCACCCAGCTCTACCGCCAGTCGCCATTCACCATTACGGCGGTGACTTGCAGATCAAGGTCCAGCACCACAAGGTTGGCGTCATAGCCAGGACGCAGGCTGCCCACTTGGTCGAGCCTCAGAGTCCGGGCGGGCGTCGCCGAAGTCATCCGCACCGCGGCGGCCAGACCTACATCCCCGTTCAGGCCGAGCCCGGCCGCGGTGCGAAACAGCTGATCCATCGTCGCGGTGCTGCCGGCGATCGCCGACGTTCCGCGCACCCGCGCCACGCCCGACACGACGTCGACCGGCACCGTGCCGAGCCGAAATGATCCGTCAGCGGAACCGGCGGCCGCAACAGCGTCGGTCACCAAAGCGACCCGGTCCGGTCCGACAGCGTCGATCACCGAGCGCACCACTGCGGGGTGCAGATGCACGCCGTCCGCGATGAGCTCGACGGTCACCCGCGGGTCTTCCAGTAGTGCGAGCGCCGGTCCGGGTTCTCGGTGATGCAGCGGTGGCATCGCGTTGAACAGATGGGTGCCGACGGTCGCGCCCAGGGCTACGGCGCGACGAGTCTGCTCGTAGCTCGCATTCGTATGCCCGACGGCGACAACAACACCCGCGTCGATAAAGCGCCGAATCGCCCATTCGCTTCCGGGCAGCTCGGGTGCCAGCGTGACCATCCGGATCGCGTCGCCGCCGGCGGCCAGTACGGCATCGATCTCGGCGGCATCCGGATCACGCATCTGGGTGCGATCGTGCGCTCCGCAGTGTGCCGGGCTGAGCCAGGGCCCCTCCAGGTGGATGCCAGCGATGGTGCCCTGCCGGGCCTGCTCGGCGAGCGCACGCACTCCGGTAATCAACTCCGCTGGGCCGGCGGTGACCAGACTGGCCAGCGTTGTGCTGGTGCCGTGCTGCAGGTGGAACCCTGCGGCCCCGGCGATTCCGTGCGCTTCGGTGTACGAGGCTCCGCCCCCGCCGTGCACATGCATATCGACAAACCCAGGCACCACAATGGAATCGGGAAAATTCGTGTCGGCAGGCCCAGATGGTGACCCGGGACCGCAGGCCAGGATCCGACGACCGGACGTCTGCAGCCAGCCCGGTCGGCAGACCTGCCCATCGATGACCACCGTGCCGGCGCAGATCAGGGACACGGGGTCTCCGTGGCCGTCTGGGGGCTCGTGTTCTCCCAATGTCCGCCGTTCTCCCAGAAGTGCCGGATGTCCTCGAGCTGGCGCCCCTTGGTCTCCGGGGCATACCGGTAGACGACACCCAGAGCGACCAGCGCCAAGACCCCGAATACCGCGAAAGTGCCTGCGCCGCCCAGTGAATTCAGCACGGTCAGGAAGACCGCGGCCACAATCGCGTTGGCCACCAGGTCGGAGGTGAGCATCGTGCTCGACCCCATCGAACGCAGGCGGGTGGGGAAGCTCTCGCCGGCGTAAACCCATACCATCGAGCCGAACCCGAAGCTGAAGCCGATGATGAACAACAGCACGCCGGCAAAGCCCGCGACGGTGCCAAAACCCAATGCGAACACGGCGACCAACAAGAAGTCGGCGGCGACCATCATGGCGATGCCGGACAACAGAATTGGACGCCGACCCAGCCGGTCGACGAGAACCAGCGCGGCACAAACCGCCGCCAAACCGGCGAGCTGCACCAGCGCCGGAAGACCCAGCAGCGCAAAATTGCCGGTGAACCCCATGGCCTCGAACAGCCGCGGGCTGTAGTAGACGATCGCGTTGATGCCGGTGATCTGAATGAGAAACCCGAGGGTGATCACGAATAACGTGGCGCGCAGATACGGCCGTCGCAGCATCTCGGACATCCCGCCTTTGGAACCTTCGCCCAGGGCCCGGCCGATCTCGGCCAGCTCTGCCTCGGCCTTGTCCTCCGGTTCCACCCGCAGCAGCGTCCGGCGGGCATCGGCGACGCGGCCCTTCAGCATGTACCACCGGGCGGTGTCGGGCATCCGGAGCAACAACGGCAGCAACAGCCCGGCGGGGACGGCGGCCAGCCCGAGCATCAATCGCCAGTTTTGCGTACCCGCCAATAGGTAGTCGGCCAGGTAGCCCAGGATGAGACCGCTGACCGTTGCGAGCTGATAGGCGGTGAGCAAAGCCCCGCGCACCGCCGCCGGTGCAGACTCGGCCACATACACCGGCGCGACCACTACGGACACGCCGATCGTCAGGCCAAGCAGCAGTCGCGCCGCCAACAACATCGGCATCGACACCGCGACGGCACCCAGCAGCGCGAATGCGGCGTAGCCGACGACGATCAGGACCATCGACCTCTTACGCCCGATCGCATTGGCGAGCGCACCGCCGACCAGTGCACCGGCGATCTGGCCGATTACCACCATCGTCGTCAGCAGCTCTTGTTGCCGTGTCGTCAGACCGAATTGGTCGGTGATGTACAGGAGCGCGCCGGCGATGCTGGACAGGTCGTACCCGTAAATGACACCGACGCTGGCCGCGGTGAGCCCGACCACCAGGCCCCGCCGCGATGGGCGTCCAGACTCACCGATGGTCAGCTGGGCCGTACCCGGTTGCGCAGCACCTCAATGACGTGCTCGGGGTTCTCGGGGGTGATGCACGGCCGCACCCGGCCGCGGCCCACGTGCAGGACCAGCAGGGTCTTTTTACTTCCTCGATGGATGTCCAGCGGAAACCAATAGCGGGGGTCGGCTGCACCCCAGAAACGCCCCTTGCCGGTGGCCCAGCTCATCGGCCGGGCCTTGATGCCCTGGATACGGGTGTACGCGATCCGCTTGGAGGTAGCCAGCGGGAAGTAATACCGCCGGATGGTGATTCCGTCCTCATCGAGCAGCAGGCCGGCGTCCTCGTACAGGGCTTCAGTCACGTCAGTGAACGGTGCCACAGCAAAATCGGGCGGTCAACGGTGTGCAACGGTGGTTACCGATGTAGAGGCCGACGGTTCATCGAACGCGCGACCATGATCAAAGCGAACACGACCAGCGTGCCGATGAGGGCCACCCCGACCCGCACCGGCACTGTGTCGGCCGACGGCATGAAACCTGCCGCGTTGACCCCGCTGGCTTGCCGGTCTGTGTCCGGCTTGCTGGTGATCAGCGACGGGTCGGGTTCGGTCAGCGAGCCGACCTGGGTGCCCGCGGCGGTGCCGAAACCGTAGTCCAACAGGTGCGCGGCTTGTTCCCAGGGTGCAATCGGTTGGCGGGTCCCGTGCATCAGCACGGCCATCAGCCGTCGCCCATTGCGGTTGGCCGCGCCGACGAAGGTCTGGCCGGCGTCGTCGGTGTACCCGGTTTTACCGCCCAGTGCGCCGGGATACTTGTAGAGCAGCTGGTTGTCGTTTTCCAGCTGGTAGCCGGGGTGGTCGCCGTGGCCGGGGAAATCGAAGGTCCGGGTCGCGACGATGTCGGCGAAGGTGGGGTTCTGCCAGGCGTACCGATAGAACAGGCCGATGTCGTAGGCCGACGTGCTCATGCCCGCCCCGTCCAGTCCCGACGGCGTCGCCACCCGGGTGTCCCGGCCGCCGAGCTTGGCGGCCAGCACGTTGATCTTCTCCAGTCCCTGCTGCATACCGCCGAGTTGCATGGCGAGCGCGTGTGCGGCGTCGTTGCCGGAGTGCATCAGCAGCCCGTGCAGGAGTTGGTTGATGGTGTAGGTGCCGCCGTCGTCGACGCCGACCTTGGTGCCCTCGGCGGCCGCGTCGTCGGCGGTTCCGACGACCGACTTGTTGAGGTTGAACGCGTTCATGGACGCCATCGCGACCAGCACCTTGATGATGCTGGCGGGACGGTGGCGGCCGTGTGGGTCCTTGGCGGCGATGACGGCCCCGCTGTCCAGGTCTGCCACCAGCCATGCCTCGGCCGAGACATCGTTCGGCAGCGGCGGTGTGCCGGGTGCGGCGACGATGCCGCAGCTGCCGAGCGCGTCGCCGCCCACCGGCTTCGGTGGTACGGCCAGCGGTATCGGCGGATCCCCGGCCTGGGGGACCTCCGACGAGTCCACCGCGGGTGGGGTGGTCACCTTGTACGGGCAAGTCGCCGGACCAGCATTCGGTCCGGGACTGGGCTCGGCGACCGCAGCCGGCAGCCCGACCGGGGCAGCGAGCGTGAAAAGCGCCGCTGCCAGGCATGATGCGGCACGCATGAAGGACCGTGAAGTGGACATCGTGTGAGCAGATTAGGCGATCAGCGGTCGGATTTCAGGGAGCCGCGCTGTGACTGGTGGGACGGAAGTTACTCGCCGAGCCGCCACCGGCGGGGACAAGGCCGAACCACTACGCTGGCATCCGTCCCCGCACAGAAGTTCAAAGGGCTTGCCATTAGCGATCGGTTTTGGTCAAAGTTGCGGCGCAACCGCGCCGGTGACTCGAGTGGCGCGGATCCCCGGTCACTGAAAAATTTGCTCAAGCAGGTCGACAAATCGACTCAGGTTCGACGTTCCGGGCTTGAGCAGGTGTTGGTGGAGCTCAATCTGCATCGCGACTCCACCCCCAGCCCCGAGCTGCAGTCCGCGCTCGCCTGGCTTTGCAACGCACTATCGCGGATGGTGAACGACCCGAACGCGGTGCATTCGCGGGAAGTGCTGGTGGCCGCCGACGCGGTGAGGCAGGCCTCTGCCTGACCTGTCGCTGCCGCTGCCGCGAAACTGTGTTCCACGACGGCCTCACTCGCGAAACGCGTTGCCAGTTACAGTCTCGCGGTCAGAGGCTGGAGAGAACCGCGCGCAGGATCGATTCTATGGCGTCGAACTCGGCCTGACCGCTGATCAGCGGCGGGGCCAGCTGGATGACTGAATCGCCGCGGTCGTCAGTGCGGCAATACAACCCGGCCTCGAACAGCGCCGACGACACGCGGCCCAACAGCACTTTGCGCTCCTCGTCGGTGAAGGTTTGCTTGGTCGCCTGGTCCTTGACCAGCTCGACGCCGTAGAAATACCCCTCGCCGCGGACGTCGCCGACGATCGGCAGGTCATACAACTTCTCCAACGTGGCGCGGAAGCTGGGCGCATTGTGTTTGACGCGGTCGTTGAGGCCCTCGCGTTCGAAGATGTCGAGGTTGGCCAGCCCGACGGCCGCCGACACCGGGTGCCCCCCGAACGTGTAGCCGTGCCGGAACATCGTGGCGCCGTCGTTGAACGGCTCGAACAGCCGGTCGCTGGCGATCATCGCGCCGATCGGCGAATAGCCCGACGTCATCCCCTTGGCGCAGGTGATCATGTCGGGCACGTACCCGATGTCATTACAGGCGAACATCGAGCCGATCCGGCCGAACGCACAGATCACTTCGTCGGACACCAAAAGCACGTCGTACTCCTCGCAAATCTCGCGAACCCGCTCGAAATAGCCTGGGGGCGGCGGGATAGAGCCGCCCGCGTTCTGCACCGGCTCCAGGAACACCGCGGCGACGGTGTCCGGCCCTTCGAACTCGATCACCTCGGCTATCCGGTCGGCGGCCCACAGCCCAAATGCCTTGGCGTTGCCCTGAAACGGCTCCGGCGCGCGGTAGAAGTTCGTGTTCGGGACCCGGAAGCCACCCGGTGCCACCGGCTCGAAGGGAGCCTTGAACAACGGCAGCCCGGTGATCGCCAAGGCGCCATGGGTGGTGCCGTGATAGGCGATCGACCGCGAAATCACTTTGTGCTTGCCGGGTTTCCCGGTGAGCTTGAAGTACTGCTTGGCTACTTTCCAGGCGGTCTCGACGGCCTCAGTGCCGCCGGTGGTGAAGAACACCCGATTCAGGTCGCCGGGCGCGTAGTGCGCGAGGCGCTCGGCGAGCTCGATCGCGGGCGGGGTCGCGTATCCCCACAGCGGGAAGAACTCGAGCGTGCTCGCCTGCCGGGCGGCGACCTCGGCTAGTTCGGCCCGCCCGTGACCGACCTGCACGGTGAACAGCCCGGACAGTGCGTCCAGGTAGCTCTTGCCGCGGTCGTCGAAGATGTTGACACCCTCGCCGCGGGCGATGATCGGCGGCGTGATTCCCGGGCCGTGCCGGGCGAAGTGGCCCCACAGGTAGCGATCAGCCTTTGTCGACAGGTTCTCGGTCATCTTGCCCGCGAGCCTAACGTTAGGCTCGGGCCATGACCTCAACGCAGGTCACCGAATTCGAATCGCTGCGGCCGCATCTCATGGCGGTCGCATACCGGCTCACGGGAACCGTGGCCGACGCCGAGGACATCGTCCAGGAAGCCTGGCTGCGCTGGGACAGGCAGGACTCGGTGATCACGGACCTGCGCGCCTGGTTGACCACCGTGGTGAGCCGGCTGGGTCTGGACCGGTTGCGGTCGGCTGCGCACCGCAGGGAGGCCTACACCGGTAACTGGCTGCCCGAACCGGTGGTTACCGGCTTCTCAGATTCTCAAGATACTGACCCCTTGGCTGTGGTCGTGGCCCGCGAGGATGCCCGGTTCGCGGCCATGGTGGTGTTGGAAAGGCTCAACCCCGATCAGCGGGTCGCCTTCGTGCTGCACGACGGTTTCGCCGTGCCGTTCGCCGAAGTGGCCGACGTGCTGGGAATCAACGAGGCCGCCGCCCGGCAGCTGGCCTCGCGGGCCCGCAGGGCACTCGCCGCGGAGCCGGCACCCAACCCCGACCCCGCCCACAACGAATTGGTCGGCAAGCTGATGGCCGCCATTGCCGCCGGCGACCTGGACGCCGTGGTGACGCTGCTGCATCCCGATGTGATCCTGACCGGCGATTCGAATGGCAAGGCCTCGACGGCGGTTCAGGTCATCCGCGGGCCGGACAAGGTGGCCCGGTTCATGCTCGGCTTGGCCCGCCGCTATGGCCCGCTGTTCGTCACCGCGAATCGGCTGGCGTTGGTCAACGGTGAACTGGGCGCCTACACAGCTGGTTTTCCGGCTACCGATGGGCAACGGCCGATGTCGCCGCGGATTACCGCCATGACGGTGCGAGACGGAAAAGTCTGCGCGATATGGGATGTCGCCAACCCCGACAAATTCACCGGCTCGCCGCTGCGCGAAGCGGCGCGGTAGGCGATTTCGGTGAAGGCGGACCTGAGCTCGACAGGTTGGTAGCATCCAGGCACACTTCGTGTGCTCAGAGGAGGCTTGCGGTGGACGGGGTGGACGGCGAGGTCTTCGGGCGTTATCGGCTGCTCGCGGTGCTCCGATCTGGCAGCACCGGCACGGTGTATATGGCGCACGACACGATGATGAGCCGCGACGTGGCTATCAAGGTGCTCCTGCCGGAGTTGGCTGCCGAGCCGGGCTGTCAGGAGCGGTTCCGGCGTGAGATCTCCATCGCGGCGCAGCTCAACGACCCGAACATCATTCCGATCTATGAGGCCGGCGAGATCGAAGGACGGCTCTATCTGGTGATGCCCGCCGTCCCCGACGGCATCACAGTGCAAGACTTGCTACGCCGCGATGGCCCAACGCACCCGGCGGTGGCGGCGCGGGTAATCGTGCAGGTTGCCTCTGCGCTGGAAGCCGCCCACGTGGCTGGGCTGGTGCATGGCGATATCAAAGCCTCGAGTTTGCTGGTGGGCGGCGCGTTCGTGTACCTGATCGATTTCGGAGCCACACCGCCTGGCGGCGATACCGCCGACGTCCGCACCGATATCTACGCTCTGACCGCTGTGCTGTATGAGTGCCTGACCGGTCAGCCCGCCGTTGCGGGCGAGGACGGGCCGCCCAAACCTACTGATGTCGACCCGGCGATTCCGCCGGGATTCGACGGGGTGATCGCGCGCGGCATGGCCGAAGACCCCGATGACCGTTATCAGACGGCCCGCGAGTTGGCCGCTGCCACGCATAACGCACTCACCGCCACCGCCGCTGCCGATGCTTCGGGGGCGGTGGGGACAAAGGAAGTGGAGTTCGGTCGCTATCGGCTTTTCGAAAAGCTCGGTCAGGGCAGTATGGGCGCGGTCTATCGAGCCCACGACACCGCGCTGGGCCGTGATGTGGCCATCAAGTTGCTGCAGCCGGAACTGGCTGCCGAGCCGGGCTTTCAGGAGCGATTTCGCCGCGAGGCCTATGCGGCGGCCCGGCTGGCCAGCCCGAACATCATCCCGATCTACGAGACCGGTGAGTTCGACGGGCGGCTGTATCTGGTGATGCCGATCATCGACGGCGTCGATCTGAACAAGGTTCTCAAGAGCGATGGACCGATGAGTCCACAGAAGGCCGTGCGGGTGGTCGAACAGGTTGCCGCAGCGCTGGATGCGGCGCACAAGTCCGGGCTGGTGCACCGCGATGTGAAGCCGTCGAACTTGCTGATGGTCGGCGAAGATTTTGTGTACCTCATTGATTTCGGACTCGTTCACGAGGCCAGTGCCGGTCGCTTGACGCTCACCAACGTCGCACCGGGAAGTCCGGCATATATGGCCCCGGAGCGCTTCACCGCCGGAAAGTCCGTCGACGCTCGTGCGGATGTGTACTCGCTCACCTGTGTGCTCTACGAGTGCCTCACCGGGCGGTTGCCGTTCAGCGGTGGCGGTGTGGAGGGGTTGGCCGCCGCCCATCGCACAGACGAGCCGCCCAA
>Ga0302319_10015718_pt1 | contig 14013 bp, 14 predicted proteins | sample Bog_T0_2_FD_203319 | JGI IMG/M metagenome (GOLD analysis project Ga0302319, IMG submission 203319) | Peat permafrost microbial communities from Stordalen Mire near Abisko, Sweden - Bog_T0_2 | ecosystem: Environmental > Terrestrial > Soil > Wetlands > Peat | place: Sweden: Abisko, Stordalen Mire... | reverse complement strand
GCTTGTGGCTCTGAACTGTGATCCTGCTTGGCTCACAGCTTAACCCACGGCCAGCGCAGGGAGCCGGTCACTCCATGATGACTAAAAAACCAGAAGAATCGCGAACCAAATGCGGCAACAGGAGGTAAAAAGAATCATGGACTTTAGCACCGAATCCACGATAAAAGCCAGCGGCTCGGCATACGACCGCCTACATGCCTGGGAACTGCTCACGGAATGGACCCAAAGTGAGAGCCTGCGCAAACACGCACTCGCCGTGGAGATTTGCGTGGTGGCCTGCGGCGAAGCAGAGGCTGACAGGTTGGGGCTCACAGGCACGGCTCGCACCGCCTTCATCCAGATCTATTCCACTACCGCGCTTTTGCACGATTTCGACTACGAGCGCCACCCCACGGCCCAGGAGCATCCTTTCGTCGGGGTCCGCGAGCTGGAGCGGCTGGGCTGGCCGATTGAGTTGCGCACCGCCATTTTGGGGCACGCGCAGTACTCCGGCGTGCCGCGCGTCACGCATCTGGATCGATCTCTGTTTGCCTGCGACGAGCTGGCCGGCTTTCTGACCGCTTGCGCGCTGGTCAAGCCCACCAAAGCGATCGCCGAAGTGGAAGTGGCCTCCGTGCGCAAAAAAATGAAAGACAAGGCCTTTGCCCGCGCCGTGAACCGCGCTTACATGGTGCAGGGCGCGGCGGAGCTGGGCGTGGATCTGGACGCGCACATCGCCTTCTGCCTGGAGGCGATGAAAAAGCGAGCCGGGGAGCTTGGGCTGTAAAAAGCTGCTCTTCGCAGGTAGCTTTCTTTTCCAAGCACCCTTTCACCGGCAGGTTGCTACCCAGGCTGGGCCGTGAAACGATGAAGCAGCACGCGGCAAGCGTGCGCCATGACACCATGACCGAGCTTCCTGAATCCCTCCCGGCCCTTAAAGACCCGCCGCAGCCCTCTCAGCCGCGCACGGAGACAACCCGTTCCCTGCCCACGAAAAGAGCGCAGGAGATGCGGTATAGCGCTCCTCCTTCGGGTTGGTTATCGTGGTGGCCTGTGGCTGCCGGGGTTGTGCTGGGCGTCCTGGCCGGGCCTTTGCGGTCCTTGCTGACGCCCTATGAACCGTGGGGCATGCGCCTTGTGTTTCCTCTGGTGCTGGTCTCAGGACTTCGTGAAACCGGCTTCAGCGATGAGTTCACACGGACCATGCCGCAGCTCATGCTCATTCTTCAGTTCCCGCTTGAAGGGCTGCTTGCCAGGGTCATGTTGAGGCGGGGAGTCAGAGTTTTCAGCGCGGTGGGACAACTGGTGTTTCTTCATGCCCTCTGCGCTCTGGTGCTGTGGCTTGTAGCCGGAGCTGCGCAATAAAGATTGGAATGTTTCTACCCTGGCGCTCGCAGGTGACCCTAGTCACCGCCCGGCCAACGCGAAAACGCGCTATGATTGCCCGCGGATGAACCCTCGCTGTCAAACGCTTAAGGAGTGAACCATGTCCCGCTTCCATCACGTCGTCACCGAGTCCGCCAACGGTGTAAAGACGATCGCCATGAACCGGCCGGAGAAGCGCAACGCGCTGTGCCCGCTGCTGATTGAAGAGCTCACCGAGGCCTTCAACGAGGCGGAGACGTGCTCGTGCGGCGTGGTGATACTGACCGGGACAGGCCCGGCCTTCTGCGCCGGACTGGACATGGAGAATCTTGAGACCGTTCATGCCCGCACGCCGGAGGAGCACCGCCGCGACTCGGAAAACATGGCGCGGGTCTTGCGCACGCTGTACGAGTTCCCCAAGCCGGTCATCGCCGCCGTCAACGGCCCGGCCATTGCGGGGGGCATGAGCCTGGCCACGATCCCCGACTTCACGCTGGCCACGCCGGAGTCGAAGTTTGGTTACAACGAGGTGCGGGTCGGGTTTGTGCCCGCCATTGCGGCTTCTTTCCTGCTGCGCCAGGTGGGCGAAAAGCGGACCCGCGAGCTGCTGCTGACAGGCCGGCTGATGAAGGCGCAGGAAGCGCTGGAGATGGGGCTGATTACGCAGATTGTGGCTGCGGAGGAACTGCTGCAGACTGCCCAGGCGCTGGCGCAGACGCTGCTGCTGAACAGCCCCCAGGCCATGCAGGCGGTGAAACGGCTGCTGGCCAAGCACGGCCGCCGCCGGCTGGACGATGAACTGGAAGATGCCATCTTGATCAACGCCCAACAGCGCTCGACCGAGGACTTCAAGGAAGGGGTCAGGGCGTTTCTGGAGCGCCGCCGCGCCGACTGGCCGAGCATGAAAGCGAAAGCGTAAGGAGAGCGAGCACACAAGCGAATGAGGGATCGTCTTCGGGGTTCATAGCATTTTTGCTATATACTAAGAACGGCAAGGGGAGAAGGTGGTCCAGCCGGCAAGAGCGACGGTTTCATGGGAAGGCGATTCCCTCAATGTTCTAAAGAAGTGGCCGAACATTGTGCAGAACGCACTCGGAGCATCTCTGCTGAGGCTGCAAGAAGGAAAGCGTCCCACTTTGGTGACCCGCACGATGCAGTCAATCGGGCGAGGCGTCTTTGAAGACACGATCTACGTGCTGGATTCATTCACCAAGAAGAGCCGAAAGACCGAGAAGAACGATCTGAATCGAGCCAAGGCGCGGCTTTCTCAAGTGAGACAGCGCCTCCAGGAAGCGAGGACCGATGCCAAACGCAAGAGCGACTAATAAGCCCGGCCACATTACCACCGGAAACGTGCTCGAAGATCTCGGATTCTCTCCAGAGGAGATCCGGGAGATCGAGATCAAACACGATCTCTGGGCTCCGATTCGTGAAGAGATTGAATCTCGCAAGTTGACCCAAGCCAAACTCTGCAAGGCGTTGCAGATTCACCAACCCGACGCCAGCCTGCTGTTACGCGGCCAGATTGAGCGCTTCAGCATCACCCGACTGCTGCAGTTTGCGGAACGCCTGGGGCTCGCGGTCACAATCAATGTGGCTCCCGCAACTCAGCCTGCGAAACCGCATCGTGAAGCTCGGATGCCTCTGCGCAAGCCGCCGGTTCGGAGCAAGACGGCAAAGCCCCCGGCTGAACCGATGGCGCAGCGAAACGCAGCATTAGGCTAAAGCCTGCCGTTCAATCTTTCTTGCGCTACCGGTTGCGTCTAGCCTGCTCCCACGCCACGTCTTCAGCTGCCTTTCTCTCGTGCCGCTTCAAAAGAAGATAGAAAATCCAGCTATTGGTCACTCCCGGCAGTACGAAAGCCATTAGGTTAAACAATATCGTTTCTGCAATACCGCTTCCCAGAGCTTTCGAATCCAACACACCAGTTGAGTTCAGAAGCCAAATCACCAGCCAACTCCACGGCGTTGTGAGCACAAGGAGAGGAAAGGAGCCAAACCCTTCCCAACTCACCTGCGTCGTGACCGCAAAGAGGTAGAAGAACAGCAGAAGGATGTCGTAGACTCCGACGAAAAACACCGGCCACGGTTTCCTGCCTCGATTCCGGAAGACTCGGACTAGATAGACAATCATGCCTGCAATCGCCGCAATGCCAATCGCCAGTTGCGCGATCACGCCTTCACTCCAGTTTGTGTCGAACATCGGCGCCTCCGGATAGAGTTATGTGGGGCAGCCGTTACGCCAGCGGGTTATTGGCTCTGAGTTCGGCAACAATCTCCGCCGCCGCGGCGCGCGCCTGGTCTGCCTGATCGGCGGGAAAGCTGATGGCGCCCACACGGGCATGGCCGCCACCGCCGTAGCGCTCGCAGACTTTGGCCAGGTTCACCATCCTTGCCGGATCGGCCTTGGTCCACGGGTTCGAACCGACGGAGACCTTGGTGCGGAAGCTGGATTTCGACAATCCGATCGAATATGTGGCCTGGGGGTGCAGATAGTAGGGGATGAACTTGTTGTAGCCTTCAAGCGGCTGGTCGGTGATGTCGAAGAAGATGGTGCCGTCGCGCTCTTCGGCGCGCTCGCCAATCAGTTCGATCGCTGCCTTGTGCCTCTCCAGCAGCGGCGCCAGCAGATCGCCGACAAACGGCTGGGCCAGCACCTCGGCCAGCGGCATCCCGGTAAGCAGCGGGATGAGACGCGGAATGAAGGCCGGGTCCTGGGTGGACTCGATGATCAGCGTTAGCTTCATGGCCGGCGCGCCCATCTCCACAGCCGACTGGGCGCTTTCATATTGCGCGCCATCCACAATGTTGGCCCAATGAATCAGCTCCGCTACCGGGGCCGTGTCAAAGCCGTAGCGCGTTTGAGCGATGTGGGCCAGAAAGCTGGTGCAGGAAGTGTAATTGGGGTCAAAAAACTTGCGGCTGCCGCAGATTGGGTCCTTCTGGCAGTCGAGGAAATGCTGCTGGTCCTGGGGCGAGAGGAACGCCGAGAGGTGATGGTCGAACCACCAGGTAATCCGGGGCGAGGCGGAGTATTTGAAGTCGACGATGGCGTTCTCGTCGCCGGTAAACTCGCTCTCGTCAAAGAGCGCGCCGGCGCGATGGACCAGGCCGTGATACTCATAGCTGGCCTTGGCCGCGATGCACTCGCGGTGGAAGCGCGTGAACAGCGAGGCCGAGCACGCGCCATCAAAGCATTTGTCGTGGTAGAAGACGCGAACCCGCAAGACTTGCCATCCCCATGCGTGAAAAAGTTGAGAAACCAGAACTGTTAAGCATCAAGGGCTGAGCCGCTTGTGTCAAGGCTGAAGGCAGCCGAAATGGGACAGTGAAGAACCAGGAGAGAGACCTTTCCGTGGCCTCCCGAGCGCGCGCTGGAAATGTCGCAAGAATTCCGCTCCTGAGAAGCGCCAGTGTTCATTTGCGAACAGCTCTGCACAGCGGCGGACAGAAAACCTGCCTCTTGGTTCCATTCGGAGGAGATAACCATTTTAGAATGAGGGATTCGCCTTGCTTTCCGTTTGGCCTGAGGAATGCTCCCACTTAAGGTAAGCTTTCCGATCTCAATGCCAAGCCAACCTGGGAGCTACCATGCAAACCGTGCTTCAGGACCTGCGCTACGCCGTGCGCCAGTTGTGGAAGTCGCCCGGCTTTACCCTTGCGGCAATCCTTACCCTGACCATCGGCATCGGAGCCAATACGGCCATCTTCAGCATGATGGATGCCATTGTGCTGCGCCCCCTGGCCGTGCCTGACATGAACCGCGTGGTCACGGTTGCCGAGCAGCAGGTGCGCGGCGGCTACCAGCGGGTGGCGCTGGCCAATTACGAAGACTGGACGCGGCAGAGCCGGTCGTTCGAGGAGCTGGCCGTGTATGCCAACGCGGACATGACGCTGACTGGCACAGGCGATGCTACGCACCTGAAAGCGACCGTGGCCTCGCCAAGCTTTTTCAGCGTGCTGCGCGCACGACCGCTGCTGGGCCGCGCCTTCAATGCAGGCGAGAGCCAGCCCGGCCGCGACGCTGAAGCCGTGCTGAATTACGGCTTCTGGAAGCGCCGCTTCGCCGCCGACCCCGCGGTGCTGGGCCGCAAGATTGAGCTGAACCAGCGCGTATATACCGTGGTCGGCGTGATGCCGAAGACCATGCAATACCCTGCGCTGGCCGATGTGTTTCTGCCCTTTGCGCCAACGCAGCAGCAGCTTGCAAACCGCGGCAGCCACGACTCCATCGTGATCGGGCGGTTGCGCGAGGGGGTCACGCTCCACGACGCGCAGGCGGAGATGCGCATTGTTGCCCTACACATGTCGGAAGCGTATCCGGCCACCAACAACGGTCTTTCAGTGAGGGTGGAACCGCTGCTCGATCATGTGAACGGTTCGCTCGTCCCCCTCTACTTCCGCCTGGTCATGGGCGCTACGCTTTTCGTGCTTTTGGTGGTCTGCGCCAATGTGGCCAACCTTCAGTTTGCCCGCGGCATTGCGCGGCGGCCGGAGATTGCCATGCGCTCGGCGCTCGGCGCGAGCCGCTGGCGCCTGATTCGCCAACTGCTCACCGAGAATCTGCTGCTTGGACTGGTGGGCGCAATCGGCGGCCTGGGATTTGCGCAGTCTTACCTATACATCACGGCCAACTCCATGCCGGAACATGTGGCCCGCTTCATGCCGGGTTGGTCCAACGTCTCTCTGAATGGCCGAGCCATGGCGTTTTCGTTGGCGCTGGCGCTGGGTACGGGCGTGGTTTCAGGTTTTGCGCCCGCGATCGAGGCGCTGCGCGTCAATCTCGTTGAGCAGCTCAAGGCGGGTTCGCGCTCAGCCACCGCCTCAGGCCGCGCCCATCGGCTCAGAAGCATCTTCGCCGTGGCGCAAATTGCGCTGGCCGTGGCGCTGGTGATCGGCGCGGCTTTGATGGCGAAGGGCATGTGGTCCATGCTGCACTTTGCCGATGCATACAGCCCCAAGCAGGCGCTCACCTTCGATGTTGCCCTGCCCGAGGTTCGCTACGACACCCCGCGGAAAGTCGCCGCGTGGTATGGCAACAGCCTGGGCCGGCTGCGCGCTTTGCCCGGTGTTCAGCACGCCGAGGTGGCCAATGCGCTGCCCTACAGCGACCGCGGCTGGCTGGACGATCTGGAGATTGAAAGCCGCCCCGTGGTGCCCGGCAAGTTGCAGAACTCGCTTCACCTGCTGGTGAGCGATGGCTATTTTGCCGCCCTCCGCGTGCCCCTTGTTGCCGGGCGCGGCTTTACCGGCAGCGATACGCTCGCTACCCAGCCCGTTGCCGTAGTCAGCCGTAAATTCGTGGCGCGCTACTTCCCTGGCGAAAACCCAATCGGCCATCGCATTCGCCTGGGCCTCTCGCGCGGCAGCCTCGACCCATGGATGACCATCGTCGGCATTGCGGAAGACACGAATTACTCCTGGTGGGACCAGACGCCGCCTGAGGCCGTGTATGTGAACGTTGCGCAGACGCCGCCGCTCAATGAGACCTTCACCGTGATTACCGAGGGCGATCCGCTGGCGCTGGCTCCCGCGGCGCGCAAGGCGCTGGCCGCGCTCGATCCCGCAATGCCTTTGGATTCGGTTGAGACCTACGACCAGATGCTGCATGAGTCGCTGACCGGCCTGTTGTATGCGGCTGGGTGCCTGGGCTTCGACGCGCTGGTTGCCTTGCTGCTGGCGGCCATCGGCATTTATGCCGTGATGGCCAACTCGGTGGCAGAGCGGACGCGCGAGATTGGTGTGCGCCTGGCCATGGGCGCGCAGCGAGAAGATGTTCTCAACATGATTCTGCGCCGCGCGGCATGGCTTACGGCAACTGGCGTGGGGTGCGGCCTGGTGATGGCCTTCGGCCTGGCGCGCATGGCCGCCAGACTGCTGGCCGGCGTGCGCCCGGACGACCCCGCGGTGTTTGCGGGCATCACGGCCACCATCGCGGTGATTGCTGTTGGATCCAGTTGGATTCCAGCACGGCGGGCGGCGCGCATTGAGCCCATGGCGGCACTGCGGGACGAATAAACGCTGTCTTGCCCTATTGCGCGAGGCAAGGTCCTTGGATGGAACTGCCCAACCATCCCAGCCGTAGAGTATCTTTCCATCAGTAGAATTCAGCATCCAAAATCCCAACGCTTTTTGAAGGAGGCTCCATGGAGCCGGAGATCCAGCCGCCCCAGACCGAACTGACGCCTGTCGAGAGCACTGCGGAAGCAGGCCTCGCGCCCCAACCCTTTGCCATCGCCCCAGACCCATGGGAAACGCGCGCCGTAAAGTGGGTGCTCTTGGGCAGCCAGGGACTGCGCGGCGGCTGGTCGGTGGCGCTTTTTGTCGTCCTCATGGTGCTCATCGCGGGCTGCGTGGGGTTTGTGTTTTTCAAGACCCATCTCATCGATCCCAAGGCCCATTTCACGGTCAATTCCGTTTTCTTTGGCGAGTTGATGCAGTTCTTGGGGATACTGGGAGCGGCGGCCATTGTGGCGCTTGTCGAGCGCCGGCGCGGCAATCTGCTGGCCTTCAATCTGATGGGCCCTCGCCGCGCCACCCACTTTTTCAGTGGGATCGCAGCGGGCATTCTGGCTCTCTCTGCGCTGGTGGGCACCATGGCCTGGGGCGGTTGGCTGAACTTTGGGCCGGCGGCGCTCACGGGTGCTCAGATTTTCAAAATGGGCGCGCTCTGGGGTGGCGTCTTTCTGCTGGTGGGCTGCGTGGAAGAAGGCATGTTCCGCTGCTACCTGCAGTTCACGCTCACCCGCAGCCTCAACTTCTGGTGGGCGCTGGGCATCAGCGCACTGGTATGCACATTCCTGCTGCTGACCCACAAGGGCAACGGCGCATGGGGCGTTTACATCATGGTGCTGCTCGGTCTGGCTCCGTGCCTCTGGCTGCACTTGAAGAAAGCTGAGAGCTCCGGGTTCTGGCAGGCGGCCTGGATCACCTCAACGCTTTTCGGCTTTGTCCATACGGGCAACAATGGCGAAAACCGGATTGGAATTTTCGCCGCGGGGGCCATCGGCTTTGTCTTTGTGGTCAGCATCCGGGTCACCGGCTCGGCATGGTGGGCCATTGGCTGCCACGCTGGGTGGGACTGGGCCGAGACCTACTTCTATGGCGCCATCGACAGCGGCAATGTGGCCACCGGCCACTACCTGACCACCAGCCCGGCCGGCAATCCGCTGTGGAGCGGCGGAAACGACGGCCCCGAGGGCAGCGTGCTGGTTCTGGGCGTCATTGTGTTGCTGCTGGTGGCGCTCGTCGCGATCTACGGCCGCGGAAAAGCCGCGGCATTGCCTGCGCCCGCTACGGAGTTGGCGGCCGGATAATTCTCGACGCCGCGAGGCTCAGTTGAAAAGCTGGGCTTCGCGGCACATAGCCGCGGTGTCGCCGCGGGATTATCCTGTTCATGACAGATGCCCAACGCCGATCCTGTAGCCAAAGCTCCCGCTTCCATCGCCGTACCGCGCGCCAGCGGCCGCAATCGCCGCTGGCCGCGCATTCTGCTGGGTTGCCTGTGCGGCTTTGCCGCCGCGCTGCTGCTGGCTGCGGGCGTGGGCGTTCTCTGGCTGCGCGCCACGGCCAGGGCAGCATTGCCGGTGCTGGACGGCGACTTGCACCTGGCCGGACTCTCGGCGCCGGTGATCGTCCGCCGCGACGGCCATGGCGTTCCCCACATTGAAGCAGCTACCCAGGAAGACCTGTTTGTGGCCCAGGGCTATGTCACGGCGCAGGACCGGCTGTGGCAGATGGATGCCTTCCGGCGCAATGCCAACGGCGAACTGGCAGAGATTCTGGGACCATCCCTGGTCCGCCACGACAAGACGCAGAGGGTTCTTCAACTGCGCAACACGGCCCGACGCATCTATGCCAAGCTGGCCGCGGAAGACCGCGCGCGCCTGGACGCCTACGCGCGCGGCGTGAACCTGTTCATCGCGCAGCACGCGGACACGTTGCCGCCGGAGTTCAAGCTGCTGATGTACCGCCCTCGGCCCTGGAGCGGCGTAGATTCGGTGAGCATCGTCATGATGATGGTGGAGATGCTGGACACACACTGGTACTCGAAACTGGCGCGCGAGGAGATCGCCGCCGATCTCAACAATCCAAAACTCGAAGCCGATCTTTACCCGGTCGGCTCGTGGCGCGATCATCCACCCACCGGCATCCAGTTGGACCTGAGCCAGCCTCACCCGGTGCAACCCGCCACCCAGGACCCCGACGACGAAGACGAAAACACCCAGGCCGGCGCCACGAGCCCCACGCATTTCGATGGCCTCGCCGATCTACGCTCCGCGCTGGGCCTACCCGCCTGCACCGGCTGCGCATTCGGATCCAACAACTGGGTCATCTCCGGCAAGCACACTGCCAGCGGCAAGCCATTGCTCGCGAACGACATGCACCTGCAACCCGCCGAGCCCAACATCTGGTACATGGCCGACCTCAAGGCGCCGGGCTTTCACGCCGCCGGAGTCACGTTGCCCGGCCTGCCGTTCGTCGTCGCCGGCCACAACGAACATGTGGCCTGGGGCTTTACCGCCCTCTACGCCGACGTGCAGGACATCTACATCGAAAAGCTTCAAGGCAACAATTATGAAGCCGGCGACCTAAGCCGGAAGCCGCTGGCCGTGGACCACGAGGTGATCAAAGTTCGCGCCGGGAAAGACGTCTTGCTGGACGTTCGCTTCACAGACCACGGGCCGCTGCTGAATCCACTCTTCAAGAAACCCATCCACCCCATGGCGCTGAAGTGGACGCTCTACGATGCCGCGCTGAATGCGCTCCCGCTCTACCAGATGAACACCGCCTCCAACTGGCAGGAGTTTTCATCGGCGCTCAGCGCCTGGCCGTGGCCCACGCAGAATGTGGTCTACTCCGACGATCAAGGCCACATCGCCTACCATGCCGTGGGCCGCGTTCCGATCAGGACGATGAAATCTGACAAGCCTCTGCCGCACGACACACAGAATCTGCGGTTTGAGTGGGGCGATGACTCTTTCTTCTCCGGCAAGAGCAACTCGCCCTATATCCCCTTCGACCAGATGCCCAACACCTACGATCCACCCTCGGGTTTTCTGGCCACCGCCAACTCCCGCGTCACCAGCGACAAGTTCCCTGCTCCCATCACCGACGAGTGGGCTGACCCCTACCGCATCGAGCGCATTTACAAATCGCTGCAAGCCCGCGACCAACTCACCCCCGCCGATATGCTGGCGTTGCAGACCGATGTGTACAGCGAGGTGGATCAGGAGCTTGGCCATCGTTTTGCTTACGCCATCGATCACGCCGCAGACGCCGACGAGCGGCTGAAGCAGGCCGCCGACCTGATGCGCAGTTGGAACGGGAAGCTCACTACAGACTCCGCCGCCGCCTCAATCGTGACCCAGACACGCGCGGCTCTCTGGCCGCTGCTTCTCAGGCCGAAACTGGGCAAGGATGCGGACGAATACGAGTGGTCCGAGTCCAATTTTGCCGAGGAAGAGATCGTGATGCACGCCAACCCCGACTGGCTGCCACACGGCTACAAGGACTGGGACGCTCTGCTCACCGAGGCCGTGCGCCGCGGGATGAAAGCCGGCAAAGCGCCCGGCGATGTGGCCCGATGGGCTTACGGCGGCTGGCACGTGATCGATATCGAGCATCCGCTGGCCAGCTTCCTGCCGTTGGTTGGCCGCGTGGCCGGAACCGGCGAACAGCCACTGAGCGGAGACACCACCACGGTGAAGCAGGTGGGGCGCGACTTTGGCCCCTCGCAGCGCTTCACCATGGACTGGAGCAACATCGACGGCTCGACGGAGAACATCGTGCTCGGCGAAAGCGGCAACCCGCTCAGCGCCAACTTCCGCGATCAGTGGAACGACTATTACGCGGGAACTACGTTTGCCCTCCCCTTCAGCCCGGCAGCGGTAGCGGCCCAGACGCGCCACACGCTGCGCCTGCTGCCATAGTGGGCCCCGTGGATCTGGCGATGGACTTCAACCACCTTTGGCGTGCACACCGGCAGCCGGCTCAGCACGCTGGCCGTGCTGCCGCTCACAGCCCAATGTTTGCCGGAACCCAGGCTGAGCCGCCCTCGTCTAAAATAGGATCAATGTCAGTCGATGTGAAAGCTTTGCGACACGAAGCCACGGAGCGGACCGACCGCGCCTTGGAAGAGCTTTTGCTCAGCGTGGAAACGGCGCCCACTTCGATTCACGGCGCGATGCGCCACTCCGTCTTTGCCGGCGGCAAACGGTTGCGCCCGCTGCTCGCTTACCAGGCGGCCGCGACCATCGCAGGCGCGGTGCCCAAGGGCATTGAAAAGCTGGGCGCGGCCCTGGAGATGCTTCATACCTACTCGCTGATCCACGACGACCTGCCCGCCCTGGACAACGACGATCTGCGCCGCGGCAAGCCCACATGCCACGTGGTTTTCGGCGAGGCCATCGCCATTCTGGCCGGCGACGCTCTGCAAACCCGCGCCTTTGAGGTTCTGGCCGGCCTCGATGTCCCGCCCGCCGCAACCGTCCAGATCATCGGCCTCATCGCCAATGCCGTGGGTACCGTTGAAGGCATGATCGGCGGGCAGGTCCTCGACATCGAAAGCGAACATCGGAAGCCGACGGCGGAGCTGGTGAACGCGATTCACCGCGCCAAGACCGGCGCGCTGATCCGGGTCAGTGTGGTGGCGGGTGGCGTCTATGCCGGGGCCACAGCCGAGGACGCGGCGCGGCTGGACATCTTCGGACGCAAGGCCGGCCTCGCCTTCCAGATTGCCGACGATGTGCTCGATATGACCGAGGACTCGGCCCACCTGGGCAAGACAGCGGGCAAGGACCTTGCCACAGAAAAGGTCACGTGGCCAGCCGTCTTCGGCATTGAGCAGAGCCAGCGCGACGCCGCGGCCCTGATCGAAGAAGCCTTTGCCGCGTTGGCGCCCTATGGCAGCCGGGCCGAGGGCCTTAAGGCCGTCGCCCGCTACCTGGTCGAGCGGAAGAACTAGGCGATGCTTTCCGAATCCGACATCCTCACCGCCCTGCGCGACTGCTTTGACCCCGAAGTCAAGTTGAACCTCGTCGATCTGGGGTTGATCTACGCTGTCTCGACCGGCCCCGATCCCGATTCGACGCCGGCATGGCCGCGCCAGTGGGTCAAGGTGACCATGACGCTGACCACTCCGCAGTGCCCAGCTTCTGGCCTCATCTTCGAGCAGGTACACAACCGGCTGGCCGGCATCGCCGACATCAGCAAGGTTGAAGTCGATTTGGTCTGGGAACCCAAATGGACAGCCCACCGCATCAGCGAAGCGGGCCGCCGGCAACTCGGCATTTAGCTTTACTTGGCAAAGACTTTGTGCAGCCTCTCACGCTTCACAGCTACTTCGTCCACCGCCCCTTGCACGTCGCTCAACAACCGCTGCACGTCGTCAATGTACCTGGGCAACCGCTGCCACCAGGATTGGATCGTGCCCTGCTGATCGAGGAGGGCCAGCGCCGTGCCTGTAGAGGCTGCGAGGATGCCCGCACGCCGATAGCCGGTGAGAAACAGCACCCCGCCCGCAACCAGCGCGCCGCCGGCAGCAAGGCGGGTCAAATTGAGCTTGTCGTCCTGGAGGGCCGGAAGAGGCGCTTCTTCGTTCTTCCTGGGCTGAGAGAGCGGCACAACAACCATGTTCTTCTCCTTCCGGTCCCAAGCGTTTCGCTGGACCGGGTGCTTCGAGTATCGCTCTTGATTGGATGCAGCGGGCCAGCAGTTTCACCACTCCCGGACGCATCCGCGTTCAATCCAGGTCGAATTCCCGCAATGGCTTGCCCTCGGGGGCGTCCTTGGCCTTGCGCAAGGCTTCGGCGAACTTCTTCTCGAAGAGATCTTCCTTGTTCTTCTCCGCGTCCATCGACTGGCGGAAGATCGACTCCTTGCGCTCATCCTGCTCGCGCATGGACTTGGCCGCCGCCTCCAGGTCTTCAAACGTCCGCTTGCGCGGAGCCGCCGTGTGGCTGATCAACAAGCCCGTGGCCGCGTCGATCTTGATCATCGCCCCGCAGTCCGGGCAGGCTATTTCGAATGTCTGTTGTTGCTTTGCTTTCGCCATTTTTCTTTCCGAATTGTATGCGCTTTAGGTTAAGGCTGCACAGCGAATCGCGCAAACTGCCTGCCTGACCGGTTGCGCGCAAAGACCAACTGCTGGAAGAGCGCCTTGCCGCCTCACCAGCTACCCGGCTTGAGCGCATGGTTGCATTGCCTCCCCATTTTGCGACCGTCGCCGCCGCCGCTCTCGACGAAGACTGGATTTGAGATCCCTTCGATCGGTGGATCGTGGCGCAAACCAAGAAAAATGCCTTTGTGGCCCTTTTGGGGATTATTCAATCTCCACGTTGACGCTGAATTGCTCTTCGCCCAGCACAGGTTTTTCCCAGGAGCGCACGTAGCGCATCAGCAGAATGCCGTCGCCCTTGCGGCGCGGCTCAAACGTGAACACCTGCACAACAGGCCGGCCCACGCCGGGCTCTGTCGGATCGGTCTGCCGCTGGCGGATCAACTTCAAGACAGCCGTCGATTTGGGGTGCACATACCACATGTAACCGGTGGAGGGGTTCGAAGTCAGGCGCACCTCCAGCGTATCTCCCATCTTGATCTGAACGCTGTTGCCTTTGTCGTCGTCCGTGACGATCTTGGTTTCCGCAACAGTTTTGATTGGATAAAGGG
>Ga0302319_10015715_pt1 | contig 14015 bp, 10 predicted proteins | sample Bog_T0_2_FD_203319 | JGI IMG/M metagenome (GOLD analysis project Ga0302319, IMG submission 203319) | Peat permafrost microbial communities from Stordalen Mire near Abisko, Sweden - Bog_T0_2 | ecosystem: Environmental > Terrestrial > Soil > Wetlands > Peat | place: Sweden: Abisko, Stordalen Mire... | reverse complement strand
CATCGAGGGCATCGGCGGCATCCTCGCCGTCCACGATACCCGCGCCATCCGCCGCGGCTGCACCCGCCCTTCCTGCGGTCGACATCATCGTGCCGGCGCGCGACGAGGCGGCGACGATCCGTCCCGTTATTGCCTCGCTGCTCGGCCAGGATTACGCCGGGCGCTTCCGCGTATGGTTGGTCGACGACGGCTCGATTGATGGGACGGCAGCGCTGGCGGGCAGCGCACGGCAACTGACGACGCTGCGCGCTGCGGAAAAGCCCCCCGGATGGTCCGGAAAGCTCTGGGCGCTGCACGAGGGTGTCGCCGCGAGCAGCGCGCCGCTGCTGCTTTTCACCGACGCCGACATCGTGCACGATCCGAGGCATCTCGCCTCGCTGGTGGTACGCCTACTCGAGCCCGGCACCCGGATGGTGAGCGAAATGGTGCATCTGCATTGCGTTAGTTTCGCCGAGCGCGCCCTGGTGCCTGCCTTCGTATATTTCTTTCAGATGCTCTACCCTTTCGCCCGTGTGAACGACCCGCGATCGCGCGTTGCCGCGGCCGCCGGCGGCACGGTTCTGATCCGGCGCGAGGCGCTCGATGCCATCGGCGGAATCGGCGCGATCCGGGGCGCGCTCATCGATGATGTCGCGTTGGCGGCCGCGGTGAAGCCGGGCGGCGCAATTTACCTGGGGCACTCGGGCCTCGCCGCCTCCATCCGGCCCTATCCGCATGTCGGCGACATCTGGCGGATGATTTCCCGCACGGCGTTCACCCAACTACGCCATTCGCTGTCGCTGCTGGTGCTGACGCTGCTGGGTCTCACGCTCGTCTGGTGGGTTCCGGTTTGGCAGATGTTCGCCGGCCAAGGTTGGCTGCGGACGGCGGGATGCGCCGCCTTCGTGCTCGCCGCGTGCAGCTACCAGCCCACCCTCACCCGCTATGGACGCAACCGGCTGTGGGCGCTCGTCCTGCCGCTGATTGCGCTGTTCTACATGGCAGCCACCGTCGGCTCGGCAATGAACCATTGGCGGGGGCGCGGCGCGCGTTGGAAGGATCGCGCCTATGGCGCGGGCGCGCCCGGTCGCTAGCAGATTGGCGGCCGCGGCCGGCCGCGGCTGGCCGCGGGCCTCATTGTCCGGCCGCTTCCCCGGGCCGCGGTGGTTTCGGGACCCGGGTGCGGTGCAGACCCGCATCTTCGAGCAGCCGCTTGCGCACGTAGAGGAAGCGGATCACCTCGTACTCGAACGGCGAGCCGCTCGAGTAGTAGCGGAAGCTGACATTGGCTCGCTGATCGACCGCATTCAGGGCGCCGAGCCCCCAGGTTTTGTTGCCTCGATACAGATTGGCAATGTTGATTCCGTAGGAAGTGCCGAAGTCCGCGGCGAGACCGATGCCGTCGCGCAGGGTCGAGGGGCCGAAAAAGGGGATCACGAGATACGGTCCCGGATGCAGCCCCCACGTGCCGAGCGTCGCGCTGAATCCGGTCGGTGCAACGGCCAGCTTCAGCTTCGTTGCCACGTCGATGAGGCCGCCGATGCCGAGGGTGCTGTTGATCACCAAGCGCCCGAGGCTGCGCACGCCCCGCCCGAGGCGCCCCTGCAGCGTGTAGTTGATCACACTGTCGATCTCGGTCAAATTGCCAAAGAAGTTGTGCACGCCGGCGCGCATCGGCGACGGTAGTCGCCGATAGGCATTGGCGACCGGCAGAAACACCGCTTCATCGAAGCGCGCATTGAACCGGTAGTCGAAGCGGTTGAGCCGCTCCCAGGGATCGTACGTGGTCATCGGCGGCGCATCGGCGGCCGTCACCGGCGGCGAGGGCGCCGCGGCGACCGCGTTCGGCGCCGCCCCGCCCGCTGTCGCCGCGAATTCCGCGGCGTATGCAGCAGCGGCGTTGTCCGCCGCAGGAGTTTCGGCGGGAAGACTGCGGATGGAAATGTCGCTCGTGGCGCAGCCGCCGAGCCCGGCCAGCGCAAGCGCCAGCGCCGCCGCACCGGAGAGCAGCGCTGCTCTCATCGGGCCGCTGCGTGCCAGCGTCCGGCCAGCATGTCGAGCAGGTCGGCGATCTGCCGGCGGTCGCCGAGATTGCCGAGATGACCGCCATGGTCATACACCGCGATGCGCGGCCCGAGGGTGGCCTTCAGCCAGTCGAGCTCGCGCTGATCGAGAATGAGATCGTCGCTGTTGGTCTGCGCGTAGTAGTCGCCATCCTCGCGCAGCGTCGTCGCGATGATGTCGAGACGACCGTCGGCGATCAGCGATCGCGCCGTGGCATGCGGCCGCTGTTTCAGATAATACGGCGCGAATACCGTCGAGAAATAGTCGCTGTAGGACTTGCCGCGCAGGATCCGGCCCGTCTCCTCCAGCGACTGCCCGACCTGCGGCGGATGATTCGGATCGGTCACGACCCCGGTTCCTGCGTACAGATCGCCCGCAAAAAAAATGTTCACAAGGTCGAGGCGGAACGTGAACGCAATGGCCGCGGCGAACTCGGCGTCGGTCTTGAAGACCACCGCCGCCGCCGAATAGAGGAAATTCTCGTCGATGCGATCTTCATCGGAGGCGCGATACACGTTGGCAAGCTGCGCATACAGCCGCTGGTAGAAGCGCTCGACTCCCGCGCCGCCCGACCCGATGGAGAGGGCAAAGAGCCGGTCGAGGCGTGCCATCGAACTGAACAGGCTCACCGGCGGATTGATCATGACGGCGCGATGGATCTTGAGCCTGCCCTCGGCCGCGTCGATCGATTTCACCACGGCCGCATTGGCCCCGCCCAAGCTGTAGCCGAGTACGTCGATATCGGTAATCTTCACGCGCGGTGGCAAATGGGCGACGATTTGCTGCATGGCTGCGTACAGGTCGCGGCTGTCCTGTTCGAGATCGCCCGCCACGCCGGTGCTCGACGTCGAGACGATGAATCCCGGGAACGTCGGTGAGGGCATGGTGAGCACGTGGTAGCCGGCTCCAAACAGCGCGCCGCGCAGGATCTTCAACTTGCTCGTGTCGCCATCGCCGCCGGTGCCGGCGATCACGATGGCGAGCGGCGCGGCATGGCGTTGCGCGGACAGCCACACCCGCAGCCGGCGATCGAACCAGAACACGGCGGGAACCGGCCGACGCCACGGCATCGCAATGTCGATCTCGCTGAGCGGCACCTTGGCGGGCTGAGGTGCCAGCTCCTGCGGCGGAGTGCCGAAGACCGTCGCCCGCAGCGCCGCAGAATCAGCGAGCCCCGTGGCGGGATCGCCGATCGGCTGCGCCGCGCCGTGGACCTGCGGCGGCGCCAGCAACGCCGCCAGCGCGACGGCCGCGACGGCCGCGAGGGTCCTGATCTCGGCCCTGGCGCAGCGGTGCCTCATCCCGCGGCAATATAGAGCGCCGCATGCGCGACCCGCAGTAGATTCTTCTGCACCTTGCCCATGGTGTTGCGGGGCAGATCGTCCAGAAACACGATGCGTTTCGGAATCTTATAGCGCGCGAGCCGTTCCTGGAGCGCGCGGAGCAGCGCCTCCTCGGACCCTGCCGCGCTCGGCTTCAGCACTACGGCCGCGGTGACGCCCTCGCCGAAATCCGGATGCGGTACGCCGAAGACGGCGCTCTCCAGCACGCCCGGCAGTTCATCGAGCACCGCCTCCACCTCGCGCGGATACACGTTGTAGCCGCCGCTGATCACGAGATCCTTCGCCCGGCCGAGTATATGCACATACCCGCCGGCGTCGATGCGGCCGACGTCACCCGTCTTGAACCAGCCGTCGGCTGTGAATTCGGCACGCGTCTTTTCCGCATCCCGCCAATAGCCCGCGAACACGTTCGGCCCGCGCACTTCGAGCGCGCCAATGGCCTCGGGCGTGCTCGCGACGGCGCCGCCGTCCGTGACCACCCGGATCGCGACGCCGGGCAGCGCAGGACCGACCGAACCCGGTACGCGCTCGCCGGCGTAAGGATTCGACGTGTTGATCAAAGTTTCGGTCATACCGTAGCGCTCGAGGATGGCGTGACCCGTACGCTCGTGGAACTCCCGGTGGGTCTCGACGAGCAGCGGCGCGGAACCGGACACGAACAGGCGCATGGCCGCCGCCGCTGCGCGGTTGAGCGCGGCATGCTGCAGCAACCGTGTGTAGTGGGTGGGAACACCCATGAAAACGGTCGAGCGCGGCAGCAGCGACACCACTTCGGCGGCGTCGAACCGGGGCAGCAGCAGCACCGTCGATGCAGCAGCGATTGCCGTGTTGATGGCGGCAAACAGGCCATGAATGTGAAATAGCGGCAGGGCGTGGAGCAGCACGTCCTCGCCCGTGAAGCGCCAGGCAGCGGCAAGCGCGCTGGCGTTGGTGGCGAGATTCGCCCGCGTGAGCATCGCACCCTTGGACCGGCCGGTGGTTCCGGACGTGTAGACGATTGCCGCGGTGGCGTTCGGGCCGTATTCGAACGGCCCGGTGGACGGCTGCGCCCGAACGGCGAACTCCATGAGCGAGCCCTCGCCGTCCAGTCCCAGGGTCTCGAGATGGCCGACTCCGGCGCGATGCGCAGCCGCGTCGAGGACCGGCCGCTGCGCCGGCGCGACGACCGCCAGCCGCGGCTGCGCGTCCTCGAGGAAATACGCCACTTCGGAGGGCGTGTTCGCCACGTTGATTGGCACGAACACGGCGCCCATCCGCAGGCAGGCGACGTACAGGAGCACGGCCTCGACCGACTTCTCGACCTGGACGGCGACCCGGTCGCCGGCGACCACGCCGCGCTGCGCGAGCACGGTGATCAGGCGCCCCGAGCGCTCCTCGAGCGAACCATACCGGCAGGCTTGCGCCGTTGGCGTGGCGAGGAAGGCTCGGTCCGGATGTTGGCGTGCGGCCAGCGCCAACCGCTCGGCCAAATCGATGCTCATGGAACCATGGTGCCACACCGGGCGGGTGTCCGCCTCGCGGCTCGGCGACGCGTTCGCACTCCGGCCGGGTGGCGGGACGCCGCCGAACCGGCTTACGATGCGCCGACGATGGATGCCCCAGTGAACGCACCCGATCCGACCGCCAGCATCGTCGCCGCGCTGCATCGCGTCTCGCCGCGTTTCACCCGTCCGCAGGTCTCCCTGCGCAGCGTCACGATCTACGGCGCCGTGCTCGCCGTGTGGATCGCCCTGACAGTAGGCGCCTGGTTCGCGAGCGGCCTCTACGCCTGGTCGACCGGCATCGCGTACGTGCTGTACGACACCTGGCTGCTCGTCTATGTCGCCTGCAAAACGGCTTATCTGTGGCGCACACCCATAGCCGCCGACGCGTCGCTCATGGCGCCGACCCTGGCGCCGCTCATGGCGCCGACCCTGGCGCGGACCGGCGCGTCGACCGGGGCACCGGCAGCCGCCGCACCGCCGCCTTGCATCGGCATCATCATCGCGGCCTACAACGAGGCGCCGGCGCTGCCCACCACGCTCGACGCGCTGCTGCCGCAGCTCGAGGCGGGCGATGAGTTGTGGGTGGTCGACGATGGCTCGGACGACGACACCGGTCGCATGCTCGTCGCGCGGTTCGGCTGCGAATGGCCGGCACAGGGCGCGGTGGGCCGCTCGCCACGCCACCCGGGGCTGCGCATATGGCGCGCGCGCCACGGCGGAAAGGCGCGGGCACTGAACGCGGCGCTTGCGCAACTCGGCACCGAGGTCGTCCTCACGGTTGACGCAGACACGAAGCTCGCTGCCGATGCGCTTGGCGCGGTGCGCAGCGCTTTCACCGCCGACCCGCATCTCGTAGCCGCCTGTTGCGTGCTGCGGCCGGTGTGCGGCCCGGGATTTGTGGCGGGGCTCTTTCAATGGTTTCAGACCTACGAGTACATGCGCGCCTTCTGTTCGCGGATTGCGTGGATGCGCTCCGACGCGCTGCTGCTCGTCTCGGGCGCCTTCGCCGGCTTCCGGCGCGAGGCCCTGCTTGCCGTCGGCGGATTCGACCCGGCGTGCCTGGTGGAGGACTATGAGCTGATTCACCGGCTGTACCGCTTCAGTCTGGACCGCGGCCTAGTCTGGCGCGTGCGTGTGCTGCCGGCGCCGCGGGCAATCACCGATGCACCGGGAACGTTGCCGAGCTTTCTCAAGCAGCGCCGGCGCTGGTTTGCCGGGTTCTTGCAGACGCAGTACTGGAACTGCGACATGACCTTCAACGGACGCTACGGTAGCGTCGGTCGCTGGATGCTGCCGATCAAGGCATTGGACACGATGCAGCCGGTTTTCGGACTGACCGCCTTCGCGCTGCTCCTCGGGTTCGCCGCCGCCGGAAGACTGAGGATCCTGGTCCCGGTGCTCCTGGTGATACTCGCCAAGATCGTCATCGACGTCGGCTTCCACTTGTGGTGGGTGAAGGTGTACGCGCGTTGGACCGGCCAGCGCACGCCGCGCGGCGGCTTCCTGCTCGCGCTGCTCGCCGCCGTGGCGGAGCCGTTCAGCTTTCAATTGATGCGGCACGTCGGCGCCGTGTGGGGTTGGGTCGGCTTCCTCACGCGACATCACTCCTGGGGGGTGACGCCGAGCCTCCCCGCCTTCGAGGTGCGGCCGGAATGAGCCTGAATCAGGCGCGGGTTCGTTACTCGCACGTCGCGATCGTGTTGCATTGGACGATCGCACTGATGATTCTCTGCAACGTCGCGCTAGCGTGGCTCTTCGACTCGCTGCCCGATGCCTGGGTGCGGCCTGCGATCGACACGCACAAGTCCATCGGCATCACCGTGCTCGGACTCGCGCTGATGCGTGTACTCTGGCGGCTGGGCCATGCGCCGCCGCCGCTGCCGGCCGAGTACCCGCGCTGGGAGCGCACGGCCGCGCATCTCGTGCACGGCGCGCTGTACCTGCTGATCGTCGCGCTTCCGCTGTCCGGCTGGATGCACGATTCGGCCTGGAAGGACGCCGCGGACCACCCGATGCAGTGGTTTCACCTCTTCGAATGGCCGCGTATCGGTCTGATCATGCACATCGAACCGGCCGCGAAGGAGCGGCTGCACACGCTGTTCGGGCAGGTTCACGCGTCGCTTGCCTACGTGCTCTACGCGCTGTTCGTTTTGCATGTCGGGGGCGCCTTGAAACATCAGTTCCTCGACAAGCACGCGGAACTCGAACGCATGTCGTTCTAGCAGTGCGTGCGCTGGCGCACCGACGCGGACCGCGTCGTACCGTAGGTTGAATCGCTTCCTACAGAATTGTTTTTCCTACGGTACTGCGGGACTTTCCGGTGGAGGTCGTGCGCATGCGAACCGCAACGTCTTGGGTGATCGGCGCATTGGCCATGCTGACAGCGCCCGTAGGCTTCGCAGCCGATCACACGGCGGCGGAAGACGCCTTCGTCCGCAATGCCGAGCGCGTCGGTCACCTCGAGATTGCCGATGCACGTGCCGCGCTGCGGATGTCGAGCAATCCCGACGTGCGCAAGGCGGCCGAGGTCGAGCGCCGTGACATTGCCCGCATCGACCTCAAATTGAGTGCCATTGCGGTGCAAAAGGGCTGGTCGGTGCCCGCGGATGAACGAGCCGGCGGCGCCATCGGCGTCAATGACTATTCGGACCGCAATTACGTCACAGACCAGATCGCCTCCGCGCAGCGGGCCATACTTCTCTTTCGCGAGGAGGCACAAAACGGCGCCGATCAGGATCTGCAGGATTTCGCGCGCCAAAGCCTGCCAAACCTGGAGGCATGTCTCGATACTTTCCGGTCGTTGCAAGACAGCTGACGCGGCGGCGCACGCCCTCAGAACCCACTCTCAGCACGCCGTGAAATAGCGACATCGACCCTTGCGTGTCGTTTGTCGGCAGGCCAACTCGATCGTGTGTTCCAGGTTTGTATGACGTCCGGCGTGCGATTCAATGCCGTCCAGCGCAGCCTTCCGATCATCGAGCCCGGGGACGCAGTTGCCTGATTACTTCTCATGCTCCCCCGCGCCCATATTGGGGTCAAGCGTCAAAGCTCGGGTGTTCGTGAAGAAATTCGCCGCAGCACGTTGGTTTTGATTGAATGCATCTAATGTGAACGTCGGAAGACCCGCCGCATTCACCACGCTGGGAATTGACGAGCACCGGCATTTTTTTGCGAGTTATGTCACGTACCGCTCGAGCGAATATTTGTCATAATTCGTACATAGTGCACGGTCGCTCAATACCATCGTCCGGAGCTGACGCCTCATCGGCCGTTCGCTTTCATGCAGGTTTTGCGCGGCACTTGCAGCAGTTGTTCGGCCTGGTGCTGCTGACGCGTCTCCTGTATCCATTCTTCAATTCGCCGCTCGCGCATCTTTACTCGGATCCCGAGCGGCACTGGGACAATGCAACACGCTTTCTGAACCCCGGCATCATGGGCAGCACGGACCCTTACCTGTTCCAGCTGTGGCTCTTCTCGCTGCAGCGAATCGCGGGAGGCGATGGCCCCACGGTATTGCTGGGGTGCGGGCTGTTGTGCGCCGCCATGCCGTACGGCTGGTATCGTGCCTTGCGCGAACTGCGGAGCCGCGAGCGGGCCCTGGCGGGCGCGATCGTGATCGGCCTCGTTCCCGAATCGCTCAGCATCTACGGCTTCTTCATGAACGAGACGCTGCTGCTCGCGCTGCTCGGATTCTGTTTCTGGCTCACGCTGCGGGCGCACCGCAAAGGCACGATTGCCGCCTTCGCGGCGTGCGCAGCCGTCTGGGTTTGTGCCTCTCTCACCCGCACCGTCGCCGCGCCGATGGCCGCGGCGTGTCTGGCGTGGCTGTGGACGACCCAGGCGCGGCGCCTCGCGAAGGCTGCCGTCGCGATCAGCCTCGCGCTGCTGCTCGCAGTTCCGGCCGGTTTGCATGCGCGCGCGAAGCTCGGCTTCTTCGCGCCGTTCGGAAATCTCAATTTCAACGAGATCTACAGCGTCAGCGGCATGCGGGAAATTGCCGTCAATTACGGACCGGAGGGAAGCTACCATTTCGGGTGCCCGAGCTTTTACAACCCGACTTTCTATCCCTTCTCGGACTGGACCACCGACCGGACCGGCATTGCCTCGATCGCGATCGATTTACCTCGGGGTCGGTCCGCCTGGTCGGCCGAGAAGCGGCGGATCGCAACCCTGCGCACGTTCCCGGCCTGGCGGCAGCGGGCCGAGGATGCCTTGTACTTGTTCTTCGGCCAGGTCTGGCCGAATTCCGACCGCACGACCCTCCTCGGCTGGCTGACATTGTGGACCCGCTGGATCTGGGCACCGCTCGTGGCGCTGCTGCTTTGGGGATTGTGGCGGCGCCGGTTCGGCGGCCGCGAATATTTGCTGCCGTTGTGCGGACTCGGCACGCTGGGGCTTTTGCTGCTGCAGGGAGAGGGTGTGATGGAGGCGCGATTCCGTGAACCGATCGACGCGATCCTGCTCGCCGCCGTGTGGCTCATGCTGGCCCGGGACCCGGCGGGGCCTCAGGTGAACGTCCTTGCCGCTTGATTCCGCGGAGGCTCCGGCGCATCCGCCCCGGTCCGCCACGCAGTTCATGGTGAGCCTGCTGGGGCTGCTGGGGGGTCTGGGTCTCGTCTGGATCATCGCGCCGTGGCACCACCTGAACCTGGAGGGACTCGTGCCGTATCCGGCGCTCATTCCCTGCCTCGGCATCGTGATCGTCGTCGCGATTGCCGAATGGCTCGTGCCGTCGCTGCGTGTGCCGTCCGCGGACGCGCTCGCGCGTCGCCCGGGGCGGCCGCTCGAGTGGCGCCGGGTCGGATTGCGGCTATGCGGGCTCGCCGCCACGCTCGCACTCGTGGCTTTCGCATATTGGCTGCTGCCGGAATATCACGGGGACTTCTACGATCCCTTCTGGCGGTTTCTGCGCACCGTGGCGCCGGCGGCCATCCTTGTGCCGTTCTACTTTGCCTGGATCGACACCCGCACTGCCGATCCGCACGACGAATATCTGGCCATGGGCCTCCTGCTCGTGCGCGGTCCGAAGGCGGCGAATTGGCCGCTGTTGCGGCGTCATTTGCTCGGCTGGACGGTGAAGGCGTTCTTTCTGCCGCTGATGAGTGTCTATCTCGTCAACGAATTACGATCCTTGTACGGCGCTCTGGAAGCCCCGCAATCGGGCATGATGGACTTCTACCAAGTCGGCTATCACCTCTCCTACGCGGTGGATCTCCTCTTCTGCGTGGTCGGCTACAGCGCCACGATCAGGCTCTTCGATTCCGGGATCCGCAGCGTCGAGCCGACGGTCGCCGGCTGGCTCGTGGCCTTGATGTGCTACCAGCCCTTTTATTCGGTGATCGGGCGGTTTTATCTGCAATACGACGACGGCACCTATTGGGATAACTGGTTGGCACCATGGCCTGCGGCGCGCGCCGCTTGGGCCGTGCTCATCGTGCTGCTAGCGTCGATCTACGCGCTGTGCACCGTTTCGTTCGGCTTGCGCTTCTCGAACCTGACGCACCGGGGCATCATCACCGGCGGTCCCTACCGATTCTCGAAACACCCGGCGTATCTTTCGAAGAACCTTAGCTGGTGGCTCATTTCGGTGCCGTTCGTGAGCGAGCTCGGCTGGAGCGCGGCGCTGCGTAATTGCTGTCTGCTCGCCTTGCTGAACCTGCTCTACTATGCGCGTGCGCGCACCGAAGAGCGCCACTTGAGCCGCGATCCCACTTACGTCGCGTACGCCCTCTGGATCAACGATCACGGGCTCTTGCGGTCACTGGCGAGGATCTTCCCGATCCTCGCCTACCGTCCCCCCTCCGCCTTTTATTCGAACGACATCCAAGCACGCGGCGACATCAGGGCGTGAAATTGCCGGAGGTCACCGCGCTGACGATCGGGTTCCTGGTCGGTGCACCCGCTCCAATGAACTCGAAGATATGGCCTGGATTGCCGACCCACACGTTCCCGGACTGGTCGATGGCGATTGAATACGCGCCACCCATGGATCCGTAGCCAAGTCCCGTGGTCGGGGACAGATTGGTCGCGCCATCGGCGCTGAGTTCCGTGATGCTGGAAGCACCCGGATTCTGATTGCTGATCCACTTATGCCCGGCGCCGTCTATGGCGATGCCCTTCGGCACTGTGCCGCCGCCTGCGTTGTTACTGAAAATCGTCGTCGACGACCAAGTTCCCGAAGTACCCGACGGGATCAACTCCCATACGCCGTGACCAGGCTGATCGGTGATCCAGAGGTTGCCCGTGGCGTCCGTCGCGATGGCTTCGAAGGAAAAGTGCCCGTTGTACGGAGAAGGCGGTTCGATATGACTGGCTTGTGCACCAAACGAGTTCATGAATGCGACACCAGGCGCAGATCCGACGCCTACCAGCCAGACGTTGCCGTGCGCATCCGCCGTGATGCCGGTGCAGTCACACACGGATGCAGCGAATCCCCCGACGGACAGATCGTTGCCGGCCGCGCCGACTTCGTAGACGTCGCCGGAGCTACCGTCGGCGAACCAGGCGTTACCGGCCGAGTCAATGGTCACACCCGCAGTCGCCGAAAGGCCCGGGCTCACCGTCCAACCATTCGCCGTCGGAGGCTTGCCGGTGCCATCGGCGGCGATCTCGGCGATGTTCGGACTGCTGCCGCCGACCCAGACGTTGTTCTGGGCATCGATGGCGATATTGGTCGTGTCCGTGGTGTCGAGCTGCGCAATGCCGCCCGTCGTCCAGCCCGTCGCGGGCGTCGATAGCACCAATCCGGTCGCGTCGAGTTCGACGACCGACAACGTGAGCGGAGGACCGGTGTTCGGCGTATCGCTGATCACCCAGACGTTACCGACGCCATCGATCGCCAGGGGTCCGAAATTCGTGACTGCATAGGTCATCGCCAGCGACCAGTCGTTCGGCGCCGTGGTCAGGGCTGGAGTAAACGCCGTCACCGTTTTGGCTACGTCGAGGATGCCCGCGGTTGATGCCAGCCCGGCGTTTTGCGCCACGGACAAGGCGGCGCTCAGTCCATCGGTGACCGCGGTGGACGTGCCGTTGGCGCAAGCCATCCCGGTTGACGTAAAGCTGGCGTTGGCCAGCGCACACGTGAAGAGCTCGGTACAGGCCGACGACGCCGCCGATCCGCTCGCGTCGCACGCAGCCACCGCATTGGCCACCGTGTCGAGCTGCGTCTGCACCGCAGTCGCATTGGTCTCGTGCCCCGTGGAAGAAAAAGCACCGGTGGCGGCATTCGCGAGCTTCGTCTCGACGGCGAAGGCGTTGCTGAGTCCGGTGCTGCTCCCCTGGAAGCGCACGGCAGCGCTCCCGGCGGCGGGCGCAAAGCCGTCGAGCGCATACGCCGTCGCGACGCTCGTCAGCTCATTGATCACGATGCTCGCCGGCACGCTCCCGCATGCACCCAGCGCCGAAGCAAGTTGAATCGCCGTATTCGATGTGCCGGTGGCCCCGAGATGACCGCCGCTCGCGGTCACCAACAGGAGCGTTCCCGGCGTGGGACACGTAAAGGTCAGTCCGAAGCCGCCGTTGGCATCGGTGGTCGCATTCTGACCCAACGTCGATGCTGTCGTACCGATCTGCCAGAGCGTGACGGTGGCACCGACGAGGGGAGCCGTCCCGTTGAGGACCGTGCCGGTCATCGTCGGCGCAGGGGCGCCGCCGCTCGAGGACGAAGAGCCGCCCGAGGACGAACTCGAGGAACTCGAGGAACTCGAGGAGCTTGCGCCCGAGGAGGAACTGCTGCTCGATGAGCCGCTGCTGCTCGACGAAGATCCGCTGCTGCTCGAAGACACGCCGCTGCTCGAGGACATGCCGCCCGAAGATGAGCTGCTCGAACTGCTCACTCCGCCGCCCGAGGATGAACTGCCGCTCGATGAACCGCCGCCGCTCGATGAGCTGGAAGACGTCGACCCGCCCGAAGATGAGCTCGACGATCCGCCGCTGCTCGAGGACGAACCGCCCGACGAGGATGAGGAGCCGCTCGATGAGGAGCCGCTCGATGAGGAGCTGCCGCCGGTGCTCGTGGTGGTGGCGGTACTGCCCCCTCCGCCGCCTCCGCCCCCGCCTCCACACGCAGTGAGGGTCAGGGTCATCAGCAGCGTGCTGGACTTGATCAGAAATCCCATATCGCGCGCAGCAAACATAGGCGCTCCTCTGGTGCGTTGGCACCGTGACAGTTCGAGTTGCGCGGATTATGCATGCCCTGCCGCAGCGCATGAGGGTCACGTGCTCGGGCTGCTCAGCTCCTCACATTCGCCTTGGATTTAAGTCAAATCGGAGTCGGAAGAGGTGTGACGAAGGTCGCTGTAGTCATTCACGCGTGTTCTCCACCGGTCATTTCCTACAGCGAGTTTCGCCCGGAGGCGATAGGCACTGCGGCGCGGGGCAAGGGACCATGCAGCGGCTGCAGGACAAACGAACCGGCGCGGATCGTTCCCTTGACCAGCGCGGTGCACCCGGCACCAAGGGAGCGGAGGCTCGTGTTGACCGATCAGGACATCTATCTCTTTCGGGAGGGCACGCACGCACGGCTCTACGACATGCTCGGCTGCCATCTCGAGGGTGAGGGTCAAAGCGGGGGCGCCCGCTTCGCGGTGTGGGCGCCGAACGCCGCCTCGGTGACGGTGATCGGCGAGTGGAATGGCTGGGACCCGGCCGCCGACTCGCTGCAGGCGCGCAATGATGGAACCGGCATCTGGCAGGGTGTCGCGCCGGGCGCCCGGCAAGGTCATGCCTACAAATACCGGATCGTCTCGCGCTTCGGCGGATTCGTGGCGGAGAAAGCGGACCCGGTTGGATTTTATTGCGAAGCGCCCCCCGCCACCGCGTCGCGCGTCTGGTCGCTGGAGCACGCCTGGCGGGACGACGCCTGGATGCGTACTCGCGCGGCGCGAAACGGCCTTGATGCGCCAATCTCCATTTACGAGATGCACGTCGGCTCGTGGCGTCGCGACGACGGCCGCCTGCCCACCTATCGTGAGCTTGCGCATTCGCTCGCCGACTATGCAAGCGACATGGGTTTCACCCACGTCGAGCTGATGCCGATCACCGAGCACCCGTTCTACGGCTCATGGGGATACCAGACGACGGGCTATTTCGCGCCCACCGCCCGCTACGGCACGCCGCAAGATTTGATGTACTTCATCGAGCATCT
>Ga0302319_10015714_pt1 | contig 14015 bp, 12 predicted proteins | sample Bog_T0_2_FD_203319 | JGI IMG/M metagenome (GOLD analysis project Ga0302319, IMG submission 203319) | Peat permafrost microbial communities from Stordalen Mire near Abisko, Sweden - Bog_T0_2 | ecosystem: Environmental > Terrestrial > Soil > Wetlands > Peat | place: Sweden: Abisko, Stordalen Mire... | reverse complement strand
TCCGTCTCATTTTAGACCGCAGAAATTTAGCGCGCCGATCAGGTTCGGCTTCCGCCAAGACGAGTTCACCACTCGGTCCAGTACTTCAACCCAATTAGTTCCCCCTCAAAAGCTAGAACTGCGCGTACCGGCCTAAGCGAAAGCCACGGCTTTACCACTGTACTCACCTGATCGATCTTAGGTTTCGCGCAGATTACTCTTAGACACGGCACAGATGAAAAGCTCCCAACGAAACACCAACCGAGAGCGCGGCAACGCCATCCTTGAAACTGCATTGGTGTTCGTACCGATGCTGGTGATGTTCTTCGGAATCATCGACGTTTCGATGGTCGTATTTCTCCAGAACACTCTGGCAAACGCCACCCAGGCGGGCACGCGCTTCGCGATCACTTTCAGTCCCACGTATAACGGAGCCTCCTGCGCGGCGTCGCAGGCGGCTTGCATCACGCAGGTGGTGCAGGACAATGCGTTCGGATTTCTTGCCGGCACACAATCCAACCTCGTTACGGTGAATTACTATACGGCGGACAATCTGACTACTCCGATTGAGAGCTGTAACGCTGGAACGTGCCTTCAAACCGGAACCTTACCGCAAACTCTGGCGAACGGGACGGTGGTGAACTATGTGAATCAGCCGGGCAACATCGTGGAAATCGTCGTGGCGAATTACCCTTGGAACTGGCTTTTTCCGGTGTCCGCCACCGGCCAGAATCTCACCGCGACCAGTGTGAGTCTAAGCTCCTCATCGGTGAATGTGTTGGGCGGGTTGGCTGCCGGCATAACGGCTCCCCCGAATCCGTAGAACTTATGGAGGAAACAGTGTTGAAAAAGTGTAGTCGATGCATCGGGCGAGGGCGGCGCGGAAACGCAATGCTGGAATTCGCCTTGGCTATGTCGCTCCTGGTGCCCCTCTTCGCGGGGATGTTCAGCATCGGAATCATGATGTCGAAGGGAATTGAGGTGGGCAACGTGTGCGAGGACGCGGTGCTTCTGCTGGTGGATTCGGTCACTAATCCGAATTCCGGACTCGATTTGTCCCAGCCGCAGAATCAACGCATCATCGTTCGGGCCGCCAGCGGTTTGGGCATGGCTTCCGATGCCTTATTCGATCCGAGTTCGACGGGAACGGCCGTAGTTATTCTGTCCAAGGTAGTAATGGTCGGGCCCACGGAATGCTCGCTCGGAGTTGTCCCGGCGCCGCCCAGCGCTCCGCCATGGAATAGTTCGAACTGTCCGAACTATGGCCAATATGTTTTCGAATACCGGGTCGGCTTTGGAAACACCACTCGCTGGAGCAGCAAGATCGGCAGTCCGCCTGCTGGTCTGGTGATGTCCAATGGAAACATATCCGCGACCGATATAGCGACCAATCCCGGCGACATCACCACCACTTTTGGAACCAGCGTAATGACGCTTTCGCCTAGCAGCTTCGCGCTGGTCTCGGAGATGTGGGCCGACGTGAGTAATGTCAATCTCTTTTCTATTTGGATGACACCGATCGTGTATTCGCGCACTGTGTCCTGATCGCGCTACGAACCTAAACGCTTATGGAGAACTTGAATATGACGAAGCATCGGCGGAGGGGTCAACGAGGTTCGACACTGCTCCTGCAGAGTCTCATGTTGACGGGCATCATCGCGGCGGTCGGTCTGGCTGTCGACGTGGGGAGCATTTACATGATCCGGACACGGTTGGGTGCGGCGGTGGATGCGGCCGCCCTGGCTGCAGGGAGGTCGGTGAATCTCGCCAACAGCGTATCGGCGGCCACGGCCAACGCCAGCGCTACCGCGCAGCAGTTCTTCACGGCCAACTTCCCACCCGGATTTATGAACTCTCTGGGAACCCCGACGGTTACTCCCACATTCACCACCGAGAGCGATTCGAACGGCAATCCGACGGGCACGCTGGATGTTGCGGTGAACGCCACCGTCGCCGCGCCCACCTACTTCATGAACATTTTCAACATCAAGAGTGTCAACGTGTCCGCGAGTGGGACGGCGAGCCGGCGCGGATTAGTCCTGATGCTGGTGCTGGATCAATCCAGTTCCATGAACACTGCGCCCGATCCCGTCACGGGACTCACGGCCTGTCAGTCGATGATCCAGTCGGCGCAGAATTTCATTACACTTTTTAGCCCTTACGATCAGATCGGCCTGGTTACCTTCGACAGCACGGCGCATTTAATTTATCCTCCGAGTTCGAACTACGGGGATGGCACCTTGAACGCGGATATCGGGAGCATCGTCTGTCAAGCCAACACCAACACGATCTCCGCGCTGGAACTCGCTTACCAGCAACTCCAGAACGTCGGCATGCCGCTGGCCGAGAACGAAATCGTGCTGTTTACCGACGGATCGCCCAATGGCGTTAACGCGACTTTTCCGCTGCGCACTTCCCTCGATTCCCGGTGGGGTCCCGCGCTGGCAAGCCCTGCGCCACCGGCCCAGGGCGGCTCAACGTTCGGACACACGAACAGTTGTACTAATGTTGGGCCGGCCGACCCGAACGGCATTGATGAACAGGCCATCTGCGTTGACATGCCGGTGGTTTGTTCTGCGCCGGGGACCGTCACAGGGACGCTGACGCAATGGGGCGATCAGGATTCCTGGGGAGCCACAACTTTCGGATTGGCCAAGCCCACCGATTCCAGTCCGGCCCCTTCCTTCCCCGCGAGTTGCTCCGGCTCACCGAGCGGAGGCACGGTAAACATGCGTCAATACATCGCCTACATTCCCGACACCGACATTTATGGAAATTCGCTGCATGGCGTAGCAGCCACGGGACCTGGTCCCACCGTAGTGGGCGGCATGGTCACCCGCGATTACTGGCTCTTTCAAGTGAACAGCCTGTGCAGTTCCGACCCGACTGTGGTGCCCAGTTGCAAAAATACTGGAGGGACGTGGTCGGGTTTTCCGAGCATTGGATCGGGTTGTAATTTCTTCCCGAGTGGCTCGAACGGCTGCCCAACCTACACCGACGCCGGGACTTACGGGGGCTATTTCCGCCCGGATCAGCCCAATTCGGTGATCGCCGCAAGCATGAATGGCGCCATGTCGGCCGCTTATAACATCCGGTCCGATACCACTTATCACCCGGTCATTAACACCATTTATCTCACTGGGAATGGAACCGACTCGGTAGACCACGAGTTTCTTCCGATCGTGGCCAACGCCCCGATGATCACCGCCTTGCCGTACGATCCTCCGAGTTATACGCCTTACACCAACCCGGCGCTCCAGACGGGACAAGAACAGGGGAAATACTTTGTGACGTCCGATAGGAATCAATTGCAATCGTTGTTCGCCGAGTTGGCATCGGCAGTGTTGCGGTTGAGTAAGTAAGTCGGAGTGGGCGGGTAGCTGCTAACCACCTGCTAATCTGAGATTTGGAAGCACTTCGTGAAAAGTTGAGGCGGGCGCGATCGATCGCTGTGCTGACTGGAGCGGGGGTGTCCGCGGAGAGTGGAATTCCCACCTTTCGCGGCTCCGGCGGTCTGTGGAAGCAGTTTCGCGCCGAGGATCTGGCCACTCCGGAAGCGTTCGCGCACGATCCGCAGCTGATGTGGGAGTGGTACGACTGGCGGCGTGGTCTAATCGCGGCAGCCAAGCCGAATCAAGGCCACATCGCGTTAGCGGAACTCGAACGCCGGACGCCGAACTTCACTCTTATTACGCAAAACGTCGACGACCTGCATGAGCGCGCAGGGAGCAAGAACATCCTGCATGTACACGGCAGTATCTGGACGGTCCGCTGCATGGAATGCGGGCGCGAGTGGTTGGACCTGCGGTCGCCATTGCCCTCGATTCCGCCGCGCTGCGAATGTGGAGGATTGCTGCGGCCCGGCGTGGTTTGGTTTGGCGAATCGCTGCCTCAAGATGTCCGGCGTCAGGCTGAGCGAGCCGCCCGCAAAGCGGAAATCTTCCTGGTCGTAGGTACTTCCGCGGTGGTATATCCGGCAGCCGGATTGATCCACTACGCCCAAGGCGCCGGCGCTGCCGTAATCGAGGTGAACATTGAAGCCACTGGCGCCATCGACACGTTCCTCGCAGGACCGGCCGGCGAATTACTGCCCCAACTGATCGCATGAAAATGATCGCATGAAAATCTGCTACCTGGACGCCTTCTCCGGGATCGCCGGCGACATGACTGTCGGCGCACTGATCGACGCGGGCGCCGACCAGAATGCACTCTTCGACGCTTTGACAAGTATCGAAACTGGCGCTGCCTTCCGCCTGGAGAAGAGCACGCGGCGAGGAATCGCCGCCTCGAAATTCCATGTCGACGTAAGGGACACGAAGAAGCATCGCCATCTGCCGCACATTCTGGAGATGATCGGCCGATCCAAACTGCCCGACTCAGTGAAAGAAACCAGCTCGCGAGCATTTCAGAAGCTGGGCGAGGCGGAAGCGAAAGTCCATGGCGTAGCGATAGAAAAGGTCCATTTCCACGAAGTCGGCGCGGTGGATTCTATCTGCGACATCGTGGGCGCGTGCCTCGGCTTCCATCTGTTGGCAATCGACGAGATTTATGCGTCGGCGATCAACGTCGGCAGCGGGACCGCCAGGACGGAGCACGGCATTCTGCCAGTACCGACGCCGGCGACGGCGGAGCTTCTGAAAGGCCGGCCGGTTTACGCGCGTGGTCCCGCGATGGAATTAACGACGCCCACGGGCGCGGCGATCGCCACTACATTAGCTCGCGACTTCGGCGCGCTGCCCGCCATGCGCCTGATCGCTACCGGCTACGGGGCTGGCGACCGCGACTTCGCAGAGCACGCCAATGTCTTGCGCGTGCTGATCGGCGAGCGTGCCGGGGCGACGGAAGCGACTACGGTGGCGGTACTGGAAGCCAATATCGACGATTCCAGCCCACAAGTGCTCGGCTATGCCATGGAGAAACTGCTGGAATGCGGCGCGCTCGACGTTACACTGCAGCCGGTCTACATGAAGAAGAACCGTCCCGGCATGCTGCTCCAAGCGATCGCCCGCCTGGAAGACCGCGAATCGATCGCGCGTGTGATTTTTGAAGAAACCAGCACGCTGGGCCTGCGCATCTACGACGCCCAACGCCGCGTCCAGGCGCGAACGATAATAGAGGTAGATATCGCGCAGGGCCGGGTTCGGATCAAGGCGGCGGAGGACGGCTGGTTCGCTCCGGAATACGAAGACTGCAAACGGCTGGCGCAACAGTCCGGCCTGCCTTTGAAGCAGATTCTGGCGGAAGCGAATCTGGCTTATCTGAAAAGTACTCGATGAAATATTACCTCACGACACCGATCTACTACGTCAATGCCGCCCCGCATATCGGGCACTTCTATACCACCGCCGTGGCGGACACGGTGCGCCGCTACAAGCGCATGGAAGGGTTCGATCCGGTGGTGTTCACGACCGGCTCGGACGAGCACGGCCAGAACGTGGAACGCGCCTCGAAGGCGGTGGGCAAGACGCCCGAGCAGTTCGCCACCGACGTGGCCGACGAGTGGCGGACCATGTGGGACAAGCTGGGCATCGCGCCCGACCGATTTATCCGCACGTCGGATCCGAAGCATTTCGAGACCGTTCGCGATCTGTTTGAGCGCTGCCGGAAAAACGGATATATCTACAAAGGCTCCTACACCGGACAATACTGTTTCCACGATGAACTGTACGTCAATGAAGCGCAGCCGGGCGATCCGTGCCCCGATTGCGGGCGTCCCACGGAAACCGTCACCGAAGAAAATTATTTCTTCAAGCTTTCCGCCTTTGCGGACCGCCTGTTGGAACTCTACGAAAAAGATCCGAAATTCATTCAGCCGGACTACCGCCGCAACGAGTTGATCGCGTTTGTCAAGCAGGGGCTGCGGGACCTGTCCATTACCCGCACCAGCATAAAATGGGGCATTCCTGTTCCGGTGGAAGGCAACCATGTCTTCTACGTCTGGTTCGACGCCTTGATCTCGTACATGAGCGCGGTGAAGGACGAGGGGCTTTGGCCCGCGGATCTGCACTTAATCGGGAAAGACATCCTCCGTTTTCACGCGATTTATTGGCCGGCCTTTCTGATGGCGGGCGGCCTGCCGCTGCCGAAGCGCGTGTTCGCGCACGGCTGGCTGCTGGTGCAGGAAAGTAAAATGAGCAAGTCACGCGGCAATGTAGTGCGCCCGTGGCCGATTGCGGAAGTGATGGGGACCGACGCGCTCCGCTATTTTTTACTGCGGGAAATCACCTTCGGGCAGGACGGGGCGTTCAGCTTCGACGCTATCGTGCAGCGCTACAACTCCGATCTGGCGAATGGTTTAGGGAACCTGGCCAGCCGCACGCTGACCATGATCCAACAGTACCGTGAGGGCGCGATTCCTAAGTCGGACGGGACCGGCGAGATTGCCGAACTGGCGCGTAGGACCGTCGAGGACGCGATGGTGTGCTTCGACGAGCTCAACTTTTCGCGGTATCTGGAGATCGCCTGGATGCTGATCTCCGCCATCGATAAATATATCGTGGAGCGGGCGCCGTGGAAGCTGGCGAAGAACGCGGGAACGCACGAACAAAAGCTACTGGACGAAACGCTGTACACGGCGGCTGAATCGCTGCGGATCGTTTGCGGTCTACTTTATCCGGTGATCCCTAACTCGACTGAGCGCATTTGGGAACAGCTCGGCATGCCCCAGCCGCTCGATAAGGTGCGCATCCCACAGCTCAATTGGGGGCATCTGGAGCACGGCCAGAAGATCGGCAAGATTGAAGCCGTGTTCCCCCGCATTGACGAAAAGGCCGCTGTTCAGAAAATGCAGGAGCTGGAGATTGTGGAGAAGGCGCGCCAGGATGTCGTGATGGGCAAGCAGCCCGCTGCTGCCGAACCGGAAGCCACGGGACCGAAGCCTGCGCCGGTCGCCGAAACGATCAGCATCGACGACTTCGCCAAGGCCGACCTGCGGGTCGGATTGGTCAAGTCGGCGGAGAAGGTGAAAGGGGCGGATAAGCTGCTGCACTTGCAGGTGGATATCGGCGAGCCACAGCCGCGCAGCATCGTAGCCGGTATCGCTTCGGCATACGAGCCGGCGGCACTGATTGGACGCAAGGTGGTGATCGTAGCTAACTTGGCTCCACGCAAACTGCGGGGATTGGAGTCGCAGGGAATGATCGTTGCCGCGTCGCTGGAAGGCGGCCGGCCGGTGCTGGCGGCGTTTACCGAAGACGTGCCGGTGGGCGCTCGTTTGAAGTAATGCTGATCGATTCCCATTGCCACATCGATAGCAAAGAATTCGACGCCGACCGCGAGGAAACGATACAGCGCGCCATCGACGCCGGGGTGGAGATGATGGTCGCGATCGGGACCGGGAATGGACCACCCGATCTGGAAGCGGGAATAAGGCTGGCGGATCGATACTCCTGCTTCCTGGCAACGGCCGGAGTCCATCCACACGACGCGGCCAAAGCCACGAGTGAAACTAACAAACACCTGGCCGGTCTGTTACAGCATCCAAAAGTCATAGCGGTGGGTGAAATCGGACTCGACTATCACCACGATTTATCGCCGCGCGAGGTACAGAGGGCGATGTTCCGGCAACAGATGGAGGTCGCGGCGGAAGCCCGGAAGCCGATCGTAATCCATACCCGCGAGGCCTGGGACGATACATTTCAGATGCTCGATGAGTACTGGAAGCCTGCCGGACTGCCTGGCATCATGCACTGTTTCTCGGGCGGTCCTGTGGAGGCCCAGCGGTCGCTCGAACTGGGATTTTACCTGGCCTTTGGCGGCGTCGTGACCTATCCCAAAGCGTTGAACGTTCAGGTGGCGGCCAGACTTGCGCCGCTCGACCGGATTCTGCTGGAAACCGACGCTCCTTATCTGGCTCCCGTGCCCCGGCGCGGGAAGCGCAACGAACCGTCGCTGATGGTGCATACGGCGGCCAAACTGGCAACATTACGGGGTATTTCCGTTTCGGAATTAGCCACCGCGACAACCGCGAATTTTGAGAAGTTTCGGATGCTAGACTGAGGAATCCATGGAGATTGGCAAGCTCGGGGAGTCGCTGACCGCGAGGGAGATTCTGGAAGTAGTTCAACAGGATCTGAAGCGAGTGGAGCAGGCCATCAGCCTGGAGTCGATAGCGAGCGTCGACGCGGTGACAACGATCGGCCGCTACTTACAAGCGGGTGGTGGTAAGCGCGTCCGGCCGATTCTCGTCTTATTAGCCGCGCGTCTGGTAGGCGGCGACGTGAACGATAGCGCGATCCAGATGGCGGCGGTTGTGGAAATGATCCATACGGCCACGCTGGTTCACGACGACGTGATCGACATCGCCAAAACCCGCCGCGGACGTCCATCATCGAACGCTGTGTGGGGCAACCATATCTGTGTCCTGGCGGGCGACTGGCTCTACATGCAAGCCTTTCAAGTCGCGCTGCGGGAGCGCAACTTTCACGTCCTCGATCTCTTGATCAGCCTGACGCAGATGATGGTGGAAGGCGAACTGCTGCAATTGGAGCGGATCGGCAAACTGGACGTCTCCGAAGCCGATTACATGGAGCTGATCGATCGCAAGACGGCCAGCCTCTTTTCGGCCTGCGCACGGCTGGGCGGATTGATGGGCGGCGCGGACGACCAAGTGGAAGCCAAACTGGGTGAATTCGCCTGGAATCTGGGAATCGCCTTTCAGCTGGTAGACGATGTACTGGATTTCACCGCTCGCGAAAATGTTCTTGGCAAACCCACCGGCAACGATCTGCGCGAGGGCAAGGTTACTTTGCCGCTGATCTACGCGCTTGCCGGCGCGGCGGCGGACCAACGGGCGATGATCGCGAAGGTTCTACAGGACGGCCATTACGACCGGATTCCCTTCAGCGAAATCCGCTGCTTCATTGAGGAGCGCCACGGGTTCGAACGAACGCGGGAGAGAGCCCAGTCCTTCACCGATAAGGCTCGTGATATCATCTCAACATTTCCCGACTCGTGCTATCAGCGTGCGCTCTTCGGTATCACCGACCTGATCACGGAACGCGACCACTAAGGTGCCGACACTCATCCCCCAGCCGACGCGGATTCCGGTCCCCGGTAACAAGTGCATCGATGAATATGTCGGCCACGTCAATTCAGGCACCTCGGACCTGAGCATCGCCCATATGCGGAGTCCGTCCGGCTGGAGCGAGCCCGGACAAACGCCGGAGTTCGACGAGTTTACTCTGGTTCTACGCGGTACGATGCGGGTGGAGCATCGCGAGGGCGAAATGGTTGTGACCGCCGGACAAGCCGTGATCGCGCATAGAGGCGAGTGGGTTCGCTATAGCACCCCGGGTCCAGAGGGCGCGGAGTATATTGCGATCTGCCTGCCCGCTTTTACGCCGGAAGCTGCACGCAGGGACGAGTAGCGGCTCTAAGGGTCTAAAGAGAGTTCGAAGGCAACGAGCGCCAGACGCAGAAGAGTGTCCCGCAGCGACGCATTTACGAGAACGCACGCGTCCAGCACCAACGCCGATCGCGATCATTCCTCAGGTAGCACGCGGATCGGAGTCCACTCCGTGGATCAGCAACTTATGGCATCCTGCAATTGCCGCAGGATGTATTTAGTTGATACGCCAAGGAAGTCCGCGACATCCTGCAAACTAAATACACGGTTCGCTGGCGTGATCGTGGTGGCCTGCCCGTCTTCCATTTCCGTCAAAATCCAACACGTCCCGTACTGGTGGAATGACCTGATTTGCAACTTCAGTTTACACCCGGTGCTACCAGCCGGGCGCTCGTCAATTGCGCACGAAGCCGTGTGAAACTCCGCTGCTGTCGGTAAATGAGCCGGCGACGATCCGCGCGTTGTTGATACTGGCCGGACTTGTACCTAATCCTGCGTTCGTGCCGGCGCCAGGAGCATCGAACGTGGCGATGTTCCCGCTCTGATCGCGAATGAAACCATGGGACGATCCCACGGCGTCCGTGTACAAGCCCGTAATCAGGCCGTTACGGCTGATGGCCGCGGGGAACGTCGCGTCAGGCTGTTGAGTGTTAGGATCGGTCACTGTGAACATGGCGAAGTTGCCGTTAGCATCGCGCGTATAACCTTGAATCAGGCTCGATACCTGGTTGCCGAAGTAACCGGTGATCAAGCCTTGATCGTCGATGCCGGTCGCGCTAGTCCCGTCTTGCTGATTCGCGTTGGGAGCCGAGAACACCACAATCGTGCCATCCGCGTTGCGCACAAACCCATAGGGCCCTGGTTGGGAATTTGCGTCGTACGAATTCCCCGCCACCTGATCGAAACTATTAATCGCGGTTGCGAACGTGCAGCCGGATGCGCCCGTCGATTCAAGCGTTCCGCAGACCGATCCAGGAACGCTGAACAGAGTGAGTGTTCCCAGCGGTGTGCCGATGAAACTCGTGGTCACGTTGAAGGCGCCAGTCTGGCCGGCGATCTGTCCCGAGTTGTTAATCGCCTCTGAGAAGGTGTTCCTCTCGCCGCCCGAGCCGAACTTGGTAACTTGACCGGAAGGCTCCCGGATAAAGCCATGAAAGCCGGTCGCGTCATACACAGTGCCGGCGACAACGCCGTTGTCGTTGATTCCGTACGGAGTTGTGCTTTCGGCGCCCGATTCGGAGAAGAACGAGAATCTGCCGTTGACGTCGCGGAGGAAGCCGTACTGCTTGTTGGCTTGGTCCGAGTAAAAGCCGGTGATTTGTCCCGAGTGGTTGATGCCTGTGCAAGTGGTTCCCGCGGCTCCGGGCACGTCGATCACAACTATTTCACCGCTGGCTGCATGAAGTTGGATCGAAGCGACGGTAAGGGATGTCAACAGATTTAGGATGAGCGCGGGCGACCGCATCGTGATCATTCCGAGATTATAACGGAGCGGTCGCACAGACGCTCCAAACTCTGATACTCTCCCCTTTAGGCAATTAAACCTAAAAACTCATGGCCCAGGTAAAAGCAACCCCCAAAACATACGACGTCGTGATCGTCGGCTCCGGCGCGGGAGGCGGAATCGCCGCCCACGTTCTGGCCCTCTCCGGCGCGAAGATCTGCATGCTCGAAGCGGGCGACTGGTACGACTGCACCAAGCAATCGGCCATGTTCCAATGGCCCTACAACGCTCCGCATCGCGCCGCGGGATCGAAGGAAAAACCGTTCGGGTACTTCGACGCCACCCTGCAAGGCGGCTGGGAAGTCCCTGGCGAGCCGTACACCAACGCTCCCGGAACGGACTTCAAATGGTGGCGCGGACGGATGCTCGGGGGCCGCACCAACCACTACGGCCGCATCTCCCTGCGCATGGGCCCCTACGATTTCAAACCGTATAGCCGCGATGGAAAGGGCTTCGATTGGCCCATCAGCTATGACGACCTCGCGCCTTATTACGACAAAGCTGAGGAATTGATCGGCGTCTTTGGTACGCACGAGGGTCTCGAGAATACACCGGACGGCAAATTCCAGCCCGCGCCCGCGCCTCGCGCTTACGAGAAACTTTTCAAGGTCGCCTCCGACAAGCTGAACATCCCTTGCATCCCTTCGCGCCTATCAATTCTCACGCAGCCTTTGAACGGACGCCCGGCGTGCCACTACTGTGGACAATGCGGCCGCGCCTGTGGGGTGAACGCCAACTTCAATTCGCCGGGCGTCCACATCTTCCCGGCCATGAAGACCGGTAACCTGGAAGTCCGGGCCAACGCGATGGTTCGCGAAGTATTAGCGGGACCCGATGGCATGGCGCGCGGCGTCTCCTACATCGACAAGAAAACACGGCAGGAAGTTACGGTCAACGCCAGGATCGTAGTCCTGGCCGCAAGCTGCTGCGAAACGGCGCGCATCATGCTTAATTCCAAGAGCAGCCAGTTCCCGAACGGCATCGCCAACTCCTCTGGTTTGGTGGGCCGCTACATCATGGACACGGTCGGCTCGGACGTCAGCGGTTATGTTCCCATCCTGGAGGATCTCCCGCCGCGCAATGAAGACGGCGTCGGAGGCATGCATATGTACATGCCGTGGTGGCTTTATAAAGAGCAGAAAGCGGGGAAGATGCCGTTCGCGCGCGGGTATCATATCGAGATTGGCGGCGGACGCGGTCTGCCCGAAGCCGGCCAATTTGGCGGCTCGAACTATCTCCTGGGCGGCGGCTATGGCGTGGAGCTGAAGCAGAATCTACGGAAGATCTACGGCGCAAATGTCTACATGAGCGGGCGGGGAGAGATGATTCCAAACGACGACAGCTACTGCGACATCGATCCCAACGTTGTCGACCAGTGGGGCATTCCCGTGCTCCGCTTCCACTTCAAATTCAGCCAGGACGAGATCCTGCAAGCCAAGCATATGCAGGAAACGTTCCAGCAGGTGATCGAGACCATGGGCGGGAAGGTTACCGGCAAAGCGGGCGCGGAGGAGAACTGGGGCATCTCGCGAGGCGGCGAAATCATTCACGAAGTGGGCGCCACGAAGATGGGGGACGACCCCAAAACGTCGGTGCTGAATCAATATAGCCAGGCGTGGGATTGCAAGAATCTATTCATTACCGATGCCGCGCCGTTTGTCAGCAACGCCGACAAGAATCCGACGCTGAGCATTACGGCGCTAGGCTGGCGCACGTCCGAATATATTGCCGATCAAGTGAAGAAGAGGAACCTCCATGTCTAACTCCGACATCAGCCGCCGTAATATTTTTCAGATCCTGGGGGCCGCTCCCGCAGCGGCGGCGCTCGCTAGCGCGGCGGAGGATACGGCCAAGCCCGCCCATGCGCCTTATCAACGGAAGGTGTTCAACGACCACCAGTGGCGCACCGTCCACGTGTTATGCGACCTGATCGTTCCCGCCGATGAAAAGAGCGGCAGCGCTACGCAGGCCGGCGTCCCCGAGTTCATCGACGACTGGCTCGATTTCCGCAAACAGCAAGATGGGAACGAGGATTTCGCGGCTCAGATTCTCGGTGGCCTGATGTGGCTGGATCTCGAATCGAAACGACTGTTTCAGACCGACTTCGCTTCTTCCACGGTCGCCAATCAGAAGCAAATTCTCGATCGCATCGCGTGGCCCGCGCGCGCCGCGGCGGCTGACCATGCAGGGGTGGCTTTCTTCAATAAGTTCCGCGACCTGACTGTGAGCGGATTTTTCTCGAGCAAAATGGGGGTCGCCGATTTACCGTATCTGGGGAACCGGGCCGTCGCCGAATGGAAGGGCGCGGATCCCAAGGTATGGGCGATTATTGAAGAGCGGATGAAGAACGGCTACAAAGGATTAGGCGGCGAAGTGAAACCGATGGTTTAGGACCAACGGCCTAACTGGTCGGCCAGGCAGAGCAGCGTCGGCCGGCCCTCGGGACGAGCTTGCTTCAAGCTTGCGACCAACTCCGGCAACTGGCTGGACCACCACGATAGGAGGCCCGCCGGAGACATCGGCCGAGCAGAACCCCCCCATCAGGTTAGTGTAAGCTGATTGGTTGTAACTGGCGACGCGATGACGCGCCATCGGAACATCGGTTGCGCTTAGTTCCGTAAGTTAGTGCTTTCGTTGGACTATGGCCGCGTTTTCGCTGACACTTGCAATCTTCGCGATGTGGTCGCTGGTCGGTTGGGCATTGGTATGCCTCCTGAACGGACGCCGCAATCTGATCCGGAACGCACTACTGGCCCCCGTGACAGGGGCGTCGGTAGTGATGTTAGCGATCTTCGAGTGCAGTCGCTGGGGAGCACCGGTGGGAGCCTGCGGAGCACCCGTCACAGTGTTGTGCTTAGTGCTAGCGGTGGTTTTGATTTGGCGCCGGCGGCTCTACGCGCCTGCAAAGCCTTTGACTCCTTTTGTGGCCGTGATCGCCGCCGGGGCACTGCTAGTCGGCTACCCGATGCTGCTGCATGGCTTCAATTGGTTGAGCTATAGCAACGATGACATGGCGAACTACGTTCTGGGGGCGCAAGGCTTCCTCGAACGCGGCTATCTGAACTGGTTCGATCCGCGGCTAATCCTTGAAACTCGCGATATGGCGTTAGCGCGATGGTTACCTGTGACGTTAACGGGGATTCGCTGCGGTTGTGAACTGCTTCTGGCATGGGTGATGAGTTTGAC
>Ga0302319_10015712_pt1 | contig 14016 bp, 14 predicted proteins | sample Bog_T0_2_FD_203319 | JGI IMG/M metagenome (GOLD analysis project Ga0302319, IMG submission 203319) | Peat permafrost microbial communities from Stordalen Mire near Abisko, Sweden - Bog_T0_2 | ecosystem: Environmental > Terrestrial > Soil > Wetlands > Peat | place: Sweden: Abisko, Stordalen Mire... | reverse complement strand
TATTCAGCACGCATGCGTTCGAAAGAAACTTCTTGGCCTAAAGCTTCCTGATACTCCATTAAAAGCAATAAACGTGCGGCCACAAAACCGTAATTCGGCTCTTTCTCAATAAAAGAACGTGCTGCCATGACATTGGCCTGAAATAACTGGCGGTCTGTCATGCCATTAAAATAACTTTTAACAGCCTCTTGAAAAAGTTTATCCACAGAAACATCTGCCAAACCTTTAGCGCAAGTTTCAAATCTAAAACGCACCTCATCCAGATCTATAGGTCTCTCAATACCTTTTTCATTCTTGATAACTACATTTTTGACCCATTCAACGGATTCTTCGATCTGGACCTGACCACGGTTACGGCGGGCCTTGGCACGATCTTCTCTATATATGATATAACGCTTGGCCACCTCATGATACCCGGCAGCCATGATTACTTTTTCAGCAATGTCCTGTACTTCTTCTATATGAATGGATTTACCATCCGGCCAACGGGTGCGGATCTCACAGACAACTTTTTCAGTAAGTTCCTGTGCTTTTTCGATCAAAATCTCATTATAAACGCCTTTATTTTGGGCGATCAGCGCTTTGGCAATGGCCAAGGCGATCTTTTCCTGCTTAAAAGAAACCACCTTGCCGTCACGTTTGATCACTGAATACAATTCAAATAATTTACGACGTTCTGAGTGATAACGACGATAAGAGGCATAACGCTCGCCCACTTCTTTATGGCCATTTTCATAAAGCTGACGGATCACTTCATCCTGGATCTCTTCAACCGTTAAAAAAGGACGCTGGATGCCCCGCTCTTTAAGCACTGCCACCACGCAATCAGTGACCTTTTGAGCATTTTTCATGATCTCTTCACTAAGCTCAGATTCACGCGGTAGGCCGGTTTGTTCTTTAAAGGAATTAGCTATGGCGTGAGTGATACGGTTGGGGATAAATTCAATGATCTGACCATTACGTTTCTGAACCTTGATGTCGAAATTGGCGGCTGTATCTTGGGACATCCGTCTTTACCTCCTTTAAGCGGTGTAAATCTTAAAAAACACTATATGTACGCACCAACAATCGGTACGGTACTACATATAGTAGTTTGAAAAAATCCGAAGTCAAACATTTTTTTAGAATTTTTGGATCTTCTTACCACCAGAAGCTCCCGTCGGAAAAAACAAAAAAGAACTCCTGGCAGTAAGACTATCTTTTACTTTTTAACTGCGTTGAATCGCTTTTCAACTTCCTGCCAGTTGACAACGTTCCAAAAAGCCGCAATGTAATCTGGACGACGATTCTGATAATGCAGATAATAGGCATGCTCCCAAACATCAATAGTTAAAATAGGAGTTTTTCCTTCCGCCAAAGGACTGTCTTGATTAGGGGTTGAAGAAATTTCCAACTGCCCCGTCTTGGTGACGCTAAGCCACGCCCAGCCACTGCCAAAGCGCGTGGTCGCTGCTTGCGCGAATTTTTCTTTGAAAGCATCAAAAGAACCAAAAGCCTGATCGATCGCCGCCGCCACGTGGCCCTGCGGTTGACCGCCGGCATTGGGACCGATCACTGTCCAAAAAAACGTATGATTGGCATGACCGCCGCCATTATTACGCACGGCGTTACGGATGTCTTCCGGTATGGCATTGATATTAGCGATCAATTCCTCGACAGATTTACTTTCCAGGTCCGCCTTGCCCTTGATGGCATTGTTAAGATTATTAACGTAGGCTTGATGATGCTTAGAATGATGAATTTCCATGGTACGCGCATCAATGTGTGGTTCCAAAGCATTGTATGCATAAGATAACAGGGGTAACGTATACGCCATAACTTTCTCCTTCTTAAAATTTATTAATGTTGATGTCCACAACCGCAGGATTCACCTTTAACGGCTTTTAGAACTTCATCGTAATTCGGCTCACTGGCCACTTCTTTAACTAACTGGACATAGGTGACTTTTCCACTCGGATCGACCACAAAGATACAACGGGCCAAAAGACCAAGACCCTTGATCAAAACCCCATAGGTCTCGCCAAAATTGCTGCGAAAATCCGACAAGATCTTGATAGCCGTCGCACCGGCAGCCCCGCACCAACGCTTTTGCGCAAAAGGCAGGTCCTTACTGATCGTCAAAACCACGGTATCTGAGAGCTTGGAGGCTTCCTGATTGAATCTTCGGGTCTCAAGATCGCAAATAGGCGTATCCAGCGACGGAACAACAGATATAATGACTTTTTTACCAATAAAAGAAGACAATTTGACCTCTGAAAGATCATTGGCCACCAAGGTAACATCAGGAGCCTGATCCCCTACCTTGATCTCGTGACCAGTTAAGGTCAAAGGATTACCTTTCATGGTGATTGCTCCAATACGATCTGCCATAAAAACCCCTCCTATTTAAAAATTAACTCATATACTTCTTTTTTTGACTTAGTTACATTAACATACTTCAAAATGTTTGACAAGTATGAAATTTTAGTAATAATGGCTTCATGTTTACATACACCACAAAGATCCGTTTGCACGACACTGATGCCGCAGGCATTATCTTTTTTGCCAATCAATTAAAGATCATCCATGATGCCTATGAAGAATTATTGGACGAGTTTGGTTTAGGCTTGCAGGTGATCCTTAAAAAAACGAATTATTTTCAGCCCATCGTTCATGCAGAATCCGATTACAAAACCCCTGTCTTTGCAGGCGATAAAATTGTCATTGCCATCAAGGTCGGACATATCGGCAAAACTTCTTTTTCTCTTGAATACACTCTCAAACGAGGAAAAACCTTGGTGGGAACCGCTAAGACCGTACACGTGACCATTGATCAAAAAACCCGCGAAAAAATCCCTCTACCTCCCGCTTTACGCCGCGCGCTGAACAAATATCAATCTTCGACGAAATAAAATATTTAGAACTCAACTCCAAGCCTCATGCCGATCTCGGTAGAATTATTATCAGGCTCATACCCCCATAAATAAACGATCTCATCTCCGTTTATTTTTGTGACTGTTTCGGTATTTGATTGCTTAATATGCCAATACTTGATATACGGTGAGATCAAAACATTATACTTATCCATTTTTTTGATAATATCCAATGAAGCACGCAAACCATAACCATGGATTTGAATATTGTTCAAATCAGGCAAGAGCGGATTAACCTCACTTAAATAACTTGTCTGCCACCCACGAATAAAAGAATCATATTCGGAATCAAGGCCCAATTCCCAACCCTCAATAGCCTGAGTATCTATCTCTAAACCCGTTGGCACGTATAAATATTGTGAACGACGGTCATAACCACCAACGCTGCTGACAGCCCCAAGATGATCGAGCAAATAACGATATCCGATCCCTCCATACGGGGTCACCCTGGCGTTAGAAACTAAAGGAATGTCCCTGCCCACCCAAATACGGGGCTCTACCATATAATCCCTGATATTTTTAGCCAAACCATCCGGTGAAGTGTATTTGATGGAGCCAACGTTAAAATCACTATCAAAATGAAAAACATTGATCGGCCATAATACATCCTGTGGCCGAAAATCGTAGGCACCATAAATTCCATAAAAAGGCCCCTTTTCCTGCATACTTACGCCTGGTTCTTTATAAGTGGTATGCGAGAAATCTGTGGTGAGCTTAAATTGATTTTCTTTAGGGGGAAGAACATGGACAGGAGCCGCCGGCTTAGCCGGAGGCTGTTGAACAGGAGCTTCCACTTGAGCAGGAACTGTCGCCTGAACCGGCACTTCTTGAGCAGGCACTTCTTGAGCAGAACCTTCCTTGTCAGAGGGCGTATCTGTTTGTGTACTTGTTTGATCTACAGCCTTTTCCAGAGCATCTAAACGTTTTTCATTTTCCTTCATCTTTACGGCTAGATCATGGACCTGATTGACAACATCCCCAGATTGATCTTCATCAGTGTGTTTGCCCGAAGAATTCTCATCCCCATCTGTATAAAAGGCAGATTGGGCCATGGATCTTGTGACACCAAGAAAAGGCACCAAAAACAAAAAAAGTACAAAAATAAACGCTTTGCGCGTTTTGCTATTCATAACACCTTCCCCGCTATTTAAATCTCTCAATATTTAGATTAAGAATAAAATATAACATATTTCCAGCCCTTCTGCCAATAAGGGAAATATGTCCAGCCTATCGACGAGGTAAAATATTTAGAAATTCCTGGCGGGAGATCTTGATCCCCTGGCTTATCAAATTCTGAGGCCAAGGGAAAAAAGCGATGGGAACCTTAAAACGCGGCAGTTCAGCCTGAAGGCAACGGATGATATGCTCTTCGGCTAAAGGTTCTGCGGAAAACTTGATAAAAGCAATTGGCCGTTGGCCAAATTCCTTGTCTTCTTTGGGAACAACAATAGCCTGGGCAATTCCTTTGATACTTAAAAGCGCCTTTTCGATCTCTTCGGGATGGATATTTTCGCCCCCGGAAATAAACATATTGTCCCGCCGGCCGGTCACTGTCAAACAACCATGCTTATCTATTTGTCCCATATCACCGGTAGAAAACCAGAGGTCGTTCTTGTTATGGATTCCCGCTTTCGCGGGAATGACAGCAGAAGAAGCGGGAATGACAGCAGAAGAAGTGGGAATGACATTAGACACTAAAGGTAAATGAAGTTTGGACCCGGCGACATATCCTTTGAACAGCACTTCGCCTTTAACCAAAATTTCCCCTTCACGAGAGATACTTATTTGTCGATAAGGCAAAGCTCTAACGCAAGCCTGGTCAAGCTGTGTCACTTTTCCCGTGGCCACCTGAGAAGACATCTCTGTTAAACCATAACTTAAATAAATATTCAGACCTAAATGAATAGATTGCTCGATAAGCGTTCTGGGAATGGCAGAGCCTCCGAGTAAAATAACCTTAAGAGAACGCAACAAAACATGATTTTTCTCGTCAGCTAATAATCTTTGTAATTGTGTGCTCACCAAGGAAACATGCGTGACCTTGCCGCGCTCGATAGCCGCCATCATATCCATATCGGTCGCGATCACTAAAGCTGCCCCGGAGACTAAACAACGCACCGTGATAGCAACGCCGGAAACATGATATAAAGGCAATGATAAAAGCCAGCGATCTGAACTTGTCAAAGGGATGATCTCATTGGAGCCTTGAGCGCTATAAAAATGATTGCCCCAGGTATGCACCGCGGCCTTGGCTTCTCCGCTGGAACCCGAAGTGGCAATGATGGTCACTTCCTGCTCTACGTCCAGATCTTTATAGCTCCCAGCCTCGGAATGCTGGCGGGCATCAAAACAAACTGCACGCTTGATCTCCTCGGAGTGAAATATATGTCGGGCATTAATTCTGGAGGTATACGCCGTGATGGTTTTATCCGGCCAGCGCGGGCTTATGGGAACCACAACTGCCTTTATCTGCCACAAAGCCAATATCAAAATGACATACTCGATGCTATTCTCATCGCAAATAGCAATTCGATCACCAGGGCCTATTCCCATGCCCTTTAATTGCTTAACAGCACTGGCCAGATATAAAGATAATTGTTGGTTCCTGACCTGCCGCGTGCCCCAGATAATGGAGAAGTCTTTGTTCATATGATTTGTTGTGGATTCCCGCTTTCGCGGGAATGACATTGAAATAATTATACTAAAAACTCTTTCTTGATGATGCCATTTTCACCAACGATAGGAACAATATTCTTAAACCAACGCTCAGTGCCTAAACCAGCGATCTGCCCGCTAAGACAGGCTAAATTAGCCAATACTTTAAATCCCAACGGCGACTCAAAGGCAGAACTGATAATGGCCTTACGTTTCAAAAGCTTTGCCTCTTGGATCCAATCCAAACTTGGGATAAGACCTAAGATCATCGGCTTTAGCACATACGCAATGACCCCTTCCTGCTCTGCTAAGGGCGAAGAACAGCGTCCCGGCGCCCGGATACCGCTTCGGACTACCGTCAGGGTCTCATCTAATGCAACGCGCATACGGGTTTGTTGATAAAAGGCGTCCAATTGAGAAACATCATTGATAGGCTCCTCAATAAAGTCGATCTTTTGATTACCGACTAACTGGGCAAAAATACAAGCTTCTTTTAAACTCCATACCCGATTACCATCTAAACGCAGATAAGAATCCTGGTCCAAAAGCACTCGAATGTCCTGGATCTTTTTAACATCTAAAGCTATATTGCGGTCCCCAACTTTTAATTTAAACACCTTAACACCCTGCTGTGAAAACCGTTTAAAATCAGCGATCACTTCCTGATGAGTCCCTTGAAGCAGGACAGCTGTTTGAACGTCCTTTAGATCAGCCCCTAAGAATTCCGCCAAACTTTGACCGGCCGCCTTTGAAGCCAGCGTTAAAATAGCAGATTCGATGGCAAAGCGTACCGAGGGACAAGCATTCAATATGTTAAGCTCCTGGCTGAGCACATTAAGCAATTCATCTTTTTGACGAGGGATTTTAAATTCCATCAAATACGAGCGGATTTCCTTCAGATCATGCTTGGTCCGACGAATGGTTTCACTGCTGATACCCTCTAAAGGAGCAACCTCACCCTGCGCGCTTAAACCATCAGATGTTTTTAGCGTTAGATAAAAACCACTACGCTCTCTGATGGTCGTGCCGACAAAACTGTAAGGTTGGATGAATGGAATTTTAAAAGGAGAATACTCGATCTGATTGATGATCAGCGGCTGCACAACACCCATCCTATCGAAAACAAGAAACTGTAGATTAAAAGCAAAAGACCGGTTTGACCCAACACACGATTAAGACCGGCACCGTCCGAATGCGTAAAAGCCGCTTTCACGCAAGGGATGGCACAAAAGCCGATCAAAGAAGCCGCAGCTATGCCCTGATGGTCATCTGTAATAAGGTATACCGCAAAAGGGACCAAACTTGCAGCGATGATACAAAAAAGATATTCCCCCATGGCAAAAGACCTTCCGAAACGCACAGCCAAGGTAAGCTTCCCTGCCCGACGGTCGGTATCAATATCCCGCAGATTATTGACAGCTAAAATAGCCATGGATAAAAGACCCGGTCCCAATCCTGCGACAATGACTGCCCAATCTATTTCTAAGGCTTGAGTAAAATATGTCCCTCCTACGGCAACGGGCCCGAAAAAAAACAGCACAAATATATCTCCCAGCCCCAAATATCCTAAAGGTATTGGGCCGGCCGTGTAAAGGATGCCGGAAATAATGGACGTTATCGCAACGACCAAGATCCACAATCCCGCGCGATGGACAAGATACGCCGAGCACAAAGCAGCCAAAATGAAAAAAACAACAGCTCCTGTAAGAACCTGCTCAGGTTTGATCAATCCAGCCTGCGTGACACGCACAGGCCCTTTGCGATCAGCTGTGTCTGCGCCTTTTTTAAAATCAAAATAATCATTGGCTAAATTGGTGCCGATTTGAATGCATAAAGCTGCCATCAAAGCCATCAAGGCTGATGGACCATGAAAAAGTCCGTCACCAAAGGCCATGGCCGTACCGATAAGGACCGGAGCAATGGCCGCGGGTAAGGTTTTAGGACGAATGGCTAAGATCCAAGAATTCATTTTTAAGGTCGCTTCGGAAATTTAGAAAAATCAGGTTTGCGTTTTTCCACAAAAGCATTGCGGCCTTCCTGGCCTTCTTGGGTCATATAAAACAGAAGCGTGGCATTTCCAGCCAGTTCCTGCAAACCGGCCTGACCGTCGCAATCCGCGTTCATGGCAGATTTGATGCAACGGATAGCCAAGGGCGAATGCTGCAGGATCTCACGGCACCATTTCACCGTCTCTTCTTCTAATTTTCTATACGGGATAACCGTATTGACCAAGCCCATTTGAAGCGCTTCTTGGGCCTTATACTGACGGCAAAGATACCAAATTTCACGGGCTTTTTTCTGGCCGACAATGCGTGCCATATAGCTTGAGCCAAATCCTCCATCAAAAGAACCAACCTTGGGGCCAGTCTGCCCGAATATCGCGTTGTCTGCCGCGATAGAAAGATCACAGATCATTTGCAGGATCTGACCGCCACCCACGGCGTAGCCTGCCACCATGGCGATCACCGGTTTAGGACAGGAACGGATCTGCCGCTGAAAATCTAAAACATTTAAACGGTTCGTGCCATCCTTATCCTTATAGCCGGCATCCCCACGGATCTTCTGGTCTCCACCTGAACAAAACGCGTCCTTACCTTCTCCGGTCAAAATGATCACCCCTATTTTTTCATCGTCACGGGCATCATCCAAGGCATTGATCATTTCTTTGACCGTCAACGGTGTAAAGGCATTGCGACGTTCAGGCCGATTGATCGTGATCTTGGCAATACCATCCATCTTATGGTATTTGATCTCTTCGTAGGTCTTGGCTTGCTTCCAGGAAAATTTCGACATTGCTTTCTCACTCCTTAATGGATGACGACCCGAGGATCAACAGATTGACCTTTATACCGCGGTAACAAATGTACGTGGGCATGCATCACAATTTGACCGGCGTCCTGTCCACAGTTAGCTACGATATTAAAACCATCCGGCTGATATTCTTTTATTAACAATTCTTTGGCCTTTTGGATCAATTCAAATATAGCTACAATCTCCTGCGGCGTTGATTCAAAAACAGTGACATGATGCCGTTTAGGGATAAAAAGCATATGACCTTTAGTAATGGGCTTGATGTCATACAAGGCATACGCCAATTCATTTTCCAATACCTTCGGCAAATTCTTACAAAATATACAGTCCCCCATGATCAGCCTCGCTTTTTTGTACTCGAATATAAAAATCTACCACAAATTCTCTCTTTTTACCACTGTTGCCGCAACGAAACCGTTGGGCAATACAACCCCTTTATTTCTCTTTGCCACCAATGGCCGTTAGAGTTTCTTATCTTAAAATCCGTAAAATAATAGGCCCAAAAAGTAGCTTGAATATACCTAGGCGGATGGTCCTTAAAAGGATTAACAGCCAATAAACGCACTACCGACGGTTCGCCTTTTAAAAGACGGTCCATCAACACCATCAACCACTGATTGTCCCTCCAAGAACCTAAAGAAGCAAACCACATTTGCCAGTCTAAACGCGGTTGATAAGGCATCGCCCATCTGGGCGCTTTATTGATATCCCCCGGCTTGTAGGGAAATTCATAGGGCAGCCAATGCTCCCCATCATTACTTCCTTCAAGAATGATCTCATTGCGCTGGGTAGTCATAACGGCGAAAAGTCCGTAATTATTGATACTGCGCATCGGACTTACGGCAGTGATCAACTTTTCAACGGGTTTAGGCAAAGGAAGATGGCAAAAGGAGTCCTCCATTAGCCCTAAACTAACAATTAAAACAAACGCTGCCACTAAACCCGTCATGATTTTATAAAGAATTCCCCCTTGAATAATCGATTTGCTTGAATTTCCAAGCCTTAAGAACATTAAATGTTCATCTTCCAGGAGAGTCAGACAAAGACCTATAGCTAATAAATTAAAGAAACAATAATTACCGGTAAGAATGATCAACAACTGCAAGCCGGTAATCCCAAAAAAAGCGACTAATCTTGCCCAACGTCCACAAAAAATAAGAAACGGAACAAAAAGCTCTATGCCGAGCATAACTCCACAAGATAATCTTTGAAACCACAATGGTAATTGATTAACATACCAGCTGATCATATTAGGCAAAGGCTGGGTCCAGTAATGATAGGTCAAGGCCGTAAGATGGCTCCAATTAAGATCACCACTTAAGATCTTAACCATACCCGACTGGAATATCAAACGGAACAAAAGCCATCGCAAAAGCCAGATGATCACAATGGAAGGACGAACCGTGGGCCTAAAGTTCACCCGTAAAGGGAGCGGAACTAAAAAAATCAGCAAAAAACCAGCTTCCAAAAGTAAATTATCCCACTGAAAACCTAAGAAATCCTGACCTACCACCGTTAAAGACAGATAAAAGATCCAAAGCAAAAATGCCGCCAGGGTCGGAAGGAAATCAATCAAGCACAAAAGCGAAAGCACCACTCCTGCCCAACATAAAAATAATAAAAATCCGTCACTGCTATTAAACCAACAAAGGGTTGGGGCCACCCAAAATCGATTAGCTCCCTCTTGTTGTTCGACGTAATGTAAATATTCACTAGCGGGTAAGATGCCATGGCTGCCGATAAGACCTAAGATCTGGACACCCAAAGACCAGAAGGCCACCAGATAAATAAAAGCCATCCATCGGCTGAATATCCAGGAAGAGATGATCATAAATATAAAAATTAAACTTTAAGGCTACGTTCGAGTTCTTCGATGTCTTTTTTGGCTTTAATGGGTGTGGTTTGGAAAATCTCGCAGTAGAGCTGGATGGCCAACTCTTTCTCGCCCTCCATCAATAAATGCCGCACATCAAACATGGTAGCTTTACCTCTTTGAGGTAATTTACCTCGACGTCGAGCGTCAATCATAAACCAGACACGATAGGTGTTAAAAAGGACCAGTAAACAAACTAAAACAATCAGTGTCGTGTATAAAACAACCATAAGTACGCCTTTTAGTTATACGTTTTCTTTGGCAAAATCATCGACAACCTGCTTAACTTCCATTTCAGCCTTATCGATCTTTGCCTTGCACAGCTTGACTAAATTTACAGCTTCTTTGACCCGCAAAGACAACTCATCAACATCTATATCATCGCTTTCAATCTTACCGATAATTTCATCCAGCCGTTCGATGGCCTTGCTGTACTTAAGTTCTGCCATATTAAATGTTCCTCAAGATTCTTCGCTTTGCTCAGAATGACGAGCTATTGTACTATTAATTATACCATCTACTAACTGAGTCGTGATGCTTTTGACTTCCTTAGCATCCTTGATACTGCGTATCAAAACACCCTCTTGGCTCCTGGTAATGGTAAAACCACGTTTGAGTGTATTTTTAGGATCTGCCATTTGAACCAGCTTTTGATAACTGTTTATTTTAGTCCTTGAATTTTGAAGGTGCAAATAAATTATTTTCTTTAAATGCTCTTGATAGTCAGCGAGTGATCTTTGGGACCCTTTAAATCTCACGGCTGGGGCACGTTTTAGGGCTTCATTAATGCTTGCCAGGCGCTGGTGATGGCTTTTGATCAATCCCAACGTTTGAGTTTGCAACAACACAGCGCTGTCCTTAAGTCGTGCACGCTTGGTCTTTAAGGCCTGGCGCAAGCCCTCTATGATCCGCGTTTGACGTTCGTCAACGCCATCGATAAACTCTTTCAGGCGCTCTACTAAAAATTTGGCAATAGCTGTCGGTGTCTTGGCAAAAGTATGGGCTGCCAGATCGGTGACAGTCGTATTGATCTCATGGCCGATACCACTTAAAACAGGGATATTCAATTGAGCAATGCTCATGGCGATCTTTTCACTGTCAAAACAGCTTAGCTCTGCAATGGAGCCTCCACCTCTGGTGATAACGATCACGTCTATCCCTTCGATGTTTTCAAGGGCCATCAAAGCTTTAATAATAGACATTTCTGTATTTTTCCCCTGCATGATCGAATTAATTAAGAATATTTTAAAAGCATAACCGCTACGCTTCAGTTCTGAAATAAAATCATGATACGCGGCAGAGTCATAGGAAGTAATAAGGCCTATGTTCAAGATCACATCAGAAAGAGGCAATTGCTTGTTCTTCTCCAAGATCCCTTTTTGTTTTAATAACGAGATCAAGCGCTGACGGTCCTGGGCGATCTTACCCAAGGTATGGACAGGATCTATGGCTTCAACGATCAAACGTACCTGACCATGCCCGGGATAAAAATCCACCTTACAAAGAAATTTAACCTCAATATCATCCTTTAATTCAAAAGCATTTTCCGCCTTTTTTAAAATGGCATCAATTTTAGGACGCGTTTGGGCAAAGATCACCAGACCAATACGGGCCGTGATGTCACGGGTCACAGGATCTTTTTCACATAATTCAAAGAACACATGCTTCTTGTCTTTACCACGGTCATACCCCTGTATTTCCCCGCAAACCCAAACAGCCTGCGGAAAACCGCTGCTTAAAACATCGCGGATAAAATGATTTAACTCTGATACGGATAAAAATTCTTCACTCATGATCTTAATAAACCCAGTTGCAACATTTCCCGTTCAAGATCTTGTCCGGCATAAATAATGATAGCTTCCATGGCCCTTAGCTTTAGATCCAGCTCATTTTTCATCGCATGCAGCTTACGGGCATTTTCCGGAGTTTTATTGTTGATATCACCGGTATACCAATTCTCATATTCTTTATGGGCTTTTAAAGAATTATTGAAGTCTTCGGTAGCGGCGGCGTACTTGATAATAGTTTCATGCCGTTTGATGATATCCATATCTTTAACTTGGGCCCAAGTATCTGTCGAAAATCCATGAGTGATGAACTGACGCTGGTCCATCACATAAAAAGATTCCATGTTCTTTTCCATCTCTGCTAAAAAATCAAATAATTTCTTCTTCAATTGTGCCTCCAACCCCAACTACCACGTTAATGGTTTAAAAGCTTTAAGCGAAATGGCCAACTCTCCCATATTGATGATCGGCAATATCGTCGAATAATCATCACTCCAGATACGACCTTGATCTTTCGGGTCTATCTCCAAAGGCTGCCAGTCTTCTTGAGAGATCAATCTTATAAAACGATCATCATCCCATGTCAGGATACCCCAGATGGAACGCATATTAACACCTTCATCCCCTACATCTTTAATAGCCACATAAGCACCGCTATCTGCGGCGATTTTAGCCAATACGGGCTCCAAGTTTAAATAACGATTGGTGATATGAAACACGATGCCCCCTCGCGGGGCCAACTTGCGACGATATTCCACCAAAACATCCTTATTGACCAGATGAGTGGGGATCGCATCTCCGCTGAAGGCATCAATGACCAAAAGATCATACGCCCCATCCGGTGAATTCTTTAATGAAAGCCTGGCATCACCTAAAATAACATTCACCACTCCGGGGGCTTCTGACAAATACCAAAAATATTTTAAGGCCAGGTTTTTAACATCGCCATCTAATTCATAATAATCAATAGGGCAACTGGGTTTGGCGTACATGGACAAGGTTCCTGTCCCCAAACCCACCACTCCCACCCGCTTGGCCTGAAAGATATCATCGATCAATAAAGAACCAATGGCCGAGGTGGGACTATAGTATCCCAAAGGAATACGACGCTTACTCTCATCCGTGAATTCAACCCCATGCAAGGTTGTACCATGCACCAATGCTCGGACACCGCTTGGGGAATCGAAGATTTCATAGACACCATAATAATTCCTTTTCTTAATTATAAAATGCTTATTTTGCCAAACAGATTCCAAAAAAGGTGTCATCAGGATAATACCGGTCAAAACACCTACCAAAAATTTCTTATCCGAAGCTAAACCTAAAAAGGAAAACCAAACAGCGACCCACAATAAAACAAAAGACCACAGATGATATTCTTTAACAAAATGGGGCCAAAGATAAAAAGCTGACAGCACCATTAAAACACAAAGACCCCCCTTCCAAAATGGAAGTTTTACAGATGTTTGCGGCACTGCAAAAGCAACCAACAGCAACCCTGCCAAATATTCTATTAAAGTATTAGATACCAAAGGAATGACCCAACTGGTAAGTATACCGCCTAAAAAACCTCCCAGAGAAAGCATCACATAAAATAAGGTCATCTGCTCACTCGAAGAAGGCTTGGACCGGATCAACTGATTTTGCGTGTACATACATATCAAAAATAAAAATCCGCACAACAAAGCAATTACAAGAAGCACTGGTAATAAAAGTTTTTGAGATAGGAAATACATCATGACTTGTAAACCGATGATAGGGCCAATATAACGAACTACCCATGACGGACACCAGGGGTTTTCTTTAAAATTTAAAACAAAGGCCATCAAATAGATCCCTAAAGGGATCACCCACAGTAAAGGCACTGGCGCGACTTCATAGCTTATGATATTGGTAACAGACAAGAACATAACTACGCCGGCAGCTCCAAGACAAACCCAAGTCAAAATTTGTTTTGCCCCTACCTTTGCTCCACCTG
>Ga0302319_10015711_pt1 | contig 14016 bp, 15 predicted proteins | sample Bog_T0_2_FD_203319 | JGI IMG/M metagenome (GOLD analysis project Ga0302319, IMG submission 203319) | Peat permafrost microbial communities from Stordalen Mire near Abisko, Sweden - Bog_T0_2 | ecosystem: Environmental > Terrestrial > Soil > Wetlands > Peat | place: Sweden: Abisko, Stordalen Mire... | reverse complement strand
TTGCAGCCGATGGAATCGCCCGCGATGGAGCGCAGCTTTAGCATCGTCTCCGGGCTGTACACAACGAAGCCGGGATGCATCTCGATGGCGACCTTCACGCCATGGTCTTTGGCGAATTTGGCCTGCTCCGTCCAGTATGGAATGGTCTTCTTCTCCCACTGCCAGTCGAGCACTTCCAGATATTCCGGCGGCCACGGGCAGGTGACCCAGTTCGGATACTTGGCGGTTTCGCAATCACCCGGGCATCCGGAGAAATCGATGACTACCGGGACGCCGAGTTTTTCGGCCAACTGAATGGTCTTCCGGCTAGTGTCCTGATAACCCTTGGCTATCGCCGGATCGGGATGCAAAGGATTGCCGTGGCAGCTGAGGGCGCTGATCTTAAATCCCCCGCCGTCGAGCTTGGCTTTGAACTCCTTCAGCTCTTCGGGGTTATCCAGCATCGACAACTTGCAGTGCGGGTCGGTGGGATAATTGCCAGTCCCCAACTCCACCGTATCGATATTCAGATTCTTGAGTTTTTCGAGAACTTTATCCAGGGGAAACTGCGCCAGCAGCGCGGTAAAAACTCCAACTCTCATGATGTATGCGGCTCCTGTTTTAGAATTGCAAACGCAAGCATATCATGAGACCCCGGAATGCCCCGTTGCGGGAATAAATTGGGGAATCGTTAATCGGCCACTGGATCCCAAACAGATGTTAAATCGAGGGCAAATCCAGCTAAACGGGTCCTTCGCCGGCGAGGCTATGGATAGAAAAGCGGGTTTCGGCTTCACCGGCAGGGCGGTAGATTTCGATGGAGCGGTTTTCGATGTCGATCAGCCAGCCCAGTTGGGCGCCATTCGGCAGATCAAAGCCGGTGGACGAACCACACCAGACGCCTCGCGTGTCGGTTTTGGCCCAGGCACCGAGCTGGGCAGTGATGTCGGAGTTACTCACTTCCGGTCAAGAAATGAGCAGGAGCCGTAACGATGATTTCGCCCTCGGCGGTCATGTCAAAATTGAGGTCGGGATATTCGCAGCAGAAGGCGGTGAACTCTTCGTCGGTCATCGGTTTCAGTCTAACTCTGCGTGTGATTTCCTGCCCGCCAGATACAACAGCGCGCCAAGGACATTGGCGCAGACGACGACCCCCGCAATCTTCACCGCGAACCAGAACCAACTGGGCACGTCGATGATGGGGAAGATCGACAGCACGCAGTAAAGCAGGGTCACGAGAAAACCCGACAGAGCGGCGATCCGAAGCCACGCGGGCGGGCGTTCGTCGGCTTTCCGCAGACCGAATAGAGGGAGCGCGAACATCACTAGATACGCGAGCCCGTAAAAGATGCCGGAAGCGTTATCGAGTAGTTGGAACGCCTCCTGATGGCCGACTCCCAACAGCCCCACCAAGCCTAAAGTCAGGATCATGCCGCCGACGAACAGCGTCGAATTGACAGGTGTACGGTAGCGCGGGTGAACCTTTCCAAACCAGGCGGGAAGTAAGTGGTCCCATCCGGCGACCATGGGCAACCGGGTGCAGCCCGCTACGGCCAGGGTGGCAGCGCCGATCTGCCGGCCGGCGAGCAGCAGGATGACGACGGCGCTAATCGGCCCGGCCCAACCAAGCCGGTCGAACCCGAGGCTCATCACCTGGGGAATCGGACCAACGAGATCGATATGGTTGGGGTTCACGAACGCCAGCACCGAATCGGTGCCGAGGATGAACATCAGGGCGATCACGGGCGCGGCCAGGATCACCGAACGTCCGATGGTGCGGGCAGGCTGACGGCATTCCCCGGCTAAGATCGCAACATACTCAAAGCCGCTAAAAGCGCCCATCGACATCTTCCCGAACACGTTCAGACTGAACAACGATACGGTCGGCAATGCCATGGCGAACGGATGATAGTTGGTGAGTCCGCCTTTGCGGAAACATAGCAGCGGCAGGGACAGCAACACCGCGAATGTCATCAACTGAGTGACTCCCCCGGCGTTTTGGATCCACTTGCCCACGCTGAGTCCGAGAGTCGTCACTATCGTGAGTCCAATGACCAGCGCGCAAGTGACGCCGGTGATGAATAGCTTGTCGCTGCTCATCCACGAATAGCCTGGACCAAAAGCATACGCCAGATTGGTGGAGAGCATCACACCCATGGACGAAATAAAGAGGATGATGTAGAGCCACAGATTCCAGCCCACTAGAAATCCGGCGAACTCGTTGAAACCGAGTTTGGCCCATTGGTATAGGCCGCCTTCGAGCGGCATGATGCGGTTCAGATAAATAACGACGGCGGTGAGGGGGATGTAGAAGAAGGCGATGGCCAGCAGCCAGAAGGCAGTGTGCGAGGCGCCCAGCTTGGCTGCCGTGCCAACCCACATGGAGCCCACTACATACAGGATCTGGGTAAGGACCAGGTCGCCGAGGCCGAGTTCCTGCTTCAGTTCGGCGCTGTGCGTTTCAACCGCAGCGGGTTGTTCCATGGAATTACGCTAGTGTAGCGCGGTCCGACCGAGGTGGTAGTGTTTTCGTATTATTGTAGGAGCGGGCGGGGGCGGGTATTCTCTAATTACCGACAGCGAATTTTGGTCAACGGCCGCAAGGAAGTCCCCCCTTCATTCCGGCCGTTCAACCTCTTTCCTCCCCTGTTTTCGCTGAAAACAATGAGCCTTTGGTAGTCGAGGACCGGCGCGTTCAACTGCCCGCCCAGACGGTCACTGCCACCCAAGTGCAAGGGCGGCATGGAAGCTCGCATGACCTTCGTGGGAGGGCAGCACCTTGCTCTTGAAAACATAGGATAACTTTGCCGCCGGTCTATTTCTCCGACCCCGCCAAGCACCCCGACTGAACCTGGTCTAGCTTCTTGTCACCGGTAGCGATGCAATAGCAGTGCTTTTTATCGCCTTTTTTGGTTCCGCATGTGCCCGGCTGTGCCTCGCCGTTGGCGCCTACATAGGTACACTCCCCGCTCTTGCAGAGGTCTCCTTTTGCCGATGCCGTGAACATATAGCCGGCGGCGCAGAGAATTGCGCCTGTGATGCCAACCCAAAAGGGTCCATTCACGCGAAGTGATTGCATATTGCATGCTCCCGTATTAGGTCATTTGATATCGGGCACTACAGCGACGTCTTTATAGCAGGTCGCGAGGGTTCTTTTGTAACGCTCTCCTGAGCAAGACGACTTCTACGGCGGCGATGAACCCAATCAGGGCTGTTATACCAATCATGTAGCTCATTGGATCCAATGTTCCCACCCCATACAAGAGGTGGCGCAGCAGGCGCAAGAACCACCAGGCCAGCAGCGCCCCCAGAGTCGCTGCGACCCCTCCCCGAGCGAGATCGGAATACACGAACAGGCCGATGATATCGCCTCTGGTGGCGCCGAGCGCAAGCCGAATCCCGATTTCCGCTTTGCGCCGGCGCAATTCGCCAAGAACTCGCGAGGAGGCACACAGTCCCGCTAGAAAAACGGAGAGGAGAGCGAGTGCAAATAAGTAGCCCGCGGTATATCGGGCCAGCATGCCAGCCGACTCCACCATCTCTTTGAGTGGCTGAAAATGAGAAACGGCAGCCCTGGGAGCAATCGAGTGGACGGCTGCCTCAATCAACTGAAGGGCGCCCCTGCTGCCGACGCCGTGAGACATCCTGATGACCAGGTCGGCGTCTGAAACACCATATTGAGTGAAGGGATGATAGACCGTTGGCCACACGCGCGAATGCAGTGTCTCTTCGTGTACATTACCCACGACGCCTACAATTCGGCCTGCCGGCAACGTCAGGTGCTTTATGTACTGGCCCAGTACACTAGTCCCACCGCCCAACCTCCTTAACAAGGCCTCGTTGATAATGACCGTGTTCTCGTCCTCTGCCTTATTCCCACTGAAATTTCGTCCGTACAGCAATTTCATTCCAAGGCCAGGTATGGCTCCTGGGGTCATACTTCGCACGATGATGTTATCGATAACGTCCGCCGTGGGCGAGACGCTGGGCTTAGGCGAGAATTGGACTCCTGAAGCCAATGGTGAGTGCCCCCTATACGGCGCCGTGCTGATCGCACCAGCCTCAACAACGCCCGAGCTCTCCTTCAACCTCTTCACGATTTCGGAGATCGTTGCGTTCATGATCTGAGGAAATAGCCGGCTGCTGTCCGCAAAGTTCTTCTGCTTCTCCTTGTGAGACATCGTTGGCCTAAACCTGGTCATTAAGAAGCTTTCAAAATCGGAGTGAAGGCTAATTTCACCGATGAATACATCCTCGGCGTTGACACTGGGGTCGATGTGCATGCCGTTGTACGCGCTCCTGACCAGCAAGGCCGCTGCAATCGTTATCATGGTCGCCGGTATCATCTGCACGGGAATGCGATATCTCGATACAATGTGGGTGGCGGTGTAACTCTCCACCGATTCACTCCTCAACGCCGCCAAGACACAGGCTAGCGGCAGGTAATCCCGTACGCTGGCGCCGTAGACAATGAGAGACGCGACAAAAGCAATCCCCGCCGCTCCCGCAGCCATGGCCAGATCAATCGGACTGATTCCGAAGTGGAACTCCCTCGGCAGCGAGAGGTAGATTGTTGTGACATGGATTACGACAAACCTGACGAACGAACTGGTAACCAGCGCAGCCACGACGGCGAGCCCAGTCTCCAGGCTGAGGCCCACAAATAACCTCCCTGGGCTGGCCCCCAGCGCGTTCCGCACCGCGAACTCTTCCCGCCGCACCACAGCTTCCGCTCGAAAAATAGTTCCAACCGCGACCACAGTCAGAAGCAAAAAGAAAATGGAGGCCAGCCACAGTCTCATGCTAAGAGGGTAGATCTCCCCAGCGCGAAAGTCTGCCAATGCAATCAACTTAATTGCCGCGTCTCTGCCGCCATCAAAAAAGCCTTCCTTCGGCCACGTGCGTATAGCGGACTCTGCGGCTGTAATTGACAATCCTGGCTTCAACAAACCGATAACACCTCCGGACCCGTAAGGAACTCCCGCGGTTTGAACGGTCGAATATGAAACCAAGTGTGTCGGAACCCAGGCATCCACGCCCGACGGAAAATTTACATCGGGTGGCGCAATCCCGATGACCTGAAAGTAATAAGGATAAATATTGATGTCGATGGAATGGTTCAGTATCGCCTCGCTTGAGGCGAAATAGGAGTGCCAGAGTTCGTTGGAAATAATAATCGGAAGCCAACGGGGCTGGGATCTGGGAATCGGAAAATGATCATTCACGGAGAAATCGTGTCCAGCCATCATGGGTATGCCGAGCGCGGGGAAGAACTGGGGCGAGACCATCGCGAGCTGGACTCGCCGGGGACCCGGTTCTCCAAAATCCAGGTTGGCGTCCAGCAGTTTATACTGGGCTACCTTCTCGAAAATTGTGGGCAGATGTGGGTTTGGCAAGTCGGAAGAAAAAAGGGAGGAAACGGTGCCTGCATCCACGGCGACGGCGACTCTGTCGGGGAAAGGGCATGGCATGGGAGCATGCAGCACTCCGTAGGCGATATCAAACATTCCGATCAAGCAACCCAGCCCGATGGCCAGGATTAGGAACACATACAAGAAGGTCCGCGGGTGTCGGCGGATTCGCCGAATCGAACCAACGGTCTCTTCAACTAAACATTGGTACCGCATATTTTGTCAACGAGCCTTTTCGAGGGACCGTAGGGCGTTCGATAGCGCACGCTTGTCCATAGCGCCTTCTCGATCCCACAGAATCCCGCCTTTTCTGTCTAGGAGGATAGTCTGAGGGGTAATGAAGGGATTAAGCGCCCGCCCAAATTTCATATCGACGAATTGAAGTGGAACAATCCCGCTGCTAGCATCGCTAGATTTCATCTGGCCCATTTTCGGCGCTAGAAGGATCGTTCTGCAGGAGAATTGTCGTGCCCGCTGCGAGAGATCCTTGTAGAGTTCCTGATCCGATAGGCAATAGGGGCAACTGTCCGACGACAAACGGACGAGATAACACGGCGCTTCCGAATCCGTGAATTTCATGTCAACGAGGTATCCCGACGGTAAGGGAAACGGGAGGTCGGTATCGTAGAGCCGTGCATCGCTGTGCAACTTGAAAACAAATGCGAGCTCAAGGGCGTTGATTACCACTAGAGCCGTAACGGCAACCTCAAGAGTGTTCCGCCACCTTGTCGCCATCCTATTTCGCCCGCTGCAGTATGAGACTGGCTTCGGTAGTAGGGTCTTTCGCGATCCAAATACGCGCGTTCAGCCCCATGTATCGGTCGCCATATAGAAAGGCCTCATGCTCCGCGTCCGCCTTAGCGACAATGTGCATTTGGTACGGGTCAAGGTATCCGAGGATGCTGAATTGTGCGAGCCGCTGGTACGAGTCGCATTTACGCCCGTCGTCACAAATGCCCCAGTACTCGATCGGAGCATCATTCGCTCGTGAACCAGATGCGGCCACCCGCTCGACAACCCGATTCCAAAACTGAATATCGGCCACTATGCCATCGCGATGGAGGACAAAGACTAGTATATGAGTGTCACCGCCAGTTTTGGGAGTCTTCAAGTTGCCGTTCACCCCGATACCACGAAGGCTGCCATCGCTGGGAACGAAGGACTTCAAATGCTTGGCTTCACGATACTGCTGCCAGCCCTCCCTGATCCGCAGCCCGAGACGGGAGCCGCTAAGGAGGAGCAAACACACCGCCAGAATTGTAGGGGCCAACCTCATGCTTCGGACCCGAGCGGCGCCGTTCTCTATGGGCTAGCTTTACACGCGGCTTGGGTCTGCTTCATCCCGTTAGATGTGCACACATTACACGGAGGGGAGTCGGAACAGCTCCCGTCATAGCCTTGACCGTTCCCAGCCTAAAAAGTACAACTGCCACCCACGCAGCCCGAGGCAAATGCTACCGGCCCTCCAGCGAAACTTACGACAAGAGCCGCTGCGGCAATGACAATACCGACAAATGGGAATTTTTGCGATTTGATTAATTTCATGTTGACATTCTCGATTGTCATCAGATCAACAGGGAAAGTATAGACATTTTTGACCTCTGCGTCAACACCAATTATTGGATTGGACGTTATTCTGCACTTTGTCAGTTCTAGGTTGCCAGCTTGAGCAGCCTGGCACAGTTCTGGATGCCCTTACCCCAGCGTTCAATACACCTATGGCAGACCAAGTCCGGGCTAGATGAAACCTGCTTCGCCTTTGGAGTGGACCGACAACGAGATAAAGTTTACCGGTATCTAATGTTTGTGCGCGAAGAGATCGCGCCAGGAATCGTCCAGGACGGTCCAATAGTCCGGCGCATTGCCCGTCTCGGCGACGTACAGCGTTCCGTGGCCTTCGGGACATAGGTACTCGGTGGCGGGTTGATCGAGAATCTGACTGCTCCAGGAACCAATCGGCACCGGTTTGCGGAGCTTGCTCAAGCAGACCAGGCAGCGCTCGCGATGATCGGTTACCAACAAGCAAATGGCGGCGCAGCAGAGTAGCAAGAATGTCCAGAACGCAAAAATCTCCCAAGAGAGGGCAGCCGAAGCGCGCGGATGTGAGAAGCTGAGCCGCAACATCGCCAGTCCGAACACCACCAGCACGATTCTGGCTCCCAACATCAGGCAGTAGCGTAAACGCCTGCCGTTGCCTTTGAGAACCAAAAATCCCATCCCGAGGACGGCTCCGAGCGCGGCGATTTCCAGGGCAAACCGCAAGTCGCCCAGGCGATAGTCGACCAGCATGGGCTGTAATCGTAGAACCTTGCTAAACCATAACGGCTCCACCTGCTGGGCTTGCTTGCGAACTTCGGGAATCGCGGCTTCCAGAGTGACGCCTCGCTTCAGGCGGCCGATGGCGCCGCCGGACGTGGTCCGCCAGCTAAACGGAGCGAAATACTGAAATCTGGTGGAGCGGAACCAGAAATCGCGCGGCATTACGCCCAGGATGGTATGAGGCTTCTGGTCGATCATCGCGATTTTTCCAATCGCCGCCGGATCGGCATGCAGCCGGCTGCGCCAAATATCAAAAGGCAAAACAACTACATCCGAAGGATCGGTGTCGAGAAAAGTGCGGCCCAAAAGCGGCTTTGCGCCGAGGACGTCGAAGAAGTTTCTCGAGACGCGCATGCCCAGAACCGGATCGCGCAGCACTCGATACAAGCCAACGCCATCGAACAGCGGCGACTTCTTCAGAACTCCAGGCAGCTTCGGACTCATGAACGAATCCAGCGCGCCCATGAAGGCGACATCGCGTTCGAAGGTTACCAACCGGCCGGCGTCGGCATATGGCAAGCGGGGCGATCGAAAGGCTCCCGATAACAGCGCCACCAATACGCAGGCGGCCATGAACAGGGCTTCCATACGCAGAGGTACACGGAACAGATCGGCGCCGTGTTGTTTGCGCTCGTTTTCGCGAAACCAAGCGGCGTCCCGGAAGACTCCGCTGGCGCGCCGCAGCAATTCCTGAGGGTCAGCCCCGGCTTCCGCGCGGTGCCACAGCTCCGCTGCCCATTCACGCTTCCACTCCGTCCGCTTCGAGTGGGGCACCCACAGCGAAGCTACCGAGATCAGAAAGCGGCAAGTGAGCGGAACCATATATCATTCCCTTTGCTTCTGTGGTAAATCGAGGGCAGCCCGTTCCAGCAGCGGATAGCGCCGCAGAGCCGCTTCGAGAGTGGTTTCGCCCGCCTCGGAAATGGCGTAGTATTTACGGGCCGGCCGCAGATCCTTATGTGCGGCTGCGTCCTGTTCCCATTGCGAGGAGACGAGTTCGGAATCTTCCAGCCGTCGCAATGCAGGGTAGACGGTCCCGCTCGGCAAGCCGGTGCAATCCATGATGTCAAAGCCGTATTGGTAGCCGTTCCCGATCGCTAGAAGGATCGACGCAGCGGCGTAGGAAAGGTTCGGCCCCGGCATAAGAGCAGAATACTACATAGGGTGGCGGGAGTCAATACACGCTCGATATTTTGTCAACGGCCGACGCTAGAAAAAGTCGCACCCACGAGCTACGGTTTGACTGCGTGGCGGGACACGAAGATGACGGTAATCGAGAGGCGCCCGGCCATAACGCCTACGCTACATTTGCGCCGGCGCTCTGCTAAACTACCCGTAGTGGGCGGTTAGCTCAGTTGGTTAGAGCGTCTCGCTTACACCGAGAAGGTCCGGGGTTCGAGCCCCTGACCGCCCACCAAACTTCGTCGACTGCCAAAAGATTCAACGGCAGACTGCTTCAAAATCCCGATGCGGCCGATAAAAGAGCGATGTCATTCCGCATAATCACTCTGGCCGCGGGATTTGCTCTTGCGTTGCTGGCGGCGCCCGCGTGCGGGGAGGAATTCAGCCGCGTCAGCATCCCCCTGCAGATCGAGATTGATGGCCGGCCGATTCGTTCTTCCGTTTACTTGAAGTTCGACATGAAGAGTTACGACGACATTCCTTTCGACCAATTTGCGGCGGGTCCTTTGGATAAAGAGCAAAAGATGCTTGTGACGGCGGTGCAGGCCATTCGCAAAGCGGATGCGGTACAGTTTGCAAGCGTCTGGACTTCCCCGAACCAAATGAAGGGTCTTGGTACGACTATCATAACCATGGTCGACGACAGTCCGGAGAACTGGATAAGTCAGGCCAGGAGCATTTTCGATTTTGACCACTTAAAGTTAATCGCCCAGGTCCAGATGGGGCCGAGAACAGTGTTCATCTGGGATGGGCCGACTAAGGCCGGGATCCGGCGAAATGCGTTTTATGTCGGATTTGACAAGAACAACCGATTGCGGCTGAGCGTGGTAAGCAGTTCCACTCCGGTGGAAGTTATGCTGCTGAATGCCTTCCAGGCAGCTGAAACCGAGCCCGGCGCATTTAAGCTGGCGCCGGAGAAGAATCTGCCGTATGAGTATTCGATTCCTTTCGACGGCAAGGCCGATACCGGGGCGCACCCCGTTTTCTTCGAATTTGACGGATCGCCGATGGACTTTCCGCTCGGAGACGAGAGAGTAAAGGCTCCCACTCCCCTACTGGAGTTCATTCGGGGTGCGGATCTTGCCCATCAGCAAGGCAACGACGAGTTATACGCCGACAGCTTCACTCCGAAGAGTGCCGACAGAATCAGGCAGTGGCTGGCCTCGATGCAAAGGCGGCCACAAATGAGTTCGGCGTTGCGGAACGTGAAGTTCGTGCTCAACGCGGAACCGGTATTTCTGGTGTTTCAGGCTCCGGGGGCTGGGAACAACTGGATGCCGGAAAATCTGACATATTCGTATGTCTTGCATGAGGGCGGGACTTACAAGATTGCGAACTTCTCTTCGGTGACCGAAATTGACGGCTTTCTGGAAAACCCGAAGTTCTTTGACAAGCGGATTTTGAAGGCGGCGCCGGTTCAGGCGCACCCATGAGATTGGGGATACGCTACTGCTGAATCGGTTTTTCCTTCGGCTTCTCTTCCTTGGTTTTGTCGTCGGGCAGCGCGTCCGGAGTTTCCGCCTTGAACGTACTCTCAACGCCGAACTTATGATACAGGCGGAACTCCTCTTCGTTCCTGGACATGTAGCGCGCGCTCCGCGACGTTACCACCGCCCTCATGGGCAGCAGAAACTCCTGCGCCTCGATCTTGGTGTAATCGTAATCGAGCACTGTCTCCACGTGCTGAATCGGAAAACTGGCCGGGATGTCGTAGGGGATGTGTTTGATGCGCGTCACCACTTTGCCCTCCACATCGACGAACACCTCGCCGCGATAGGCGGGCACGATTTCTTGTGACCGGTCGGCTACGATGCGGTAATGCGAATGCGCCTGATCGATGTCGAAAGAAAACACGTAGCAGAGTTTTCCGCGCAGCTTGCCCCAGCGAGCCCACTCAAAGCGAGCTTCACTCTCCGGCTGGAAGATCTCGCGCATCATGCTGGCGAACTCGCCTTCGGAGATGGTTCCACCCAGCTTCTCGAGCGTGGTGTCCTGCACAGGTTGGTTATTGACCAGGACGACTTTGTACTCTTCCTTCCCTTCGAAGTAACTGACTTTGGTGGTAACGGTATCGTTCAGCCGCCAGTTGTTTCCGGTGCCGGTGCTGTCGTAAGAACGGCGGTCGACGCGCAGGCAAATGTAATTAGGAAGCTGCTTGGTGTAGTTGAGCGCATATTCGCGAACGGCGTCGAGGATTCTGCCCTGCTCGATGGAATCGGGCGGAGGCTCCTCAAATACAGCGGCCTTGGGCGTTTCCACCACCGGGGGTGGTTCGGCCAACTTTGCCGTGGCCTCGCCTAACTCCTTCAGCGCCGCTACTGTCTTCGGACCAGCCCCTAAGCTCTGCAGATCTTCGATGGTCTGGTCGTCCAGCTTGTTGGTGAGCTTGATGTGCTTTAGATACTCGGCCACCTGCTTGTCGGGTTGTTTAAGATTCACCGAAGACGTAATAAAGGCCTTGAGCTGGGTAACCGTCAACCGCATTTCGGACCCGGCCGGAGAAGCCGACAGCACGGCCAGCAGTGAGATCAATAGCAAGCTGAAAATTGGTTTACGCATGGCGGTCGGTACTCCTAGAATAGACGGCGGCGCTTGGGCTTCTGTTGCGCCGCGGTGCTGATGACGGTTTTGTCGATAGCCGCCAGGGCCAGGGGCGCCATAATCCGGTATCCGGTACTGTTCGGGTGCAACCCGTCGTCCGCCAAGTCTGCTTTCATCTGCCCGGAAGCGTCCACCATCTCCGAATAATAATCCAAAAACGTATAGTTGCGCTGGCCGCAGAAGGTTCTCATCCAGGCGTTGAGCGCTCGGATCTCGGCCGGCGGCCGAAACCGGGTCATCTCGTAGTTAGGATGGGCCGCGTCTTTGTGGTAGTCGCTGACCGGGAGCACCGTCGAGAGGATCACTTTAACCTTGTGCGCGTCGGCGAGATCGCAGATCATGATCAGATTGCCCTCAATGGTGCTGAGTGGGATGCCGCGCGCCAAGTCGTTCGTACCGCCCAGAATCAGCACCGCCGCAGGTTGTAAGTCGGAGACGTCGGCTTTCATGCGGGCCAACATCTGCACGGTGATCTGGCCGCTGATGCCGCGGTTGACGAAGTCGTGTTCCGGAAAATATTCGTTGAGCCGCCATCCATCGGTGATGGAATCGCCCAAGAAGACTACGCGCGGTTTAGCGGGATTCGGCGGTCCCATGCGCGCGTCCACCTCGGCATAACGCGCCAGGTTATCCGGATCGGGCCCGCGCAATTGCCGGTCCTTCTGATCGATCAGCGCGCGCAGGTGCGCCTCCATGCGGTTGACGGATTCGCGCAACTCAGCAAACTGCCGTTGTCCCTCCACGGGGAAGGGGAACGGCTTCGGTACGGCGTCGGAGAGCGTAAGATAGGCGCGAACGTTGGTCAGAATATCCAGTTGAAACCCCGCATTTCCGGAGTTGACTCGGAGATTCTCCAACGCTTGTTTGGCCGATGCCAGCAGTGGCGCGCCGGCTCGCGAAAGGTCCGGCACGGCGATCATGGTGGATTCGATCAGTTGAAAGCTGCGGGTGTAGAGGGCAAGGGCATCCGCGTTGCTCAGCAGCGGCGTGGGAGGGGCGGCAGTCTGTCCCGATAAAGCGATCGTGGCGGCCAGGAGTAGGATGAGCCTTCTCATGAACGCTGGTCCTTCTCCAATTGGAAAGTGATGGTGCCGATCGGAAACGGCATGCGGGCTCGCAATTGTACCGGCAAGCGGGTGGCATCGTCGGTCATCCAGAACTGCAACCGCGCATTCTTCTTGAACAGCACGCCGTTGAAAATATAGGCTTCGTAGCGGATGGTCTTGAACTTGCCTGCTTTGGTTTCCACCTCTTCGCGCTCCTGCGCCTCCACTTTGGCTGAGACCGATTTACGTCCGTCGCTTAACGAGACCTGCATACTTTGCCCGGGCTCCAGATGCACGGTCCGCATCTTGTACAATCCGCCGATCACGTCGCTGACGCAGGGCGGAATCTCCGTGTCCCCCGATTTGATCACAACGTGTTTCAGGAGATCGGTTTCTAGGTACACGGCCTTGTGGGTGTTGTGATCGAAAGTGACTTTCGTCTCGCGGTGGCGCTTGCCCTCGATGGCGTCGAAGACGCTGCCGGTGGCGCAGAACTGGTCCTGCATGTCGACGCGGTAGTCGTCCACGAGTTTGTAGAGTCGGGAGACCAAGCCGGCCGATTCCAGGTGCAGAGTAGACTCCCACGCTGCCGGTGCCGAGCCTTTCTGTTGTTGGAAGGAGAGGCGGGCGTCACCCGCATAGATGAGCCGCCACTCAATGGTGTAGGAGAGCGTTTCGGCGGCGGGCAGGCTGGCGGCACTACCGGCGACGGCTGGCTTGGCCTGCGGCAGCGAACTCGGGATGGCAAGCAGAGCCAAGCAGGCGCAAGCAGGGCGCAGGGATAGGAACCTGAGCATCAAACCTTAAGTCTGGCATACTCCAGAGTCTGGCAGGTGGTTCCGGACCTATCGGAGAAAATCCTGTCGTGTGGGGTGCCGCGACGTCTGCGCTTCGATCGGGGATTCCGGCCTTAAGGTAAACTCACGACTTGACCGGCGCCGATCGTCTTGATCGCCTCCAGAATCGAATCAACCATCGGAAGCAAGTCTTCCAGCGTGTTCGTCCGGCACCGGATTGAGATGATTGAGAGCTTCCGATGCGCGAGATTCTGTTGGTGAACGATTCCCTGATCGACGGTTAACAGAACGCGGTAACCCGCTCGTTCAGCTTCTCGCAACAGTTCGCCGTTTTTCTTGCCTCTGAGCCCAGCTCACTCCGCGGTATGGGCGTCATGGCCGCGAAAACTTAGACGAAAATCCACCGGCAGGCATTCGTCGAGCGGAATTTTCAAGGAATCGTCGCGAACAGCGAGTCTTTCGCTTGCTCCAGAGCTCGGACGGCCATTTCCTCGGTAACCGTTGGAAATTGCCTCAGGAACTCGCCAAGCGAATGGCCGCCCTCCAAATAGTCAAGGAGATTTTTGAACGGAACTCGCGTGCCGCGAAAGCAAGGGATGCCGCTCATCACGTCGGGGTCTCTCACGATCACTAGTTCAACCATGATTCCACTTTACTCCGAAGAGCGAAGCTGGATGGTGA
>Ga0302319_10015709_pt1 | contig 14018 bp, 13 predicted proteins | sample Bog_T0_2_FD_203319 | JGI IMG/M metagenome (GOLD analysis project Ga0302319, IMG submission 203319) | Peat permafrost microbial communities from Stordalen Mire near Abisko, Sweden - Bog_T0_2 | ecosystem: Environmental > Terrestrial > Soil > Wetlands > Peat | place: Sweden: Abisko, Stordalen Mire... | reverse complement strand
CGTCCGGCTTGGCGCGCTCAGGCTGAAAACGTCTGCCTCTCGCGCGGGCTGGTCAAGCCTTCGGCCTATATCGAGGCTCTTCCCGAGATCAGCGGCCCCGGCATTTGCGGCATGACCCATCCGTTCAGGGCCGCCGCCCTCGCTGACGGGACGGTTGGCGTCGACAAGGCGGTGACGATCGATTGCTCGATGATTCCCGCGCTCGAAGCCTGGCTGGCGGACGTCGTGCAACCGATCGCCCGCGCGCGATTCGGATCGCAAGTCGTCGGCCTCGAGGCGTTCGGCGCTTATAGCTGTCGCTCGGTCGACAACCTCGCGGGGACCAAGCTCTCCGAACACGCGTTCGGCAATGCGATCGACGTCTCCGGCTTCAATTTGGCGGATGGACGTCACATCAGCATCGTGCGCGACTGGAAAAAAGCCGACACGCAGGAATCCGCTTTCCTTCATGAAATCCACGCCGGCGCCTGCCAGCACTTCACAACGGTGCTCGGCCCAGGAGCGGATGTGTTCCACTACAACCATTTTCATCTCGATCTGGCGATGCACGGCGCGACGAATACCGGCCCGCGCCGATATTGCAAGCCGCTGCCATCCCCGAACCTGCTGCCGCCGCCCGGTAACCCCGACGGACTTCCGCCCGCGCCGGATATCGAGGAGCCGATGGATGTGGCGAGGAAGCGCGTCGATGCGCCCACGCCGCGTTTCGCGATGGCGCCCATGGCGTTGCACGGCTTCAGCGGCGCGTTGCCGCCGCCGGTGCAAACCTATGATGATACGCTGATCCCGCCCGTGTTGCCCGCCGAACCCGCCGACGGCGTCGATGGCTCACCGACTTCAGCGATTCCCGTGTCGCACGACGACTGAACCCACGCCGCCTCTCAGGTTCGGACTAAATCCAGCCAGTGGCGCCCGTCGCGGTTTTCCACCTCGACCACCCAGAGATCGGGGTCGTTACGCACGTCGCGACTCAAGCGGGTTTCGATATCCGCGGGATCGAGCCAGTCCGAGGCGTGCGCACGAAACCATCGTCGCTCGCCCTCCATCGCTTCATCGACGGGCCCAGGCGCGAAAAGCGCGGCGCGGCCATCGAGGCGGTCGACCACGACATAAATGGCGCCGGCCTCCGAGGCGCCGCGTCTGCGCAAGACTGCGACCGAGCCCTCGGACGCGACGCGGCGGAGGTAAGCCGCGACCCATATGTCCGAGCGCAGGCGCACCGCGCTCAGCGAGACGCCGACGTATTGCCCGCGGCCACGAGCAACTTGACGAGATGTGGCGACACGTCCGACGAAAGCAGCAGTCCATGACTCTTTTCAAAATCCCGCAAAGCGGCGGTCATGTCGGCCCCGGCGGCTCCGCTGACCTTGACCGTGTAGCCGAGTTTGACCAGGGCGGTCTGCGCGGCGGTGATCAAGTGTTGCGGATCTTTGTTGGCCCCGCCCTTCAGGATGTCCCCAATGGGATCGCCGGCATGTGGCGACTGACTTGGTTCGGTCGCGACGCCGAGATCGGAGGGCCGGGCGGGCGGCTCCGCCGGGGCGACGAGCGAGGCGGTAGCGGTTGACGCGAGGGGTTTCGCCGCGGCGACCGGCCCGACGACGCCAGCGGAAAAAAACGGCGAGGGATGCCTTTCGTGTTGCAGCGAAAGGGCGTTGACGACGATCCCGACCATCACGGCCGCCATCGCCGCGCCCGCGTAGCCCTGCGCCCCGGCCGGCAGCAAAGCCCTCAAGCGCCCTTTCATAAAGGGCGCGCGATTTCGCGTTTTTTCTCGCGCTGAGCCCGAGAGCACGGAATCATGACGAACGCGGGCCAACGCCTCAGGCAATTCTTCTCTCCTCTTCAGCACGGGGATTGGCGGTCGCATCACGGTTGGGAGAGATGCGATGTAAGGTTCCCGGCGACAATGCGGCGGTCTCCAATCGCGGCGCTCCTACGCCGGCTCCCGGCGCCGACCTGCAATCCAGAGGCAGCTTGACCGTTACGCGCGTGCCCACGCCTGGGGCGCTCTCCAGCAACAATGATCCACCATGCAAACCCACGAGTCCGCGAACCAGCGAAAGACCCAAGCCGGCGCCTTCGAAACTGCGATCGTAGTTGGATCGCACCTGAAAGAAAGGGTCGCCGAGGCGAGGTAAATGGTCGGGGGCGATGCCGATGCCCGTATCCGTGACATGTATATGGATGGCTTTGTCGAACACATCGGCGCCGATTGTCACCTGGCCTTCCGATCGCGTGAACTTCACCGCGTTCGACATCAGATTGAGCAATATCTGGCGGCAGGCGCGCTTGTCAGCGACGATTTCCTGTCGGCTGTCGAGCGGAGCGGAAATCAAGGCGACCCTTCCGCTCTCCGCCTTCAGTCGCAGCATGTCGCAGCAATCCTTGACCAGCGGCTCCAGTTCGAACGGCTCCGGGGCGATCTCGAACTTTCCCGCCTCGATCTTCGACATGTCCAAAACGAGATTGACGACCGACAACAGATGTTCAGCCGAAGAATGGATAATGCGCGCATATTCGATGCGCTTGGCCGGATCGGTGGGGGAGAGGTCGACATTCCCGAGGATTTCGGAAAAGCCCAGGATGGCGTTGAGGGGCGTGCGCAACTCGTGGCTGACGTTCGCGAGGAGCCGATCTTTGAGCGAGATCGCGAGCTCCGCTTCCGCACGAGCCGCTTCCAGTCGCCGCTCGACTTCCCTGGCGTCGGTTATGTTTCGGGTGACCGAGACCACGATCTGCTTCTGCTCGGCGCGTAAGGCGTCGCCTTGGCGATGAAGGCGACGAATTCGGATTTCGGCCCAAGCGAACACCGGCTCATCGAAACCAGCGAGCGAGCGCGAAAACGCGCCGGACCTCAAACGCAATGTCGTCGAGGCTGTCTCGTTTCCGCGCAACGCGTCATGGATGGCTTGCAGGAAAGCGGGGCGATCAGCGACATGAATGCGATTGAAGAAGCCCGCTCCCACGAATTCTTCCGCGTCGACTTCAAAAATACGCCGAGCGTCGTCGCCCACCGAAAGCACGTGTCCGTTCGCCTCATGGTGCATCACCAGATCGCCGACCGCGTCGGAAAGCGCTTTGTAGTGGTGCTCGGCGTGCCCGAATGGGGCCATCCATTCGGGACCACGCCATCTGCGAGCGCGGAAAATCAAGATTGAAAACCCTATCGCCGCAGGGGCGGCGACAGCCCCGACACCCAGGGCCGCGCCGGGAGCGATGCGCTGCAGATTGGCGAGCGCGAGCACGACCAACAAAAGCGTGCCGAGGATGGCGGCCGTCGAGAGCTGGGAGGCTTGATCTTCGCCGTCATTCCCGATCGACTTGTCATCGAGATGCGCCGCAACGCGTCGCCAAAGCGTCTTGACCGGGGACACCAACCGAGTACTCCGCGACCCTAGAACCTTTTCCATGCCCCGGACGATCCCAGCCGCGCATTAAATCTAGCCTAAGAACCGTCGGCGATTGGCCCGAGGAAGCCGTTTTGGCGAGCGCTGGCGAAGACGGCTTTCACTATGGTTTACATTTCCCTTTCGCCGGCGCTTTGAAAACGTTAGCGCCGCGTGAACGCAATGCGCCCGTTTCGCGCCAATTTTTCGACGTGACTTTCAGACGGATCCTATAGTTTTGGCTCGCCGCCTCGCGATGCCGACGCGGCGAACCCGCGAGACGGTTCCATGGGATTTGTGTTCAAATCGGTTTTTTGGCTCGGCCTTGTGTATTACGCCATGCCTCTCGGTGAATCGCCGACTCTCGACGCCGCCCCCGTCGCGGCGGCGTTGCTCTGTTCCTCGGCGAACGCTCCGCTTCCGGAGCATCTGAAATCGATGCAGACTGCCTATCGCGCGGCGGCGACGACGGGATGCGCGGCGGCCTTGGGCGCGATGGCGACAAATCCCGTCGCTTTCAAGAGCGCGGCGCCCGTCAATCCCCCCGTCATTGCTCCGCGCCCGTCGGCGCATTCCTTGGTCAGCGCCGATCGACAAACGCCCTGGTTCGGCCGTCAAGGATCCACGTCCTCCGGCATGCGCCCGAAGCAAAGCTAGCCTCCGACCCGGCCGACGGGCTATAGACGTCTCTACGCCGGGCGAGCGGAGAGACAAGCTGTCCACCATCGAAACCATTCGCGAAGATTTCGCCTTCCTGGACGATTGGGAGGATCGCTACCGCTATGTGATCGAACTCGGAAAAGCTCTGGAACCATTGCCCGAAGCCGCTCATAACGAAACCAATCGCGTCCGAGGCTGCGTAAGCCAAGTCTGGATCGAAGCGGAGAAACGGGCCGGTGACGAGAATCGCCCGGTTCTTCATTTTCGCGGCGACAGCGATTCACATTTGGTTCGCGGATTGGTCGCGATCGCCATCGCGCTTTATTCGGACCGCGCGCCGGAGGAGATCCTGGCCGAAAATCCGATGTCGACATTCCGGGAATTGGGCCTGGAACAGCATTTGACGCCACAGCGCTCCAACGGAGTTCGCGCCATGATCGAGAGAATTCGCTCCGACGCGCTCGCGCTGACGTGACGTTTGTTCAGTTCGAGTCGTCTTTCAAATACTCGGCGATAGCCTGACGATAAGACTTCGGCAACTCGGCCGTATTTCGGACGACCGCCGCCATGGCCCCGCCGAGGGTGTCGCCGTTCGGGGTGAACCCGCTCGACAAGGCTTCGATGATATCGGCCTTGGACCAGTCCTTCAGACCATGCGTTGTGATGTCCGGCGCCTTGCCCTTGCCATCGAGAATCGGCGCGCCGCTCAGACGCTTGCTCGCGATGACGCCGCCAAAAAGATCTCTCGGAGAATGACATTCCCCGCAATGCCCGGGCCCTTCGACGAGATAGCGGCCGAGCATCCCGGATGGGCCGCGGTCGGTTTCCGCTGGCAGTTCTCCGCCGCGCAAATACCAGAGCTTCCAAAGACCCACGCCGCGCCGAATATCGAAAGGAAAGGCGAGCGTCGTCGTCGGCGCCCGGCCGGCGACCGGGGGCAACGTCTCGAGAAAGGCGAAGAGGTCCCGAAGGTCTTTCGGTTTCATCAGGCGATACGAAGCATACGGAAAAGCCGGATAATAATGCGCGCCGTCGGGCGACACGCCCTTCAGCAAAGCGTCAGCGAATGCAACCGCGGTCCAACGCCCGATCCCATCGCTCGCATCGGGGGAGATATTGGGGGGATAGAAGGTCCCGAACGGCGTTTTCAGGGCCAACCCGCCGCCGAGTTTCAGCGGATCGGATTGGCCCTGGCTCATATGACAGGAATCGCATCCGCCCGCGAAGAATAGGATGCGCCCCGCGACCGGTTCGCCGGGAATCGCCATTTCCGCGGCGGTTTCCTTGTCGATCTTCGTGGGCGAAGACAACACCCACCCCGCAACGGCCGCGAGGCACAGAGACAATATCGCGACAACCGCCAGCCTGGTCATCGCCCCTGCCCGCCCGGGAGAATCCGCTCAGGTCTTTTTCGCCCGATACGTTTCATGGCAACCGCCGCAGTTCTTCAGCACGCCCGGCATCGTCGCCTGGAAACTCGCCTGATCGGTGATCGCGGTCGAGGCGGCGGTCACGTCGTCGGCGAATTTCGCGAAGCGAGCGGTGAAGTCGGCCTTGTTGTCCCAAATGGCCGGCAAGGCGTTGGTGTCGCCGGTCTTGCTGTCGTCGGGAAACAAAGCCGGCGCCTTCGCGGCGGCGTTGGCGTAGTTTTTCAGCGCGGCCTTGACGACGTCGAGATCGAAAGGCGCGCCTTTCAGCATTCCGACCATCGACTTGGTGGCCTCGCCGTTCGCCTTCATCAGATCGCGCCGGTCCTTGATCGGATCTCCGTCCGCCATCGCCGCGCCCCAACCGAGCGTCAACAACAGTCCGATAGCCACGAAACGCTTCATGATCGGTACTCCTTCAAGTTCTGGGTGGCGATAGACGCGCCTTTTATCGTGGGGGAGCGCTCTTGATCGCCTTGTAAACGGCGAAGGGGGTCGCCGGCATGTCAATATGTTCGACGCGATAGGCGCGCCACAAAGCGTCCGCGACAGCGTTCATCACCGCCGGCGTCGAACCGATCGAACCCGCTTCGCCCGCCCCCTTCAAGCCCAGAGGGTTGGTCGTGGAGGGTACGTTCCGCGTCTCGAAATCGAACGTCGGCAGAGTATCCGCTCGCGGCATGCAGTAATCCATGAAGCTCGCGGTCAACAATTGGCCGCTGGAATCGAAGACGGCCTGCTCCATGAGCGCCTGGCCGACGCCTTGCGCGACGCCGCCATGCACCTGACCCGCGAGCAGGAGCGGATTGAGCGTATAGCCGTAATCATCGACGATCGTGTAGCGAACGATGTTCGTGACGCCTGTTTCCGGGTCGACTTCCACCTCGCAGGCGTGCGTGCCGTTCGGATAGGTCGCGTTCGGAGGATCGTAGGATTCGAATGCGGCCAGTTTGGCCGCGCTCGCGGCGGGTAGCGCGGCAATCTCCGCAAAAGAGATCGCGCGATCGGTTCCGGCGATCCGAACCTTTCCGTCGGCGATTTCCAAATCCGCGACAGCGGCCTCGAGCTTGTCGGCGGCCAATTCCTTCAAGGACGCCGCCAGCGTTTGCGCCGCGCGTGTCACCACGACCGCTCCGATCGGTATCGACTTCGATCCTCCGGTGCCATTGCCGGTCGCGACGCGAGAGGTGTCCCCCTGCACGACCTTGATTTGCTCCAGGGGAACATCGAGATATTGCGACACCACCTGGGCATAGGCGGTCTCGTGCCCTTGCCCGTTCGACTGGGTGCCGATCAGCACCGTGAAGTCGCCGTTCTTTTCCAGGGTGACTGTCGCGGCGTCGCCCGCGCCGAACGCCGTGCATTCGATGTAGCTGGAAATGCCGAAACCGCGAATGGCTCCCATTTTTCTTGATTCTGCGGCGCGCGACGCGAAACCCGCATGGTCGGCTTTCGCGAGACAAGCTCGCATGGCGGCCTCGAATTCGCCGACGTCATAATCGCGTTCCGTGCTCGTATGATACGGCATTTGCGATGGCTTGATGAAGTTGCGCGCGCGAATTTCGTCTGGCCCCAGACCCATGGTCCTGGCGCAGGCGTCGACCAACCGCTCGAGAACATAAGCGGCTTCCGGGCGGCCGGCGCCTCTATAGGCGTCCACGGGGACGGTGTGCGTGTAAACGCCGCGGACGCGAGCGTGTAGAGCCTCGATGTGATACGAGCCTGTCGCCATCGAAGCGCCGAGCCAGGGAATAAACGGCGCGAACAAATGCAAATAGGCGCCGAGGTTGCCGAGTATGTCGACTCGCATCGCGAGAAAACGGCCCTCGTCGTCCATCGCCATTTCGGCGACGGTTATGTTGTCGCGGCCTTGGGCGTCGCCGACGAAATGTTCCGTTCGATCCGCCACCCAACTGACGGATCGCCCCAATCGCCGCGCCGCCTCGAGCACCAGAGGGTGCTCGCGGTAGACGAACGCCTTCGTTCCGAATCCGCCGCCGACATCCTCGGTGATCACACGCAATTTCTCCGCCGGGATCTTCAGGATCGTCTTGGCGACGATATCGCGCACATTGTGCACGCCTTGAGTGCCCGTGTGCAGGGTGAGCAAACCCGTCGTCGCGTCGCAATCGGCCTTCACCGAGCGCGGCTCCATGTAATTGGCGACCACGCGCGGATTGACGATCCTGATCCGCGTCCTGTGCTTCGCCGAAGCGAAGACCGCGTCGGTCTTGTCCTTGTCGCCGATATGGGTGTCGTAAGCGACGTTACCGGGAGCGCCGTCGAACACCGACGGCGCGCCGGGCCGAATGGCTTCCTCGGCGTTGACCACCGCCGGAAGTTCTTCCCAAGAGATGGGAATCGATTCGGCAGCGTCGCGAGCCGAGGCATAGGTGTCTCCCACGACCATGGCGATGATGTCGCCGACATGGTCGACAAAGGAAGCGGACATGACCGGGAATGGCTTCAGCGGGGTCTGCGAACCGTCCGAGTTCTTCACGACCCCGAGGCACGGCAAACCGCCCAATTCGGCGAAATCGCCCGCCACGAAAACTCCTAGCACGCCCGGCATCGCGCGGACTTCGTCGAGGTCGCCGATTTGAAATCGCGCGTGGCCGTAGGGACTACGCAAGAAGACGGCGCGAAGGTCGGCTCCCTCGCTCGCGTCCGTGGAATATCTTCCGGCTCCCGACACCAACCGTATGTCTTCGACGCGCTTGACGCCCTGGCCCATTCCGAATTTCATGGCTTTCATGATCGTCGATTGCCCTTTCGCGGCCGAGCGCGTGTTTCCTCTGATCGCAGGATAACATGCCATGGCTCGGCCGCCACGACGACGTCGAACCTTCCCAAAGTAATTTCGCCATGAGAATTGCTCGCGAAAGACTTTTTTGGTCAAGGGTCCGTTAACGCATCCCGGTCAGAATTGATTAAACGTCATTTTCCGGACCCTCCTCCATGGACAACAGCGAACAGTCGAACTCTGAGGAATTCGCGTCGGTCAGCGCGATTTCGGGAGATGATCACGGCTCCGAACCTTCGGACGTCGCCGCAACCGCGACGCCCGAGGAAGCGCGGTCGACTCAGCCGGCCCGCGCGAACGAAAAAGCGGGGCGAGGGGCGCGCCCCGGCGCGATCACGCACCTCGAGTTCGTTCCTTTCGCGGGACCGCGCGAGCCTCCTCCGCTTCTGGAAGGCGTCGCGGGAAAACGTAGCTTCAATCTGACCGGAATCGGCATAGCGGCCGCGCTCGCACTATTGACGATTACCGCGGGGGGAGTCCTCTATGATCGCGCTCAGGAGGCGCGGCTACTGACGGCGAAAGCGCAGGAAAACCAGGCCATGGCCTCGACGTTGGCCAACCTCAAGGAGCGTCTCGACGCCATGGAAGCCGGGCGTGGTCGCGAGGAAATCGCCGACTTGCGAAAAGTCCTCAGCGAAGTCAAATCAGGCGCATCGGCGACGCGCGATTTCGGGACGACGCTCGCGCAATTGTCCTCGCGTGTCGATCACGTCGAGAAGGATCAAAGCGCGCGTTTGGACAAGCTCGGCGATCGGATAGACCATGATTCGGCGACACGCTTGGCAGAAATAGCGACCCGTCTGGATAAACTGGAAAAGAAAACGCTCGCCTCTGCCCCGGCGCCGGCCGCCGTCGTGGCCGCCGCGGTGGCGCCGACGCCGCCCCTCCCGCCCAAACCCCCGGCCGTCGCCGTCAAGCCGGACCCGATGGTTTCCAACGAAACGACGGGTTCGATCGAAAAGCCGAAGATCCGGTTGCGCGGCTTCTCCGTCGAGGAGATGCACGACGGCTACGCGGTCGTGGACGGCCGAGAAGGTCCGCAAGCCGTAGCCCCGGGCGACATCATCCCGGGGGCAGGACGAGTCCTACGCATCGATCGCCATGGCCGCGACTGGGTCATCACGACGAGCCTCGGCGTGATCACCTCGGACGGCGGACTCTACTGACGGCCCCGTCTCGCGCGTCGAACGCGAATGACGAGTTCGACGCGATCGATTTCATAGCCCTCGGGCGCCTTGGGCGCATGAAATGCGGGGAGCGCGTTCGCGGGTATGTCCAGTAACGCGCCTGTCTCCTCGATGAGGAAATGGCTGTGCGGCAAGGGATTCGTATCGAAATAAGCCTTGGCGCCTTCAACCGCGATCTCACGCAGGAACCCGGCGCGTGTGAACTGGTGAAGCGTATTGTATATCGTCGCCATGGAGACGGGCGATCTCACGGATTTGGCTTCGTCGAACAACATCTCAGCGGTCACGTGCCGGTGGCCCTTGCCGAACAGCAGCCATCCGAGGGCGACCCGTTGACGGGTCGGGCGCAGGCGCGCCGTTCTCAGCCTCTTGCGCAATGCGTGTACGGGACACCCTTCCATGCCGTCGGCTCTCGGCGCGGGTTTCGTCAGCGGCAACAGCATGGCGCGCACATCCAATCCTTCTCGTCCCTTTCCAACGCCGTTCCCAGGCGCGACATATGACCTCATGAGCTTCTTAACACAGCAATCGTCTAGCGTCAGCCTGCCCAATCGCCTCTCCGCTTCGACTAAGGAAGCGCCTCCGGCGCTTTCGAGACGTTGAGGCCTGTGCTACGAAGCCGCCGTGTGTCGGTTCGCGGACGTTCCGCGAGCCTTTCAGGGATTCCCACAATAATGTCCGAGCGGCGCTCCCAATTTGGCTTTGAAGACCTCTTGGCCTGCGGCCGCGGCGAATTGTTCGGAGCCGGGAACGCGCAATTGCCGCTGCCGCCGATGCTCATGTTCGATCGCATCTCGGAAATCACCGAAACGGGCGGCGCACATGGCAAGGGCGGCGTGCGCGCCGAATTCGACATTCACCCCGAACTCTGGTTTTTCGGCTGCCATTTCAAAGGGGACCCGGTGATGCCCGGGTGCCTCGGACTGGACGCGCTGTGGCAACTGACCGGCTTTTTTCTGGGATGGCTCGGGCTGCCCGGAAAAGGTCGCGCGCTCGGCGTGGGCGAAGTGAAATTCGCCGATCAAGTGTTACCTAGCGTCACGAAGGTCGTTTACGGCGTGGACGTGAAGCGGGTCTTCAAGGGCAAACTGAATCTGGCGATCGCCGACGGTTGGCTCGAGGCCGACGGGCGACGCATTTACGATGTCGCGAACATGCGGGTTGGACTTTTCGGGGCGGCCAAACCGAGCGCCGTTTAAGTCCGCCGCCATTTTGAGTTCGCGTGAAGGGTTGAGGAGAGCCGCATGAGACGCGTCGTCGTCACCGGGATGGGGATCGTCTCGTCGATCGGAAACAACACCCAGGAGGTGTTGGCCAGCCTGCACTCCGGACGTTCGGGGATCTCTCGCGCCGAGAAATACGCCGAACTCGGTTTCCGAAGCCAGGTCCAGGGCGCGCCGACGCTCAAGCCCGAAGAAATCATCGACCGCCGCGCCATGCGATTTCATGGCGGCGGCACGGCGTGGAACCATGTCGCCCTGGACCAGGCCATTCGCGACAGCGGGCTGGAGGCGGGTGACGTTTCGAACGAGCGAACCGGTCTGATCATGGGATCTGGCGGACCCTCGACGCGCGCCATCGTCGAGGCCGCCGATATCACGCGAACCAAGGGTCCCAAGCGAGTCGGACCTTACGCCGTTCCTAAATCCATGTGTTCCACCGCGTCGGCGACGCTGTCGACCTGGTTCAAGATCAAGGGCGTCAGCTATTCGATATCCTCCGCCTGCGCGACATCGAATCACTGCATCGGCGCGGCCTACGAACAAATATTGATGGGGAAGCAGGACGTGATGTTCGCAGGAGGCTGCGAGGATCTGGACTGGACCCTGTCGGTGCTGTTCGATGCGATGGGCGCCATGTCTTCGCAATACAACGAGACGCCGCAACGCGCTTCGCGCGCTTACGACAAGAATCGCGACGGTTTCGTCATTTCCGCTGGCGCCGGCGTTCTCGTTCTCGAGGATCTTGAGCGCGCGAAAGCGCGGGGCGCGCGCATCCATGGGGAGATCGTGGGCTATGGCGCGACGTCCGACGGCGCCGACATGGTGGCCCCGTCCGGCGAGGGCGCCGCGCGCTGCATGCGCCAGGCGCTTTCGACGGTGAAGGCTCCAATCGACTACATCAATCCGCACGCGACATCGACGCCCGTCGGCGATCTCAAGGAAATCGAGGCGCTGAGGGCGGTATTCGGCTCGGGTGAAAATTGCCCGCCCATTTCGGCGACGAAGTCGCTGACCGGGCACTCCCAGGGCGCCACCGGCGTCCACGAGGCGATCTATTCGCTTCTGATGATGCGGGACGGCTTCATCTGCGAGAGCGCTCATATCGACGAGATCGATCCGGCTTTCGCCGACATGCCGATCGTTCGCAAGCGGATCGACAACGTCCGCTTGGGCGCGGTTCTGTCGAATTCATTCGGTTTCGGCGGCACCAACGCGACTCTCGTGTTCAAACACGTCGACGCATGACCAAGACAAAAGGGAGCGAAATGACCTCGGGCCTCATGACCGGCAAACGCGGGCTCATCATGGGCGTCGCGAACGATCACTCGATCGCTTGGGGCATCGCGAGCGCGCTGTCGGCGCACGGCGCGGAGTTGGCGTTCACCTACCAGGGCGACGCGCTCGGGAAGAGGGTCAAGCCTCTGGCCGAGAGCGTTGCATCGAAACTCGTCTTGCCATGCGACGTCGAGGACATCGCCTCGGTCGACGCGGTTTTCGCCGCGTTGAAGGAAGAATGGGGCAGCCTGGATTTCATCGTCCATTGCATCGGCTTTTCCGATCGCAATGAACTGAAGGGCCGCTACGCCGATACGTCCAGGGAGAATTTCGTTCGCACGATGGTGATTTCGGCGTTTTCCTTCACCGAGATCGCCAAGCGCGCGGCGCCGCTCATGTCCGACGGCGGCGGCATGCTGACCCTCACCTTCGGCGGCTCGACGCGCGTCATGCCGAATTACAACGTGATGGGCGTCGCGAAGGCGGCGCTGGAAGCCAGCGTGCGCTACCTCGCCGCCGACTTCGGGCCCTCGGGCATTCGCGTCAACGCGATATCCGCCGGTCCTATACGCACACTGGCGGGCGCGGGAATCGGCGACGCGCGCTTCATGTTCAACTTCCAGCGCGAGCATTCGCCGTTGCGACGAACGGTCACGATCGAAGACGTGGGAGGCTCGGCGCTCTATCTTCTTTCGGATTTGTCTTCGGGCGTGACGGGGGAAGTTCATTTTGTGGATTCTGGATATAATATCATCTCCATGCCCCGACCGGAGGATATCAAAGCCGGCGGAGGATAAGCCGGCGCTTCTCGGGCGCCGTTGAATAGTGGCTTCGAGGAGCTGGTGGGAGAAGACATGACGATATCGCCTCCCTCTTCTTTCTTGGTTCTATGCGCCGCTTCGCTCTTTGCCGTGTTGCTTCTCTCGCCGGCGGAGGCGGCGCCGCCGGTCGCGAACGCGTCGATCATCAAGCCGACGCAGAGTTTTGCAAATTACGTCAAGGGCTTATGGCCGCTTGCCGAGGAGCGGGGCGTTTCCCGAAAGACCTTCGACGCGGCCTTCAAAGGCGTCACTTTTGATCCGAGGATCGTTGCGCACACCCATACGCAAGCCGAATTTGTCAAACCCATCTGGCAATACCTCTCCAGCGCGGTGTCCGCCTCGCGAATCGAGCGAGGACACGCGAAAGCGGAAAGCCAACACGCGTGGCTCGAGAAAGCGCGCGACGACTTCGGGGTCGATGATTCGGTCATCATGGGCATCTGGGGAATGGAGACCGAGTTCGGAGCTTTCGAAGGGTCCGACAACGTCATTCGCGCGCTGGCCAGTCTGGCCTATGTGCATTATCGCGGCGACTATTTTCGCGACGAACTGATATCCGCGCTGTCCATTCTCGAGGAGGGCGACATCAAACCGCGCGAAATGGTCGGCTCCTGGGCGGGCGCCATGGGGCAGACGCAATTCATGCCTTCGAGCTTTCGCGAGTTCGCGGTCGATTTCGATGGAGGGGGCCGGCGCGACATCTGGAGTAATCCCGCCGACGCGATAGGTTCGACCGCGAATTATCTGGCCAAACACGGGTGGACCCCCGGATTACCTTGGGGCTTCGAGGTTCTGCTACCGGATGGTTTCGAGCTTTCGTCCAAGGATTCGTCGGCGTTCGTTCCGTTCGGCGAATTCGCGAAGCGGAACGTGAAGCGCGCCGACGGCGACGCCTTGCCCGCGAAAGGCGACGCTCAACTGCTGATCCCGGCGGGCTTGAAGGGTCCGATCTTTCTCATCACGAGCAATTTCAAGACGATCAAATCCTACAACAATTCGACGTCTTACGCCTTGGGCGTCGCGCTTCTCGGCGACGCGATCATGGACAGGCCGGGTTTGCGAGCGACATGGCCGATTCGCGACCATTTTCTATCCCTCGCCCAAGTGAAAGACCTGCAAACCAATTTACGAAAAAGGGGCTATGATGTCGGCGAAATCGATGGTCAAGTCGGGGAGATGCTCGGGGCGGCCGTCCGAGCCTATCAGGAAAAAAAGGGCGAGGCCCCGGATGGC
>Ga0302319_10015708_pt1 | contig 14018 bp, 10 predicted proteins | sample Bog_T0_2_FD_203319 | JGI IMG/M metagenome (GOLD analysis project Ga0302319, IMG submission 203319) | Peat permafrost microbial communities from Stordalen Mire near Abisko, Sweden - Bog_T0_2 | ecosystem: Environmental > Terrestrial > Soil > Wetlands > Peat | place: Sweden: Abisko, Stordalen Mire... | reverse complement strand
ATGCTGGGCCTGTGGGAGTAAAAAATGTCGACGTAGTCGAGTCCCATGCGCGTCAGGCTTTCATCCAGAGACGCAAGCAGGTATTTGCGCGAGCCGCCCACTCCATAGGGCCCCGGCCACATATCCCATCCTGCTTTTGTCGAAATCAGCAGCTCATTTCGAAGGCCGCGAAAGTCCTTGCGCAGAATCTCTCCGAAGTTCTCTTCGGCGGATCCATACGGCGGCCCATAGTTATTCGCCAGATCGAAATGCGTCACACCCCGATCGAACGCTCGCCGGATGACGGCCCGGCCCGTCTCGAAGACATTCACGCCTCCAAAGTTTTGCCAAAGGCCAAGAGAAATCGGGGGCAGAACAATTCCCGACTGCCCAGACCGCCTAAACGGCGCACCGTCATACCGCTTTGCATCCGGAATGTAACTCATCTTCTTCAGACTCCCTTCCTACTGTTTACACACTGACTGTTGCAGGACCAAGCGCACCCGCGTGATCCTGGTTTCACTGTTCTCTCAGACATTGTAAGCAGGTGCACCACTCGCTGGTGGTCATGCCATCCATGTCACGCAATGAAATCACCGTCGATCGACATTGTGCGCGGGGAGGGGCGCCTACAAAAACATCGTCTTGTCGAACCGCCGATTCCGCTGCCATTCAGCACAGGCCGATTGCCCGCCCAACATATTTCGACATGATTCCCAGCCGAAAGAATAGCGTCCGGAGTTAAGCTGTCTGACAAAGTACTCGCTCTGACTCCCACAGGCGCAGGATCCTTCCGTGCACTGAGACGCGATGGCGGCCTGAGAGGCCGATCCGTATGGAAGTACTTCTTATAAGCGGCGATCCAATCGGTAGCGATTTCTCTCTGCGCAGTTCCCAAGTCAATCTGATGGGTGCACACGAGCTGATGAAGGCGCTCTTCGAGGGCATCCTTTACGTTCGCACTCCATTCATGCGCCTTCAAAGGCTCCGGCCATAAATTACGGATATCGTCCGCGCCTCCCAAGCCTGGTGTAATTAGATAGTCGATCTCGTAGTTGTCCCCGTCAGTCTCTTTGAGGCGGTATTCTTCCAGAACTTGCTGCCGCATTGAATTCGGAACCTCTCGGACCACCTCCTCATGCGGCATAGAGCAAACCTCATCGATGGAGACCGGCCGGGCTGTTCAGCAATATCTGCGCGCGCTGCGATGCGGGCTTTGAGAAGCGCACGTGGACCAGTGATGGAAGGCAGTTGCGGGTCGAAGGTTTGCCGGTGCATAGCGGCAAAGGCGATGATGGTCGATTCGATCTCCGCCATTCGCATCCTGCAGCTCCAGCAGCTCTTGCAGTGGGCGCGCTGCGACGGTTCTGCGGCGCGACAACTCGCCGTCGAGGGCCTGAAGCAACTCTTGGTGCGAGATATGTGAGTCTTGGTCGATCATCGGCTTACCTCCGATCAGCCTGTTCAAGGCGTTCAAGTGATCGCGTCAGCAAAATAGAAACCGATCCAAGGGAAATCCCCAGAACGCGAGCAATCTCGCGATATCGCAAACCTTCAGCCCGGAGAAATAAACAGTTGCGACATTCTTCTGGCAGCGCCTGTACAACGGCCAATAGCCGCCTCTGTCTCTGCGCCGATGAAAACATCTCCTCCGGATTCGGGCGCGAATCGAATTGCTGCTCCGCTATGTCTTTGAACATGTCTCTCAGATCCCGCATTCTCCTATCGGCAAGCCGCCGCTTAAGTGCCAGATTGTGAGTAACGCGGAAGATCCAGCCGCGAAGATTGCTGCGGGAACGGCCCAATTGCAGATGGCGAAAGAGCGCCAGGAAGGTCTCCTGGACGATCTCCTCGCCATCGTGAACGGATACACCAAAGGAGAGGCTGTAGCGCAGAAGCGAAGCGCGAAACTGCTCAAAAAGCGGGATGACCTCGATTTCGGCCCGTGACTGCCCGCTGGATTGGCGCAAGCTCTCCCGCTCTGGGACCGCCATCTCCGCAAGGGACAATTCGCTGATCGAATCGACAAATGTCGTTTCAGAGTCTCCCATACCGGATATTAGACCTTCTTCGATTGGTAGCTGCGGCTTAAGGAAGACCGAGGCTGCCGTAGGAGCGCGGGTAGGTCACGATGCCCCAGGGCAGTTGAATACCTTGGATGGTGCCGATCTGCTTATAGGCGTTGGGGTCCACAATGACGATTTTGTTAGAGCGTCCGCAAGCCAACAGTATCTTGGAGTCGTCTGGCGTAAAGGTGAAGTGCCAGCAGCGCGCCCCAGTAGGCACTTCAGCAATCAGGTTGAGCGAGTCGGCGTCGAAGACCTGTACCTTGCGGGCCGCTGCCGCGCTGACGAAGATCCGCTTGCCGGAGCGATCGAACGACTCGCCGTAGGGCTTGGCCGCGGTAGAGACGGTTTTGATGACGTTGAAATTCAAGTCTAGCTTGACCAGTGTCCCTGATGTCTCCATGGTGACAGAATAAAACGTATGCTGCGGAGAGACCTTGATACCACGCGGACGCAGGCCGTACGGCTTCAGGATTATGTCGCGGATGTGCGCACCGGAGGCCGGCGCACGCATCCAGGACTACCTTACGTCCAGGCAGTCTCACGCCTGATGCAGCTGCGCTGGACCGAAGCCGCCACCGAGGATATGGAGCGCATTGCGGATTATCTCATTGAACAATTTCCTCTCCACGCGCCGCGCATCGTCAATGAGATTTACGAAGCCGCGACAAAGCGGCTGAGCTTTCCTGCGATGGGGCGGCCTGGAAGAGCCGAAGACACGCGCGAATTGATACTTGCACCCATGCCCTACCTGATTATTTACACCATCACGAGCGAAACCATTCATATCGTCCGCATTCTGCATGGGGCGCAGAGATGGCCGTAGCGGAATAAAGATAAAACGGAATTTGAGCTCATATTGGTTGGGTGAGCCCAAACTCGAACTGCCTGCCCGAACAACAAACTACTTTTGCGCTGCCTGCCAGACTGGTAAGTAGCTCTTCTCCATCTTCACAAATGCGTTCACTATGGATGGCTCGGAACAACCGGGCTTGATGGGGTTGGTAATTGCCTTCTCAGACGGCAATAGATACGCCTTGTCTGTTGGTATGTAACCGACGCCGTTGGTGAGCATTGTGACCATGAAGGTGCGGTCGAAGAGCGAGTCGCGCTTGACGTGCTCGCCGATCTCGGTGAAGACTTCGCCGGAGACCGCGGTCAGGGCAATGTCGTTGATCATGAAAAGCTGAAGCGGAATAGTGACCGGGTCGCCGTCAACCATGTCAACGTGGGCCGGGGCTCGCCAGCCTGCACCGGCACTGCCAGGCGTGGGAGGCGCGGCGCGCTTCTGGCCGGGGCAGGTAACCGAAGTCGCACCGCCCCAGAGAACTGCCTTGTTCGAAGTGTTCTGAATGTTTTTTGTAACGCGCACAATCTCCTCGCCAACGCGGCGAGCCAGCACGTCATTGATCGCGAAGCCGCCCGGGCCTTCGTCGAATACATCCGGAGCGTCCTGGTTGTAGTTAGCCATAAGCAGCGGATTCTGATCGCCGGCGGCGGCCATGGTCCACATACCTACGGCGCCTTTGAATTGATCCTCTATATAGATCTCGGCGGCTCCCCCCAGATCGCCGCTCACCTGCACTTTACCGTCTTTGGTGTGCGTGCGGAACATGACGACCGAGTGGACGGCATAGTTTGCGTAGATGGCAATTGGCTCGCCGGTGGGCTTGGTTAGCAGCAGAACAGCAACGGTTTTGTCGGAAGGCCCGTCGGGGTTGTAACCCATGTGATAGCCGTCGCCGAGCTTCTCATCGCGGTTGGTGTTGATGTACGCCTTGCCAGTTCCGAACCCGATGCGGGCGGGCTGAAGACTGGCGTTGGCCTGGCGCACGGATTCGACGACACCCTTTTTGAGAATTTCGAAGTAGGGGTTCTTATCGGCGTTGGACTTGAGGCCGAATCCACCCGCGCCTGCGGGGGAGTTGTGATCGTGCGTGGCGCTGATGATGACCTGCGTTGCGGGAATCTTGAGTTCATCGGTGACAGCTTTGACAAGTTCATCGCCAAAGGGAAGATGAATGCTGTCGCAACTGACGAGCGCGAGCTTTACCGAGCCATTATCGAGCACGAGAGCCCGTGCGAAGAGCGGATCGTGCAGGCTGCCGTACTGCTGCTGGCTTGCGATCGGGAACATGTCCGGCGTGGGCGAGATGTCCACTTTGGCCGCACCGGCGCGAAGAGCGCCAGATTGCGCGGCGCAGAATACTGCTGATGTCAGAATACATACGGTTGTAGGGGTGTGAAATAGTGTGCGAATCTTCATAAGCTTATTTCTCCTCGTTCAGGCAAAGCATCGGAGTTCGGTAACGAACTTAAGCGCTGCCATTATTACCGGCCTCCGAGCGATTCCAAGTGTAAACCGGTTAGGGCGAAGGTGGCGAAGGGAATTTATCGGATCGTGGCAGGCTGCGCAACGGCTTGGGAGAGTTCCGGGCCGAACTACTGGATCACGGAGGCGCGCATAGCTTCGACCTCGACCTGCGCTGTAGTAGCGGCAACGCGGCGGTCGGAATACGTTCGGGACTTGCAAAATCGGACCTCGGCGGTGAAGGAAAGCCGGCCTAATGTCTTCAATAGGTGAGACAGGAACTCGGCATCGCCGAACCAGCATAGGTCATGCTCTGGCGCGCCGTCGTCCGCTATGTACCGGATAGCTGCGGCAGTGACCGGCGCGTTGCCTTCGATAGCCGGAGTGAATAGCCGCGAACGGAAGGGCAGAATCCGGCTGCCGTCCGTGCTGGTGCCTTCCGGAAACAAGTGCAGCATGATGGGAAGCTTTAGCCGCTCTGCCATTTGCTGCATAACTCCATCCACTTTGGTGCGACCGGAGCGCTCGACATACACGGTTCCGCCGGCCTTCGACATCCATCCGAAAAACGGCCATTGGGATATCTCAGACTTGGCTACAAAGAAGCAGGGTACGATGGAGCCAATGATAAGAATGTCGAGATAGCTGAGGTGGTTTGAAACCAGCAGGCCACGCGCAGGCAGCTTGCCGCTGACTTTTGTGCGGATGCCCATGGCGGCCATCATCTGTTTGCCGGTCGCGTGCCCCCACAGCGCACGGCGCTCAAGCGTGAGCGGGCCGCGCAAGCGGTAGAGCCAGAGACGGGGAATGCAGAGTACAAGAACGAATGCGAGCGCGAGCACCCGGCGGATTGTGCGAACGCTCATCTCGTCCGTGGCGCCAGGAACCGGTTGCGAACCGATGGAGTAACTAACTTCAGGTCAAGAAAGGTAAGAAAGTCGATCGTACCGAACTCGCGGTCCCATGCCGGCGGCCCGCCGATGCGGCAGCCGACGGCGAGATAGCTCTTCAGCAGCTTCGGCACGTTCACTTCCGCGGCGGCCGGCAAGCCGCTCGAGTCTTCGCTGGCGCTCGGGCAGGCGAATCCCGGCGTAGGCTCGGTGGCAAACTCCGGCGAAACGCGATACCGCTCCAACTTGCGATACATCTGCCAGCCCTCTGCCGGGCTTTGCGAATTCAACGACGAGCACCCAAGAAGATAACGCAGGTTCCGATTCGAGGCGAACTGCGCAATTCCTCTCCAGAGAAGCGTCAACACTTCAGGCGAGCGGTGCTCCCGGTCGATGGAGGCGCGGCCCAACTCTAGAATCTGCGAGCGCAATGGCTCATACGCGGAGAGTTGAAACTCCTGCTCGGAGTAGTAGCCGAAGTTTTCCGCGGCTGTTGCACCCGACTGCATGCGGTAGGTGCCCACAACGCGCCCGTCCTGCTTGTCTTCCACCAGCAGGTGATCGCAAACTGCATCGTATTTGTCCGTGTCGAGGCCGGTTTCGTAGGAGCTTTCCAGGCCTTCATGCATCTCAATATTGAAAACTTTGAAGCGCAGCCGGCACGCGGCCTCGCGATCTCCAGCGCTCTCCGCAAGCCGCAGACGATATCTACCTACCTCTGCTTCGATCCGTGGCTCGGCACGGAGAGGGAACACCGGAAGCGACGGATTTTCCGCGGTGATCGGAAATCCAACTACAGTAGTGGGACTGAACCTTACATGCAGTGGAGCACTCACGCATTCATGGGCCATAAATTCAAACTATGGTCCTTGATTGCAAAAAGATTATGAAGGGAGTGCGAAGGTTGCGAGAATTCCAACTGTCGTTTTACTTACAGGCTGTTTCATAACCTATTGGGATCGCCGCGAGACCTTCCCTCAGGGGCTAAAGCCCGCGGTTTCTCCACTCAATACCGGCACGGCTGAAGCCGTGCCCTTTCAAAAACCGGTTATGAAACAGCTTCTAGTGTGGTGAGTCAGAAGTTCTTTGAAGAACAACCGCAGGTCCTTCGACTCATTTTGGCGCAAAACGCGCCAAAATTCGCTCAGGATGACAGCTTATTTGTGATGTGAACTTCAGACTCAGGATACTAGAGTATTAGCAATGTGCCGGCAACTCGGCATGCAAAAACCGTCGAAGCGCCATCGCCGTGTGTGCCGTTTCCCTTTACAGCTCTACCTCTGTGAAGCGATATCCAATATGCGAATCGGTCATTAGATATCCGGGGTTGGCCGGGTCATCCTCGATTTTGAGGCGAAGCTGGCGGATATAAGTCCTCAGGTATTCCAGTTCACGGCCATACTCCGGCCCCCACACGGATTGCAGCAGTGTGGCGTGAGGAACAGGCCTTCCCGCATGCGCCATAAGGTAATGAAGCAACTCGAACTGCTTGGGCGTGAGATGGATGGGGCGTCCGCATTTGCTTACCCGGTGGCGTTCCGGATCGAGCATCAGATTCCCGATCTCGATGGGCGCTTTGACATTGACCTCCGCAACTTGATTGCGCCGGATTGCGGCGCGCAGCCGCGCAGTGAGTTCTCTTAACTGGAAGGGCTTCAGGATGTAGTCATCAGCTCCGGATTCGAACGCCTCCACCTTGCGGTCTTCACTGTTCACCGCGGTGAGCATGACGATAGGAAGCCGCGGAGCGGTTTTGCGCATGATCCTGCAAACATCGATGCCGTCGATTCCCGGCAGGTTCACATCCAACAGCACCGCATCGAAGTGAATGGAACGCGCCAGCGAGAGCCCTTCTTCTCCTCGCGCTGCCTCGACTATCTCGAAGCCGAAGCTGGAGAGCATTGTCCGCAGCGACGCGCGGAAGCTTCGGTCTTCATCGATAGCAAGAAGGGTACCCGAATCCGCAGCCACTGAGTTTCCCCTTATCGGCTACGCGCACAGCGCCGCGTTTGAGATCATTTCCCAGTATTGTTGTGCCGGATTCCGGCCCTCGAATTTCGGCGCGATCATTATGATGCAAAATGTACCGGGGCTGCAAGCAGCCCCGGTACATGGATGCATCGCCGGATACTAGAACCGGATCATGACTGCCATGGTAGCGACGGTTTGGTTGGTGCGCAGATCGGGCCACCAGATGGCGTTTATGTCGGTAGCTGACTTGCCACCGTTTCCGCCGTTGAAACAATTGGCTTCTGCTACGCCGAGGCTTCCATAGCCGGCGCCTGAGGGAGCGCCATTGGCGCAGGCATATTGAGTCGGAGACCCATTGTCGCCACCAGGAGGAGTGATGCCGCCGCGACCCGTCCAGTACGGCATGGCGGAGTAACGGTAGCCCGTCTCCCAGCGGAAGGTGATGAACTGCGCAGGCATGTAATCGAACGTGAAGGTTCCGTCGTGCTGCTGGACGGCATCCCCAGGATTCTCGGTAAAGTACGGAGTGCCAGTCACAGCTGTGGCGCCATTGATGGGAGGCAACAGCGTAAGGTAGCGGCCCGGGTTGCTCATCTGGCCACCGCCGAAGGTGATAGCAAAAATATCCTTATCGAACCAGAAGCGCTGGTAGGCCATCCAACCCACGAACGACTGCTTCGGCTTGCCACCCCGGCTGTTGTGGCAGTTCACCCCGCCAGAGTAGGTGTCGGCGCTGCCCTTCTCCGGGGATACGCCATTCTTTGGGTAAAATCCACTAGGCGCTCCGCCGCCGTACTCGCAGCCCATATCGCCGGTTAGCGTGAAAGCCATCTTGTCCATCCATGCACCGGCCTTGTCGTAATACTTCACTTCGATACTGTTATCGGTGTGGATACGCGACCGAGTCGCCCCGGTGCCCCCATAAAGCTGACTTTGCTGTTCGAGGGCATCGTCTTCGCCCAGACCGTAGTTGTTGGACACAAGCTCAAACTTATTCGAGGGACGCCAGAGAACCTGTCCGCCCAAGCCTGGCTTGCCGTTAGGACGGGCATAGGTCTGCCAGCCGTTGATGAACCACGGCTCAATCTTCAACTTGGCTGTGGGGAAGTACTGAAGGCGTATTCCGTTGAAGAACCAAGGCGTATTCGAGGAGACAAAGGACGGCTGGTAAGTCCAATTATCGAAATTGTAATAGCTGAACAGGCCGATGTAGGAAACGAAGATCCCAGCGTCTAGGTTCAGACCGTGCTGAACGTTCCAGTGATATCCGCCCCACCCTTCGGCGATGTACTTGTAAGCGCCGGAGAGATCCCAGCTCCCGCGCACCACGCTGCCGTCGTTGCGGGTCGTGGTCACAGCCCACAGGCCGCCGCACAGGCAGAGAAATCGTCCGCGCACGTTTTGAATGCGGATATCGCCGCCTACAGAGATCTGCTCAAGCTGCCACTCATCGGAACGGAAGGTCTCCGTCGAGCCGCCGAGCGTGTCATCTTCGGGGTGGTTCATGTCAATGGTGTAGTTGGCATCGGAACGGAACTCCGGCGTGAAATACTTGGTGGCCATGGGGCTATCTACCGCATGACCAGCGTTGTTCGACCACGTCCAGTCACCGGGAAATGGCTCGCCTTTCGTGGTAACCTGCGCATCGAGATCAGGCGTTGCCGATGCCGCTGGAGGAGGCGGAGTTGCAGCCTGGAGCGATGCGCCAGAGCCGGTAAGCATAGCACTTTCGGCTTCTTTCATGGCTGCGGTGTCGGCGCTGTCTGCCAGAGCTGCCGCGCGCGCCGCCTTGACTTCATTTTCCAACTGGTCGATGCGATTCATGAGTGCATCGATTTTTTGATCGACCGTTGGCTGGATCACCGGCTTTACGTCCGTCGCCGAAGCCTGTGCGGTTCCAGTGTCCGCCACGGATACAGGCGGGGGCGGCGGGTCTGCCGCCGCAACCAGGGTTGGCTGGGCAGGTGTCTGCGCGGCACAGGTGATTCCTGCTGCAAGCGCTGCGATCGTCATGGCTGTCCAAAAGGAAGTTCTCATTTTCTGCCTTTCATCCCTTACGGGAACTGCTTTGATGAACGGAATGGTTGAAATCGGCAATTTCACCTCGCCAGATCCATGCGTGCCAGAATCATGCGTATTCGTCCTGTGCAACTGCGCGCATGAGGGCACATCCTCCCAAGCCTTGACCTGATGGAGGATGGTGCTCTGGAATCCTCGCGAAGACCGGATGTCCAGCCCTCATCTCGTTACATTCATTGCAACTTGTTTGTCGTAAATAGTTCGTAAGGCATCTATAGGATGTTTGTAAGATGCAGGAGTATGTACCAATAAGCAGCTTGAATCAATGACTATTGAATGCGACGCGCCAATAAAAAAGGCCCGGCTGAGCCGGGCCTTTTTTACCTGGTAAGAGTAAAGTACAAATCTTATTCGGCTGCCATTTCCTCCGCTTCGCCTTCCTGGCGCATGAGTTCAAGTTCGCGCTCGGCGGCTTCAATCTCCGCGCTAACCTCCTGCTGGACGCGAGCTGCCGCTTCTTCAAGCTCCGGTGAGAGCTGGACGTTGCGGTAGTATTCGAGGCCCGTGCCGGCGGGGATGAGGCGTCCGACGATCACGTTCTCCTTCAAGCCGCGCAGGTTGTCGATTGCGCCGTTGATGCTGGCCTCGGTGAGCACGCGGGTCGTCTCCTGGAAGCTGGCGGCGGAGATAAAGCTGTCCGTCGAGAGCGATGCCTTGGTGATGCCGAGCAAGAGCGGACGCCCGATTGCAGGACGGCCTCCATTTGCCAGCACGCGCTCGTTCTCTTCGCGGAAGCGGAGACGATCGACCTGCTGTTCGAGCAGGAAGTTCGTATCGCCGATTTCATCGATGCGCACCCAGCGAAGCATTTGGCGAACGATGACCTCAATGTGCTTGTCGCTGATGGCCACGCCCTGCAGGCGGTAAACTTCCTGGATTTCATTGACCAGGTAAGACTGTAGCTCCTTTTCGCCCAGCACGGCAAGAATGTCGTGCGGGTTCAGGGGGCCGTCCATGAGCGGGTCGCCGGCACGAAGGCGCTCGCCTTCCTGCACGTTGACGTGAATGCCGCGGGGCACGGAGTAGTCGCGCTCATCGCCATTGTCGGCGGTGACGTGAATCTTACGCTGGCCCTTGGAGACTTCTCCGAAGCGGACGACACCGTCAATTTCGGAGATGATGGCCGTCTCACGCGGCTTGCGGGCTTCGAAGAGCTCGACCACGCGCGGCAGACCGCCCGTGATGTCCTTGGTGCGCGTCGACTCCTTGGGAATCTTGGCGAGAACATCGCCCGGACCCACTTCGTCGCCGTCCTGAATCATCAAGTGAGCGCCGCGAGGCAGCAGATACCGCTTGTTCGCCTTGGCATTCTTCACCAGGAAGGCGGGCTGACGCTTTTCATCGGGTGAGTCGGCAACCACCCAACGCGAGAGGCCGGTGACTTCATCGACTTCTTCGTTGAGGGTGATGCCTTCCTGCAGATCCTTGAAAGTAACAGTGCCGCCGATTTCCGTGAGGATGGAGTAGGTGTAGGGATCCCACTCGGCCAGCAACTCACCGAGCTTGACCTGCGCGCCGTCCTTCACGCGGAGACGGGCGCCGTAGACCACGACGTAGCGCTCCTTTTCACGGCCGCGGTCGTCCACGATGGCGATCGAGCCGGAACGGTTCATGGCAACGAGAGTACCGTCCTTGCTTTCGACCGTGCTTAGGTTGATGAAGCGAACCGAGCCGTTGTTCTTGGCATCCAGGCGCGACTTGTCCTGCACGCGGCTGGCTGTGCCGCCGACGTGGAAGGTGCGCATGGTGAGCTGCGTTCCGGGCTCGCCGATGGACTGCGCGGCGATGACGCCGCAAGTCTCACCCAGCTCAACCATGCGGCCGGAGCCGAGGTTGCGGCCGTAGCAGAGCGCGCAGACGCCGCGGCGGGATTCGCAGGTAAGCACGGAGCGAATCTTGACCCGCTCAACCCCCGCGCCCTGAATGGCGGAGGCGATGTCTTCATCGATGGCCTGATTGATATCGATGACCACGTTGCCGTCGTAATCCTTGATTCTCTCAAGAGACACGCGGCCAATGATGCGGTCGCGCAGCGGTTCGATGATCTCGCCCGACTCGACAATCGACCCGACGTAAATGCCTTCGACCGTTCCGCAGTCGTTCTCGGTGACGATCACGTCCTGCGCCACGTCGACCAGGCGGCGAGTCAGGTAACCTGAGTCGGCGGTCTTGAGCGCGGTATCGGCCAGGCCCTTGCGCGCGCCGTGGGTCGAGATGAAGTACTCTAGCACGGTGAGGCCTTCACGGAAGTTTGCCGTGATGGGCGTCTCGATAACTTCGCCCGAGGGCTTGGCCATGAGACCGCGCATACCGGAGAGCTGGCGAATCTGCTGCTTCGAACCGCGAGCGCCGGAGTCGGCCATGATGTAGATCGGGTTGAACGCCCCTTCGTCGTCAGCGCGCTTCATGTTGCCGAACATCTCGTCGGCCACCTTGTCGGTAACTGCGGACCACATCTGGATGACCTTGTTGGAGCGCTCGCCGTTGGTGATTGCGCCGTCCATGTACTGCTTCTGGACTTCGATCACCTTCTTGTCGGCATCGTCAACGGTCGTGTACTTGCTGGCCGGAATCACCATATCATCCAGACCAACAGACAGGCCGGAGCGCGTGGCATAAGTGAAGCCGAGCGTCTTGATGCGGTCGAGCATGCCGACCGTGACTTCAAGGCCCAGGTTCTGGTTGCAATAGTTGACGAGTTGCCCGATACCCTTCTTCTTGAGCAGGCCGTTGATGAAAGGCATGCCCGGAGGAAGCGAGTCGTTGAGGATCACGCGGCCGACGGTGGTGGAGATGTATTCCTTGTTGTAGTCGACCGGCTCGGTGTGCGTGAGGTCCTGATCGTCGTAGGCCGTCGTCATGTCGAGTACCTGGCCGGTGTAACGCAGACGGATGGGCGAAAGAGTCTCGACTTCTTTGGCTTCGAGAGCCATCAGAATCTCTTCGGTGTTGGCGAATACACGGCCTTCGCCCTTGGCGCCGACCTTGGCCTTGGTGAGGTAGTAGAGGCCGAGCACCATGTCCTGAGTAGGCACGGTGATGGGCTGGCCCGATGCCGGCGACAGAATATTGTGCGAGGCGAGCATGAGCACGCTGGCTTCAATCTGCGCTTCCGGCGAGAGTGGAATGTGAACAGCCATCTGGTCGCCGTCAAAGTCGGCGTTGAATGCCGTGCAGACGAGCGGATGAATCTTGATGGCCTTGCCCTCGACGAGCACCGGCTCAAATGCCTGAATGCCCAGGCGGTGAAGGGTTGGGGCGCGGTTGAGAAGCACGGGATGGTCCTTGATGACCTCTTCAAGGATGTCCCACACCACGGGCTCCTGCATCTCGACCATCTCTTTGGCTTGCTTGATGGTGGTGCACTGGCCGGTCTGCTCGAGGCGGTGATAGATGAAGGGCTTGAAGAGCTCGAGCGCCATCTTCTTGGGAAGACCGCACTGATGCAGCTTCATCTCCGGCCCCACTACAATTACTGACCGGCCGGAGTAGTCGACTCTCTTGCCGAGGAGGTTCTGGCGGAAGCGGCCCTGCTTGCCCTTGAGCGTATCGGAGAGGGACTTGAGCGGACGATTGTTTGCGCCGCGCAGCACGCGTCCACGGCGGCCATTATCGAACAACGCATCGACTGCTTCCTGCAACATGCGCTTTTCGTTGCGCACGATCACTTCCGGCGCGTGCAGGTCCATCAGCTTCTTCAACCGGTTGTTGCGGTTGATGACGCGGCGATAGAGATCGTTGAGATCGGAGGTAGCGAAACGTCCGCCATCCAGCGGCACCAGCGGGCGCAACTCCGGTGGAATGACCGGCAGCACGTCGAGGATCATCCACTGCGGCTTGTTGGAGCTCTTGCGGAAGGCTTCGACAACTTTGAGGCGCTTGGAGTACTTGATCTTCTTTTGCGCGGAGGTCTCGGTCTTCATGCGCTCGCGCAACTCGATGCCGAGCTCTTCGATCTGGACGCGCTTGAGCAGTTCCTTGATGGCTTCCGCGCCCATCATGGCCTTGAAGCCGGAGGGCCGGAACTGCTGGTCGAGCTCACGGTACTTGGCTTCGTCCTTGATGATCTCGCGCTCTTTGACGGGCGCGTCGCCTGGATCGACGACGACATAGGACTCGAAGTAAAGAATGCTCTCAAGATCTCGGAGCGAGATGTCGAGCAGGTGGCCGATGCGCGAGGGCAGGCCCTTGAAGAACCAGACATGCGAACACGGCGACGCCAGCTCAATGTGCCCCATGCGCTCGCGGCGAACCTTGCTGACCGTGACTTCCACGCCGCACTTGTCGCAGATGACTCCGCGATGCTTCATGCGTTTGTACTTGCCGCACAGGCACTCCCAGTCAGTCACTGGTCCAAAAATGCGCGCGCAGAACAGGCCGTCGCGCTCCGGCTTGAAGGTGCGGTAGTTGATGGTCTCGGGTTTTGTAACCTCGCCATGCGACCAACTGCGGATCTTCTCGGGCGAGGCGAGCATGATGCGGATAGCGTCAAAGTCAGTGATTGGACCAGAAAGCTCAAACGGGTTCGAACGAAACAAGGCGACCCTCCCTGGCAGGTTTGTTGTTGCCTGCCGCGGTTCTACCCGGGATTCTTGAAGGATCCTTCCTTCCCGGGAAGCGGTGTTTACCGCTTTCAAAGAAGAATCCGTAACACCGCTATTAGCTTCTAGCCTCCAGCTCCTAGCTTTTAGCTTTTTTGCCGGAAGCAGGTTCGTGTTTCAG
>Ga0302319_10015707_pt1 | contig 14019 bp, 11 predicted proteins | sample Bog_T0_2_FD_203319 | JGI IMG/M metagenome (GOLD analysis project Ga0302319, IMG submission 203319) | Peat permafrost microbial communities from Stordalen Mire near Abisko, Sweden - Bog_T0_2 | ecosystem: Environmental > Terrestrial > Soil > Wetlands > Peat | place: Sweden: Abisko, Stordalen Mire... | reverse complement strand
AGCGCTTCCGGATCGATCCCTTCCCCGTTTTTACTTACGAAGTGGGCGGAGTCGAAATCGAAAAACGCGTTTTCATGGTCCACGGCGAGAACACCACCGTGGTGGAGTATGAAGTCCTTGGCAACACACCTTGTACGCTTGAACTGCGGCCTCTCATTGCCTTTCGCGATTACCACTCAAGCACCCATGCGAACGACGCCATCAATCATGAACTGATCGAGCAAGCGGGCGAAGTTTCCATCGAGCCTTACCGCGGAATGCCGCGTCTGCACTTTGCGCACAACGCCCACTGGGTGGCACGCGAGGGCCACTGGTATTACAACTTCGACTATGACCGGGAGAGCGAGCGCGGCCTCGACTCGCTCGAAGACCTGTTCCAGCCCCTCGTGATGCAGTTCAATCTCGAACCGGGCGGCAAGGCGATTGTAATCGCATCCACTGAGAGCCATCGCGCGGAACAGGCCGCGGTCCTGATGCGAAATGAGAGGGTGCGCCGCGAAGTGGAACGTGCCGCCTCGCCGATTGACGATCCTCTGGTGACGCAACTGACCGCCGCGGCGGGCCAGTTCATCGTGAGGCGCGGAGGCGATCTCCACACTGTCATCGCAGGTTATCACTGGTTCGCCGACTGGGGCCGCGACACAATGATCGCGCTGCCGGGGCTCACGCTCGTAACCGGCCATTTCGATATCGCGCGGGATATTCTCCTCGCCTTCAGCCGCGCCGCGGATATGGGCATGCTGCCCAATCGTTTCCCCGACGTCGGCGAGTCGCCCGAGTACAACACCGTGGATGCTTCGCTCTGGTACTTCGAGGCCATTCGCAAGTACCTCGAATACACCTCCGACTACCATTTCGTGCGCGAGGATCTGTACCCGACGATGAAGAGTATTCTCGATTGGCACATCGCCGGAACCCGCTACGGCATTCACTGCGATAACGACGGACTCATCAGCGCGGGCGACCCCGGTACGCAGCTTACCTGGATGGACGCGAAGATCGGCGACTATGTCGCGACGCCGCGCCATGGCAAACCAGTTGAGATCCAGGCGCTCTGGTACAACGCGTTGCGCTTCACCGAATCGCTCGCCCAACGCTTTGGCGATCGGGTGGAGGCGCAGCGCCTGGGCGATATCGCCGCGAGGGCCAACGACAGTTTCAACGCACAGTTCTGGAACGAGGCGGCGGGTTGTTTCTACGATGTGGTGGATAGCGAACATCGCGACGCGTCGATCCGGCCGAATCAGGCCATCGCGATGTCTCTGGGATACACGATGGTGGCGGAAGATCGCGCTCGCCTGGCCCTTGCCGTGATCGAGCGCGACCTGCTCACCAAAGCCGGTCTGCGCACGCTCGCGCGGTCGGATTCGCAATACAAATCGCAATGCGCCGGCAATCCCTTCGAGCGCGATTCCGCTTATCATCAGGGCACGGTGTGGCCCTGGCTGATGGGGCCTTTCATCACCGCCAGCCTGCGGTTTGGCCGCAGTTCGCGCGATGAGGCTTACTCCTGGCTAAGCGGCTTCATCCCCCGAATGCGCGATGCCGGACTGGGCAGTATTGCGGAGATCTTCGATGGCGACGAGCCCCATACGGCTCGCGGTTGTATCGCTCAGGCCTGGAGCGTTTCCGAAGTGCTGCGCGCGCTCGTCGAAGACGTCTACGGCAAAACGCCGCCCAACGGCAATTGAGGCGTTGAGCAGAGACCGCACCGGAAGCACTCCCGCAATCCGGTGGTCCGCCACGGCCGCAAGACCCATGGACGCCATGCAACCACATTGCGCGCAGTCCGGATTGCCTCCGAACTGACAAGGGGAAATGCGGGTCTTCAGGTCGGCCGAGATCGTGCGAGTAGTGCGCGCGAAGGTACACTCGCGCGGGCTGGACGGAGGCTTCAGGAACTGGCGCAGCACGGACTCCGGCATTTCGAGTTTGGGATAGCGGCGGCGCAATCCCATGAGATCCCGAATCACCGCCGTGCGTTCTTCAGCGGTAAGGATCTCCTGCGCGCTGTCGCCCATTTGCGGCGTGAACAGGCTGAACCAGACGCGCCTGATCTCTTCGCGGGGAGTCCAGAAGGCGAGGAACTCGTTGAGCGATTCCGCGCGCCGCGCCATCTGCCCGGTAATGGTGCAGTGTATTGTAATGCGCTGGCCAGCGATATTCTTCAGTATGCGGTCATAGGTGGCCGGGGCGCGGCGCGCATCGTGATCGGGACGCAGGCCGTCAATCGACACGGCGACGGTGAGCCCGGCTAACGACGACCAACTCTCGGGCAAAGGACGGAAAGCGCTCGTGACCACCTGTACATGAATGCCCCGATCGATTAGCGCAGGCACCAGCGCCGTCATCTCGCGGTAACGCACCAGCGGGTCGCCGCCTACCAATGACACATGTAAAGGCTTATGCCTGTCCACTAACTCAAGGACTCCGCGGACTAAGTCATCGCCCTTAAAATCGGTAAGCCCTCTAAGTGTGACTGAGCCGCCCAGGTGTTGCGGTTCGTAAGCATAACAACCCGGACAACGCAAAGGACATTCCCGCGTTACTTCAATCGAAAGTGAAGGACTGTACCCTTTGAGAATCGTCCCCCACGCGCGCACCAAATCGCGTATGTTCACTTATTGGCACGGATGTCGTGGAAGGATTGGCGGTTGCGTTAAATTTCATCAGAGCAGTTGCGGGAGAAGGTCGGCGGACGTGCCGCGCAGCGACCATGTCACAGCTTCTGAGTAGCCGGTGGCTTCAGGATTGATCTCGATTACCTGGGCGCTATCGGTGGCAAGAGGGATCAGGCTGGCCGCGGGATAGACCTGGGCGGAAGTTCCCGCGACGATCACGATATCGGCGAGTTTGACTTCGTCGACGGCGCGTTCGATAGCGCCTTCGGGCAACTGCTCACCGAACCAGACGACTCCGGGACGAAGCATTCCGCCGCATGGGCAGACTGGCGGCAGATTGTTCAGTTCTTCGTAGTTCAGAGCTTCGGCGCCGCATGCGAGGCACCGCACGGCCCAAATGCTGCCATGGAGGCGAATGACGTTTTTCGAGCCGGCACGTTCGTGCAGGCCGTCAACGTTTTGGGTGACGAGGGCTAACTGCTTCGACCGCTTTTCCAGTTCGACGAGCGCATGATGGCCAGCGTTGGGTTGTGTGGCGGCGATGCTTCGACGGCGCTCTTCATACCATGCCCACACCATCTTGGGGTCTCTTGCGAAACCCTCCGGCGTGGCGAGGTCTTCGAAGCGATGGGTCCGCCAATAGCCTCCGTTGCTGCGGAAAGTGGGGATGCCGCTTTCGGCCGACACGCCCGCGCCTGTAAGGACGACGATGGATCGGGCTTTACGTACCGCGTCGCGCGCGGCTTCAACACTCGACTGCATTGACCGCCAGCCCCGCAAGCGAGGTCTCCTTATATCGGCTCTGCATGTCGAGGCCGGTCTGGTACATGGTTTTAATCACCTGATCGAGCTGCACTTTGTGGTCACCGCTTTCCTGCATGGCCATGCGGCAAGCGTTGATGGCCTTGACCGCGCCGATGGCGTTGCGTTCGATGCAGGGGATTTGCACGAGACCGCCGATGGGATCGCAGGTCATGCCGAGGTTGTGCTCCATGCCGATTTCGGCGGCGTGTTCGACTTCGTCGTTGGTGCCTCCGAGAGCCGATACCAGACCCGCGGCGGCCATGGAACAGGCTACACCCACTTCCCCCTGGCAACCCACTTCAGCGCCTGAGATCGAGGCATTTTCCTTGTAGAGGACGCCGATCGCGCCCGCAGTCAGTAGATAGCGAAAGATGCCGTTGTCTGTCGCGTTTGAGCACCATCGCAGGTAGTAATGACCGACCGCGGGGATGATACCGGCGGCGCCGTTGGTGGGCGCAGTGACGACTCGGCTGCCGGCGGCGTTCTCTTCATTCACGGCCATGGCGAAGACGTTGACCCAGTCCATTACGGCAAGCGGATCGTGGCTGCCGCGTTCTTCGAGTTTGCGGGCGAGACGTGGCGCCCGGCGGCGCACGTTGAGGCCGCCGGGGAGGATGCCCTCAGTGCGGAGCCCTCGATCGACGCATTGGGACATCACTTGCCAGACTTTGTCGAGATGCTCTCGGACTTCGGCCTCCGGGCGCCATGCCTTCTCGTTTTCGAGCATGAGCTTCCAGACCGGCTGCGGGTAGGCGAGCAGTTCGGCCCCCGATGAGAACGGGTACGGCACCGAGCCTCGGCTTTGCTTCGAGTCGGATGAGAGGAAGCCGCCTCCGATCGAGTAAAAGGTTGCAGTGCGCAGCACTGCGCCCGCGCTGTCATAGGCAGTGAAGCGCATCCCGTTGGGATGGCCGGGGAGCACCATATCGTAATGGAAGACGATTTGAACAGGCGGTCCGGTCTGTTCGAAGGCCTTCAGGGTCTCTTCGATGCGGTCGGGATCGACGCCTGCCGGGGTTTCGCCTGCCAGGCCGAGGAGCACCGCTCGATCCGTTGCATGGCCTTTTCCGGTGAGTGCCAGCGAGCCGTACAACTCAACCCGGATGCGGGCCGCGCCGTTGGTGTTGAACTGATGCGCCGCGCGCATCGGCCCTACGGTATGCGAACTGGAGGGTCCGATACCGATTTTGAAGAGGTCGAAAACGCTGGTTCGCATCTGGTCTTAATAGACCAGTATGAAGGTCCCGTCCGGTTTCGCGAAGGCTGCTACGAGGCCCCATACGGGGAAGCCCGGAGCACTGCCTGCTTCTTTCTCAGGCTGGCCGTCTTTGCCATAGATCTGCCAGCCCACCGTGCCGCCCTTCTTCCAGGCAGTGCCTTCGCTCCACGCGAAGAGCGTCTCGCCCTGCTTGTTGGAGGCGAGCACCGGGTACTTGCGGTTATGCGGCACGCCGGGCGCTGCGATGGGCTTTTGGATCTGGCCATTATCCACGCGTCCGAAGTAAGTCTGCTTCTCGGATTCCCAGGCGGCGAGAAGGCCGCTGGCCGAGGGCATCAAGTCGGCGGAGCTCATCACGCAGGCGCCGATGTTCCAGTGAGAGACGTCGGTTCCTGTGAAGGTCTTGCCGTTGTCGGTGGAGGAGAGCAGCCAGATGTCGCGGTTGACGATCTTGTCGGCGGAGCGGAACAGGACGTGAACGCCGGAGGCATCGGCGAAGGCCTTCATGCCGCAGCAGCCGCACGCTCCGATGGGCTTATCGAAGGCGATGTGTTCGGGCTCGAAGGTCTTGCCTTCATCGGCTGAGCGAGCGATCCAGACGCGGCGGTTTTGTTCGCCGGTTTTGCCCGGCAGAGGCGCATGCCAGAAGACATACACATTGCCCGTAGCGTCCGCCGCGAGCGAGCCGCCGCCATCGAGTCCCCAGGCGTTGTGAATCAGATTGTGCTCGGGCTCAAAGGCATTGCCGGCATCGTTGAGCCGGGTATAGAGCATCGGCAGTTTGGCGGTGGGCGCGGTACCGTTCCAGGCTACATGGACTCGGCCGTTGCGTCCCACGGCAAGCTGTGCACCGCGGATGTTGCCCATCGCAATGGCGCTTCCGGGCTCGTGGTTCACCGGGATCGCCTTCGAGAAGGTTGTGCCGTAGTCGCGCGAGCTTACGTAGAAAAGGTCGCCCTTCTGGGCGTCTCCGGCGAAATAGATCATGTGGACAACGCCATCGCGCTCCACAACCTGCGGCTGGATCCCGCCGTTGGGTACGTGGATCGTGCTCACTGCCGCTGAAAGCGTCAATGGTAAAAGTAAGAAAAGAAATTTCATGTTCAGATCCCCCAGCAGTAATCGGCGACGACTCGTTCGGCTTCTTCGCCGCCTTCAATGAGGCGCATCAACTCGAGCTGAAGCGCGGTCACGAGCGCTTCCCAGCTGGCTTCGATGACGTCTTCCGAGACGCCTACGGTGGACCAGCTCTTTTGATTATCCGACCATTCGACCAGCACCCGGACTTTGGCGGCTGTGCCCTTTTTCGAATCGAGCACGCGGACCTTGTAGTCCGTGAGACGAACGTCGGCGATTCCGGGCAGCGTGGCGAGGCACTTGCGAAGGCAGGTATCGAGGGCATGAACGGGGCCGTGGCCGTGAGCGGTTTCGATACTGTCGCCGGCTCGGGTTCCGATGCGAACGGTGGCGGTGGCTCGGGTGGCTTTCTCGCGGCCTCCGACGATCATGACTTCGTAACCCTGCACGTCGAAGAACTGGGCTCCGGGGTTGAGGGCCTGGCGGACGAAGAGCTCAAAGGTGCCGTCGGCGGCTTCAAGATCGTACCCCTGATATTCGGCTTCCTTAACGCGATCGACCAGGGCTCGGCGGCCTTCGTTTGAGAGATGACCGGCAAGCGAATCGTACTGGCGCAGCATGTAGTCGACGTTGCTTCGGCCGGAGAGATCGCTGACGAGCACGCGCTGGCGGTTGCCGACGAGGTCGGGTGAGATGTGTTCGTAGGTGGAGGAGTCTTTGAGGACAGCGCTGACGTGTACGCCGCCTTTGTGGGCGAAGGCGCTTTGGCCTACGAAGGCCTGTCCGCGCGGGATCTGGAGGTTGGCCAGGTCGGCGATGTAACGGGCTGTCGAGGTGAGGAGTTGCAGCTTATCGGGACCGATGGTCTGGTGGCCGAGTTTGAGTTCGAGGTTGGCGATGACGCTGGCCAGATTGGCATTGCCGCAGCGTTCGCCATAGCCGTTCATGCAGCCCTGAACGTGCGATGCGCCTTTGTCGATGGCGGCCAGAGAGTTGGCTACCGCGACATCGGAATCGTTATGGGTATGGATGCCGATCACACCTTCGAATCTGCTCCGGACATCGGCTACGATTTCGGTGAGAGCTTCGGTGAGGGTGCCACCGTTGGTGTCGCAGAGGCAGAGGACATCGGCTCCGGCGGACTTCGCTGCAGCCAGTGTTTGCAGGGCGTATTCGCGATTGTGGATGTAGCCGTCGAAGAAGTGCTCGGCGTCATAGACCACTTCTTTGCCGTGCGCTTTGAGGTAGCCCACAGTATCGGAGATGAGAACCAGGTTTTCGTCGAGCGTGATGCCTAACGCGCGGGTTACGTGATAGTCCCAGCTCTTGCCGAAGATGGCGACGACGGGGGTACCGGCATCGACCAGTTCACGGACGTTGCGGTCTTCTTCGACCGGGTTCTTCGCGAAGCGGGTGGAGCCGAAGGCTGTGAGCTTCGAATGCTTGAGCTTCAGGCTGTGTGCGCGCGCGAAGAACTCGCGGTCTTTGGGATTCGAGCCGGGCCATCCGCCTTCAATGTAGTCGATACCGAGCTCGTCCAGTTTGTGGCAAATGAGGATTTTGTCCTCCACCGAGAAGGAGACGGCTTCGCCCTGCGTGCCGTCCCGGAGAGTGGTATCGAAGGTTTGAATGCGCATGGCTGGGCTGTTAGGCGACTACCGCGGCTTCCTGCGGTATGCCCTCTTCTTTCTTGCGTTTGAGGAACGTCATCATGGAGCGGAGTTCGCTGCCCACGGTTTCGATCAGCTGGCCGTGCTGCGAGTCGCGCATTTTGAGGAAGCCGTGGCGGCCGGATTTGTTCTCGGCGATCCACTGCTTCGCGAATTCGCCCGACTGAATCTCAGCCAGGATGCGCTTCATTTCGGCGCGGGTTTCGTCGTTGACGATGCGGGGGCCGCGGGTATAGTCGCCGTATTCGGCGGTGTCCGACACGGAGAAGCGCATGTAGTTGAGGCCGCCCTCATAGATGAGGTCGACGATGAGCTTGAGTTCGTGGAGGCATTCGAAGTAGGCGATTTCGGGGGCGTAGCCCGCTTCAACCAGGGTCTGGAAGCCGGCGCGGATGAGCTCGGCGGTGCCTCCGCAGAGGACGGCCTGTTCGCCGAAGAGATCGCTTTCGGTCTCTTCGCGGAAGGAGGTTTCGAGCACGCCGGCGCGCATGGAGCCGAGTCCGGTGGCGTAGGCGAGAGCGTTCTCGAGGGCATGGCCACTGGCATCCTGCGCGACAGCTACGAGCGCGGGCACGCCTGAGCCTTCGGTGAAGACTTCGCGGACGCGATGGCCGGGAGCTTTAGGGGCGACCATGGAGACGTCGACGCCGGCGGGCGGCTTGATGGCTCCGAAGTGGATGCTAAAGCCGTGGGCGAACATGAGGGTCTTGCCCGGCGTGAGGTAGGGCGCGATGTCCTTCTCATAGAGGTCAGCCTGGATGTGATCCGGGGTGAGGATCATGATCACATCAGCGGCTTTGGCGGCTGCGGCGGTGTCGAGAACCGTGAGTCCGGCGGCCTTTGCTTTCGCCACGCTCTTGCTACCGGCGGGGAGGCCGACGATGACGTCGAGGCCGGAATCCCGCAGGTTGAGCGCGTGGGCGTGGCCCTGGCTGCCATAGCCGATGATGGCGATCTTTTTGCCCTTGAGGGGCTCTATGTTGGCGTCTTTTTCGTAGAAGCGTTTAATCATTGATGAACTAATCCTTAGTGTTCCTGGAACGTGGATTGGGAGACGGCCGCCGGCACGGGCGGCTGCAGACGGAGCTTTTTGGATTCGAGAGACAGCGCGACGCCGCCCGAGCGCGAGACTTCGATCTCGCCATAGCTGCGCATGACGTCGACGAATTCTTCGAGCTTATCGGGGTCGCCGGTGGCTTCGATGGCGAAGCCTTCGGTTGAGGAATCGATGACGCGGCCGTGGAAGATCTCGGCTTCCTTGAGGACGGCGGTGCGGGTTTCCTGAGCGCAGCGAACACGCAGCAGAACCATTTCACGGATGACCGATGCGGTGCCGTTCATCTCGGTGGCCTGCAGTACGTTGACGAGCTTGTTCATCTGCTTGACGACCTGGCTGCGCTGATGATCTTCGACGTCTACCGTGATGGTCATACGGGAAAGTTCGGGGTCGAGCGTTTTGGCGACCGTGAGGGTCTCGATGTTATAGCCGCGCGCGGAGAGGACTCCGGTGACGCGTAACAGCGCGCCGGGTTTGTTTTCGAGGAGGATGGATATCGTCTGAAGCATGTTGTGTTCCTTGCGTTACGCCACTGCCACTGGTTGCGGGGGGCCGAAGACCATTTCGCTGATGGGACCGCCGGCGGGGACCATCGGGTAGACATTCTCTTCGGGCGAGACCTTGACGTTGAGCAGGTAAGGGCCAGGGTCGTTGATGGCTTCCTTCAGGGCGTCAGTCAATTGCCAGGGCTTGTCGATGGTTTTGCCTTTGAAGCCATAGGCGGAGGCGAGCTTTTCGGCGTCGGGGAAGCAATCGAGCTCGACGGCGCTCAGGCGGTTGTTGTAGAAGAGGGTCTGCCACTGGCGAACCATCCCGAGATAGCCGTTGTTCATCACGATGATCTTGATGGGCAGTGCATGGCTGGCGATGGTTGCGAGTTCGGGGATGGACATCTGGAAGCCGCCATCGCCGCAGATGGCGAAGACGAGTTTGTCGGGCCTGGCCATTTGCGCGCCCATGGCGGAAGGGACGCCGAAGCCCATGGCGCCGAGGCCGCCGGAGTTGATCCAGAGGCGCGGTTCGTTGAAGCGGATGAGCTGCGCGGCCCACATCTGGTGCTGACCTACGTCGGACGTGACGATGGCCTGGCCGCCGGAGAGGCGGTCGATCTCATCCATAAGCTGCTGGGGTTTGATTTCGGTATCGGAATGCGGCTTGTCATAGGGCCGCTCCTCCTTCCATGCACGGATCTGCGACCACCATTTCTTACGCTGCTCGGTCTTCTTTGTGGCGAACTCGGGGGCAAGTTCGTGGAGAGCTTTGCAGATCTTGGGGAGGACGCGCTTGACGTCTCCCACGATCGGGATATCGGGCTGGCGGTTCTTGCCGACTTCGGCGGGATCGATATCGACGTGAATGACGCGGGCGTGGCGCGCGAAGGAGGGCAGGTGGCCGGTGACGCGGTCGTCGAAACGGGTGCCGAGGGCGATGAGAAGGTCGCATTCGGTCATACCCATGTTGGCGGCGTAGGAGCCGTGCATGCCGGGCATGCTGATGAAGTTGGAGTGGCTCGACGAAAGGCCGCCGAGACCCATGAGGGTGCAGACGGTGGGGGCGTCGATCAGTTCGACCAGTTCGGTGAGTTCGGCGGAGGCGTTGCCGAGAACGATGCCGCCGCCGGCGTAGACGAAGGGGCGCTCGGCTTCCCACATGAGCTGGGCGGCGCGGCGGATCTGGCCGGTGTGGCCCTCGGTGAAGACTTTGTAGCCAGGCAGGTGGATAGTGTCGACGGGGATGTAATGGCCGCGGGCCTGGAAGACGTCCTTCGGGATGTCGACGAGCACGGGGCCGGGGCGGCCGCTGGCGGCGAGGTAGAAGGCTTCGTGGACGATCTTCGGAAGTTCGGCGAGCGTCTTCACCATGAAGTTGTGTTTGGTGCAGGGGCGGGTGATGCCGAAGGTGTCGGCTTCCTGAAAGGCGTCGCTGCCGATGAGTTTGGAGTGGACCTGGCCGGTGATGGCGACGAGGGGGATGGAATCCATCATGGCGTCGACAAGGCCGGTGATGAGGTTGGTGGCGCCGGGGCCGGAGGTGGCGCAGCAGACGCCGACCTTACCGGTGGCGCGGGCGTAGCCTTCGGCGGCGAAGCAGGCATTCTCTTCGTGGCGGACGAGGATGTGTTTGATGTGGTGATCGTAGAGCGCGTCGTAGAAAGGGATGGTGACGCCGCCGGGGTAACCGAAGAAGCAGTCTACGCCTTCGCGGCTGAGGCATTCGAGGAGCATTTCGGCTCCGCTCATGAGTTTGCCGGTCGCGGGGTGTTTAGGGGACGCGGCCTGTAGGTCTGTGGATTGCATAATTTCTTCTCCTTCGATAAAACCGTTATTCAATAAAAAAAGCCACCGGGTGGGTTTTGAACCCCGCCGGTGGCTTCGGATCTTTTTTAAGGATGCCCGAGCCTCAGACGGGGACGGATACTACGACCGGAATACCTACTACGGGTGTGGTCGTAATGATGCGGCCTGTGACAGAGACGAGCATGCCAGAAGTTTCAGTGTACGGGTATAGTTTTGGAAATGCAAGTGGGGTTGAGTATAAATGTTTTTTATAAACGGCCGGGGAGGAACGCAGATGAACGCGGATGCAATTCGAAGCCAATTTGGGGGGTGGGGCCCCGTGCAATTGGAACCCAATTCGTGGGTGCCGGGGCTCTCTTGCCACCGTTGCCAACCTGCCCCATACGGACGCACGAAACCCGGGTTGGTGGGGTCGCTCGCCAACTGAGTGGGCTGTTTGGCGGGCGTGGGATCGCCCTGGACCGCGGTGATCTGCCATATTATTGGAGTTCTTCGAGGGCTACCAAACCGTTCTTGAGGGCGTAGACTACCGCCTGGGTGCGGTTTTCCAGATGGAGCTTGGCTAAGAGGTGTCCTACGTGGGTTTTGACCGTCTCTTCGGTGATTCCCAGTTCGGCGGCGATCTCCTTGTTGGATCGGCCAAAGGTCATTTGTCTTAGGACAGCGCTCTCGCGCGGCGACAGTTCTTCTTCGGGCGCGCCGGCTTTCAGGATGGCTGAGGCGACGGCAGGATCGATATAGGTCCTGCCCTGGGCGACGGCTCTTACGGCGGCAAGAAGGATTTCGGGTTCGGCGTCTTTGCGAACGTAGCCCGCGGCGCCGGCTCGCAGTACGGCCATCATTCGAGCTTCGTCGGTGGAAGCAGTGAGGGCGACGATGCGGATGGCGGGGAAGCGGTCTTTGATGCGGCGAGCGGTTTCGACGCCGTCGATGCCGCCGGGCATGAGGAGGTCGAGGAGAATCACTTTCGGGTTCCAGAGGTGAAGGTTGGCAAGAGCCTCTTCGCCGCTGATGGCGATTCCGCAAACGCGTATGTCGTCGAAGGACTCGAGGTAGGTTTTCACGCCTCGGCTCACGACGCGGTGGTCGTCGATCAGCGCTACGCAGATCACGCGCGGCTCCGGATGAAAAACTGGACGGCGGCACTGATGAAGAGTCCCATGGAGAAGCCGCGCAGGGCGCTGAAGAATCGATGGTCGTGGATCAGGTAAGCGAGGAGGCCCGCGGAGAGCGCGAGGCCGGTGAGCAGCCAGCCGGTACGGATGCCCTTATCGGCGGCGTGGCCCCAGCGGACGAACATCGAGATCGAATAGCCGAAGAAACCCAGGGTTAAGCCCTCGAAGAAGCGGTTGACGAACACCACGGAGAGCAAGCCGCAGAGAATGGTTATGCCTGCCAGGAGCGAGGCTTTGCGCGCCTTATCGATAGCCTCTTCATCTTCGGGGCGAGTCAGAGGGATAGTGGCAAGCAGACGGGTGCCCTCGCGCGGGTTGCTGTTGATGGTGAGTTTGCCGCCCTGCTCGGCGGCGCGGGCGCGCATGTTGGAGAGTCCCATGCCGGTTTGGGAGGCTTCGCCGGGAACGAAGCCGGAACCGTTGTCTTTAACTTTGAGAACGCAGTTGCCTTCCGAAGTATTAAGCGAGACTTTGACCTCTGTGGCGCGGGCGTGGCGGGCAACGTTGGCAAGCGCTTCCTGAGCGATGCGGAGGATGGACTGGGCGGCGCCGGGCGGGAGTTTATCGGGCGCGGGCATCTCGCCCACATCGAGCGTGACTACGGCGCCGGTGCGGAACTGAAGGGCTTCGCACTGTTTGCGGAGGGCCTCGACCAGTCCCACGGATTCGAGAGGCGCGGCGCGAAGCTGATCGAGCATGGCTTCCATTTCGGCCATGGCTTCGCGGGCGGAGGAGCGGACGCTCTCGATTGCGGCTCGCGCGCCGGTTGGGTCTGTGTCGAAGCGGGCCTGGGCGGCGGCGGCAGTCGTCTGGATGGCGAAGATCTGCTGTTTGATCGAATCGTGGAGGTCGCGCGCGAGGCGATTGCGCTCTTCCTGCCCAGCGGCGGCGCGGATCTGTTCCTCATAGACGGAACGCAGGTTTTCAGCCGGTTTTGGGGTTCCGAAAAGAGTGTTGACCACGGCGGGAGGTTCCGGGCTGACGCCGGCGGCGATCGCCATACCCACGAAGGCGAGGACGAGCACGCCTTTCGCGATGTATTGCGTGTTGCGGGCCTGGTGGATATTCAGGACGACTCCCAGACAGAACAAGCCTCCGATATTCCAAACCAGCACGTTGCGCAGGAAGGCGAGATCGAGAGAACGGGACAGACACACAGGCGCAAGCACCGAACCGATGATGATGAGCAACGGGCCGACGAAGATATCCCCGACGACCAGGAAGCGGACTCCGGCGATGAAGGCGGCGGCGGCGTAAATGGCGAAGAGGTTTCGAAGAAGGTTGATCTGGCGTTGTGGCACGACTCAAGCTTATTCTTGCGCGCGGATGCGAGCGTCACGTGGAAGGGGCAGGGCGGCATCCCTCGAAAGAGCGATGTTTGGGGGGCAATCAGGCAGGCGGAAGGAATTCGGTTCGATATTTTGGCGCCAGCCGCAGGGCTTTGGCGATCAGTTCCTGCTGAGAGGCCTGGTCGAGTTCGGGAGGCGGGGTGGTACGGGTGGCGACGGGGACGCCGACTTCGAGGAAGAAGTTCTCCTGACCGGCGGGCGAACAGATGCAGAGCATGCGGGCTGGGGTGTCCGAGGAGTTGCGGAACCGGTGCGGGGCATTGGCGGGAATATGGATGGTTTCACCGGCTGCGACGATTTGATTGCGGCCCCGGAATGTCGCTTCGATTTCACCTTCCATGACGCTGAAGGTTTCTTCAAAATCATGTCGATGAAGCGGAGGGCCGCCTCCGGGGGGAACGTGCATGTCGATGAGGCAGAAGCGCCCGGCGGTGTCGGCTCCCGAGACCAGAATGGTATAGGTATCGCCGGCGACGCCGAGGTGAGGCGGGGCTTCGGATCGGGCAAAGGCGAGGTTGCGAAGGGGATCGTCGTTGGGGATTGTTTGGGGATTGGACATGGTAAGCAGTTTAGACAACTAACGGCTGAAAGTCGTGGGCGGCGATCCGCAGCCGACGCTCGTTAGCTTCCTCAGGGGCGGGCAATCACGGGCCGCGCCCAAGCAGGGTCAATCCGCGAGATGCCGACTATACGGCCAATCTGTGCCCGTTATTCCGGCGGGTTGAGTTTTCGGGTTTCGGAGAGGACCTT
>Ga0302319_10015702_pt1 | contig 14021 bp, 6 predicted proteins | sample Bog_T0_2_FD_203319 | JGI IMG/M metagenome (GOLD analysis project Ga0302319, IMG submission 203319) | Peat permafrost microbial communities from Stordalen Mire near Abisko, Sweden - Bog_T0_2 | ecosystem: Environmental > Terrestrial > Soil > Wetlands > Peat | place: Sweden: Abisko, Stordalen Mire... | reverse complement strand
ATCGTCACCGGCAAAGGTACTGTGGCGGGCGCCGCGCTTGCCGCGAACGCCGGCATAGATTTTCTCTCATTCACCGGGTCGCCCGCGGTCGGTCAAGCGGTGCAGAAGTTAGCGGCCGATCATTTCATCGCTTGCACGTTGGAATTGGGAGGCAAGTCTCCTCAGGTGGTCTTCGCGGATGCCGATCTAGATGCGGCGATTCCTGTTCTGCGCAAGGCCATCATTCAAAATACCGGCCAAACTTGTTCAGCCGGAAGCCGTGTGCTGGTGGAGCACAGTCTCTATGACACTTTGATTGCGCGCTTGAAAGCTGCTTTTTCGGAAGTGCGCGTCGGCGCGCCCGAGATGGATCTGGATTGTGGGCCCATCATCAACGAGAAACAAAAACAGCGCGTGATGGGCTACGTCAATAATGCGCAGCGTGAGGGCGCAACGCTGGTGGCTGAGGGTTCCATCGACTCCCACGTCGCTCCGGGCGGTTACTATGTTAAGCCGATGCTTTTCGGTGAAGTGCCGCGTAATGCCGCCTTGGCGCGTGAGGAAGTGTTTGGCCCTGTGTTGAGTGTTCTGCCATTTACGGATGAAGCTGATGCGGTGGCGCTGGCGAACGCGACGGACTACGGGCTGGTGGCCGCGATCTGGACCCGCAACGGCGGCCGTCAAGTGCGTGTGGCAAAACGCATTCGCGCAGGTCAAGTTTTTATCAACTGTTTCGGCGCCGGCGCGGGAATTGAATTGCCGTTTGGCGGTGTTGGCAAAAGCGGCCATGGGCGCGAGAAAGGCTTCGCCGCACTGCATGAATTTACACGAACCAAGACGATGGTCCTGAATCATGGATCTTAAAGACAAAGTGGCTATCGTGACCGGCGCGGGATCCGGTTTCGGTGAAGCCATTGCACGAGCGCTCTCTGCGGAGGGAGCATTGGTAGGGCTGCTCGATCTGCGATTGGAACAAGCTCAGCGTGTCGCGGCCGAATTGCCGAAGGGAAGAGCGATTGCGATCAAAGCGGACGTTTCCTGTGGCGACGATGTTCATGCGGGCGTAACAGAGGTAACTCGCATGTGGCACACGCCTAGCCTTGTAGTCAACAATGCCGGTTTCACCCACAGGAACCGCTCATGCCTGGAGGTGGATGAAGCCACTTTTGATCGCATTTTTGACGTCAATGTGAAATCGATTTTTCACATGGTGCAAGCAGTGGTGCCGGCGATGCGAGATCAGGGCGGTGGGGCCATCATCAACATCGGGTCCACGGCGGGCATCCGTCCACGGCCGGGCCTGAGTTGGTACAACGCATCGAAGGGCGCTGTCAATACGCTTTCTAAATCGCTGGCGGCAGAACTGGCGCCCTGGAAAATCCGCGTAAACGCGATCTGTCCGGTGATCAGTGTTACTGGAATGTTTCAGGATTTCATCGGCGGCGAGGACACGCCGGAGACGCGTGCAAAATTTCTCGCGACCATCCCGGCCGGCCGTTTTTGCGAACCGAGCGACGTCGCGCAGGCGGCTCTCTATCTTGCGCATTCAGACTTCATTACGGGCATAGAGCTTCCCGTTGATGGCGGCAGGACAATTTAGTCGGTGATTGTCAAATGCTTGAAGTCAAGAGTTCGTTTCATGCTTCCGTAGGTCATCGTGAGACTTTCGGAGTCTACGTCAGCTTGTAGAAAGGGTCCTCCGAATAGAGGCCAATGTGCATAATCAATCGGTTTTCCATTGAGACGTGGGGTTTCACCGTAAGTGAATTCGATCAGCGTTCCGCGCAGGCTGCGAAATTTCACTCGTGGCGTTGGGCTGGTTTCAAATTCGAGAGAAAGCGCTTTGATGGCCGCGCCAAAAGCAGCCAAGCTTGAGAACTCGTTGGCCGCTGCCGCTTGCACCACCACGCCGTTCTGCAGATACGGACTGAATAATCTTTTGCTCTCGCCGAACGGCTTCCAATCATAGGGCTGCAAGGGCCGGCAAGCTATGTAGGTTGAATCTCCGCCGCGCATAAAAATCCAGCCTGAACGGTCTTCCGTGATTTCTTTCAGATCTTTCGAGAAGAAGCCGTTGATCTGCGGAAAGCGCGTTCCTGCCGGGATGTTGTACAAAGCCACCAAAGCATCTTGGTCTTGCACAATCTTCTCGTAAGCCGAACCGCCCAGAATTTTGTCCGGCGAATCGTAGGTTTTCTTCGACTTGATAATCCCCTCAATGGCGCCATCAGGAGGAAAAACGAAAAAAGTTTGCAACTCCTTCATAGAAGAGTAGGGGTGATTAAAGAAAAATGTATTCTGTATACCTTGCGCGTCCGGAACATGCCAAGTCACATCCCAAGAGTGCTCTTGAATAGGCTGGAGAGCGCCTCCCTGATCGGAACCTACGGAGTACTCGCGGCGAACATACGTCGTCTTATAAACCGGACCGTGTAAATCATCATAGAAACGCCAGCGATTGCGCGTGCGTTTTCGCTCGTAGTGAGTATAAGGTTTGCTCCGGTCCGTTGCGATCTTCTTCAATATTTCAGGCGGTTCGAAGGCGCTAGCCAGCAAATAATAGAGCACGTAGTTGGCGGGCAATTTTAACGGATGCCCGAGTCCAAACCACAGCCAGCCGAAATCTGTGGAGACGCCGTTCCAGCGTTCCACTAATTGTTCTTCATAGATCCGCGCATGCGCCCCAACGAACAAACCGTCCAGATTTTCCGGCGCATAATCGGCAATAAGATACTCCAGCATCATCTGGGCGCGGTTTTTCATCACTGGATCTTTCGCCCAAGCGGCTAGATACGAGATGGGCAGTAGGTAAACTCCCATGTAGTGAGGTGAGTCATATTCGCCTTGCCCGCGGGTAGTGGTGAGTTTTACCCAGCTCTCAATCCATTGCCTTGCCTCCTCCATATTGGCTTGGGAGGTTTTCCCGTTGTACCAACTCTCCGGGCCCGCATCCGGCCAATATTGAGCCATCAGGTAGAGGCAGGAGTAATAAAGCAGGAAGTGATTCTCTGTGTCGCCGCGATAGGGCATGTAGGTCTTCCAAACGCGGCGCAGAGATTGCCTTGCGCTATCGGAAAGTTGCCCTTGATCCAGATAGGCAATCGCGGTTACGGGAAACATCCAGAACATGTCACCCGTCGGCGCGGCAAGCAGCTCTTCTAACTTCTTGGAACACCACTCGGGCTGCTCATGCCGTTTGAGGCGCGCGGCAATTTCCGCATATCCGTAATCGCCTGGCCCGTTATAGTGCGCATAGGCATCGATCATGGCATCGGCGCGCTGTTGAAATGTTGGTACCGCCGCGCTGGCGTGACCCGCGAATAGCAAAGATAGCAGGACGGCATATTTCATGGGATGAATTTCATGCGCCACGCGACGCTTCCTTCCAATCCCGCCGGTTTCCAAGTGAGGCCCGCATCGTCAGATACATACATTCCTTCCTCCTGCACGCTGGCATAAATCCTTCCCGCGTGGTTCGGGTCGAAAATGACGCTCCAAACGTCGGGTCTGGGCAATCCGTGGTTCCGTTCGTGCCAAGTCTTGCCGCCGTCCTCTGAAATCGCAACACCTGGTCCCCAGCCGCCGAGGGCGATCCGCAGCGCATTTGTAGGATCAAACGAAATGCTATATAAATCGCGCCCGACGCCAATTCTCCCTGAGTTCTCAAACGTTTTGGCGCAATCATGAGAAGCAAACAATCCTGCGCCTTGCGTCGTAGCGAGCCATTCGCAAGCATGCTGAGGCGATTGTTCAATGCGCAGAATCTGAAATCCCGCTGCTCCCGCAATCAGCCACGTCTTGCCGCCGTCCTCACTCCGAAAAACACCCTCTTCGCCGCCAATGACGATTCGTTTCGACTGAGCCCGGTCAACCCGCACGGCCTCCGTGTAGCGCCTGTGAAGAGTCGCCGCGAGTTCCTCCCAAGTCTGTCCTCGATCATGCGTCACCCGAATGCCGTGGCTATAAGCGAAGTAAATAGTCTTCGGGTCAGTGGGGTCAACCGATACGTCACGGAGTTCTGTCACGTCACTGCCAGTGAGTTGCGTCCACTCTTCGCCGTGTTTCGCCGCACGAAAGAGGCCGTTACCTGCGGCGAGATAAAGAGTTGAGGGGTCGGCCGGATCATAATCCAAGGCAACGATAAAAGGCTGGTTGAAGCCCACATGCCGCCAATGGCCGTTCTCGTTGAGAAACACTCCACTCGGCGGTAGTTTTGCGCCAACAACATAATCCTTCGAGTTGGAGGCGCACACCGCCAAGGTCGATTGGGCTGCCACAGGAAGGGACAGTAGCCACAACGCCACCAGAAAGCGCATCAGGCCAACAACTCTGGAATGACATTGCCGTAAACGTCTGTGAGCCGCCTATCAATCCCATTGTGCCGGTAGGTCAGCTTCGTGTGATCAATTCCCAACAGGTGCAACACAGTGGCATGTATGTCGTAACAGAAAACTGGATTCTCAACAGCCTTGTAAGACCATTCGTCGCTCGCGCCATAACTGACGCCGCCTTTGAAGCCGCCGCCTGCGAACCAAGACGTGAAGGCGAAGGGATTATGGTCGCGCCCCTTACTGCCTTGACTACACGGCATCCGGCCAAATTCGGTGGTCCAGTAGACAATCGTGTCATCCAGCATGCCGCGCGCTTTCAAATCTTTAATCAATGCGGCCGCAGGTTTATCCATTCCGGAAGCCATAAGCCCATGATCTTTGGCCAAATCTTCATGGCTATCCCAATTGCGCCTCGGGAAGCCATTATCCGCGCCGCTCCAAATTTGGATGAACCGGACCCCTCTCTCTAACATGCGGCGCGCCACCAGACAATTGCGGCCAAAGTCCTGAGTCTTGATGTCGTCAATCCCGTACAGCGCTCTCGCGGCAGCCGACTCTTTGGAAATATCCATCACTTCCGGCGCACTCACCTGCAGCTTGGCCGCGAGCTCATAGGAGGCGATGCGTGCTTCCAGTTGTGAATCGCCCGCATGACCTTCCAGGTGTCTCTGGTTCAATTGATTCAAAACCGCCAGACTGTCAGGCTCACTTTCCGGCGTAATATAGGAGGCGCTTTTCGGCGGAAATAAATCGTAGATAGGGTTAGCGCTGCTGGCACGGATCATCGTTCCCTGGTGCGCCGCCGGCAGGAATCCCGCACTCCAGTTGCCGCCGCCGTTCGGCGCGAAGCCGCGTGCATCCGGCAACACAACGAACGTGGGCAAATCCTTATTCATGCTGCCCAGGCCATAGGAGATCCAAGCTCCCATGCACGGATAACCGGGCAGAATAAATCCGGAATTCTGCATGAAAGTGGCCGGACCATGCACGTTCGATTTAGACATCAACGAATGGACGAACGCTATATCGTCCACGCACTCAGCCAGGTTTGGCAGCAGACCACTCACCCATTTGCCGCTCTGCCCATGCTGCTTCCACTCCCATGGACATTGCATCACCGCGCCCGGGTCGCTCTGAAAGAGTTCGACTTTGCCGCCTGGATCGAACTTTTGGCCGTTACGCTTGATCAGCTCGGGTTTGTAATCGAACGTGTCGCACTGGCTGGCCGCGCCGGACATGAAGAGTTGTACCACGCGTTTTGCCTTGGCCGGATGATGCACGCCGCTTTGCGCCCCCAGCAATCCCTCCTGGCTCAATAAATGAGCGAGAGCGATGCCGCCCAACCCGCCGCCATAGTTCCAAAGAAAATTTCGCCGCGTCGTCATTTCTTAATCGACAAACAGGAATTCGTTTGTATTCAATATAAGCCTACAAAGGTTTTCCAGTCCCTCACGAGCGAGATATGGCTTCAAAAGCGCTTCTTCTTTCGGGTCGGGATCGCGTTGCAACGTCCAGCGGAAAATGTGGCGAATCTGGTCTCCACCCGCCATTCTCGCGCGCTCCGCCAGGTGTTCGGCTTGCTTGAGAACGAACGGATTATTCATCAGCGCCAGCGCCTGAATGGCGGTAATGGTTGTGCTGCGCTTCGCCGTGATCATCGAGATATCCGGACAATCGAACCGTTCCATCAGTGGATCGGGCATGCTGCGCACAAGAAACCGGTAAACGCTGCGCCGGTAGTTACCAGGCGCGTCCGGATCGAAACGCGAATAATCGTAGACAGGCGAATGGTCGTCCTTAAAAAAGAATTGCTCCACCGACGGACCTCCCATCGTCAGATCTAACTTGCCGGCCGCCATCACAATCGAGTCCCGTAGTGACTCGGCATCAATGCGCTGGCGATTGGCTCTCCACAGATATTGATTGCCGGCATCGATTTTCGCGTTGGCTTCGTTGTAATCCGACGCTTGCCGGTAGACCGCACTCATCACAATCAGCTTGTGCAGTTTTTTGAAAGATCCGCCGCTATCGCGAAACTCCACCGCTAGCCAATCCAGCAGCGCGGCATTCGTCGGCTGAGAACCCATGTGCCCGAAGTCATTCGGCGTGTCTACGATCCCGGCGCCAAAGTGATAATGCCAAACCCGATTCACGATGGATCGCCAAGTAAGCGTATTGTTCTGATCGGTAATCCAGCGTGCCAGCGCCACGCGCCGGTCGCTTTCGGGAGCCGTCAAGGGAACTCCGAATTGAGACTTGAGTCCAGGAACGCAAGACAAAGCTCCTGGCTGCGAGACAGCAAGAGGGCGGTCAACACTCCCTCGTTGCAGCAGATTGACGGGGCGCGGCTCAAGGGGGAAACGAAATGTTCCTATGGGTTCAAAGAAATCGGCCGCCGCATAAACATATTGTGGTTTCGGCAGCGCATTCATTTGCTTGTCAACGTCCGCCAGCGCTCCGCGCAGTTCGGCCAAGCGAGCGGCCGTGTCTGCGGGAATTGCTGCCTTCAGTAACTCTTTACGCCGGGCCGCCCCTTCCGCGATTTTTTTCTGAATTTCAGCGGGCCGGCTCGCCGGATCCGTGGCGCTAATCTCTTTCCACTCGGTCAATTGCTTGTCCAGAGCGATAATCTCAGGAGTTTTAATCTCAGAAACCTCATCTTCTATTGGTCGAAGTTTCACCGCCAACTCGCGCCGTTGCGCCAGCAACTGTCGCCGCGCCGCAAACACCGCCGGATCACTATCGAAAGGTCGATCCGCTCTGTCCACGCCCGCGAATACAGATTGCAGGTTGTAATACTCTTCCTGCTTGATCGGATCAAACTTATGGTCATGGCAGCGCGCGCAATGCGCCGTGACACTCGTGAATGCCGACATGGTCACTGTCACCATGTCATCCCGGTCTAGCGTCCGCGTCATGTTCTTATCGGTCGTTCCCTCGCGTAATTCCGCTTGACCCACAAAGTCCCAAGGCCCACCAGCGATAAAGCCCAGTGCCACAGTAGCCTGCGGGTCACCACCATACAACGCATCTCCCGCTAGCTGCTCTTCCACGAAACGCTTGTAAGGCTGGTCGTTATTGAAAGCCGCAATCACATAATCGCGATAAGGCCACGCATTGCGGCGCGGTTTGTCCTTGTCAAATCCATGCGACTCTCCATAGTGCGCCACATCGAGCCAATGCCGCCCCCAGCGCTCGCCGTAGCGAGGCGAAGCCAACAGACGGTCTACCAGCTTTTCGTAGGCATCGGGCGACCGATCTGCCAGGAACGCGTCCACTTCCTCCATCGTGGGTGGCAATCCATGCAAATCATAGGTGAGCCGGCGAATCAAGGTCCGCCGGTCAGCTTCCCTAGACGCCGTCAGGCCTTTCTCTGCCAGCTTCGCCAGGACGAATGAATCAATAGGTGTGCGGATCCACTTTGACTGAACGTTGGGAACCGTCGGCTTGGTCAACGGCTTAAGAGACCACCAAGTCTCCGGCTCACTCCAAGTCGCGCCTTCTGTAACCCACTGGCGAATGGTTTTTATTTCTTCAGCACTCAACGGGCTCCCGGTCAAAGGCATGCGCGGGGGCCCACCCGAAACAAGTTTCACCAGCAAGCTCTCATCCGGTTTTCTAGGAACGACCACTACGCCCTTATCGCCGCCCTTGCGCAAGCCTTCCGCGCTCGTGAGATTCAAATGGCCAGACTGTACCTGGTCGTTATGACAACCCCGGCAACGCGCCGCAAGTATCGACATAGCGGCGGGTCCGGCGTCAGCCGCGAGGCCGAAGCCTGCTGCTAACGTCAAACCCGCCGCTAGGCCGAAGAGCCGTTGAACTGGTTTCATCTATAACTAAAAATATAGACGAAGTCCCATGGTGATGATGCGCGGGCCATCCTGAGGGCCTGTAGCCCGCCCGAAGTTTGCATTGCCCACCGTGCCGTTTACAGCAAAATTTGTTCGGTTGAACATGTTGTTGGCATCGGCGCGAAGCTGTAGGCGGACGGCCTCATCTCCCTTGGTGACTAAGATCAACTGTTTGATCAACGCAAAATTGTCGTTGAAAACGGGTGGTTGCCGGAATTTGCTGTTGTACTGTGACGATGTGCCGAACGAATATTGCCCCGGAATACTGAATGCGGCAGCAGCGAAATATAGCGACGCTGGGTTATTGGGATTAAGCGAAGTACGGCTCTGACCGGTGAGAATCGGTCCGCCATTCTCATTGCACATGCGTGCATCGGTGAACAGTACGCCGTTGCCGAGAGTATTCGTACAGGTGAGCGGGATTAAGCTTCCGCTGTGGTAGTTGTGATCGTCTGCGATTGTCCAATCGCCGACAACCAAGTTCATCAACCGGCCCGAATTCGCCAAGAACTTCTTTCCTTTGCCAAAGGGCAAACGGTAGCTGTTCAGGAAATTGAACACGTTCGGTTGGTCAAAGGCTAAATAGCTCTTGCTTTGATTCAGGTTGAACATGTCTTGCGGATAGACCTGGGTTTGCGAGAAAATCTGCCGATAGGTCAGCAATCCGAGCGTCTTTGACCGGACGTAGGAGGCTTCCATTTGCCAATCGCCCAGGCGGCGCTCTACTTTGAATTGCGCGGAATCATACCATGTCTGGCCCTGTCCCGTGTTGCGCGAGTAAACGTTCAAGAACTGTGGAAACTCACGCAACGATTGCGCCAGTGTGCCAGTAAAGCCTGGATACGGCAGTTTGCTGAGGCCTGCGGCAACAACCGCCGGGTCCGTGATGGATTTCGACAGCAACGGACCCAGATACAGATACGACGGGTTCACCTGGTTCAAATCGACCGTAGAATTTAGGCGCGTTCCGCGATTTCCAACGTAGGCTACGTCAATCAGGAACTTTGCCACTTCACGCTGAACGTTGAAGCTCCAATTCTGGACGCGCGGCGCTTTCCCAAACGTTGGCCCCAGATAATCGACAGCGTTTCCGTTGCCGATGCTCGGGCTCAAGAACGGCGGAGGTTGATAACCCACCGGTTTGGGTAGGCCGCTATCCCACTGGAAGGGAGCGCTGATCTGGTCGGGCGAGACTTGTGTGAAAGATCCATTGGCGCCCAGCGTGCAGCCGCAACCGCCGTTACTGGTGGCTTCGTAGAACGTCCCGAAGCCGCCTCTGAGAATGGTCTTTGGCGTGAGTTGATACGCGAAGCCAACTCTTGGCCCAAGGTCCGAAAAATCTGTTGGCCAGAAGCGTGTCTGGCCAGAACGGTTCGGTCCGCTGCCGGCAAATATATATGCGCCTGGATAATTGTTCACCGCGGGATTGGGAGCAGTGAGCGAGATACTGGACATGATTGGCTGGTACCAATTGATCGGAATGTCATAGCGCATGCCGAGATTCAATGTCAGCTTCTTGGCGATTCTCCAATTGTCTTGGAAATAGAAGCCGTAGTACTGGTATTTAATGTTCGAATCGGCCACCGGCGTAGCTGTGGCACTCGCCGAATCCGGTAAGCCCAATAGGAAGCTCGCGAATGAGTTGCCGCTGGTGCCGGTAGCGGAAGGCATCGCGGTTTCGGCTCTCTGAAAAACATAAGCGCCATTGGTTCCCGCTAGATCATGTGCAACCGTATTCAGCCGTCGCAGTTCCCAACCCATCTTAAATTCATGCTTGCTGTGAACCCAAGTTAACCCTTGGCTCACCTGCGTCGTGTAGTTATTCTGATAGCCGTTGTTGACTTTCCCCTGGTTGTTGCCCCAGTAGGTATATCCATCCGCGGCAGCGAACGAAATGTACGGAGTCGCATTGGAATCTCCCGTCAAAGGAAATCCAAACGTTGATCCAAATCCATTCTGGGAAGGGTTGCCCCAAATTTGCCGCGTGCTGGAATACCCATACGTAGTGTGCAAAAGGACCGTCGGTGAAAACGCGTAGTCGTGATTCACTCTGAAAATCTGCGGCTTCTGGTATTGGTTTCCCAGCGCCGTGCCCAACGGGCCAGTCGAATCTGAAAACGCGTGGGTCAATTGACTGTCCAGAGATTGGAAATACGAAATGCGGTTTTTCTCCGAAAAAATGTGATCGAACTTCAGTGACCAAACGTGGTCTGTCACTTGTGACGTGTTCACAAAAGCGTGATTGTTTGTCAGCAGGCCATTAGTCGGCGCATTGATAGAAGGAATGATCTTGGCGGAAATGCTGCTAAAACGGCTGGTCGGGATGACGTTATTGGCAAAAGGCGTACGCGTTGCGCTCGTCCCGGAGCCCACCGTCGTGGCTGGATCGTAAATCGTCAACGGTATCTGGCTGAAGTTTCCTTGCGTCTCCAGCGCTGTCGGTACCGTATCGCTCACCGACGCCGGTGAGACTGGCCGCAAATCATTGTCATCTGAAAAATAGAAGAACGTCTTGTTGCGCCCATCGTAGATCTTCGGAATGTAAACCGGTCCGCCCACGCCGCCGCCGGTATCGTTGAAACGATCTTTCGGCCGGTATCCCGGCGCGTTTTTGACGTTTTGATTCACCGTCCAGCCCGCCGCCTCCCAAATGTCGCGCCGCATGTTGTAAGTCCACGTGCCGTGCAGTCCATTGGTTCCGGATTTGGTTGTGAAGATTTCAATGCCGCCGCCCGTGCGTCCATACTCAGCCGTGTATGTGCCCGTGAGTATTTTGAATTCCGAAAAAGCTTCTGCCGACGGCGGATTGAAAACAGTGCCGCCCGACTCGGGAATGACGTTGCTGGTGCCATCAATCAGTGATTCTCGCGCCCGCCCCGTCGATCCGGAGATACTTGTTTCTCCGCCCACATTCACGCCTGGCATATAGCTCAGAAACGCTTCTGAATTTTGCAATCCACCAAACCACAGCGGCAGAGTTTCTTGAAACTGTTTGGAAAACGTTTGCCCTCGCTCGCTGGTTTCCAGATCTAAAATCGTCTGTTGCGAGGTCACCTCCACTCGTTCTTTCACATCGCCTATTTCCAGCCGTACATTAAGCGTTTGCCGCTGCGCGATGAAGATCTCAAGATTCTCTTCTATGACTTTCTTGAAACCCTGTTTTTGTACGCTAAGGGTCCACGTGCCAGCGGGTACAGCGGGAAAAACATAGAGCCCGGCTTCAGACGTTACCGTGTGCAGCGTGAGGTCAGTACTCGGGAAGCGCGCTTCCACATCCGCGCCTTGCACCGCCGCGCCTGTTACGTCTACCACCGTTCCCGAAAGAGAACCTGTCTGCGATTGCCCGAAGGCGAACGCAGAAAAAAGAAAGGCCACCACTCCAGCCTGGGTCAACCTGGACTTTACGTGCATCACTTTGCACCTCCCAATGGTCCGCAATCATATCAACGTAAGGTTGACTAAGGCAAGGGAAATAGCAAGTTTTTTTTGCGTCGCTGGCGCGGGTAACTGTTCGCTATGTTCGGTTTTGGGAAAAGGGCAATCGCCTAACTCGCCGCTGTCGAAAAACTCGCACTGATCGTGTTCCAAGTGCTCGTCATCTCATTTCTGAGTCCTGTGAGCACCGCCGCCCCCGTCAGCGCGAGGAACCCTAACAGCAGAGAGTATTCCACCATATCCTGGCCGTTTTCTTCGTTCCAGAAAGCGCTGAGCAGTGTTTCCATGTCCCTAGTGTATGGAGCGTTCCAGCATCAATTAAAGGGATACGGTGTAATGGATCGTTTGTCCGCTCAGTGCGCGGAGTGCCTCAGTTCCTATGAAATGCCGCCTGGGTACTAGAACTTTCTAACCAACTTAGTGCCCGTCAGCGTTTTCAGATTAGGGTTGCCTCACTCCACGTCTCGCACACAACGGAACCCTAACGTTCCCGCCCGGTCTTTCGACGGCGCCATCAAAAGATACTTCCCGTGTTCATTCAGTTTGTAAGTCTCTGGAAAGTACCAAATCGATCCTTGCGGTTGATAATAGCTTCCACCGCGCAAAATCGCCGCTCGCGTGTGCGCATCCACGAATTCATCCGTCCATTGCCAAACGTTTCCAACCAAATCCATCACGCCAAAGACACTTGCCCCCGCCGGATGTGCCGTGACGTCTTCTGGTCCCGATAAGTCCCGGCTCTTGTCCGGCTTGGGCGCCGCGTTCTCGTTCCAAGCGTTGCCCCATGGATAGGTGCGCCCGTCTGTACCTTGCGCCGCATACTGCCACTCCCACTCATGCGGCAGCCGCTTGCCAGCCCACTTGGCATACGCGCGCGCATCTTCAATCGACACCCAGGTCACCGGCTTGTTCTCCCAACCCGCCGGAATCTTGCCGTTTTTCCAATCGCGCAAGAAATTATGTTCATCCGCTGGCTTGTAATGGCTCGCATCAATGAATTTCTTGAAATCCGCATTGGTCACTGGATACTTGTCTATATCGAACGCCGCCAACTGCATCTCGCGGCTATGCGCCCGCCGTGGTGAATCCTCCCACGCATACTGAACGTCCAATCCAACCCAATTCGCCCCTTCAATCTCGATGCCGCGAACATTGAAATCAAAGCCGCCCGCCGGAATTCGTACCATGCCTTCACTCGCGCCGCGGGCTTTCACGGTCGGAGCCATTTCTACCATCTGCTGCGGAAGAAAATGCCACTCATGCGAGTAACTGCTTAGAGGCTTCGCGGTCAACTCACGCCTTTTCGCTAAAAAGCTCTCGAAATCCGCCGGCTCTCCGCCCGCATCCACTGCCAGCACCGCGCCGTAACCATTCGCTTCCATCGCGAAACTGAGCGCCTTCTCGTCCTTCAGCTCTACGCCATTCCACACATCGAAATACCGCCGGCCAGCGACGACGGGAAGCTTGATCTGCTCACCGTCAACTCGGAATTCATTTCGGTTCACAAACAAGTACAGCGTCTCGCCCTTACCCGGAAACTTCGACGCATACACCCCATAACGAGCCGTAGGCACAAACGGCTCCCAATCTTCACTCGCCAACAAATCGGCAAACTTACGCTCCAAATGCGAGATTCTCCGTAGCGCCTCCGCATCGCGATCGGTGATCTGATTCCAAATCCCCCAAATATTCTCCCAACTCACGTAACCCATGCCATTGAAGAACGCATGTTGCAAGTCATCGGTTTTGTCGCGCGCCCATCTGTCGCAAATGTGAGACATATGCCGGGGCTCCAGCCACTTCTGTTTGCTCGCCGTCGGCACAAACTTAAAGGTCCAATACGCCCAGCTTTGGTTATTCCAAATCAACCCTTCATCGGCCGTCGGCGCCCCTTCCGGCTCAAACACCACCGGATGTCCACTCTTGTCCGAAGCCGTTCGATATGCCCTCGGCAGTCCGCCGAACGTATCTCCGTTCACGCCGTCCACCCCAATCTCGGCCATCAGCTTCGCCGTGGCCTCCCAGTGCGGCATCCCCGGATCGCGCGTCCCGTTGTCCCAAGCCATCGTGGGAAATAACACGCGCACATTCCGCCGGTGAAAATCCTCCACCATCTTGCGCAGCGCCGGAATCCCGCCGGGCAAATCGCGCGCCAAATCCCACTGATTGCGATTATCAATCCCGATATTCGGATACACCGGCCACAGCAGCACGCTATCAATGCCGCCATAGCGCGCGTCCAGATCATCTAGATATTTGTCAACCGTCCAGCGCCCCTGCGCTACATCGAACAGCGTTCTCTCTTCAACCATCACTTGCGGCGAAACAAAGTTGTGCCGTATCCATTGAAACTCAGGCCGCCGGTATTCGCTGTCGTCATAGCCCATGCGCGTCTTGCGCTCCGCGCGCCACACTTTCAAAT
>Ga0302319_10015699_pt1 | contig 14022 bp, 11 predicted proteins | sample Bog_T0_2_FD_203319 | JGI IMG/M metagenome (GOLD analysis project Ga0302319, IMG submission 203319) | Peat permafrost microbial communities from Stordalen Mire near Abisko, Sweden - Bog_T0_2 | ecosystem: Environmental > Terrestrial > Soil > Wetlands > Peat | place: Sweden: Abisko, Stordalen Mire... | reverse complement strand
GCTCCTTCTCGATTCAGACCTGGCCTGTCATCAAAATTTTCGTCGAACTCTAGAGCTTCGGCAACACGATTCCTTGTTGCTTTTGGTACTTGCCGTTGCGGTCGCCGTAGCTGACCTCGCAGACCTCATCGCTCTGGAAGAATAGTATCTGGCAGAGTCCCTCATTGGCATAGATCCGCGCCGGCAGGGGTGTCGTATTGGATATCTCCAGCGTGACAAACCCCTCCCACTCCGGCTCAAAGGGGGTGACGTTGACGATAATCCCGCAGCGGGCGTAGGTGCTCTTGCCCACGCAGATGGTCAGCACGTCGCGGGGGATGCGGAAGTACTCCACCGAGCGGGCCAGCGCGAAGGAGTTGGGCGGAACGATGATGCTGTCCGCCTCCACCGACACGAACGAGCGCTCATCGAAGGCCTTGGGGTCGATGATGGCGCTGTTCACATTGGTGAAGATCTTGAACTCGTTGGAAACCCGCAAGTCGTAGCCGTAGGAGGACAGACCGTAGGAGATGACCCCGTCGCGCACCTGCTTCTCGCTGAAGGGCTCAATCATCTTGTGTTCCCGGGCCTGCTGCCGGATCCACTTGTCGCTTTTTATGGACATCCTTGCTCCCCACCCCGCGGCGCGCATCGTGCGGCGACGTTCCTTTCCGTGAATAACGTTGCTTCGAGCCTATCGCAAACCCCTGTGCGAAGGTTCGGCCACGTTGACATTCCACAGGGGGCTTTCTACCATCGAGGGACGGACCGGACTCACCGGCGCCGGGAGGGTAATCCATTGATCAAGCAGGACCTCATCCAGCGCGTTGTGGAACGGACCGGGCTGCCGCGCGTGAAAGCGGAAGCTGCGGTGGACGCCATCTTTGAAGCGATGAAGGCCGCGCTCGGGCGGGGCGACCGCATTGAGTTGCGCGGCTTCGGCGTCTTCAACGTCAAGCCCCGTAAGACCGGCGTGGGCCGCAATCCGCGCACCGGCGCTGAGGTCAGCATCGCCCCCGGCAAGGCCGTGCGCTTCAAGCCCGGCCGCGAGCTGCATATGCTGGACGCCTAGAGTCTGCAGATTGTCCTCACATCAAGTGCACTGGGTCCACGTCGATGACCACCGCCCGGCGCGGTATCTCCTCACGGTCCATCCAAAGCATCAGCTCGCGCAGCGCCGCGCCCAGCGTGTCGCGACGGTCCGACTTCAGCACCAGTTGATAGCGGTAGATGCGTTTGAGCCGGGAGCGCGGCGCCGGCGCCGGCCCCAGCACGCGCACGCCCTCGAAACGGCGTTCGGTAATCCACCGGCCCAGCCGGGCCGCAAATCCCAGTGCCTCCTCCAGCCGCTCGCCCTGCACCATCACACTGGCCAGTACTGTGAACGGCGGGTAGCGCATAGCGCGGCGGAAGTAGAGCTCCCGGGCCGCGAAGCCCGTGTAGTCGTGAGTCTGCGCGAAGGTGTTCACGTAGTGGTCCGGCTGATACGTCTGCACCAGCACGCGGCCGGGCAGCTCGCCGCGGCCGGCGCGCCCGCTCACCTGGGTGATGAGCTGGAAGACGCGCTCGGCGGAGCGGAAGTCCGGCAGTCCCAGCGCGAAGTCCGCGCCCACCACGCCGACCAGCGTGACGCCGTGGATGTCGTGCCCCTTGGCGATCATCTGCGTCCCCACCAGCAGGTTGATCTCGCCGGAGTGCAGCCGCGATAGCAGCCGCTCCATGTCTCCGCGGGTGCGCACGGTGTCGCGGTCCATGCGGCCGATGCGCGCGTTGGGAAAGATCTCCTGCAGCCGCTCCTCGCCCTGCTGCGAGCCGGCGCCGAGGTAGTACAGATGTTCGCTCTGGCACTTGGGACACTTCTCCGGGACGCCTCGCCGGTAGCCGCAGTAGTGGCACTCCAGCCGCTGGCCCACCCGCGCTTCTCCGTTCAGTTCGTTCTCATTGCCGGGCTTGTGGTAGGTCAGTGAGATGGCGCAGTTTTCGCACTCCAGCTTCTCGCCGCAACTGCGGCACATCACCACAAAACTGTAGCCGCGCCGGTTGAGCAGGATGAGCACCTGCTCGCCGCGATCGAGCGTGGCCTGGGTCTCCGCGATGAGTGCGCGCGCGAAGATCTGCTCCTTGCCCGTGGCGCGGAACTCCTCGCGCATGTCAATCATCTCCACCGCAGGCAGCGGCCGCTGCTCCACGCGCTCCAGCATCTGCACCAGCGCGTAGCGGCCGCGCTCGGCATTGTTCCAACTCTCGAGAGACGGCGTCGCCGAGCCCAGCAGAATCGTGCAGCCCAGCAGCTTCGCGCGCATTACGGCCACGTCGCGGCCGTTGTAGCGCGGCGTCTCTTCCTGCTTGTAGCTGGAGTCGTGCTCCTCATCGACGACGATCAGATTCAGCTCCGGCAGCGGCGCAAAGACCGCCGAGCGCGTTCCAATGACCACCCGCGCCTCACCGCGGCGGATGCGGTGCCACTGCTCGGCGCGCTCATCCGGCGTGAGCTGCGAGTGCAGCAGCGCCACCTCGCCGCCGAAGGCCGCGACCATCTGCGCGGCCGTACCCGGCGTCAGGCCAATCTCCGGCACCAGCAGCAGCGCGCTCTTTCCCGCCGCCAGTGCCCGCTGCATCGCCGCGATGTACACCGCCGTCTTGCCCGATCCGGTGATGCCGTAGAGCAGATGCGGGCGGAAGCCCCCCTGCTGCATCGCCGCCGCGATGGTCGCCAGCGCCTCGGTCTGCGCCTCATTCAGCGTGTGCTCGTGAGCAAACTTCTTTGCGCCGCCGCGCTCCTCACTGCCCAGCCGGCTCACGTGGAAGGCCTGCGCGGTCTGCTCCAGCCGCACCAGCCCGCGTTTGACCAGCGTGCCCAGCGTGGACTCCGGCACACCCCTCCGCGCCAGCCGGACGCGCAGCTCTCGAACCAGTTCGCGCCCGCCGCATCCAGCCAGTTCAGCCATCACCGCAAGCTGATTCTCATTGAGCTTCGGGAGTCGTTTTGCTGCTTCGCCTTCTGGACCCTGGACCCTGGACCCTGAGTCCTGTTCTTGCAGCACCGCCACCGACTCCAACCGCCGCGCATCCCGCACCTCGGCCAGCGGCTCACGCAGCAGCCACTTCTTCCGCGCCATCGCGTCCAGCAGCGCCTTGTTGGCTCCGGTCGCGCTGCGAATCGTGGTGGCCTTCGCCGGCTCGCCGTTCTCCAGGTAGTTGAGCGCAGCGTACTCGCGGTTCTGGTCCTCGACGCTCAACTTCGAGCGCCGGGATGAGCCCTTCAGCGCACTCTCCTGCAGCACCCGCCTGCCCGCCTCGGCGATGCGGTACTGCCACTGCCGCCGCACCTCGGCGGTGAGCGGCATCATGCCGCGCAGCACCTCGCCCAACGGAGCACAGTAGTAGCTCGCTATCCACTTGCCCAGTTCGATCAGCTCCGCAGACAGCAGCGCCGCGTCGTCCAGCACGCGCTCTACCTGCTTTACGTCCACATCCTCAGCGGGCCGCTTGTCATGCAGTGCGACCACCACCCCGACCAGCCGCTGCCCCGCGAAGGGCACCAACACCCGCGCGCCGACCTCAGCCTGCAGCTCGCCCAGCTTGTAGGTAAAGGCCCGGTCCAGCGGCACGGACAGCGCGACATCGCAGTACAGACTCACCACCCCAGCCTATATCTCGCGGACCACACTGCTTTCCACACGCCCTGTCACCTCGCAGCCCACCGGCAGCGGCTTTCGCAGGATGTGCCAGAGCTCGCCTGCAGGGTCTTGATCGACGCGCTCCACGGGCACCTCCAGCCGCGCTCCGCTGCGCGCCACGGCGACCAGAACGCCTCCCGAGCCCCCCGGCACAAACGCCGTGCGGTCCAGCGCGACCTGCCACCAGCGCTCACCGCCGGCCTCCGACTCCAGCCGGATGTCCGTCACCGTCGCGGAAAACTCCGCGCCCTCAATCCGCTCCGCCACGGTCACGGCTTCGCCGCCAGCACGGCCTTCTGCAGCGCCTCCACCTCGCGCTTACTGCCGACGACGAACGGCGTGCGCTGGTGGATATCCTCCGGCTGCAGGTCAAGCACGCGCTGGTGGCCATCCACCGCAGCGCCGCCCGCCTGCTCCGCGATGAAGGCCAGCGGATTGGCCTCATACAACAGCCGCAGCTTTCCCTTGGGGGTCTTCGCTGTCGGCGGATAGAGAAAGACGCCGCCCTTCAGCAGGGTGCGATGGAAGTCTGCGACCAGGCTGCCGATATAGCGCGAGCTGTATACGGTGCCGATCCCCCCGTTCTGCAGCGTCGCCACATAATCGCGATAGACTTGCGGCCAGTCGGCGGCCCGGGATTCGTTGGTCGAGTAGTACGGCCCGGACTCCGGCATCTTCATCGACTCACTGCTCAGCACATACGCGCCGATGGTGGGATCCAGCGTAAAGCCGTGGACGCCCTGCCCGGCGGTGTACACCAGCACGGTCGACGGCCCATACAGAACATAGCCCGCCGCGACCTGTTTGTATCCCGGCTGCAGGATGGATGCGTTCAGGTCGCCGTCGGCCTCCTCCATGCGGCGCAGCACGCTGAAGATGGTGCCGACGTTCACGTTCACATCAATATTTGAGGACCCGTCCAGCGGATCAAAGACCACTATGTACTTTCCACGTGCCGGGTCGAGGTTGACCGTGATGGGATGCTCGTCCTCTTCGCTCACCAGCGCGGCCACGCTGTCGCGGAGTCCCAGGCAGTGCAGCAGCGCCTCATTCGCGTAGACATCCAGCTTCTGCTGCTGTTCGCCCTGCACGTTCACCGCGCCCTGCGCTCCCAGCATGTTGGAGAGGCCGCCCACGCGGATCTTGGCCTCCACCATCTTGGTGGCCAGCGTGATGCCGCCCAGCAGCCAGCTGAAGGTGCCGGTGGCGTCGCTGACGCTGCGCTGCTGGATCAGCAGATGCTGCTGAAACGTAGTGATCATACTTCTCATGTGCCTGCCCTCCGTCGCGCTGCCTGGCCCGGTGGTAGCCAGACCATAGCATCCGGAGAATGCCGCAGCCAACCACGCTGCGCGAACATCGAAGCGCGCATCCTGCAAACGCAGACAGGTATTTGTAGCGGTCAAACACCTACAATGGCATCCATGCCCACCCGCCGCCGGTTCTTGCTCTCCGCCGCTGCCGCCGCTCCCGCGCTGGCGCTCACCTCGTCCGCCCAGCGGAACGAGCCCTCCGCTGAACCCGGCGCACTCCCCGCGCCGGTGCTCGCACTCCAGAACCGCGCGCATGAGGCCGTGCCCATCTCCACTGCTGAGCGCCAGCACCGCACTGAACGCGCCCGCGAACTTCTGCGGCAGAACAAGCTCGCCGCGCTGACCGTCTGCGGCGGCACCACGCTGGAGTACTTCCTCGGCGTACCCGCCGGGCAGTCCGAGCGGCTCTTCGCCTGGACGCTGCCCGCCAGCAGCGACCCCTTCATCGTCTGCCCCACCTTCGAAGAGGGGCGCGTCCACGAATCGCTGCAGCGTTCTCCCATTGGCGCCGTCACCAGCGTCTATACCTGGGACGAGGACGAGGACCCCTACGCCTTGCTGGCGAAGTCGCTGAAGGCAGCGACCAGCTCGTCCCTGCCGCTGGCTCTTGATGAGCGCGTGCAGTTCGTCTTCGCCGACCGCATCGCGCAGGCCGTAGCGCCTCGGACGGTCGCCAGCGGCATCCCGGTGGTTGCCGGCTGCCGCAGCATCAAGTCCCCCGCCGAGCTCGCGTTGATGCAGCTCGCCAATGACATCACCCTCTCAGTCTATAAAGCGGTCTACCAGTCCTGCGGACCGGGCAGCACCAACCGCCAGTTCACCGCGCTGGTGGACGCCGCCTACTCGCGCTGCGGAGTACGTGGCGAGGCCTCCTGCCAGGTCGCGGCCTTCTCCGCGCAGCCGCACGGCAGCCCCACGCCGCAGGTCATCCGCGAGAACCAGGTCGTGCTCATCGACGACGGCTGCTACGTGCAGGGCTACCAGTCCGACATCTCGCGCAGCTTCGTCTACGGCAAGCCGACCGAGAGCCAACTGCGCGTCTTCGACGTCGTGCATCGCGCGCAGGGCGCCGCACTCGCCGCCGCCAGGCCCGGCGTGGAGATGCAGGCCGTCGATGCCGCCGCCCGCGAGGTAATCACCGCCGCCGGCTTCGGCCCCGGCTACAAGCACTTCACCCACCGCGTGGGCCACGGCATCGGCATTGACATGCACGAGTGGTACTACCTGGTGCGCGGCAACACCCGCAAGCTCGAAGCCGGCATGACCTTCTCCGACGAGCCTGGCATCTACCTCGCCGACGACCCCGAGCCCTTCGGCATTCGCCTGGAAGACGATATGTACATCACCGTGGACGGCGCAAAACTCTTCACGCCGCAGAGCCCGAGTTTGGAGCATCCATTCGGTTGAGAAACGGCCAGAATGGCCCTATTCATGCACCTTTTGAGGTGCTGATTCCTATCCAACTACACACGCAATAGAGGTAAAATAGAAGCAGTAGATTGCCATGGCTGCGTCCCAAGTGCTTCCGTCCGCCGCAATCAAACCCGTTGGTGAAGCGGAAAGCCAACGACGCCGCGCAATGGCCGATTCAGCGTTGGGAACGACACTGGCAGAGGGCATTTCTCCCGGCCCCGAGGTCCTTGCGCTGGCGGAACGCTATGTATCCGGTGAGATTTCGTTGCAGGAGTTCAGTTCCTCCGTGCGCTCCATGTCGGGAATCTAAGTCTTGGCCGGCATTCTCTACGACGCTCACTTTGACGACGAGTACCGGGTTCTTCGCAACAGGCTCGGTATCACAGATGCGGCCGAACTTGAATCACACATCGATCGGCTGTCCTACATCCGAGTCTTTGAGTTGGAAGACACACCCCTTCCAGGCCACTTCGACATCCCCCATCTTCGCGCCATCCACAAGTACATCTTTCAGGACGTCTTCCCCTAGGCCGGGGACTTCCGCGAGGTTACCACCTCACGGACCGACTCGTTCGGCTTTCCACCTCCGCAGTTTCTTGTGCCGTCGCTCGAAGGCATCTTCGCCGACCTCAAGGCCGAGAATTACCTGAAACAGTTGGACCTTGACGCCTTCGCTCTGCGTGCCGGGCACTACCTCGGCGAGATCAACGCCGTGCATCCGTTCCGCGAAGGCAATGGGCGCACGCAGCGCGAGTTCATCCGTACACTCGCCCTCGCTGCCGGCCCATCGCCTCACCTGGGCAGGCCTAACTCCCGACGAGAACAACACCGCCTCCCGCGTCAGCTACGCGACCGGCGACAGCTCAGCGCTCGCCGCGCTCATCCGCAAACGCCTGCTCTAAGAGCCCTTCTACTCGTAATGGTCGGCTTGCGCTTGCTGCCGCCATTCACTACGCTTCGGCTATGCGCCGAGCCCTCTGGCTGATTCCACTGGCCGCACTGATCGCGGTCGCGCCGCTCGCGCTGGGCGGCCCTTCCTGCGGTCGGGACTTCAGCTTCCATCTCCAGTCCTGGATCGACGCCGCCGTGCAGCTCCGCCACGGCGCCCTCTACCCGCGCTGGACGTTTCTCGCCGCCTACAACGCGGGCGAGCCGCGCTTCATCTTCTATCCGCCGCTCTCCTGGGAGCTGGGAGGGCTGCTCACGCTGCTGCTTCCCTTCCCGGCCGTGCCCGCCGTCCTTAGCTGGATCGTTCTCACGATTGCGGGATTCACGATGCACCGCCTCGCGCGGACCTTCGCCACGCCCGCCGCCGCGTTGTTGGCTGCGTGCCTGTATCTCGCCAATCCCTTCATGCTCTTCACGCTCACCACGCGCGCCGCCTTCGGCGAGCTGCTCGCAGCGGCCTTCTGTCCGCTGCTCTTCTCTGCGATGCTCAGCGAGCAGCCTTCGCTCTGGGCCATCGGCGCGTCGCTGGCGTTGCTGTGGCTGAGCAACGTCCCCGCGGCGGTCCTCGGGACCTATCTCTTCGCTCTGCTCGCTGTCCTCCGCCTCGGCAGGCAGGCACAGGCAAGCCGGCCGCTGCTGCCGCTGCTGCGCGCGTTCCTCGGCGGCGCAGCCGTTGCCTTCGGATTCTCGGCGATCTATCTGCTCCCCGCACTCGCCGAACGCCGCCTCATCCACATGGCTGACGCCTTTCCACCGGGGATGAGACCCACCGACAACCTGCTGCTGCATCGCACCCTGCTCCCGGGGCGCGATGATTTTCTCCTGCGCACCGAACACATCGCCGCCGCAATGCTGGCCGCCACGCTTCTGACGCTGGCCTTCGCATACGTCAGAGCGCGGAGAGAGTCTGCCGCGCCGACTGTCTGGCGCACGGCCGGCCTTCCCACACTCGTTGCGACCGTCGCCGTGGGATTCCTCCTCACCTTTCTCTCCGCGCCGCTGTGGCGCACGCTGCCGGCGCTGTGGGCCGTACAGTTTCCATGGCGTCTGCTGTTCGTATTGGGAGCGTGTCTGGCGCTGGCCCTCGCGCTGGCGCTGCGAGATTTGAACTGGCGGACAGCACCCACGGCACTCACCGCGCTCGCGCTGACCGCGGCGCTCGCTCTGCCTGCGATGCACCTCTTCCGCGAGACCTGCGAGGCCGCAGCACTTCCCGCCGCCGAGCTCGCCACGCTCGAACGCCACCACACCCCCGAGCCCACCGACGAGTACGTCCCCACCACGGCCAGCCTCAGTTCTTATCGCCCCGACAACCCGCCCTTCTGGCTCGCCGCGTATCCCGGCGACTACGCCCCCGGGACCACGCCTAACACCATCGACACCGACCCCAATGCACTGATGCCCTCCGCTCCGGTTGGCGCGCAGCTCTCCGCCACGCCGCTCCACTTCTCCATTGCGTCGCCCACGTCCTCTTACCTCATCGTGAACCTGGAGGACTACCCGCACTGGCGCGTGGCGCGTAACGGCGAAGCTGTTTCACGGCTGCACCGCGCCGACGGCCTGATCGCCCTCGCACTTCCCACCGGCACTTCCAGTATTGATATCCACTGGAAGCCAGACTGGGATGAAGTTCTCGGCACGGCCCTTACCCTGCTCACCGTGTGCCTTTGGCTGTTCCACCGCCGGCGAGCTCTGGCGCGCGCTTAAGCAGGCCAATATACCGCGGTGGAAAACTTTGCACCGTATCGGCATCTCCGGCCGCTTCTGCGATACTTCTGCCATGCAGCAAGTGGGCCGCTCGACTCATAGTGCCATTGGACTTGGCGTCTCCCCAGGCGCTTGGATTCGCGCCACCGTGCTTGTCTGTCTGGGCTGCGGCCAGAGCGCCCTTCCCGCGCAAGAGGCCGCCGCTCCCTACACGCTGCACGTCTATGCCAACCTGGTGCAGATCCCCACGCTGGTGCTGGACTCCACCTACCTGCCCATGCCGCCGATCCCCATCCAGAAGTTCTCCATCCGGCTGGACTCCGGGCCGCCCTTTCAACCCACCAAGATGCGCATGGAAGGCGACGACCCGATCAGCCTCGCCATCCTGCTCGACGCCAGCGGCAACCAGGAACGACTGGTGGCGACGTTTGGCGATGCCCTCGCGCAGATGACGCAGGCCTCGCTGCATCCCCGGGACCACGTCTCCATCTTCGCCGTGGACTGCAAGCTGGTGCGCTCCTCCAATGACGTTCCCGCGGCGCCGGAGACCCTGCGTGCGGGAGTTGCCGCGGTGCTGGCGGCGCCGGACCTGCACGGACCCAAAGGCAAGCCTTCCTGCGGTAGATCGCTGCATCTATGGGACGCCCTGGCCCAGGTGACGCAACTGCTCTCGACCGTCCCCGGCCGGAGGACCATTCTGTTGGTCTCCAGCGGCGTGGACCAAAAGAGTGGAATCAAGTTCGCCGCCCTCAAACAGTTTGCGGACGACAAGAGCGTGGCCATCTTCGGCCTCCGCGACCTGACCCACTTCACGGCAGACCACGGTATCACCAAGCCGACCCGCTTTGTCGGTGATATGGCCTCCCACGACATCCGCTTTGCAAGTGTGGGCCTGGACGACTCCTCGAGCGCAGATTCCGCTGAAGATCTTTACTACCAGCTATGTGAGCGCACCGGCGGCCTCATCCTGACCATCCCCAGGGAGGCCCTGGAGTCCAGCCTGGAGCGTTACATCTCCATGCTGCGCGGGCGCTACATCCTGGAGTTTCCCCGGCCCAACCAGGCGACGCCCGGCGTCCACGGCGTTCAAGTCCAGGTGCCCAACCTGGGCGCGTATGTCACCTCCGCCGGGGTGACCGTGGCGCTGCCTGACGCCAAGGTCCTGGACGACCCGCTGACGGTGCCCTCCAGTCCCTCACCCGCAACGCTGGGCACCCGGCGCCCACTCAGCCCTCATTGAAACCGCATTCACGCGAGGATTACACCCCGACCTCGTGGGCCTCCATCGAAGCTGAGCTTCCCGCCAGGCGCATCACCAGCCGCTCCAGCACCAGCCGCTTATCCGGCGGGCTCGAGCGCAGTTCGAGATCAGCCTTCGCAATCAGCCGCAGGCCGCGGATCAGCTCGCCTCGGTCGCGATAGCGCCGCGCCTGCGCAATCAACGCGTCGGCTGCGAACGGCGCCACACGGAACCCCGGCCACAACACCTGCCACATCGCACGCTGGTCCTTAACCTGCTTCTCATTCAGCACCAGCATCTGGCGGAAGGTCTTGGCCAGCATAAAGACGTGCCCGATGGCCGCGTCCTCGCCGCCGTCGGAGGCGTTCAGCAGACCTGCGAGCAGCGCCAGCGCGCGCGGCGCATCTTGCCGGCTGATGGCGTCGGTCAGCTCATAGAGGCTGCGCTGCTTGGCGGCCGTCACCATCGTCTCCACATCGGCCAGTCCGACGCTCGCGGTGCCGCGCTCCACAGCCATCGCCCCGGTCCCAGTCGCCCCGGCATAGAGCAACAGCTTCTCCAGCTCGCTGGCGACGGTCAGCATCTCGGCGCTGAGCGCATCGACCAGCTCGCGCGCCGCATCCTCCTCCATGCGCACGCTCTTGGACTCGGCCTCGCGCAGCACCCAGCGCACAGCATCGTCCTCGCTCACGTGCTGCAGCTCCACCACCCCGCAGACCTCGCCCAACGTCTCGCGAATGCGTTCCGCGCGGTCTTTGTCCTGCATGTCCATCTTGCGCAGGTCCTGAGGCAGCGCAATGTGGTCGGCGATGAAGAGCAGCAGCGCCTGCGGGTTGGGCCGCCGAAAGTACTCATCGATGGCAGCGAACTCCTCCTTCTTCTGGCCGCGGCCGTAGAGCGCTTTCACGTTGCGCAGGAACAGCACCTGGAACGGCGCCATCAGCGAGGGCGTCTGCGCCAGGTCCAGCGCCTGAAAGATCGAGGTCTGCGCCAGGTCGAGATCGTGCAGGCAGAACTCGCGCAGCTCCGGCGGCGCCAGCGCCTCCAGCACGCCACGCCGGCACATGTCGAAGAGGAAGGCTTCATCGCCCAACAGCACGTAGCCGGCTTTGCGGGCGTCGCCGCGCACCTCGGCGAGGAAGCGCGCGACCCCCGTAAAGCTTCGCAGACCGCTCAGCGACTCCGCTGCCACCGCGCTCACCGGAAGCTCTCCAGCATGTCGCTCACCACCGCCTGCGCGAAGTCGCGGCCCATGCGCCGTACCGCAGCGCCATCCTCCTGCACAAAGCCGGAGAGGTCCTGGGTTGACTGGTACTGCTCGCGCCACGCGAACGCGTCATTGCGATAGAGCACCGTGCCGTCGTGCGCGTCCAGCTCTACGCTGGCTGTCACGCTGACGAGATAGCTGGAGGTCTGCCCGCTCGAAGGGTCATAGGTCAGTGGCGCGACCGTCTGCTTGAGGATCGTACCGTGCAGCACCGCGTCGGCATCATAAGCGCCGCGGTCCGAGGTGAGCACGCGATAGCCGGTGCGGGTGTTCAGCTCCCGCACCATCGCTGCGGTGAAGATCGTCTCGGTATTGAAGCCCTGCACTTTCGATTGGAAGATGGGGACAGCCAGAGTGTGAATATTCGCCGGAATGTGCGTCGCCGCGCCTACGCGGTGGTAGCCGCAGCCGGCCAGCGCCAAAAGCCCAAGCACGAACGCCGGAGAAACTCGCTTCATTCTCAGTGAAATTTGCACAGACACCCTTGATTCACATAATAGTCGTCGGTATCAACGTGGAACGAAGCTTCCGTCTGCATCTGCGTGGGAGCCGACGGGTCAGTCTCCGTCCAGGGCATAGTCTGCCACTCCGCCGTTGGTCTCACCAGCTTCCAATGCTGTGGATTGCCAACCTTGATCGGCATCGCGAAGCCCGGCTCGTCGGCGCGCCAGCGATACTGCACGAGGCCGGGCCGCCGGAAGCTGTACTCCAGCGTCGGCAGTTCCTTATGCCGGAGATACTCGTCAAAGAACGGCGTCAGGTTCATTCGCGTACGCGCGTTCCACCACGCCACCACATCCTCCGTCATGATGTTCTGGTACTTGAAGTGTTGGTAGAAGTCGTGGATGTCGGCGAACCACTTCGCATCATCATCGATGACGCTGCGCAGCGTATTCAGCATCAGCGCACCCTTGAAGTACTGGTCCTGCGGAGGCTCGGCGTTGGTGCCGCGCGGCGGGATGATCGGCCGCTCATTCTGCACCTTCGGCTTCAGACCATTCAGGTACTTAATGGCGTCCGCCTTGCCCCAGCGGTACTCCACGTACAGCGACTCCATGTAGGTCGTCCAGCCCTCGTGGATCCACATATCGCTGCGGTCGGCCGCGGTGATGGCGTTGCCGAACCACTCATGCCCGCTCTCGTGGATGATGATGAAATCAAACTTCGGACTGATGCCCACGCCGGTCCAGTCGCGGCCATAGTACCCGTTCTCAAAGTGGTTGCCGTAGGCGACCGCCGTCTGGTGCTCCATGCCCGCGTACGGCACCTCGATCAGCTTGTAGCCATCCTTATCGAATGGGTACTCGCCGAAGTAGTGCTCGTACGCATCGAGCATCTCCGGCACCTGCGCAAACTGCGCCTTTGCCTTGTCGAGGTCCTCGGGCAGCGCGTAGTAATCCAGCGTGGTCTTCTCGCCTGTCTCCTTGTTGATGTGCTCGCCCCCGAAGTGCTGATACTCGCCGATGTTCAGCGCAACATCGTAGTTGTTGATCGGATAGTGCACGCGCCACATCCACGTGGTGGTGCCGTCGCCGTTGTCCTTCTGTCCAGCAGCGCGCCCATTGGACACATCCATCAGCCCGTCGGGAACGGTCACGTCAATCTCCATGCCGTCCTGCGGCTCATCGCGCCACTGGTCCTTGTTGGGCCACCACACGCTCGCGCCCTCGCCCTCGCAAGCTGTCGTGATCCAGGGCTTGCCCTCTTTGTCCTTGTCAAAGCTGAAGCAGCCGAAGCGCCCCTGCGTGACCGGGGCACCGTGGTAAGCAATCACGATCCGAAACGCGCTACCTTTCCGTACAATTTCAGGAAAGTCCACCCATATAGTGCGCTCTTCGCGCGTGTAATGTAACGGGATACCGTGCGCAGCGTCAACGCTTCCATCGGTCTGTTCTTCAATGGAATCGATCGTCAGTTCCGGAGTTAGCTCCAACTGAATTTTCTGCCCATCCTCCAACATCCATAAGCGCACTTCATTGGTTCCTGCAATGGTCTTCGCCACCGGATCTACGCGCAGCCTCAAGTGGTAGAAGAGCAGGTCGTTGTTGGCGCGATACGGCCCGTAGCCGCCGCGAAGTAGATCATCCGCAGTGGGCGGTTTCAGCACATCCGGCGGCCGCGTCCTGCCCGGCGTTGTTACCGCCTTCTGCGCGGAAGGTTGTGGGCTGCTGGTCGCGGGCTGAGTACTCTGTGCGTTGGCCGTGAAGCAACTCACCGCCAGCCCAAGAACAAACAGAGCAACCCCCTTTGACCTCAAGTACACTTGCAGAACCATACAGACAGCTTAGAACCTCGAACCTGGAACCCGGAACTTCTTATGGTGGATTTCTCGCCCAGCTCCATCGCCGCGCTCATCGTCGCCGCCAGCTTTGCCGCCGGCCTGAACGTCTACGCCACGGTGGCGACGCTGGGCATTCTCGCGCACTTCCACTGGGTGCAGCTACCGCCGGGACTGGACTCGCTCTCCAACCCTTG
>Ga0302319_10015696_pt1 | contig 14023 bp, 16 predicted proteins | sample Bog_T0_2_FD_203319 | JGI IMG/M metagenome (GOLD analysis project Ga0302319, IMG submission 203319) | Peat permafrost microbial communities from Stordalen Mire near Abisko, Sweden - Bog_T0_2 | ecosystem: Environmental > Terrestrial > Soil > Wetlands > Peat | place: Sweden: Abisko, Stordalen Mire... | reverse complement strand
AATAAACGCGCTCACGCTGGCATAGCCCGTATCCAGCGCCGCATCCGTCACCGACTTCCCTTCCGACAGCAAACGCACTGAATCCAGCATTCGCACCTTCTGACGCCACAGCCCAAAGCTCATCCCGGTTTCCGACCGGAACAATCGCTCCATGGTTCGACGGCTCGCGCCGCAGCGCCGTGAAAGCCCGTCCAGTCTCTCGTCGTCCCCCGGATTCAACAGCACTCGCCCGGCCACCGCGAGCGCGCGAGAATCCACGGGAAGGGGCAGCATCATCGGCTCTACCGCCGCGGCCCGCATCTCGTCCAGCAAAACAGCGAGCAACCGCCGGTCCTCGTCCACGCGCGAATCCAAAGCCGGCAGCGAAATAATTCGCAAAATCAACTCGCGCAGAAGCGGCGTCACCGAGAGCACGCGGCACTCGTCGTCTCCCAAAAGCCGCGTCTCTGCCAGTCCCACCGGAAACGCCAGCGACCGCATCGCTACCTCGCCCCACATCCGGATCGAGTGGCTGCAACCGGCCGGAATGAACACGGCTTTGCCCGGCGGAATCATCCAGGAGAGCCGCCCCGCATGCACCGTCATCGCGCCCGAACTGGCGTAAAGAAGCTGATGCCATGCGTGCCGGTGCAGTTCAATTACAGACCGGCTGCTGTAATTCCACGCCATCGACCGCACAGCCAGAAATGCCTCGTCCTCCACGGTCAGCCTTTGGCGCGTTTGCGACATTTCTTGTCACTTTAGCGCAAGCGGGACACCGACGTGTCCCCATATACTTGCCGGTATGCCTAACAACCTGAAGAGTTTTGGAATCACCGCCGATGATGTCACCCGCGCCCGCCGTTTCTACGAACAGGTATTTGGCTGGCGATTCGAGCCGTGGGGACCGCCAGACTTCTACCTCATTCACACCGGCGACCAAAAAGATCCCGGCGTCCAGGGCCTGCTGCACGCGCGGCGCGATCCGGTCAACGGCACGGGGATGACCGGTTTCGAATGCACCATCGGCGTCGACTCCATTGACCCCATCATCGCGGCCATCGAATCCGCCGGCGGCAAGATCACCATGGCCAAGTTCCACATCCCCACCGTCGGAACGGGGGTCTACTTCAACGACACCGAAGGCAATTTCGTGGGTGCGATGCAATACGATAAGTAGAATCGGTGAGCTCACGTCCGTGGTGACGGAACCGCAGCCGTTAACAGTGCCCCGACAGCCATAATTGCCGCCGCCGATCCAAACGCGGCTGAGGGCGAAACCGCCGTCCATACCGTTCCCACCAGCGCGCTTGCCACCAGATCGCCCGTGCCATTCACCGCGCCCAGCATGCCGAAACCGGTTCCACGCGTTTCCGGCGTGAGGAACTCTGGCGGGACCGAACCTTCGAGCGTATCCTGCGCGGCCGCGAAGGTCCCGCTGAGCGTGAACAGGAGAACCAGGGCGGGAAAACCGCCTTCTGCTTTCGCGAACAGCGCGCTGGCTAGGGCCGCCGTCGCAACTCCCATGGCGAATCCGGCGGCCAGAATGCGCGTTTTGGCGCGCGCATCACTGAGCGCGCCAATGGGATAGGAAGCCGCGGCGTAGACCACGTTACGAAGTACATACAGCAGGGCTGCGAATTGCGCAGCCGCAACCGCTCCGTATCGAGGGCGAAGCAGCGTCGCCGCGGCCAGCACCAGAAGGGTCGGCGAGAAATCGCCTAGCCCGAAGATGCCGATCCCCGCGAGAAACCGCAGATATGCCCGGGGCAAGGACACAACAGCGCCCCAGAGACCTGGCTTCGCAACCGGGCTCTTCCGCGCCTCACGCACCATCAGAGCGAATGCCACCGGCGCGGCGAGTCCGGGAACCAGCGACAGCACGAAGAGAAGACGGAAGGAGTGGTCGGGTGGCTGGTGGGGCAGAATCGCGATGAGTCCAGCGCCGGCGAGCGGACCGACGATGGCCCCCAGCGTATCGCCCGCGCGATGGAAACCAAAGGCCTTGCCGCGCGCGGCCTGGTCAACCGATTCCGACAGCATCGCGTCGCGCAAAGATCCGCGCATTCCCTTGCCAAACCAACTCACCATCCGGCCCAGGAGCAGGATGGGCCAGGAGTGCGCGATCGAGAATAGCGAGAGCCCGGTTCCGGTGAAGAAATAGCCCGCCACCACCAGGCGCTTGCGGTGGCCGATGCGATCCGAATACCAGCCGGCGGCGAGTTTGAGGAAACTCGAAAACGCGTCGGACGCGCCTTCGATCCATCCCAGGGCCGCCGCCGTGACTCCGATGAGCGGGAGGAAGCCGGGAAGAATGGCCAGCACCATTTCGTGGCAGGCGTCGGACAGGAAACTGGTGACCGTCATTCCGATCACATTGCGATTCAACCAGTCCGGACGGGCCATGTCCAAATGCTACATTGGAACTTCTCGATCAGGTCAAAGTAATCCATGCATAACGTTGTCATTGTCGGTTCGGGCTGCGCCGGTAACACCGCGGCCGTCTACGCGGCGCGCGCCAATCTGAAGCCGCTGGTGGTGTCGGGCTACGACGCCGGCGGCCAGCTCTCGATCACTTCGGAAGTGGAGAATTTCCCGGGGTTTCCGGAAGGCATCAACGGCCCGCACCTGGTGGAAAATATCCGCAAGCAAGCGGAGCGGTTCGGCGCCGAATACGTGCACGGCGCAGTTGAGGAAGCCGATCTCTCCGCGCGCCCGTTCCGGCTGAAAATCGAAGGCGAGTGGAAAGAAGCGCGGACGGTGATTATCGCGACGGGCGCTTCCGCGCGCTGGTTGGGGCTGCCGAACGAGCAGCGGCTGATCGGCCACGGCGTGAGTTCCTGCGCCACCTGCGACGGATTTTTCTATCGCGGCAAGAAGATCATGGTCACCGGCGGCGGCGATTCGGCGATGGAAGAGGCCAACTTCCTGACGCGGTTCGGATCGGAAGTGGCGCTGGTGCATCGCCGCGATTCGTTCCGCGCTTCCAAGATCATGATCGATCGCGCGAAGGCGAATCCTAAGATCAAGTTCCTGCTGAATACGGTGGTCGAAGATATCTACGACGTGAAGCAGGCGACGGTGACCGGCGTGAAGCTGCGTAACGTGGCTACGGGCGAGGTTTGGGAGCAGGATGTAGACGGCTTTTTCGTGGCCATCGGGCACATTCCGAATACGAAACCGTTCCGCGGGCAGATCGATACCGATGAAGACGGATACATCGTTTCGCATGGCGGAGCGCGAACGAACATCCCCGGCGTCTTCCATGCGGGGGACGTGCAGGATCGCATTTACCGTCAGGCGATTACGGCGGCGGGCGCGGGCTGCATGGCGGCCATCGAGGTGGAACGATTGTTGGAAGCGGAGGGTCACTAGATGATTGAAAGATTGAGCCCGGCGGGCATCCCTGCTCCTCGCGGGCCTTACTCGCCCGCGGTGCGCGCGGGCGATTTCATTTTCGTATCCGGCCAGGTTCCGGTAGATCCGGAGACGCAGCAGCTTACCCTGGGTGACATCCGCAGCGAAACGACGCTGGTGCTGGCCAACATCAAGCGCGTGCTGGAAGGCGCTGGGGCGACCGTCGCCGATGTGGTGAAGTGTTCCGTGTTCCTCTCCGATGGCGCGGATTTCGCGGCGATGAACGAGGTGTACGCGGAGTTTTTCGCGGACGCCAAGCCGGCGCGAACCACGGTGGTGTGCCAGTTCGCGATGCCCGGCTTGAAGGTGGAGATCGATTGCGTGGCTTATAAGGTCAGAGATTAAGGACCATATCCAAGAGTGGGGTGCAGCCGAGATGCGACGCCCACGTATGCAGGTATTCGAGATCGAGCCGCCCGGTTTGAGCGGAGAGAACCCCGCGAATATCGTTGAGCTGCCTCTCCGAGACGCATCCACCATCGCGATACCGAACCAGCTTTGCAAGGATGATGCCTTCACGCGTCGCCGCCGGAATCTTCAGAACCCGGCCATCGGGGAGTCGCAGTTCCGTTACAAGACGACGGGAGAACCCGACTTCGTAATAGGCGTTGACAAGAACCGGGAAATATCGAACTTCTGGCTCGAAGCGTAGTGGATTAAGTTGAAAGCCCGGCCTCGCATGTCGGTATAGAAGTTGCCGTTGAGTGCCTTTTCGAGGATAGGAATCTGGTGTGGCGGAACGCGTGCGACGATGTCGATATCCTGGGTTGCGCGCCACAGGCCGGTGATGGAACTGGCGACCGAGCCGCCCACCATATACTCGATCCCGAATCGATCGAAGATGGATGCGAGTAGCTCAAGCGCTTCGGTCGAATCGATCACGCGCCGTCCGTCCAACCATAGACTTTTTTCATCAGATCGGGACCCAGGCGACGCGCGGCGGCGCGCAGAAAGACCTCGCGGTCATCGGCATCCGGGTAGAGACGCCGGACGTCCGTCCGCCAGCGAGTGCATCATGGCGTTGGCTTTGAAGACTCGCTCCAACTTTTCAGAGGGCGACATCTTGCGCTGCAGGTCGAGAAACACTTCGAGCGCTTTGGGATCGGTATCGGAAAACCAGTCGCTAGCCCTTTCCTTAGCCACGAATGCTCCGTTTGCCTCGTTTATCGCGAAGCAGGCACGTCCCCAGGTACTGCTGGCGCGACTTCGCCGCGGCCAGGTCATGATAGACGAACGCGCCCTTCACGAAGAAGTGCACCACCAGCGCCCTCCGGGACCGCGACATGTCGCGGCGCGCCGAACCGCCGTGAATCAAATTTGCGTGCCAGACGAGAGTGTCTCCCTTGCGAGCGTGAAAGTAGTGCGGCTCAATTCCATGATCTTCCACCAGACGGCGGATGTAAGGCTCATACCGTTCGTGATAGGAAGTGTAGCCGCGCGCCTGATATTCCTCTTCGGTGAGCCCGACATCTTTGCTAAACACGTACGGCAGCCGATGGCTTCCGGGGTAGAAGACCAGCGGCCCGGAATCGGGGTGAATGTCCTCAAACGCAACCCACGCGGCGGTGAGATAGCCGAGTGGATAAGTGGTCATGTGAATCGAATCGGAGTGAATCCCCTGCTGGGAACCCTTGTGCGATGTGATGGTCTGGAGGATTTTTGGTTGGCGTTCGGTGAGCAGTTGAATCCACCCGAGAAGAGCTTCGTGCTTCAGTATCCGACAGAACTGCGCCAGCTTCTTATGGGGATTCAGGAAGCGTCCGGGATAGCGGTCATCCGGATCAGCGGGCTCGGCCGGCAGTGGAATGCGACCGGAATCCACCGCGCCCTGGTACGCCGCCCAGACGTTGTCCAAGATCTCGCTTTCCACCAGGTCTTTGACGATGATGTACCCGTTCGCATTCCAGAAGCGGCATTGGCGGGCCTGCTCTTCGGTGATTTCGCCGCGTTGCAGCTTAGCGTCGATGCGGTCCATGGCATCGGGCTGGTCGAGCCAGGGGTGGGGACCGGAGTAAGGGAAGCTTTCGGCGCGGAACGACGGCAGCCTGGATAGATTGACCGGCTCAGTGGCAAATGAGCGCATATTTAGAACGATAGCCCAGGCAGTCCGCCCATGCCGCGCGCCAGCCGAACCGCCCGCAGAATCGACTGCTCGACGGCTTCGATGGCCGCCACGCCCAACACATCCACATTGACGCGCGCGCTTCCGAGCGAAAGCGCAAAGGTTACGTCGCCATCCGACATCGTATTCACCGGCGCGATGGTTCGCACAACACCGATGCTCGCCAGCGCCGCCAGTTTATTGGTTTCCACCTTGGTCAATTGAGCGTTCGTGGCCACCACCGCTAACGTCGTATTTCGGAAGCCGCCGGCCGCGCCTTCCAGCATGGCTTTCTCAGAATTGACGTACTCCTTTCCGGTTTCGGAAACTCTGGCGCCGGCAACGACCGCGCCGGTCCGCGGATCACGCACATCTCCCAAGGCGTTCACGGCCACCAGCGCCGAAACCATCACGCCATCGCGAAGTGAAACCGTGAAAGAGCCGATGCCGCTCTTCATGGCGCGCTTCATGCCGAAGAGCTTGCCCACGGTGGCGCCGGTTCCGGCGCCGACGCAGCCCTCTTGCACAGCCTGCTCAGACGCCGCGGCGGCCGCGGCTTCGCCCATCTCGCGCCCCGGCCGGACGCCGGGCTTCCCAATTGCCAGATCGAACAGAATCGCGCCAGGGACAATGGGAACGCGCGCGAGGCCGGTATCGAAGCCGATGCCGTGCTGCTCCAGATAACGCCGCACGCCACAGGAGGCTTCGAGACCAAAAGCGCTTCCGCCCGCGAGCACGATTCCGTGGACTTTGTCCACAATATGGCCCGGATGAAGCGTATCAATCTCCACCGTTCCCGTTGCGGACCCACGAATATCCACGCCGCCCACGGCACCGGAACTGCAAAGCACCACCGTGCACCCGGTTAACGCATCAAAATCGGATGCGTGCCCCACACGCAAACCCGGAATATCGGTTAGGCCTTTCATTTACGGTCTGTATGTTAGCATCGTGTATCCTTGCTGGATTATTTCAAAGGACCCGTCCAAGGGCTGCAGGACTTCACGACGCTGGCCGGGCAAGCGATCGGGAATATCTGGCGTCGCCCTCATTACTGGGACGACATCCTCATCCAGATGGACACCATCGGCGTGGGCAGCCTCACCATCGCCGTCTTCACGGGCTTTTTTAGCGGAATTGTGATGGCCCTCCAGATGGGCCGGGCACTTGGGCAGTATGGTCAGACCGAGCGCACCGGCGAAGTGGTGTCCATCATTCTGGTGCGTGAGTTGGGGCCGGTTCTCACCGCTCTGATGATTGCCGGGCGCAACTCCTCCGGCATGGCGAGCGAGCTGGGATCGATGAAAGTGACCGAGCAGATCGATGCCATGCGCGCACTGGGAATCGACCCGATCCAGAAGCTGGTCACCCCGCGAATGATTGCCACCGCCATCATGCTGCCCTGCCTCACCGTGATTGCGGATTTCATCGGCATGGTGGGCGGCTACGTGGTCTCGGCCCTCGTTTATCATCTGCGCGCGCACCAGTATTGGACCACTACCTGGCAGGCGCTGGAGTGGAGCGACGTGGTTCAGGGGCTGCTGAAGCCCTTCATTTTCTCTTTCGCCGTTTCGCTGGTGGGCTGCTACTACGGCCTGAACACAACGGGCGGAACGCAGGGAGTCGGCAAAGCCACGACCCAGGCCATGGTCACCGCATCCATGTGGATTTTCGTGCTCACCGCGATCATTACCAAGATCTTCGTCAGTTCCACGTAACGCGATGCCGGAAAGCATGCTGCGGTTCGAAAATGTCACGGTGCGGTTCGATCAGTTGGAAGCGCTGAAAGATGTGAGCTTCGAATTGAAAGAAGGGGAAACCAGGATCGTGATGGGCGCCGCCGGCAGCGGCAAGACCGTGCTGCTGAAGACGGCGATCGGGCTGGACTGCGCGAGCAGCGGCAAGATTTCCCTTTTCGATCAGGAGATCCAGGGCAAGGCCGAGAGGGACCTTTTCGATTTACGGCAGCGCGTGGGCGTTCTGTTTCAGGAGGGCGCGCTGTTTGACTCGATGAATGTGGAACGCAACGTCGGTTATCCTCTGTTGACCCGTCGGGATGTGAAGGGTTCGGGTAAGAAGGCTGCCAAGGTGGACATGGCCGCGACACATGCGCGGATTCAGGAAGCTCTGGATTTTGTGGAGCTCGGCCAGACCCTGAAACTGATGCCGGCGGAGCTCTCCGGCGGCATGCGCCGCAGGGCGGCGATCGCAAGGGCAGTCGCCACCAAACCGCCGCTGTTGCTCTACGATTCGCCCACCGCCGGGCTGGATCCCATTACCGCGTATACCATCATGGCGCTGATTATCAAGGAGCGCGACGTGGACAATACCACGGCTATGGTAGTCACCTACCGGTATCAGGACGGCAACCTGGTGGCGAATTTCCGCTACAATCCGGAAGATGGTCAATTGGTGCCGGATGAGAAGGCGGCCGCCAAAACCATCTTCATGGTATTGAAGGAAGGGCGTCTGATTTTTGAAGGTGTTCAGGAAAAGCTGGAAAGCTCGACCGATGAATATGTCAAGAAGTTCGTGAAAAGAGACTGAACGAATGCCATCGCCAAATCGAGTTCGCTGGTCTCAGTTACGCGTCGGTCTATTGGCGCTGGCCGCGCTGCTGATCGCGGGCGCGCTGATTCTGTTGCTGACTTCGAATACCAAATTCTTCGAGCGGCGCATCCATCTGCGCACGTTCATGGAAGATTCCGCGGCCATGGCGGAAAGCTCCGCCGTGCGTCTGAACGGCATTCCTGTGGGGGATATTGAGCATATCCGGCTGACGGGCGAGAAGAATCCTCGCCGCTACATCGAGATCGACATGGCGATCCTGGCCAAGTACCAGGATGAGATTCCCAAGGATTCGGTGGCTGGCATCAGCGCAGCCAATCTGCTGGGCGACAAGTTTATCAATATCGAGAAGGGCAAGAGCGCCGAGCACGTTACCGACGATAGTGAGATCGCCAGCGAGGCCGTTACCGACATTCCGCAGTTGCTTTCGCAGACGGCCAGCATACTCACGCAGTTCCAAGGCATTGTAGGCAAGGCCGATTCGCTGCTGAGCTATATCAATAGCGGCCAGGGCAACGTCGGACTGCTTTTGAAGGACGACAAGCTTTACAAGCAGGTGGACCAAACGGCTGGGGAACTGAACCAGATTGTGCATGACATTCGCACCGGCCACGGCACGATGAGCAAGCTCATCTATCAGGACGATTTGTATCAGGACTTTGAGAAGCCGATTCACCGGCTGGATGATATGCTGGCGCAACTGCAGCAGGGGCATGGCTCGGCGGGCAAACTGCTGAACGACAACGCGCTTTATGATGAGGCGCGCGCGTCTTTGAAGGAAGCCCACACGATGCTCGACAATCTGAATGCGGGCAAGGGTACGGCCGGCAAGCTGTTGACGGATGACGAACTCATCCATCAGGTAGACGCCATTGCGGCCAAGGTGAATACGGCGATCGATCACATCAACGCCGGGCAGGGCACCGTAGGGCAGTTGATGGTGAATTCGTCGCTTTACGATTCGCTGAATGGGGCGACGAAGGAAGCCCAGGCGTTGATCAAGGATGTGCGGGCCAATCCCAAGAAGTTCCTGCGGATTAAGCTGGCGTTGTTTTAGCTACGATTGCGCGGCCAGCAAAGGCCGAACTTTCGAATCTCTCCGCCTGCGGCGCTGAACAGAGACGCCGTCACATCAGGCGCGCGCGTGATTTCGTAGTGCGGAAAAAACAGAAGCGTTGCGGCGAGTAGAAGCATAAGCTCAACTCCTCTCTATGACGGAGAGTATCACCACTTGCGGCGTTATCTACGAGAAGGTCTAAAGAATGGAGTCAAATTAATTCCCCGCGTTTCGCCGCGCCAATCGCATAATCGGCCGCCCGATACGCCAGCGCCTGAATCGTCGCGGTGGGCTGCTGCCTCGCGGCGGTGACGAAGTTACTGCCATCCACTAGAAACAGATTGGGAACATCATGCGTCCGGCTATGCGCGTTCACGACGGAAGTCTTCGGATCGTTGCCCATGCGGCAGGTGCCCATGAGGTGACGGCTCGGCATGCTGTCGGCGAGTTCGAGCGACTGGCTCCAGACCTTCTGCGCGCCGGCGGCCTGAAGCAACTCGATCTGCTTCGACATCACCCACTTCATCGCAGCGATGTCATCGGCGTGGTGGTCGAAAGTAATACGCAGGGCGGGAAGACCCCAGGCATCCTTGGTCTCCGGGTCGAGAGTAACTGTATTCTTCCATTGCGCGAGAGAGCTGGTATGCGCCAGCAGCGTCATAGTGCGGCTGAAGTAAGTAGTGAACATCTCTTTGTATTCCCTGCCCCACCGCGGCGCATCGGGGGCCAATCCACTGAGCGCGAAACTAATGGGGTAGTAATCGAAGCGTGCGTCGATGGCGCCTCCGCCGTAAAAGCCGCGCTTTGGGTCAGCCTCGTAGTGATCGTGAATGAGCCGGGTGACCTGAATCCCTTTGTACTCGTTCAGCGGGTGATCGAACAGCCCCTGCGCCGAGCCACCGTTATCCCACATCAGGTACCGGCCCACCAGGCCGCTCGAATTCGCAAGCCCCGCGGGAAAGCGTTTCGATTTTGACAGCAACAAGAGCTTGGGAGTCTCCGCGCCGTTGGCGCAAACGAAAACCGCCTTGGCTCGCTGGAAGGTCTCGCGGCGGTTCCGATCGAAGTAGACTGCGCCGGTGACGCGCCCGGCATCGTCGATCTCGATCTTGCGCACGTACGAGTTCGGGCGGATCTCGCAGCGGCCCGTCTTCTCCGCCGTCGGGATCACGCTCACCAGCGTGCTCGATTTGGCGCGCACCTCGCAGCCGAACGATTCGCAGAAACCGCAATTCACGCAAGCGGCGCGGCCTTGATAGGGCTGGGAAAGAATGGCAACCGGGGCCGGGAAAGGATGCAGGCCCAGCTTCTTCGCGGCTCGCTCGAACAAGACGCCGGACGACTTGACGGGCATCGGGGGAAGCGGATAAGGCTTTGAACGAGGCCCTTCGAATGGATTCGCGCCGGCGAGCCCCGAAATGCCCAGATCGTACTCGGCTTTGGTGTAGTAGGGTTCCAGATCGGCGTAGCTTACGGGCCAGTCCGCCAGAGAAGCGCCGCTTACCTCGCCGAACAGGCTGCGCTCGTGGAAGTCACTTTCATGGAAGCGCCAGTAATTAGCGGTGAAATGAACGCTACCGCCGCCCACCTGCCGCCCGTATTCGATGGCCTTGATTGGCCGGGCTTTTTCGGCTTCGGACCGGCGGTACATGATGGGCTGCACCTTGGGGTCGTTGGTGAGGCCCGGCTGAACGGCGTACTTGATTTCATCGTGCGAATAGTCTTTCTCGCGCAAGTAAGGGCCTTGTTCCAGCACCACGACGCTGAATCCGGCAGTGGCCAGCTCTTTGGCCACGACGCCACCTGCCGCTCCCGCGCCCAGCACCAGGAAGTCGACCGGGTCGGTTGTCGGAAAAGTCGTCCCGCTCATTTCTCGTTGCCCGGGATGTCGTAGTAGCCGAAGGGATGCTGGTAAGTCATCTGATCTTCAAAGCCGATCTGCTTCCACCCCACCTTGTCGCGATTGCCGCCGTAGCTGGGGTTCCCAAGGAAGCCCATCACGGTGTGGGTCCGAAGCAGTTCGAAGAAATCGGATTTCTCGATGGCGCGGATGAGTAACATTTGGCGCTGGTCGGACAGGGAAGCGATAGTGGTCGAGTCATGGAACATCGCCTTGCGTCTCTTCTGGAGTTCGGCCATACCGGTGCGATACGTCTCGCGGTCATCCGCTGCGAAGGTCGATAGCGCGCGGTCGATGAAATAGATGACGCCGGCTTCGCGAGCGCCGGGACCGCCGGTGGATGGAATGATCTGCGCGGTGATGGCTTCGATCTCAACCGCCGTGGCTGAATCCAGAGTTTCAAAACGCGGCGGCTGGCCGGACGAAAGTTCGGGCCATGCCGCCATCGCGAGGCAGGTCGAAAACCAATCCCGTCGGGTGATGATGTCCATGATGTCCCTAGTGGGTAATCCATCATGCCATGAACAGGCGCTACAATTCGAACTTGATCCGGCTGGCAGTGAACGCGGATGACTTCGGATACACGACCGACGTGAATGATGGAATTGTGGAAGCGCATCGTCATGGCATTCTGACGTCCACCACGCTGATGGCTAATGGTGACGCGTTCGATCACGCGGTTCGTCTGGCGGGTGAGACGCCCACGCTCGATATCGGATGCCATTTGACGCTGATCGGCGGCGAGGCTCTTACCGGCGGCCGTTTGCCTGGGGGATTCGTTCCGTTGTTTCAGGCGCTCGCCTCGAAGAAGCTGTCGCCCTATGAAGAGTTCGCCGCTCAGGTACGGAAAATTCGGGCCGCTGGAATTCAGCCGACGCATCTCGATACGCACAAGCACACGCATCTGCTGCCACCCGTTCTCAAGGCGGTCGCGCAGGTGGCGCGGGAGTTCGGAATCAAGTGGGTCCGCAGGCCGTTTGATTTTGAACCTTCCGGACGGCCCGGCGCCACCCGATTCGTTGCCGCACTGCTGATGCGCACGCAGTGGGGAAGGTTTGAAAGAACGCTGGCGGGCTGCAGAATCACGGACCGCTTCATGGGTTTTGCGTTGACCGGGCAGATTGGGCCGGCGGACCTGGAACAAGCCTTGCGCCGTGTTCCCGAGGGCTTCACCGAATTCATGTGCCACCCCGGTTTCTGCCGCGACGAACTGAAGGCCGCCAACACGAGGCTGAAGGAAAGCCGCCAGCGCGAATTGGACGCGCTGCTGTCTCCGGGTGTACGCCGGGTGGTTGAAGAACGTGGCATCGTCCTCACCGGATTCAGCTAAACTAAAAGTGCTCTTCCCCACCAAAATGTCCACTCTGTTCGTGGTCGCCACGCCCATCGGAAATCTCGAAGACATGACCTACCGCGCGGTTCGGGTGCTGCGCGAAGTGGATTGGATCGCGTGCGAGGATACGCGCGAGTCGCGCAAGCTGCTGGATCACTTTGAAATCAAGACGCCTCTGGTGAGCTATCACGATTTCAATGAACTGGAACGGGCCAAGGAACTGGCGGACCGGCTGAAGGCGGGGGAATCCGGCGCGCTGGTTTCGGATGCGGGAATGCCGCTGGTTTCCGATCCGGGCTACCGTCTGGTGCGCGCGGCCATTGAGGCGGGCATCGATGTGCGGCCCATTCCTGGCGCGTCGGCGACTGTCACGGCGCTGGCTGCTTCGGGGCTACCCACGGATTCGTTTCAGTTTCTGGGATTTCTTCCGGCCAAATCGGGTCAAAGAGCGAACCTGCTGGAAACGCTGAAGGGCGAGAAGGCGACGCTGATTTTCTACGAGGCGCCGCACCGCATTTTAGACGCGCTGGCGGATATCGAGAGGGTGATGGGTCCACGCCCGGTGGTGGTGGCGCGCGAGATGACCAAGATCCACGAGGAATTTCTGCGGGGTACAGCGGGCCAGATTTGGGATCAGTTGCGCAGCCGCGATTCCATTCGGGGCGAAATTACGCTCCTGGTGGGCAAATCAAACCGACCCGCGCAGCCGACTGAGCCGATGGAGACGGCGATGGCTAACCAGATCGGCAGCGGCTTATCGCGCATGGATGCGATGAAGGCCATTGCGCGCGAGCGTGGAATTTCGAAGCGCGAGGTCTATAAGCACCTGGCCGTCCGGCCCGTCACGCGGACCAAGTAGTCAGGCCGCTTCGCCCTGTTGCTTCAGCTTTTCTGTTTGATAGAACGTGGTGAGCGCGTCCAGCAGCGCTTCGATCCGCCCTTGCATAAACAGGTCCAACTGGTGGATGGTCATGCCGATGCGGTGATCCGTCACGCGGTTTTGCGGAAAATTGTACGTGCGGACTTTCTCGCTGCGGTCGCCCGTTCCCACCATGGTCTTACGGTCGGCGCTGTTCTGGGCCTGCTGCTTCTCGATCTCGATTTCATAAAGCCGCGAACGGAGCACGCGCAAGGCCTTGGCCTTATTCTTGATCTGCGATTTCTCATCCTGGCAACTGACGATGAGCCCGGTGGGCAGGTGCGTTACCCGCACAGCTGAGTACGTGGTGTTCACCGACTGTCCGCCGGGACCCGACGAGCAGAACGTATCGATGCGGATGTCCTTGTCTTCGATTTTGACTTCCACTTCATCCGCTTCCGGCAACACCGCAACAGTAATGGCCGAGGTGTGAACGCGGCCCTGTGTTTCGGTTTCCGGCACACGCTGCACGCGGTGGACGCCGCTCTCGTACTTCATTTTGGAATAGACCCGGACGCCCGAGATAAGCGCCAGAACTTCCTTCAATCCTCCGACGGAGCTCTCGCTCGAGGAGGTCACTTCCACCTTCCAGCGCTGCGTTTCCGCGAACCGGCAATACATGCGGAAGATTTCGGCCGCGAAGAGAGATGCTTCGTCCCCACCGGTGCCGGCGCGGATCTCGAGCACCACGTCTTTCTCGTCGTTGGGGTCCTTCGGCAGCAGCAGCACCTTCAACTCTTCTTCGATCT
>Ga0302319_10015693_pt1 | contig 14024 bp, 9 predicted proteins | sample Bog_T0_2_FD_203319 | JGI IMG/M metagenome (GOLD analysis project Ga0302319, IMG submission 203319) | Peat permafrost microbial communities from Stordalen Mire near Abisko, Sweden - Bog_T0_2 | ecosystem: Environmental > Terrestrial > Soil > Wetlands > Peat | place: Sweden: Abisko, Stordalen Mire... | reverse complement strand
ATCATTTCCTCTGTCCGGACATCCGGGCCGGTGAGCGGCGCAGCATCGCCTTTCGGCAGTGAACGGGCGTGACGCGCCCGGACTTCGCGTTCGGCCCGCGACCAGTGCTCGAGCGAGCGGTCTTTCGGGCGGCCTTCTTCTTCATAATAACGTTGGGCCAGCGCGGCGATTTCGGTCTCTTCATCGAGAATCACGCCGACGGCAGACCACGAGGGGTGTTCTTCAGTCATGGCAGTGGGGTAGGTTGATGTTACTGTCTTCTATCTGTACTGTTCGCGAAAAATGGCGGAGCGCAACCGCGGAAGGGATCGATCGCGCCACCAGACAGCCGGATGCGATCCGCGATAACGTGGGTCGCGGATCGCGCCTTCACGACTACGGCCGCCGGTTATTTGCCGCTGCGAGCTTCCTTTTGAGCTTCGCTCACCGCTCCTTCCAATCCGTCCAGCGTATTGTTCATGCGTTTCCGGGCGTCCGGAAAATCCTTTTTGTCCTGGGGCATTTTGCGCAGTTCGTTTCGGGCAAAAGCCAACTGTTCATGGAGGGCTCTCACCCGCGTGCCGAAGTATTCGCGCGAGGCAAGCTCTCCCTTCGACGCGCCCTTCAGTTGGTCGATGTCATCCGCGAGTTCTTTGATTTTGCGCTCTGCGCCTTCCCGGAACTCAGCCGGATCCTGGGTGATGTATGCCTTGGTCGAATTCCAGGCGTTCGTGGTGGCATTTACCACCGCTTCCGCGGCGTCCTTCGTTCCTTGTTCGACAGAGGTCGCGGCGGCGGATGCGCGTTGCGACAGAGTCTTGTTATCGTCCGCCAGGCCTAGTGCGGGCAGGCTAAGAATAGTGGCGAGAATGAGGGTTCTTTTCATGGGATTTATTAAGGGTTTCTTCAAAAGAATCGCCGGCGCCCATGCGGCTGGGTGTATCCCCCCCGTCCAGCGGGTTGCTGGCGCGCTCAAACGGCGCCATCGTAACGCTCGACGCGCGCGGAACACAGCGCGGCGAACCGGCTGCGGCTGGTTCCCTCGGACGGTCTGCGCGCATTTCCGCCGGAGACGCTGGCGGCTTCGCAAACCGTGAACGTTCAGATCCCGGATTCATTGGGCGGCCAATTCGCCGACCGGCGCGAGGCTGGCCGCCAGCTCGCGCGCCGGCTTTCGAGCTTCGGCGGGCGGGACGACGTCATCGTCCTGGCCCTCCCGCGCGGGGGCGTGCCCGTGGCCTTCGAAGTGGCGCAGGGGCTCGGCGCGCCGCTCGAAGTCTTTGTCGTCCGTAAGCTCGGCGTGCCCGGTCGCGAAGAACTGGCCATGGGCGCCATCGCCGCGGACGGCGTTCGCGTCCTCAATCCAGAAATCCTGCGCATGCTGCCGGACGCGGAAAGCATTCTGGCCAGGGTCACCGAAATCGAGCAGCGCGAATGCGAGCGGCGCGAGAAGGAATATCGGGCCGGACGCCCGGCCGTCGAACTAAGAGGGAAAACGGCGATCCTCGTCGATGACGGCTTCGCCACTGGAGCGACCATGCGCGCCGCGGTCGCGGGGGCAAAAAAAAGGGGCGCGGCCCGGATCGTCGTGGCGGCCCCGGTCGGCGCGCGCGCGACCTGCGCCGACCTGGGCAGAAACGCCCACGAGGTTCACTGCTTGATTCAGCCCGCAGAGTTCTTCGCGGTCGGCGGATACTACGCCGACTTCTCCCAGACCCCGGACGAGGAAGTGCGCGCGCTGTTGAAGCAAGCGCGCTAGCATTCGCGCATTGTCTTTGCTCGATCCGGGCTCCTGATCATGTCGGACCTCATTACAAATCTCACGCCCTTGAAATGCCGGAGTTGCGGCGACGCCGTCCCGCTCGGCGAAGGCGGCGATACCCGCTGCCCCACGTGCGGAGCCGAGACATCCATCCCGGCCGTGTATCTCGAGCTCCGCGCTTTGCGCACGCGCGACTTGGCGCAACGCCGCGCGGCCGACGCGCTCCTCAAAAAGCTCGATCGGCCGGCGTGGTTGCTGACCAAAATCCTGGCGCGCGTCTTCGATCAGCCAATGATCGCTTTTTGGATTTTATACGCGGCGCCCATTATTTTCCTGAGCTTCATCGCCGCGCTCACTGCCACCAAATATTGGGCGCGGCACTTGGGGTTTCGTTCCGGAGCCGATGTGCCGTCGTGGGAGGTCTATCTGTTGGCATCGGCATTCGTCTTTGTCCTGGTCTCCGTGCCGCGCGTGGTCGGCATCTACGCCGATCGCCGCGCAGCCGGACGCATCCGTTTGCTGGCGGGTTTGCAAGCGCGCGCGCCGTCCACGCCCGGTGGACCGGCGTTGTGCCGTATCTGCGGCGCCCCGCTCGAAGTTGCCAGAAATGCTCTCGTAGCACATTGCTTGTACTGCGAAACGGACAACGCCATCGAGGTGCGCACGCCGCTGCGCGATGCCACACGCCATGCAGTCTCCGAGGTGGGTCATGCCCTGCGCGACGCCGTTTCCCTTGATCGCAAGGAACGCCGCGCCCTGCTCCGCACTTTGCTTTCCGAGCTCAAGCGCTACTCCCTCCGCGCGCTGGGTTTCGCCGTGCCAGTCTGTATTTGGGGATGGGACTATGATCGCTACGAAAAGACCGGCGAAACTCCGGGATGGGGGCTTTTTTCCCTCATCTTCCTCACTTTCTATCTCATCATCATGATGCTCAATTCCGGCGGGCGCAAAAAGCCGGCGTGGGCTCCCGATCGCTTGAGCGGCAACGACGTTCCCGAATGGGTGGGTTGGGCTGGCCCGCTGCTATTTTGGGCCGTCGTCTACACGGGCCTCCGCCTGTTTTCCCTGCGGTAGAAAAGGAGCGGCCGCGCCCTTACATTTCGTTTGTCCGGTCTCTCACGTAATACGCCAGCGATTCCGCCAACTCCCTGGCCGGATTGCGCTGCCGCTCAATGACGGCGCCGGAAAAACCAACCTTTTGAAGGTTGGCAATGGACGTTTCCGTTTCGAGCAAACCCGCGGTAACGAGCGCGAGATGCGCCATTGGAACGAAGTCGTTCGGGTCCGAGGGAAAATACACACCGTTATCCTCGACGACGAAAGCGCGTTCCCTGGACCAGGCCGTGGACTTCACCTGCCATGCTTCATTGAGGACCTGCTCGCGGGTCATGTCCTGAATGTTCGTCGGCTGCGCGCCGATGTAATTCGCATCGTTTGGCTCTTGCGCGGCAAGGCGCGCGTTGCAACGCGCGAAGATAGTTTCGAGCATCGCCGCGGCGCGCGCCTGCAATTGCTGGCGCCAGCCGGCCGGCGCGAGCATATACCAGCGGTACGACATCGGGCTGCTCGGCCCAAAACCAATGCTTTGAGGCTGCCAGCCCCACAGGCGGCATTCCGTATCGATGACAATGACAATGCGTTCGCTCGATAACCCCGCCGGCATGCGAGGCCACTCGGCGCTCTTCTCCAGCCTCCCTTTTGCATCGAGCGGATCTTCGCCGATGTGCCCCGCCAGGAGGATCGCGCGGCGCAGGAGTGTTTCGGCGCGTGTGCGCAATCCTTGCCGCTGCGCGTGTTCCGCGGCGATAATCACCAGCTCGTAATAGGGGAGCGAGATCTCACTTCCCATCAGGCTGTAAACTTGCGCCGCCGTGAGTTGAAAGTTCCGCTCGGCCCCGGCATCGTTGCGCGCCAGAGCGTCCCGAATATGGTCGAAGTTCGTTTTCATCGGCTGAATCCCGCTCCACTTTAGGTTTCGTTCTTTTTGGGGAATAGTATTTGCCTGGCGCCGCCTATAATTCTCCTGGCCGCCGCCGCCAAGCAACAAACTGGCGAAAGCCCGCACCACGGACAGATTCAACCGAAACCCTCACCGCGGGGCTAGTTCTCGTCATTCGGGTTTCGTCATTCCAGCGCCGCCGGCATCCCGCGCTTGCGTGATTGTTGCGCCATTCAATGCGGCCTAATCTACCCACATGAACTTCCGAAGCCCCCGACTGATATTGCACGCGTTGGCGCATTGGGCGTGCCTGGGCGCTATCGGCGCCGCGGCGGGGGAAGCGCCCGATCACGCAAAGCTTCCCGAACCGGCGGCGCGGGCCGTGGATTTCGCGAAGGATATCCGCCCAATCCTCCAGGACCGCTGCCTCAGGTGCCATGGACCGGAAAAACAAAAGGGCGGCTACCGGGTGGATCTCAAGGAAGCGGCTCTCACCGGTGGCGACGATCACGCGCCGAACATTCACCCGGGGAAGAGCGGGGAAAGCCCGCTCATCCAATTCGTGGCGGGACTCGATCCCGATATGAAGATGCCGGCCAAAGGTGAGCCGCTGACGCCGGAACAGATCGGGCTTCTGCGCGCGTGGATCGATCAAGGCGCAGTGTGGCCTGAGGACGCCAGCGCCGCGAAAACCGATCCCCTGGATTGGTGGTCGCTCAAGCCGCTTCGCCGCCCGGAGGTTCCCATGATCGAAGCTGCGCGCTCAACCGGCGCACAATCCGACAGGTCCGACAGGTCTGACAGGTCCGAGATACCCATGATGGGCACGGCGCCAGCGATCCGAAACGCCATCGATTCCTTCATCGTGGCCGCGCTGCGCGAGAAAGGTCTGGAGCCATCCGCGGAAGCCGACCGCCGCACGCTCATCCGGCGGCTCTCTTTCGATTTGACCGGCCTGCCTCCCGCGCCGGAGGAGGTGGACGCATTCGTGTCCGACCCCGACCCGCAGGCCTACGAGAAGCTCGTGGATCGCCTCCTCGCCTCGCCGCAGTACGGGGAATGCTGGGCGCGCCATTGGCTGGATGTCGTGCGCTACGGCGAGACACACGGCTACGACAAGGACAAGCAGCGCAACAACGCGTGGCCTTACCGCGATTACGTGATCCGCGCGCTGAACACGGACAAGCCTTATGGGCGGTTCGTGGAGGAGCAGATCGCCGGGGATGTGCTCTATCCCCTCACCCAGGACGGCATCGAGGCGCTGGGATTCATCTCGGCGGGGCCATGGGATCTCATCGGCCACATGGAAGTCCCGGAGACGAAAATCGACGGCCAGATCGCGCGCAATCTGGATCGCGACGACATGGTTTCCAACACCATGAACACCTTCTGCAGCACCACGGTGCAATGCGCGCGCTGCCACAATCACAAGTTCGACAAGTTCATCACCCAACAGGAATACTATGGCTTGCAGGCGGTGTTTGCGGCGCTGGATCGGACCGACAAGCGCTACGATCTCGACCCGGCGGTGGCGCATCAGCGCGCGGAACTGGAGGCGCGGCGGAAATCGCTGACCGCGCAGCGCGACGAGATCCGGATCGCCGCAACCGCCGCGGCGGGCGCGCCGGCGCAGGCGCTCGAGCAGAAGATCGCCGCGATGAAAAAGCCGCAACCTGGCCAGACTTCGAAGGCGGAAGCCTACGGGTATCACAGCGCCATTTCACCAACGCCGGACCCGATGAAGTGGGTGCAGGTGGATCTCGGCAAATCCGTGGCCCTCGGCAAAATCGCGCTTCACGCCTGCAAGGATGATTTCAACGGAATCGGGGAAGGCTTCGGATTTCCCGCGCGATTCAAAGTGGAGATTTCGGATGACGCGACTTTCTCCTCCGGGGTGACGACGATCGCCGACCAGACGCAGGCGGATTTTGCCAATCCGCGATTGAAGACGCTGGATTACCCGGTGAACGGCCAGCCGGCGCGCTTCGTGCGCGTGACGGCCACGAAGCTCGCGCTGCGGAAGAACGATTACATCTTCGCGCTGGCGGAACTCGGCGTCTTCGACGTCACGGAAAACAACGTGGCGCTGGGCGCCGCAGTCAGCGCGCTCGATTCGATCGAGGCGCCGCCACGCTGGCGGAAGACGAACCTCGTGGACGCCTACTACCCGGGGGCCAGCCTTCCTGGAGCCCCGGACGAACTGGAAAAGCTGACCGCGCAACGCGACCGCCTGATCGAGGCGGCAATGAGCGAAGAGAGCCGCAAAACCTTTGCCGAGGCGGGCCGCGGGCTCGCGGATATGGACAAGGTGATCGCGAAGCTGCCGCCCCCGCGCAAGGTCTACGCGGGAACCATTCAAAACGGCACGGGCGCATTCACTGGCACCGGTCCGAATGGCGGCAAGCCGAGGATCATCCACGTGCTGTATCGCGGAGACGTGCAGAATCCGCGGGATGAAGTGGGGCCGGGAGCGCTCCCGGTCATTCCCGGCGTGCCCGGCCGCTTTTCGCTCGACGATGCGGCGCCCGAGGGCGAACGCCGCGCAATGCTGGCGCGCTGGATCACCGATGCGCGCAATCCGCTGACCTGGCGCTCGATCGTCAATCGCGTCTGGGAGTATCATTTCGGGCGTGGCCTCGTGGATTCGCCAAACGATTTTGGCCGCATGGGCCAGCGGCCCACCCATCCCGAACTGCTGGACTGGCTCGCCGCGGAGTTCCGGGACAGCGGACAATCGCTCAAGCATTTGCACCGCCTCATCGTCACGAGCGCCACCTATCGGCAAAGCTCGATCGAAACCGAACCGAGCCGCAAAGCCGCGCAAAGCGCCGACTCCGACAATCGTCTGCTCTGGCGCATGAACCGCCGCCGCCTCGAAGCCGAGGCGATCCACGACTCAGTGCTCTCCGCCGCGGGCCAGCTCAATCTCACCATGGGCGGGCCGAGCTACCAGGATTTCGTCATCGAACATCCCGAGCACTCGCCCCACTACGAATACCGGCTCTTCGATCCCGAAGACCCGAAATCCCATCGGCGCTCGATCTATCGCTTCATCGTGCGTTCGCAGCCGCAGCCCTTCATGACCACGCTGGACTGCGCCGACCCCTCGATGAGCGTGGAAAAGCGAAATGAAAGCATGACCGCCCTGCAAGCGCTCGCGCTCCTGAACGACCAGCTCATGCTCGCGATGGCCGGCCATTTCGCCCAGCGGATCGCCAAGGAATGCGCGACTCCGGAAGACCAGATAGACCGCGCCTATTTGCTCGCGCTGGGCCGAAAACCGCGAACCGCCGAGCGCGCAGAGCTGTCCGCCTACGCAAAACAATACGGCATGGCCAACGCCTGCCGCGTGATCTTCAACCTGAACGAATTCGTCTTCATCGACTGATCGCATGCTTCCCATGCTTCCCACTCTTCTCACGCGCCCCTTCCCATGACCTTCCGCAACAACTCCCCTTTTCACCAACGCGCCCACGGCGCCCCCCTCTCCCGCCGCGATTTCCTCTGGCGCTGTGGCGGCGGTCTGGGCGGCATCGCCCTCGCCAGCATGCTGGGTCGCGAAAACGCCCTCGCGTCCGACGCCTCGCCCGGCACGCTTCACGGCGTCCTCCATTATCCGGCAAAAGCCAAGCGCGTGGTCCAGCTCTTCATGGCGGGCGCCGCCAGCCACATCGACCTCTTCGATTTCAAACCCGAGCTGATCAAACGCCACGGCCAGCCCTCCGATTTCGGAGAGCACGTGGAGGCGTTTCAAAACGGCCTCGGCCCATGGCTGCGTCCGGTCTGGGACTTCACGCCGCACGGGCAGTGCGGCAAAATGATCAGCGAGACCGTGTCGCCCCTCGGCGCCTGCGTCGATGACATCGCATTCATCCACAATATGGTGGGCAAGACCGGCGTCCACAGTTCCGCCACCCTGCTTCAAGCCACCGGTTTCCAAACGCCCGGCTTTCCCGGCGCCGGCTGCTGGGTCAGCTATGGGCTCGGCAGCATGAACGACAACCTGCCCACCTTCGTGGTCCTGCCGGACCATCGCGGCTTCGCTTCGAACGGGCCGAAAAACTGGGACACCGCCTTCCTCCCCTCCCAACACCAGGGCACCGTGATCTATCCCGGCGCGGACAATCCCGTGGCCGATCTCTTCCCCGCGAAAAACAATTTCGTGACCAGGGATAGCGACGCTGCAGCCCTCACCGTGCTCGAAAACCTCAATCGCGCGCACGCCACCGAGCGCGAGGGCGACGCACGCCTCGACGCCCGCATCCGCAGCTACGAACTGGCCGCCCGCATGCAACTGGCCGCGCCCGAGGCCCTGGATTTATCAAAGGAACCGGCCTCCATGCTGGAGATGTATGGGATCAATGACTCCCGTAAAACCTGGCCCACCGAAATCAATGCCGAGGAAGAAGCGCATTACTTCGGCCGAAAATGCCTCGCCGCCCGCCGACTCCTCGAGCGCGGCGTCCGCTTCGTCCAAATCTGGTCCGGCAACGACAACGGCTTTCCACGGCGAAACTGGGATTCCCACGAAGACCTCCAGCGCGACCACGGCCCGCTCGCCATGGGTATGGCGCGCGGCGCCTCCGCCCTCATCCGCGACCTGAAACAACGCGGCCTCCTCGACGACACGATCATCCTGTGGACCACCGAGTTCGGCCGCATGCCCTCCTCCCAGGGTGGGAAAGGCCGCGACCATAATCCCTACGTCTTCACCAACTGGCTCTGTGGCGGCGGCGTCAAAGGCGGCGTCACATTCGGCCCCAGCGACGAATGGGGCTACAAACCGCTGGACCGCAAGAATCCCACCGAAGTCTATGACGTCCACGCCACCATGCTGCGCCTGTTGGGGATCGACCACACGAAGCTGACGGTGCGGCACAACGGAATCGATCGCCGGCTGACGGATGTGCATGGGCATGTGCTCGAGGAGATCATCGCGTGAGTTCACCGCTGACCCGCGACTAAGCGCAGTCGCTGGGAGGAAGACTCGCCATGGCGCGACTCGTGTTTCTCCCCTCGTTACGAACGCACCGCGCGGAAGCGCTGCCCGAACCATCGCGGAGCGCCAACTGCATGGAGGCGGGAGTCTCAACCTCCGGCTTCGTAATGCAATTGGAAGCCACGTTCCACGTCGCAGGAGGGTGTGTCCGCGGGCCGGTTCGCGACGCTCTCCATGCGTAACCGCGTCATGTTCAACCAGAGTCAAAAGCCGCTCTGGAAACAGAAACCGGAATCCGGACCATGCGGCGGGCCGGAAGAACCGGAGTCGCAGGCCGGGAAGCGCCTTGCCCCACCGCTGCCCGTGACGATAATCCCCGAGGAACGCCCAACTCCCCATGCACACGAACCCAAACTTGGAACTCCCGGATTTGCATCTATTGCGACGCGAGAACTCCCACGAATAAACCAACCTGATGAGTCCACAGATTATAGCCATGGGGGGTGGCGGCTTTTCGATGGAACCGGACAATCCGTTGCTCGACGACTACATCCTCGAGCAGGCTGGCAAATCGGATCCTGTCGTCTGCTTTTTGCCGACCGCCAGTGGAGACAGTGACACTTATGTGCGGCGCTTCTATTCGGCGTTTTCGCTCAAGCCCTGCCGGCCGCGGCATCTTTCGATCTTTGAGCCACCCGCCGATCTCGGGGGTTTCATCAATGATTGCGATATCATTTATGTGGGCGGCGGCAACACGCGAAATCTCATCGTGCTGTGGAAAGAATGGGGCCTGGATGCCCTCTTGCGCGATGCGTGGCAGGCCGGGTGTGTCCTGAGCGGCATCAGCGCCGGCGCCATTTGCTGGTTTACGCAGGGTCTGACCGATTCCGCCGGCCCGCTGGCCCCGATGAATTGCCTCGGCTGGTTGCCAGGAAGCTGCACACCGCACTACGACGGAGAAGCGAATCGCCGCCCATGTTATCACCGCTGCATTCGTGAGGGCGCATTGAGCGCCGGTTACGCCCTCGACGACGGAGCAGCCGCTCATTTCATCGGCACGGAGCTGGCCCACGTGGTCTCTTCCCGTCCAAACGCCCGGGCCTACCATGCATCGGTCAAGAATAAGCAAATATTCGAAGAGCCGATCCCGACGCGGTTTTTAGGCGGATCCAGGTATGTGATTGCCGGATAATCACTACTGACAGTGAGAAAGAACCGATTTCCTCTGCCCCACGATTACTTGGCTATCGCCGTCCAATCGGCTTTTGCCATTAAAGCGGCCAGCGCAGGCGCATTAGTAACCGGTTTCCAGCCTAACTTAATGTTCGCTTTTGTGGAATCGCCGACCAGAAGAAGCGGGTCGATGGGGCGATGAAAGCGGGGATCCACACGGACGAGTTCGCATCCGGTCTCAACATCCCGGCCGCACTCACTTTCACCATTGCCGCTAAAGTCGAGTTGGATGTCCAGGGCGGCAAAGGCGGCTTTGGCAAAATCCCTCACCGATGTGAGATGGCCCGTGGCGAGAACAAAATCATCGGCTTCCGGCTGCTGCATCATTCGCCACATCGCTTCCACGTATTCGCCCGCGAAACCCCAATCCCGCTCCGCGGAGAGGTTTCCCAGCCACAGACAGTCCTGTTGCCCGGCCTTGATCCGCGCGGCGGACGAAGTGATTTTGCGCGTGACAAAATTCTCCCCTCGGCGCGGCGATTCATGATTGTAAGCAATTCCGTTGCAAACAAACAGGCCGTAGGCTTCCCGATACACCTGGCACAGGTCGGTGGAAAAGACTTTGGCGCAGCCGTACGGGCTTCGCGGGCGGCACGGGGTGCTCTCGTTTTGCGGGACTTCGTGGTCCCCCGGCTTGCCAAAGATTTCGGAAGACGACGCGTGGAACATCCTGACGGGGTGATCGAGGTCGCGGCAAATCTCCAGGAGCGAGAGCGTGCCTCTGGCGACATCATCGCAAGTGGATTCCGGAATCTCAAAACTCAGACCGACGTGGCTTTGGCCCGCGAGATGGTAGATCTCATCGGGACGCACCCTTCGGATGAGCCTCCGCAGGGTGGTCACGTCGTCGAGATCGGCGTAATGCAGGAAAAGCAGATGCCCGTAGATCGCGGGATCGGAGCGCAAATGTTCGATGCGGGACCGGCTGAACATGCTGGATCGCCGGACAATGCCATGCACTTGATAATCCCGCTTTAGCAGCAGATCGGCGAGGTAGGAGCCATCCTGGCCTGTGATCCCCGTGATGAGCGCGATTTTTCCCATGGAAAGCAGGACGGGCTTTAATTGATCAGCCTCGAAGAGGCGTCGGCATCCCAAAAGGAGACACGGTGCAGTTGTTCGACATTTCTCATCCTCGAGGGATGTTTCGGCGCCTGGGCGCCATTGCCAATCAAAATGGTTCCAAAAGTTATCCCCGGGAGCGGGAAGGCAAGATCCTCCGCGACGGTTCAACCTGAGCTGCCGCGGTGTGCGGATGAGTGAGGACTCGTCCTCGGTGTCGTCCTAGTCCTCGTTCCGGAACCGCTTCGCTCCGAGGACCGAGCTGAACCGGGAGGTGCTGGCGGTGGCCGGGAAAGAAGCGAGCAGGACGAGAAGGAGGGACGATGAGGCTCGCCTCTCACCTGGACCACCACCGGCGCCTCCCCAGTAAGGCTCGGAGGACGATTTCCGATTGCCATTCGCCACTCAATTCCTTCCACCGCTTTTAATCAGCCCCGCCCCCTGCGCGAGCCGGGATTGCGCTTGTCAGCCGGCCCCTTTCGGCGTCTGTTTTCGAGGGACACACCCATGGCGTCCAACTATACCGAAGCCAGCATCAAAACCCTCAGCTCGCTCGAGCATATCCGCCTCCGCCCGGGGATGTATATCGGCCGCCTGGGCAACGGCGCCCACGCCGAGGACGGCATCTACGTTCTTCTCAAGGAGACGATCGATAACTCCATCGATGAATTCATGATGGGCTTCGGAAAGAAGATCGAAATCGAGTTCAATGAACGCAGCGTCAAGGTCCGCGACTACGGGCGCGGCATTCCGCTCGGCAAGCTCATCGACTGCGTCTCGATCATCAACACCGGCGCGAAGTACGACAGCGAGACCTTTCAAAAGGCCGTCGGCCTCAATGGCGTCGGCCAGAAGGCCGTGAATGCCCTCTCGATCACCTACCGCGCGCAGGCCATTCGCGAGGGGGAGACAAAAATCGTCGAATTCGAGATGGGCAAGCTCAAGAGCCAGTCGCGTCTTATTAAAACCGACGAGCGCAATGGCACGCTCGTGGAGTTCACGCCCGACGAGGCGCTCTTCGGCCAGGACTTCAAGTTCCGCACCGAGTTCATCGAGGACATGCTGTGGAAATACGCGTTCCTCAATCGGGGCCTCACCCTCACGCTCAATGGGCAGCGCTTCCGCTCTGAGCACGGCCTGAAAGATCTCCTGACCAAGGAGCTGAGCGGCGAGCCGCTCTACCCGATCATCCACCTCGAGGGCGAGGACATCGAGGTCGCCCTCACCCATGGCAACCACTACGGCGAGGAATACTGGTCCTTCGTCAACGGCCAGCACACCACCATGGGCGGCACCCACCTCGCCGCCTTCCGCGAGGCGCTCGTGGCGACCGTCCGCAATCACTTCAAAAAGGATTACGATGCGGCCGATGTCCGCCAATCCATCGACGCCGCCATCGTCGTCCGGGTGCAGGAGCCCGTCTTCGAATCGCAGACCAAGACCAAGCTGGGCTCCGCCGACATCGGCCCCAAGGGCCCCTCGATCAAGGAATTCGTCGGCAAATTCCTGCAGCAGTCCCTCGATACTTACCTCCACAAGCACCGCGAGACCGCCGAGATCATCAAGAAGAAGATCGAGGAGAACGAGCACGAGCGAAAGGAACTCGCCGGCATCCGCAACATCGCTCGCGAACGGGCGAAGAAAGCCTCCCTCCACAACCGCAAGCTCCGCGACTGCCGTCTCCACCTCGGCGACCGCAACCCGCGCGCCGAGGACAGCACGCTCTTCATTGTCGAGGGCGATTCCGCCGCCGGCTCGCTCACCTCCACGCGCGACGTGCAGACCCAGGCCGTCTTTGCTCTCAAGGGCAAACCGCTCAACACCTACGGCCTCACGAAGAAGGTCATCTACGAAAACGAGGAATTTCACCTTCTCCAGGCCGCCCTCAATATCGAGGACGGTCTTGAGGGCCTGCGCTACAACAAGATCGTCGTCGCCACCGACGCCGACGTGGACGGCATGCACATCCGCCTGCTCCTGCTTTCCTTCTTCCTCCAATTCTTCCCGGACGTGATCCGCAACAACCACCTCTTCATCCTGCAGACGCCCCTCTTCCGCGTGCGCAACAAGAAGGTCACGAAGTATTGCTATTCCGAGCAGGAGAAACAGGCCGCCGTCGCCAGTCTCGGCGCCGGCCACGAGATCACCCGCTTCAAAGGCCTCGGCGAAATCTCCGCGGGCGAGTTCAAAGACTTCATCGGCGAGAATATCCGCCTCGACCCGGTGAACCTCCACCATCTCTACAGCAGCGACGAGCTTCTCTCGTTCTTCATGGGCAAGAACACTCCTGAGCGGCAGGATTTCATCATCGAGAACCTGCGCGTCGAGAAAGACCTCATCGAGGCTTAAGGCCCGGCTCACTTTACCGATTTCGTCGATGCCCAAACGCAAGAAACCCAACGGCGACCAAACTGAACTGCCTCTGGACGCCGCGCCCGCGCCGGCCCCCAGGTCCGGACAGCCCGCTGAAAACCCGGCTCCGGCTTCGCCGGGCGAGAACGGAGAACCAATGCCGAACGGACAGCAGGGCGCCGCGGCGCCGCCCAGGCGCAAGGAAGGCGAGAAGGTCCAGGACGAGCAGGCCCCGCTCGCGCAGAGCTACCGTAACTGGTTCCTCGAATACGCCAGCTACGTCATTCTCGATCGCGCGGTCCCGCACATGGACGACGGACTGAAGCCCGTGCAGCGCCGCGTCCTTCATACCCTCTGGGACATGGACGACGGCCGTTTCCACAAGGTGGCCAACGTCGTCGGCGCCACGATGAAGCTTCACCCCCATGGCGACGCCTCCATCGGCGCCGCCCTCGTCTCCATTGGCCAGCGCGGGTGGCTCATCGAGCCCCAGGGCAACTACGGCAACCTTCTTACCGGCGACGACGCCGCGGCGCCCCGTTACATCGAGGCCCGCCTCACTTCCTTCGCCAAGGATGTCCTTTTCAATCCGAAGACCACCACCTGGCAGCTCAGCTACGATGGCCGCAACAAGGAGCCCGTCACGCTTCCCGCAAAGTTCCCCGTCGTGCTCCTCGAAGGCGCCGAGGGCATCGCGGTCGGTCTCTCGACGAAGATCCTCCCGCATAACTTCAACGACCTCTGCCGCGCGGCCATCA
>Ga0302319_10015691_pt1 | contig 14024 bp, 8 predicted proteins | sample Bog_T0_2_FD_203319 | JGI IMG/M metagenome (GOLD analysis project Ga0302319, IMG submission 203319) | Peat permafrost microbial communities from Stordalen Mire near Abisko, Sweden - Bog_T0_2 | ecosystem: Environmental > Terrestrial > Soil > Wetlands > Peat | place: Sweden: Abisko, Stordalen Mire... | reverse complement strand
GCAAACAATACCCCAAGCTTCGCGCCTGCCTGTGCGCGGCTTCCGGCCATATTCTTCCACTCATGGAGCTTCCGCCCCGCTATCGGGTCATCGACGCCGAACTCTATTGACATTATGCGCCGCGGGCACTTAATTAACTGCAAATCCTTGCGAAGCTTCCTTCACTAGGTCCGTGACCGGATGAAGATGTTCTATCCAATGAACGAAAGTGGGCCGGGAGGCCCACGATACAGCCGGCCAGGAGGCCGGCGCTACATTTCCAAAAGGAACATTTTCATACGGCCAAAGAACTAGGTCTCCGACCAGATGAAATGGTGCTATGAGGGGTGCGAGCGCGGGCTGGGAAGCCCGCGCTACACTTTTTACTGGTACATAACCAGACGGTCAGAGACCTCGTTCTTAGACAGATTCCTCAGCTCGGGTTATGCCAGGTGCTTCATGAGAAAGCTTAGTGTCCGCTCCCGCGCTACAAGCGCCGCTTCCTTGTTATAGCTCGCGCGAGCATCGCAGTTGAAGCCGTGGCCGGCGTCGTACCAGTAGATCTCCACCTCGGGATGCGCGGCATGCACTCTCTCGACTTCTTCGGCAGGGATGTGGTTGTCCTGCTTGCCGAAATGTAGCATCACGGGCGCGGAAGGCGTTTCGCCGGCATAGTTTCCAATGCGGCCTCCGTAGTAGCCCACCGCGGCGGCGGGATGGAGCCGCGTGGCAGCAAGCCAGGCCAGGGTTCCGCCAAAACAGTAGCCAACGACGCCGACCTTCTTTCCCGTCGCGGTTGCGGCAAATTCCATTGCGGCCGAGACGTCCGCCAACGCCTTCTCCGTATCGAGCCTGGGGATAAAGCTCATCGCCCTTTGCAGATCGGCGCCGTCGTAAGCGAGTTCCACGCCGCGTTCAATGCGGTCGAAGAGCGCTGGCGCCACGGCGAGAAATCCGTCCTTCGCATAGCCGTCGGCTACCGATCGGATGTGTGCGTTGATCCCAAAGACCTCCTGCACCACAACCAGGCCTGCGATGGGTTCACCCTCGGGGCGCGCGACATACGCGCTCAGTTCGTGCCCATCGGCTGCCTTCAATGTTACGTACTCAGTCATCGCCACTCTCCACTGATTCGCAGTATGCACGATCGAACCGGAATCCTACAAGCTAAGCCGCCAGAGTGGACAGCCTGGGCTGAGGCCTGCAGGCAATCGATTTCGGGAGTATGCTCAAGGCAGCAATCGAAGTTGTCCTTGCTCGCCTTCCGCTCTCAAGGCTTCGCTGTAGTTTCGCGAGTAGCGCTCGCAGAAATCGAAGAGCAAACCGACATGCATACCGAGACCCGGCCCTGGCCCAATTGGCTACCGCGAGTGTTGCTGTTCAGGCGAGTGTGCCCCTGCTGCGGTTCAGTCAAGTTCAAGCCGGCGGAGCTGCGATCGGAAGATGGCCTGCTGAGCATGTTTGCACTGCGGCCCGTTCGCTGCATGTTTTGCTGGCGGCGATTCTACTGGCTTTCTTTGCGGAGCGCGAACGCCGAGTGATCGATGCGATTGCAGGGCTATCTGGACGCCGGTAACGTCCGCAAGCCTGCAAGGACGGCGGGGCCTGGGAATAAACCATCGGCAAATTGAAGATCGGCGGCAAGGGGACAGCCTGTGCAGAGGGCAGTCCGGCCGCAGTGCGCCTTGCCCACGGCAACAGTAAGCGCGTGAAACTCGTTGAAGAGGCGCGGGTGACTGGCTATTGGATCGGAGGCGAAGGCTTGGCGAGTGAGATCGGCCAGGGAGTTATAACTTTTATGGGCTGGCGCGGACGCAAAAAGCCGGTGGCGCTCGGCAATGCGGCGGAGATACTCGTCGGCCACCGGAACGGGATGGTTGAGTGCGTAGAGCAGGATGGCGTCGGCGGTCTCAGGGCCTACGCCGGGCAGAGCCAGCAGGCGGCGGCGGAGGGTGTCTGTGGGGGTAGCGGCGAGGGTTTCGAGCGAGCCGGCAAACTCCTCGTCCAGCATGGCTACAAACGCTTTGAGCGCCGGCGCCTTGCGGGTGTGAAAGCCGGATGGGCGAATGAGACTTTGCAAATCGCCGAGGGCGAGGCCGCGCAGGCCGTTCAGTGTGAGCGCTCCCGCCTGACGCAGGTTGTCGAGGGAGCGCTCGACGGCCTTCCAGGCGGTGTTCTGGGTTAGATATGCGCCAAGGATCACTTCAAAAGAAGTTTCAGCCGGCCACCAGTACTGAGGGCCGTATGCCTCAACCAGGCAATCGTGCATAGCCCGCAGCCGCTGGGCGGGGCTGCGCTGGCGAATCGCCTTCACGGCAGGGAATCCTCGGCAGGCGGGGATTGGAGCTGAATCTTCCATTCAAGAACGCGGGCGCGCGCGGCTGCGGCTTCAGCCTGGGGCACGTGGCCGGCAGCTTGCAGGGAGATGGAGAGCGCGGTGTGAGCGAGCGGGTCGCCGGGTGTGAGCGCAGTCAGCGCCAGGGCAGCGGCTACGGATTGGTTAAGCTGGCCCGCGTCGCGCAGGGCGCGAACTAGGCCGTGGTGCGCTTCGGTGTGCGCTGGATCGTTCACATGTCCGGCGGCGATGGCGGCGCGAAAGGTCTCAGCGGCTTGAGCAGGCGAGCCGGCGGCAAGCAGATCAAGTCCTCGCTCACAGAGCGCTTGCTGAGAGAGCGATGCGGCAGTTTGAGGATTGGACGCAGTCACGGCTGTGTTTAGAATAGCGGAGATGGCTAGCTAGTCAGCGAGTCAGCGGGTCAGCGAGTCAGCGGGTCAGCGAGTCAGCAGGTCAGCGGGTCAGCGAGTCAGCGAGTCAGCGGGTCAGCGAGTCAGCGGGTCAGCGAGTCAGCGGGATGGGCATGATGGAGGGCGCGATGAAGAGTCACACGGAGTATCTGGTTTTTGAAACCCGCAAGCGGCGCGAAATGGTGCACATCACCGATCAGGTGGAGGAGATTGTGCGGCGCAGCGGCGTCAAGGATGGCCTATGCTTTGTGTCGCCCATGCACATTACGGCGGCGGTCTACGTAAACGACCTGGAGAGCGGCTTGATCGAGGATATCGGCAAGTGGCTGGAGGAGCTGGCGCCGGCGCGGCCGGATTACAAGCACCACCAGACAGGCGAGGACAATGGGGATGCGCACTTGAAGTCGCTGCTGCTGCACCACGAGACCACGCTGCCGGTGACCGGCGGAAAGCTGGACCTGGGCACATGGCAGAGGGTGTTTTATGCCGAGTTCGATGGGCAGCGCCGGAAGCGGGTAATTGTGAAGGTGCTGGGGGTGGATTGAGCGTAAGCGTAGTTAGCGGGTTGGGAGAAGCGCTACTGGTTCGATATGCCTCCACTAACTCCGCCAACGCCGCTAACCACGCTAACTCCGCTCAGTTGTCATCGGTGATTTTGCGCCAGGGGCCAGACGGATTGGATGAAGTGGGGGCGGAGAGATCGATTTTGGTGCGAGGCAGGACGACCAGGTCAACGCGCCGGTTCTGGGCGCGGCCCTCCGCGGTGTCATTGCTGGCCACGGGGTGGAACTCGGCGTAGCCGGCGGCGGAAAGCCGCTCCGGGGGCATGGCCTTGAGGTCGAGGAAGAGCCGGGCGATGCGTGTGGCGCGGGCTGAGGAGAGTTCCCAGTTGGAGTCGAACTCGGCGGTGTGGATGGGGATGTTGTCGGTGTGGCCCTCGATGCGCAGATCGTATGGTGCGCGGCCAAGCTCTTCGGCGATCAGGCGGAGTGTGGGGAGCGTCTCGGGTGTTGGGGTTGCGGAGCCGGAACTGAAGAAGCCGGCCTCGCGCAGGCTGATGACCAGGCCGTCGCGTCCCATCTGGATGGACACGGTGTGCTGGGCGACCTGGTTAGAGAGCAACTGTTCCATTTCGCGGCGGATCTTGCCGAGGTCGTCCTGAACCCTGGCGGGCGAGAGCACATCTTCGCCCATGACGATGTTCATGGGCAGCACCGGCTTGTCGATACCATTGGCGCCGCTTGCGGTGCCCGGCCGGCGCTTTGCGTCGCCGAAGACGCCCAGGGAGCGAAAGGCGGCGTTGATGGATTCCGACACTTGCATCTGCTTTTTCTGGTCGGCTTTTGACGCTGCGTAGAGGACGACGAAGAAGGCGAACAGGAGGGTGATGAAGTCGGCATAGGAGACCAGCCAGCGCTCCTGGCCAGCATGTCTCCGGTCAGGATGCCGTCTCATGCCGCGCGCTCCTTCTTTTCGGGGCTGGCCTCATGGAGAAATCCGGCGAGCTTGACCTCGAGCATGCGCGGGTTCATGCCCTCGAGGATGGAGATCACACCTTCCAGCATCATCTCGCGGCGCTGCTGGGCGTCGCGGATGCGGATGCGCATTTTGCCGGCGAAGGGCAGGAAGAACAGGTTGGCGATGCCCACGCCGTAGATGGTGGCCACGAAGGCTACAGCGATGCCCCGGCCCACCTCCTGCATATTGTCGAGATGTTGCATGACTTGAATCAGGCCGAGCACCGCGCCGAGGATGCCGATGGTGGGCGAGAAGCCTCCGGCCGACTCGAAGACCATGGGGAGCTGATCTTCGCGTTCCATCGCGGAGTCCAGGCTGACCCTCATGATTTTGCGCAAGTCACTGGGCTCGGTGCCGTCGACGGCGAGCATGAGGGAGCGCTTCAGGAACGGGTCTTCGATGGCGTTCAGGTCGGCGTCGAGGGAGACGACGCCCTGGCGGCGGGCTTTGTTGGCGAAGGAGAGCAGCAGGCGGAGCAGTTCGTCATTCTGCTTGCGCGGCGCCGCAAAGACATGTGCCAGGCTTTTGAAAGCGTCCAGGACCGTCGAGAGCGGAAACTGGAGCAGCACTGCGCCGAGGGTTCCGCCAAAGACGATGAGGGCCGCGGTGGGCTGCAGGATCTGGCCCAGGTTTCCGCCCTCCATGAGCAACCCGGCAACAATGCCCAGGACGGCCAGAAGGACTCCGCCGATGCTCGCCTTATCCATGAATTGCCTTCTTCATGCAAAGCTCCGAGAGAAGCCGGGTGTGGCGACGTTGGTTCTTGAGATCAGCAGTCAAGGGCCAGGTTGGGGCACTACGGCGGGGCCTTCTCTGGGTTGGATTGGCTTGAAACGTCGAGGCTGGCGATGGAGACGACACGCTGCAAGTCGCCCAAAGAGGCCAGGCGCCGGGCCACACCGGCCAAGAGGCGCGCGCGGTAGGCGAGGACGCGCTCTGTCACCTCGGCGCACGTCTCGCGCACAATCAGCTTTTCTCCATTGATGAGCGTGAGCATGGTGTCCGGTGAGGCTTCGGCGGTCTTGATCAAGTCGCTGTTGAGCACCATCGGCGTACCGTTGAGCCGCGTAAGTTCGATCATCGCCGTGTAACTCCTTCGCTGGTGTTATCGGCAGGCGCCGTGAAAGGTTAAAGAATTAGAACGGAAGCCGTATAAGTGTCCGGGGCTGGGACACAATGGGCGGGCGGATAAAGTCCATAAGTGCCGGGCCGAAGAAGGGGCCAGATGCGGCGGTACCCGACTCGGAAGCAGCAGCCCAAAGGGTTACACAAGATATGGGCGCACTCCCAGAACGGAGAACCTCCAGATAGGCACTTCAGGGGCAGGGCCGCAAATCCACGCATCTACAAGGAGAACCCCATGTCCCTGGGCGTCTTGAATAACCTCTCAGCTATCTACGCGGAAAACAACCTGAACAACACCAATAACAGCCTGAACACCGTGCTGCAGCAGTTGTCTTCGGGATCGAAGATCAACTCCGGCGCGGACGATGCCGCCGGCCTTTCGCTGGTCGATGGCTTGCAGGCCAACTCCATGGCCCTGGCCCAGTCGCAGACCAACGCCAGTGAGGGCGTGGGCCTGCTGACAGTAGCCGATGGCGCGCTGTCGCAAGTGACGAACCTGCTCAACCGGGCCGTTACGCTGGCTACCGAAGCCTCGAACGGCACCCTCAACTCCAGCCAGGATACGGCAGCCAACCAGGAGTACCAATCGATTCTCTCCGAAGTGAATAACATCGGAACCACGACGACCTATAACAACCAGGCGGTCTTCGGCAAACAAACCGCCATCTATACCGGCGATTCTTCGACCGAAGGATCTTCGATCGACAAGCTGAACGTCTCGACGCTCTCTTCGTCCAACCTGGGCGACACCGGCGGCGTGATGGCGTACAGCAGCGGCTCGAGCAATGTATTTCTGAACCTGTCGAGCAGCGGCCAGAACGCCGAGTCCACTGACAGTCTGAACCAAAGCGGCGCTACCGCGATCAACGTCAACTATCTGGTCAAGGGCGCCAACGGCACGGAGACCAGTGCGACCACGAATATTTCTGTCGGCGGGACCACCGGCTACACCAACACAGCCAATGGAATGATCAGCGCGATTAACAACGCGGGGCTCGGCCTGTCCGCCAGCTTCGTTACGCAGGCGCAGGCGGGAGTCACCGGCGGCGGAAGCGAGACCGGTATTCAAATCTCCGGCGGCCTGGTTTCGGCTGGCCTGGCTCCGAGTTCCTCCAGCACCGGCGGCACCATCAATCTGACCGGCACGGCGGCCAATGAACTGCTGACCCAGGGCCAGTCGATCACCCTCCAGTCGGGCAGCTCGCCGGCAGTTACGATTGCGATTACCTCCGCAATCGACTCGCTATCGACATTGGCAACCGCCATCAATGGCGCGGATAGCAATGTGACCGCCACGGTCATCACCAATGGCGACGGAACGCAGAGCCTCGCGCTGGCAGGCGCGGAGGGATCCGGACAATTGACCGTCGGCACTTCGACTGTCTCCGCAACCCCCATCAGCCTGGCCTTCACCGCCGGAACCGCCGGCGCAACCGGCGGCAACGCGACCGGCACCCTGGGCTTCGGCAGCGCCGTTGCCAGCACCGCGGGTGAAATCGTCACCGGCAGCGTCGTTCTCTCCAACGCGGGCGTCCCCGGAGCCAGTCCAGTCACATTCGTGATGGGAACGGGCGTGGCATCGGGTTCGGGCGCCGGCACGGCCAACGGCTCAACCTTCACCGTGAACGGCGACAACCTGGGCAATCTGGCCACCGCCATCTCGCAGCAACTCGGCGTCACCACCACCGTGGGCACTTCGGGTATCGCCATGACCTCCACGTCCGCGGGAACCACACTGGAACAGGTTGGCGTGTCAGCGCTGCAGGCGACTCCGTCCGTAGCGCAAACCGCCAATGTGGCAGGACTGACTGCTTCCAACGGCACGGATGGGTCGACCACCATCTCGCTCAATGGAAATGGCGGCTCGTTCACGGGCGCCGATGCGCTTGCCGGCACGATCGTCCTCCAGAACGGCACGAACACCGCGGTTACCTTTACCATGGGCTCCGCCAGTTCGGCTACCAACGCGGGCGGAGCGAGCTTTACGACCGGTGCGGAAACGGTCAACGGCCTGGTTGCCGAGATCAACAATCAAACCGGGAGCCCAAATTCAAGTATCTCCGCCGCGCTTAATGCTAGCGGCCAGATCGTGCTGAGCTCGACGTCGATCGGCACGGCCATCAGCATGAACAGCAGCTCGCTTATCCAGACCAACGATGGGATCGCCGGCACTGTCGTGGCCAGCGCGCTGACCGCGGCCACGGCAAGCACCGGGGCGAGTATAGTCATCGGAGGTGCTGGCGCTACAAACGATACGAACGACACGCTCACCGGCAGCATCATCCTGTCGAACGGCCTCGCAGGAGCCGCAGCCAGCACCGTCACTTATACAATGGGCGGGGTGGGCGCGACCACAGGAATCGGAACCTCGAATGTCGCTGTGCAGGGCACCAGTGTCGCCAATCTTTTGGCGGCGATCAACTCGAATCAGGGGAACACGGGCATCACCGCGGCCATGGGCGAAGCGGGCGGAACCCAGGACGTGATGAACTTCGTGGCCAGCCAGACCGGCGGGCAGATCGGCGTGACCATAACCGGCTTGACCTCGGATAACGTGACCCTGACCGGTGGTGAGGCAGGAGGCACCGCTGGATCCATTACACTCGATAGCGGCGGAGCTGCACCTACAAATGCGCCCTTGACCGGCTCGGTGACCATTACCGATGCGGTGGGCACTGCCGTCACCTTTGTCATGGGTGGAACTACGCTGGGCCAGGTCATCGGTGTCGCCACGCAGACAATGACTGGATTGGCGGCTGCTATCCAAGCCGCGGCTGGCGGAAAACTATCCGCGGGGACCACTGCCTCCGCAGCCAGCGGGGCCATCGTCATTGCCGGTACCGGCTTAACGGCCATTACCACGACCGCGTTGACGGCCACAGTCGCGGACTCCAAGAACAACGGCAGCAACGGTGTCGCCGGCGGCGGTACCGGCGCCACGACTGCATCCACGGTCAGTTACTCCAATCTGAACGACAACGCCACGGATACCATGACCGGCTCCATCGTCCTCAAGAACGCAAACGCGGCGAACCCGGCGGACGGTTACACCTTTGCCATGGGGGCCGGAACCAATTCGGCCACTCCCACGACCGGTGGAACCTGGTACAGCGACAACTTTGGCGGCAACGCGAACCTCACCGACCTGGCGGCAGCCATCACCTCCGTCGATAGCAACCTCGACCTCAACGTCGCTGTCAGCGCCACAGGCGGCACCTTAACGGTAACCGACAGCACAACCGGCGCCACCACCGACAACCTCACTCAAAGCGCAGACACCCTGGTAGACACAGCCAATCAGGTGCTGGCCTCCGCGACCGGCAACCCGACAGTCACATTCGCCGTTGGCGGAACAAACTCCGCCAGCGCGGGAGTTGCCGGCTCCATCATCCTTGCCAACAACGGAGGAACCGCGGTAACGTTCAGTGTGGGCAACGGCAACGACACGGCCACCCAATACTTTACCAATGCGCAACCGGCGACGATGAGCGGCCTTGCCGCCACCATCACCGCCGCCCACACCGCTCTGCCGTTAGACTACAAGTTCACCGCTGCGGCCGGGGCTACCGGCCTGATTGTGACCGCAACTGGCGGCACCAACGTAACCACAGCTACCAGCACGCTGGTCAACCAGTTCAACTCCATGACCGGCGATCTCTCCGCTTCGTACGGAAACACAGCGACTTACAGCCTAAACTCAGGTGTCGAGACCAATGTAACGGACATCAACAGCAACCCGATTGTCCAAACGGGCGATACCCTGACCGGAACCATGGTGCTCTCGAACATGGGCGTCACAGATACCTTTGTGATGGGCGGGCTTGCCGCCAACGACCAATACAGCGGCCAGACCTATAACACCGTTGTTGCCACTAACAACGTGTTTTACACGGGCGGCACCACGGGCGTTTCGACCTTGGCTTCGCTGGAGTCGACGATCACTGCAGAGGGCCAGGATGGTGTGCACGCCGGTGTTGCTGATATTAACCTGTCAGCGGCAATCAACACCGCCGGTACCGGGCTGGCTTTCACAGACTTGGAAACACTGGGTAGCCAGACTGGAAGCATCGCCGTCACCTCGAGCGCTCTGAGCGACGTTTCGACGATGAGCTTTACCACACCGGCGAACGGTAACATCAGCCAGAACCTCAGCGGCGTGATCGCGCTTACCGATTCCGGAAAACTCGCCGGCACCGGTACTCTCAGCGGCACCGTTACCGTCACCAACGACGGCGTCACGGATACATTCGTGATGGGCGCCGGCAGCGCCTCCAGCACGTATGCGACGGGCGGCGGCACCTTCAGCATAACCGGCACAAGTATTGCCGCTCTGGCGACTGCCATCAACACCGAAGGCAGCGACGCCTCGAACAGCGGCAAGGCCAATCTCGGCCTTACCGCCTCGGTGGATGCGGCGACAGGTGGAGTTTATCTGGAGTCGTCGACTGCGGGCGCAACCGGCCTGACCGCGAATTCATCGAACTTGACGATGACGCTGGCCGAGACCGGAACCAGCGGCCTGTCCGGCGCGGCCAACTCTTCCTATACCGCGGCGACCCTCAACTACAGCAACGGCGGAATTAACTCCGGCAGCGATCCAATCTCCGGCTCCATCGTGCTGACCAACACCAGCTCACTGGGCCATGTCTACGGCACCGGCGGGGGCGCGGTCACCTTTAGCGTAGGCGCCGGCACCGACACAAGCACCAACTACTACACCGGCACTGCGGCAGGGGACGAGACGATGGCAGGGCTGGCTGCGGCTATCAACCTGGCCAACACCAACCTGGGCACAGACCTGGGCGCCACGGCGGCGGGCACCGGAGGCCTGACCATCACCTCCACTGACAGCCAAAGCGTCATCACCGTTGGTACCGGCGCGCTAGTGGATCAGTACGGAGCGCTGCAAGGTACTCAGGTGGCAGGAACCGCATCCACAGCGGCCACCCATGCCAACGCCTCGATCGGCACCTCCGGACAGATCGGCGCAACCGACGCGCTTAGCGGCAGCATCGTGCTGAACAACGGCGGGACGGCGCAGACCTTCACCATGGGCGCGACGTCCGGCGGCTCAAGCCCCAGCTTCACCACCGGCGGCTTTACGCTCCAGGACCTGGCAACCGCCATCACCGACGACACGGCCCTTGGCCTGAATGCATCCGTGGCCAACGGCGTTCTCAATCTGCAGTCGGGCGCTACGGCCACCACCATCACGGTGGGTTCCGGCGCGCAAGACACGCTGATTGATACAGTGACGTCGGCAACGGTTGCCGCCAGCACGGGAGGCCCCGGCTCGAAGTCGGCTGGTTCGCTGAATCTGGCGGGCGGGTTGACCACGGCATCCACCGGCGACCAGGTCACCGGCAGCATCAGCCTCACCGGCTCCGGCGGGACTGAGGTCTTTACGCTGGGCGGCGCCTCGAGCACCGGCACCATCGCTGTGGGCAATTCGGCCGGCGGCGAAACCCTGGGCGCTTTGGCGACCGCGATCAGCAATAGCGGCATCGGCATCAACGCCACCGTAACCTCGTCGGGCCTGTCTCTGACGGGGGCCACGGATAACCCCACCGCCATTACGGAAGGGTCCAACACGCTGCACGACACCACCACCACGGCGGCACTCTCCTACATGGCGGCCAGTGCATACAACGTGGGGGTCTACAACTCAACTGGAGCGAATAGTCTCTACGATTCCTCCACCGGGCAGAGCTCGTCATCGGTAGCTTCACACCCGAACGCGAACTTCGCGGCCAACTCGAGCGCATCGAGCGGGATTGCAACGATGAGCTATTCCGACGGCGCCGGGCAGTCGCTGAGCGCAAGCGATCTGTCCAACCAGACCGATGCGGAATCCGCGCTGACCAGCATCAACCAGGCGATTACCGACGTGGCCGCGCAGGACGGCTACATCGGCGCTCAGATCAACACGCTGAACTCGGTGAGCTCGGTGCTCAGCACGCAACAGGAGAACGTGATCTCGGCGCAGAATGCGGTGCAGGCAACCGACTATGCGATGGCCACGTCCAACATGTCCAAGTACGAGATCCTGAGCCAGACCGGCATCGCGGCGCTGGCGCAGGCCAACAGCATCCAGCAGGAAGTGACCAAGCTGCTGCAGTAAGACAGCTTCAAGCAATTCACTTGGAGGGGCGTCCGCGAGGGCGCCCCCATTTTTTGTGCTTCAGAGAGGGAGGCGCCGAATCCACGGCTTTTGAATCCGTGCGGCTAAAGATGAGACACTCGGCGCCGATGAAGTGTTGGGCAGGCAGGGTCTTGGAGTGGCGCGGCAGGCTGCAATCGTTCAATGCCATGAAGTTTTTCCAATCCGGTGCGGGGCCGGGTGGTTACATGGCTGCTTCAGTTTGCCACGGAGGGCTTGATGGGCACAGTGGGGTTGAGTTTCGGGTCGCCAACCAGCGGGGCTGGATTTGACGTCAGCTCGACCGTGGCCGAGATCGTGGGCAACCTGCAGAATGTGGAGACGCCGTGGAAGACGCAGTTGACCGCATTGCAGGCCCAGGACACAGCGATATCGAGTCTTGGGACGCTGTTCTCGAACCTCTCGAACGACATAAGTTCTCTGACCGATTTTCAGGGAATCATGTCGGAGAAAGAGGGTTCAAGCTCGGACCAGAACGTGTTGACGCTGACCGCGGCCAACTCGGCGGCGATTGCGGGAACGCATACGGTGGAGGTGACGAATCTGGCCCAGACATCGAGCGGGTACCTGACTGCAATCGGGAACGCCTCCGATACGATAGCCGGCTCCATCACGCTGCAGGTTGGAGCCAACGGCGCGCCGCAGACGATTGCGCTGAATTCCTCTGACAAAACCCTGGCAGGGCTGGCGGCGGCCATCAACTCGTCCGGGGTGGGCGTGAGCGCCAGCGTATTGACCGATGCCACGGGTTCGCGGCTGAGCCTGGTTTCCGGCACGTCGGGCGCCGCCGGGAATGTCATCGTGAGCTCGAATTCGATTGTGGATACCAGTGCGCTGTTGAATTACACGGGCACGGCGGGCGCCGGCAGCACGGCCTCGACCGGCACGCTGGCTGGAATTACCAACCCCAACGATACGCTCTCAGGCTCCATCGCCATCCAAGTGGGCAACGGCACGACGGAGAACGTCGTCATCGGAGCCCAGCCGGCGAGCAATGTTCCGGCCCACACCGTTTACACCGGCACCGGCGCCGGCGCCAACACGCTCTCTGGGCTGATGAGCGCAATCAACTCGGCAAGCCTCGGCGTCACGGCATCTATTGTGACCAACAGCGATGGGACTTCGAGTTTGTCCCTGCTGTCTGGAACCACGGGGACCACGGGGACGTTGACTGTGACTTCAAATGTTCTCGATACCAGCCAATCGTTGGGCTTTACGTCCTCGGTGCCGGGTACGAATGCGAACTTGACCGTGGACGGCATCGCCCTGACCAGCGCCTCGAACACGGTTGCCAACCTGATTCCCGGCGTGACCTTCCAACTGCTGGCCCCGAGCGCCAAAGAGTCGGATGGAAGCCTGGAGCAGGTGCAGGTGGTGATCGCCAACGACAATGCCGGGGTCGAGAGCACGATGAACCAATTCGTCTCCGACTACAACTCTCTGGTCAGCGCCATGAACACCCAGGAGGGGAACGACAGCTCAGGCAATCCGGAGCCGTTGTTCGGTTCTCCCACGCTTTCGCTCCTGCAGCAGCAGATCCTGGGCGGTTTGAATGCGGCCGATCCGAATGGGTATCTGGCCGCGATCTCCAACAACACCGGCACCACGCTGGCAGGCTCCGTTTCCATCGCGGTGGGCAGCGGTCCGGCGCAGACCTTTGTGATGGGCAGCGGCGCCAACGATCCAGGGAACAATACCTATTACACCGGCTCCGGAAGCGATTCCAATTCGCTGGCCGGTTTGGCATCCGCAATCGACGCAGCCGCCGCCAACACAGAGCTGACCTACTCCGGCACGGCGGGCAGCAGTACGGTAACCTCAAGCGGCACTTTGCATGCGACCAGCATCGCCGCGCTCTCCGGCATCATGTCGGTTCAGGTGGGCGCCGGCACAGCAGAGAAAATCGTGATCGGCAGTGCGCCGAGCCCGCCGGCGGCCAACACCATCTACACCGGCTCCGCGACCGGCTACAACACGCTCTCCGGAGTGGCCTCGGCGATCAATGGCACACCGGGCATCGGGTTCACGGCCGATGTGACGACCACCGGCGGCGTGGACACCCTGACTCTGACATCTGGAACCAGCGGGTCCGCGGGGACGTTGTCCGTGACCCCCACCATGGTGGCCTCCGGGATCGGGGTTACAGCCACAGTCGTTACCAGCGGTACGCAGTCCACGCTTTCGCTCCTATCGCAGACGGCAGGCGCAACCGGGGCATTGACGGTGAACTCCGGCATCGTTGCCACCAGCGATACGCTACTGAGTTCATCCGTTACGGCGGGTACCGACGCGAATGCCTCAACCGGCGCCGGCGCGGTGGCCTCGACCGCGACTCTGACTCCGATTGCCGGTCAGGGCGATACGCTTACCGGATCTATCTCCATCCAGGTGGGCAGCGGCGCAACGCGGACCATACAGGTACCAACTTCCAACAGCACACTCTCGGGTTTGGCCAACGCCATCACCCAAGCCAACATCGGGGTCTCGGCATCGGTTG
>Ga0302319_10015690_pt1 | contig 14025 bp, 17 predicted proteins | sample Bog_T0_2_FD_203319 | JGI IMG/M metagenome (GOLD analysis project Ga0302319, IMG submission 203319) | Peat permafrost microbial communities from Stordalen Mire near Abisko, Sweden - Bog_T0_2 | ecosystem: Environmental > Terrestrial > Soil > Wetlands > Peat | place: Sweden: Abisko, Stordalen Mire... | reverse complement strand
CGCGCCGAGCATGCTGCTCGATGCCGTTCTTGAACTGACGGACGCACAGGCCAACGATCACGTCACCGACCTCTTCAGTGGGGTCGGTCTCTTTGCGGTGCCCCTCGCCAAAGTCGTCGGACCGGGAGGACGCGTGACGGCGGTCGAGTCCTCTCCCTACGCCGTACGCGACGCACGACAGAACGCCGAAGGACTTCGAAACCTGAAGGTTCGCGAATGGTCGGTGACGCCGAGGTCGGTCAATGACTCCGTGAGCGAGGGTCATCTGGTCGTGCTCGACCCACCGCGCGCCGGACTGGCCAAGGGAGTTGCCGAGGCCTTGGTGCGACGGCGGCCCCGACGGTTGACCTACGTCTCGTGTGACGCCGCGACGTTCGCGCGAGACCTCAAGATTCTGCTCTCTGGCGGCTTCGTGCTCAGCGAAATTCGGGCGTTTGACCTGTTTCCGATGACCGAGCATGTGGAACTTGTCGCAAGCCTTGACTTCACGCCCTAGGGGGTAGAGAGTCTTGATGAGGGCGAGATGACCTCGACCCTCGGAAGGGTTTGAGCATGCCATACAAGTTGGATCATCATCACCGAATCACCGCCCAGAAACTCTTTACCCACCCTCTGTGCCACAACATCCAATGGCACGACGTCTGTTCGTTACTCGGACGTTTTGGCGAGGTGTTCGAGACGCATCGTGGGAATTGGGCGGTCACCATTGATGGCGAGACAACGTCGTTCGGCTCAACACGTTCGCGCGACCTCACCGAGGATCAAGTCGTGAAGGTGCGCCACTTCCTTCGTTCGCTCGGCGTGACCAAGGAGCTCTTGCAAGCGGCCTAGTTGCACGCGCCAAGTACCGTAAGGGGTCGTGAGCGCGCCGATTCTCGTCCTCGTTCCTCCATCGGAGGCCAAGACGCCCGGCGGCACCGCGAGGACCAACGTCGGTCCCTTCGACGAAGCGCTCGGTGATGACCGCCGCCGAGTGATCGAAGCGCTGATCGACGCCCTGAATTCATCGAACCTCCGTCGTCGTGAGATCATGTTGAACGCGCGCGGGTCGTTGATGGAACGAGCGCTCGAATCGACCAGGCAGTTGGCGGATGACCGGGTCCCGCGCCTCGCCGCGTGGCAGCGCTACAGCGGCGTGGTGTGGTCGCATCTCGGGGCCGCGACCCTCGAGGCGAGTCAGCGACGACGAATCCTCGTCCCGTCAAGCCTCTATGGCGTCACGACGGCCGAGGATCGAATCGCCGACTTTCGACTCAAGATGAATATCGGCGTCCCGCCGCTCGGGACGATGTCGACGTTCTGGAAGTCCAAGGTCACGCCCGCTGTCACCGCGCACGCGAGGCGCTCGGCGATAGTCAACCTCTTGCCTCTCGAGCATGAAGCGGCGATCGATCTCACCGAACTCGCGCGTACGCGCCGGGTCATCCGGGTGCAGTTCATCGACGGGGAGGGCGGCACGACCGTCGGTCACGACGCGAAGGCGGTCAAGGGGATTCTGGCGCGAACACTGCTCGTCGAGGGTCTGGACGCTTTGTCGACGTTCGCGTGGCAGGGCTGGCAATCGGTGCCCGTGGCGGACACATTCCAGATCGTCTCTCCTTCGCAACGCAACGTGGATGGCTGGGTGGCCAAGAAGAAAAAGCCTTAATTTCAGCTTTTCTCAACATCCTTGACATTGATATCAAAGTAATATTAGAATGATGTCATGTTGATATCAGAACTGCTAGCAGGCATCCGGGACGACTTCAATGCGTTGGGTCAACTCGGGGGAACCGAGACCGCCTCGATCGCCGGGCGACTCAGCGCGGCCATCGAGCCATCGCTGCGCGCGCACTTCCTCGAGGCCATGGACAGCGTGGTCCAGGAGTTCAATCTCCAGGACAGTGTCGCTCTCACGTTGAACCTCGAGGGCGATCAGATCCGAATGAATCGCGTCGTCGCCAACGACGGCACTGCCGTCCCGCTGACACCGAGTGACCTGTCCGCTCGGATCGCGCTGCGTCTGAGCGATGGCCTGAAAGAGGACATCGAACACCTCGCCACCGACGTCGGCTCGTCGGTGAACTCGTGGATCGTTCGCACCCTCGAGCGATCCGTGCGCAGCGACTCGACCGATTCCGGGTCACACAACTCTCGTCAACTCCGCGGCAGGGGCCGCGCGTAAGCGAATGAGGAGGGGAACCATGTCACGTAACACCATGTTCGACAGGTCGTCGGACTACCGAGGGGGAGAATCAATGTCAAAAAAACTAGAACGCCATGAAGTCTTCGAGACGTCCGGTCCCGGCAACGCCCGCGTGACCACGGCCAGTGGTGACGTGACGATCGGTGCCTCCGAGAGCAACGTGATCGAGGTGACGCTGTCAGTCAGGGATCCCGCGTATCAGCGAATGCTCGACGAGGCAGTCATCGAATTTGACCGTTTGAAGAACACGCTCGTCGTGCGAACTCGCACACACGACAACCTCAACTCGATGCGCGGCTTTACGGCGGCGATACGTCGTGGCACGTGGTTTGGATCGGACCCCGAGGTGCACATCGCGCTGCCCGAAGGTTCGAGCGTGGAGGTCACGACCGCTTCGGGCGACACCGCGATCATCGGTCGTCTTGCGAAGGCGTCGGTGACGAGCGCGTCCGGGAACGTGACGATTGCCGATGAGGTGGGAGTCCTGGAGATGAAGACCGCATCCGGTGATGTCACGACGGCCACGGTTCGAGAGAGCCTGACGTGTCACAGCGCGTCGGGCAACGTGCGCTGTGACGGCGCGGGCACCTCGACCAAGATTCGCACCGCCTCGGGCAACATTCGCCTATCGGTCGATGTTCCTTCGGAGATCTCGGTGCGCACCGTCTCGGGCAACGTGGCGGTCTCCGTCGCGCGAGGTCTCGAAGTCGACGTCGACGCGACATCGGTCTCGGGGCAACTCACGTCGACGATGCCGCTCGATGGAACCTCCGGTGGCTCGAGCAAGGACGCCGTGTCCATCAGTGCCAAAACCGTCTCGGGCGACGTGAAGGTCAGTTCGGCGTCGTAGCGATATGTTGATCCCGAACCCTCTCATTGCGTATGGCGTTGAGGGCGCTGCCCGCCGCGAACCACGTCAGCTGTTCTTCGCTGAACGTGTGACGGCCCAAAAACTCGACGCGACGCCCATCGGGTTTGGTGATCAGACAACGTACGTCGCTACCCGGCGCAAGTGCGGATAGCCCGAGAACACTGATTCGGTCATCTTCACCGATGTCGTCGTACGACGCCGAGTTGACGAACGTGAGGGGAACGATGCCCTGCTTCTTCAAGTTCGTCTCGTGGATCCGGGCGAACGAGCGAGCGATCACGACGAGAGCGCCCCGATAACGCGGCTCCATCGCAGCGTGCTCCCTCGACGATCCCTCGCCATAGTTCGCGTCGCCGACGACGCACCAGCCGACACCTTCATCACTCAAGTGCTTGGCGATGGAAGGGTAGGGAAGCACTGATCCGTCGAGCGGATCCTTACCTTCACCGGTCGCGCCGGTAAATGCGTTGACGACACCGAGGAAGAGATTGTCGGAGATGAGTTCGAGGTGTCCGCGGTAGTTGAGCCACTTCCCGGCGGCCGATATCTGGTCGGTCGTGCATTTGCCTTTGGCCTTTGCGAGCACCGGCAGTTCGAGGTAGTCGTTGCCATCCCACGCGCGAAAGGGCGCCAAGAGCTGCAGTCGCTTCGACGTCGGCGAGACCTCGATGATGACGTTTGGATCGGCCGACGATTGCGCCGGCGGCGTCGAACGGATGAAACCCGTTGGGGGCAGGACCGAACCGGATGGGATGTCCAAGTGAACGCTTTGCCCGGCGTCATCGACAATCACTCCGCTGACGGGGTCGAAGTCGAGCGTCCCGGCCAGGGCCAAAGCGACGACGACCTCGGGGGAGGTGAGGAACGCCTTCGTGGCGGCGTTGCCGTCATTGCGGCGAGCGAAGTTTCGATTGAAACTTGTGACGATGGTGTTCACGACGGTGGGATCGACCAACTGACGGTCCCACTGTCCGATACACGGTCCACACGCGTTAGCGAGGACCGTGGCACCGATGGCGAGGAGATCGTCGAGAAAGCCGTCACGTTCGACGGTGGCACGGATCTGTTCCGAACCGGGGGTGACCAACAGCGGCGTCTTCGCGCGCAGTCCCAATTCGCGGGCGCGCCGAGCGACGGACGCCGCCTTGGAGATGTCCTCATAGGACGAGTTGGTGCACGATCCCACGAGCGACACGGAGATCGTCGTTGGGACGTCGTGTTCGCGCGCCCACGGGCCGACGTCGCCCAGCGTGTGACTGAGGTCGGGCGTATCGGGGCCATTGATCCTCGGTCGCAGTTCGGAGAGGTCGATCGTGATGACCTGGTCGAAGAATCGTTCCGGATCGGCGTCAACCTCGGGATCGGCACGGAGGTCACTGGCCACGATGTCGGCGCCATCGGCGACGTCGCCACGAAAGGTTGCTCGCAGGTACGAAGCGGTATTGGCGTCGTAGGGGAAGATCGAGGTCGTGGCGCCGATCTCGGCGCCCATGTTGCAGATCGTGGCCTTGCCCGTCGCGCTGATCGTGTCCGCGCCAGGACCGAAGTACTCAATGATCGCGCCGGTACCACCGCTGACCGTCAGCAGGTTCGCGACCTCCAGGATCACGTCCTTTGGTGAGGACCATCCCGAGAGAGCGCCGGTGAGATGAACACCGATCAGTCGGGGCCATCGGAGGTTGAAGGGGAGTCCGGTCATCACGTCAATCGCGTCGCCGCCACCCACGCCGACCGCGACCATCGCCATGCCGCCGGCGTTGGGCGTGTGGCTGTCGGTGCCGATCATCATGCCGCCGGGGAAGGCGTAATTCTCCAAGACGACCTGATGGATGATGCCCGCACCCGGTTCCCAGAAGCCGATGCCGAACTTGGCGCATACCGAACGCAAAAAGTCGTAGACCTCGGCGTTGGTGTCCTTCGCCGATCGAAGGTCGATCGTCGCGTTGGTTCGAGCGGTGATGAGATGGTCACAGTGGACCGTCGTGGGCACGACGACCTCGTCGAGACCGGCCGTGATGAACTGCAACGCCACGATTTGAGCGAGCGCATCTTGAAGGGCCACTCGGTCAGGATCGAGATCGACGTAGGTCTCACCCCGACTCGGTTCGTCAATATCACGTCGTCGGAGATGGCTCACGAGCACTTTTTCGGCCAGGGTCAGTGGGCGGTCGAACTGAACCCGACCCCTAGTGACTCGCTCGGCGAGCGTCGCGTAGTGCATAAGCGCTAGGGAATTCCCCTGGTCAACGGGCCCTTGTGAGCCCAAGCGGATGGTTTGAGTGGAAATTCTTTCTTCAAGTGTCACGGTATCTCCTCCGAATATCTCTTGACATCAAGATAATAATAATCTCAAAGTATCTTGATGTCAAGATATGATTGGGGCTATCGACCGAGGGAGAGCCATGGAAGATGAAGTTGACAGACTGCTCCGAGGTTGGCGCCGGGTGTTGCCCGAGGCCGACGTAAGTCCGCTCGAAGTGCTCTCTCGCGTGTCGCGTCTGGCGCGATATCTGGACCGCCAAAGGAGTGTGATCTTCGCCCGTCACGATCTCGAGATTTGGAGTTTCGATGTCCTGTCGGCACTACGCCGCGCTACCGCACCACCCAACCTTTCACCGGGCCAATTGTCGGCACAGACGCTGGTTACTTCTGGCACGATGACTAACCGTCTCGATCGCCTCGAAGAGCGTGGCCTGGTGCGACGGCATCAGGACTCAGTGGACGCCCGCTCGGTTCGCGTACAGATAACCGCGGCCGGGCGAAAGTGTGTCGACAGTGCGTTGGCCGACTTGGTTGATCGTGAACACGCGATCCTTTCGTCGCTGTCGCCGGAAGAACGCAACGCACTCACTGGATTGTTACGTCGGGTCGTCGCGCCCTTTGACGAGTGAGCAACGCTTAGCCCCACACCTCGTCGGCGACTTCACGGACCAGTTGGAGTTTGGCGACCTCTTCATCGAAGGTGAGGCTATTGCCTTCAACGGTGGAAGAAAATCCACACTGTGGAGACAGACAGAGCTGCTCGAGCGGAACGAATTGGCTGGCCTCATCGATCCGTCGCTTGACGTCGTCCTTGCTTTCGAGGGTGCCGGCTTTCGTCGTGATCAATCCGAGGACGACCACCTTGCCCTTCGGGACGAATCGGAGGGGTTCGAAGCCCCCCGAGCGGTCGTCGTCGTACTCGAGGAAGAACCCGTCGACATCGAGTTCGCTAAAGAGGGCTTCGGCGACGAAGTCGTAACCACCTTCGGCGGCCCAGTACGACTGGAAGTTGCCTCGACAGGAATGCGTGGTGATCGACATGCCCTCGGGACGTCCGGCGATCGCCGCGTTGATTTGCTTGATGTAACGCAGGTGCTGGTGATCGGCGTCATCACCGCGCTCGGAGATCATTTGGCGTTGGGCGGGGTCGTTGAGATAGGCGAGTGAGGTGTCGTCGAGTTGAAGGTACGTGCAGCCAAGCTCGCCGAGACGACGGATCTCTTCGGCGTAGGCCGCGCTGAGGTCGGTCCAGAATTCGTCGACGCTCGCGTAGACCGCGGGGTCGATCGCTGCTGCGCCGCCGCGATAGTGGACCATGCTCGGCGAAGGGATGGTGAGTTTGGGGACCGCTGTCGTGGTCAAGGACTTTAAGAACTCGAACGCGTCGGCGAAGATCGTGTGTTCGAGTCGAACTGGTCCGTCGACCTTGAGGGCGGCGGAGGTGAACGACGTCGAACCTTGGGCGTTCTTGAAGGCGACTTGCAGTTGCTCATCGGTCTTGCTGATGCCGCCGAGTTGGTAGATGAAGTCCATGTGCCACGAGGTTCGGCGGAACTCGCCGTCCGTTGCGCTCTGAAACCCAAGATCTTCTTGCATCCTCACGGCGTCACGAATCGCACGATCCTCCGCTTCGCGTAACTCGTCGGCATCGATCGATCCATCGGCGAACGCTCGACGTGCCTCCAAGAGATTCGGAGGTCGAAGGAGACTGCCGACGTGATCGGCGCGGAAGGGTGGACTGGTTCGCTTTGTCATGTCGAAGACTGTATCGGTTGACCGAACGTCATCGACGAGTGAGGTTCGTCGTTACGCCGTCTCCGTCAGCCAAGCGTGAGCGTCGTAGATATCGAGACGTGTGCAGTGCACGGTGTGCTCTCGCTTGAACGAAAAAAGTGCGGCCCACATGATGAGTGCGGGCCGCACGACAAGGATACTGCTTGGATCAGTCGCCCTTCTCGCGACGTACGTACTCGATATTCATTTCGCTGAGCACGTCCTCATCACCGATCATGTCGATCCTCTTCACCTTGCCGTCAATGACAGTGAAATCGAACGCGACCTTTGGCTTGCCACCTTGTGCCCACACGAGACCCGCCAGACCATCCAGGAGGGCCGTCCGCGCAGACTGCGCACCGCCCGAGAATCTCGTCGCCACGTCGAAGGGGCCGTCCTTGCGCTCGGGCGCACCGATGGCGACGGCGGCCGAGTCGGCGACGAGTTCGACGTCGGGACTGAGCAGTGTGAGCAGCGTCTGGAAGTCGCCTTTCCGTGACGCGTTGAGGAATGCGTCGACGACCGCTCGCTGGCGTTGCGGATCGACGGACGGATCGTCGGCGCTTCGAACGCGTCGGCGTGCTCGACTCGCGAGCTGTCGACTCGCATCGCTCGACTTGCCGAGAATCCCCCCGATCTCGTCAAAGGAGAAGGAGAACATGTCGTGGAGCACGAAGGCGATCCGTTCGGCCGGTGAGAGCTTTTCGAGCACCACAAGGAGCGCCACGCCGATGGAGTCCGCGACCTCGGCCTGTTCTTCCGGGGTCATGGCTGAGTGCGACGCGAATCGGTCAATGTTCGAAGTGGCGTCGTCGATCGAACCGACGGCACGTCGCTGCCGCGAACGAAGGGTATTGAGACATGTCCGTGCGACGACCGTCGTCAACCAGCCGGTGACATTCTCAACCTGTTCGAAGTCGGTAGACGAGAGTCGGAGCCATGCGTCTTGCAGGGCGTCGTCGACGTCGTGGGTACTCCCGAGGATGCGATAGGCCACGGCGCGTAGGTGAGGCCGGTTCGCCTCAAACTGTTGTTCGAGAAAATCTTCGCTTTCCACGTGTCACACTCTCCGGGGCTACGGTGTCATTTATATTGACCCACGAACGTGGCAAAACGTGACAAGAGGAGATTTTCGTGCCCATCGAACTCAACACCGTTCTCTATCCCGTGAAAGACGTCGACCAGGCGAAGGCCACGTTCACCGCGCTGTTTGGTGTCGAGCCACACGTCGATTCGAAGTACTACGTCGGCTACGAAGTCGACGGACATGAGATAGGACTCGTCCCGAACGGTCACGACCAGGGCATGGCCGGTCCCGAGGCGTACTTCGACGTCGAGGACATCAACGCATCGCTCGCGGCGCTCAAGGCAGCCGGCGCCGTGGTCGTCCAAGAACCCACGGACGTCGCGGCCGGATTGCTGGTCGCCAAAGTCCGTGACTCCGACGGCAATCTCATAGGTGTGAAGCAACTGCCCGCGAGCGCTTAGGAGCGACGTCCTTACGGCAGGGACGTCGGCCAGCGTTGGGCCGCCCACGACGCCCACGTCTCGTGACCACCTGGGGGAGCGTCGAGCGTGTTGTCGCACAGTTCGTCGCGGTCTGGTATCTGGAACTGCGTCCTGTACCGATCGAGCTCTTCGGGAGTGATTGCGAACGTTGATCCGGATTCGGTTCCCGTGCGGAGGCCCACGCGACGTCGTTGATCGACTTCATCGACGTCGATATATATCAACGCGCAATCGGCTCCGACTCCATGGGCCATCGAGCGCAGAGCCGAGCGCTCATCCTTGCCCCAGACGCCGAAGTCCGCGACCACGTTGACACCGAGAGCGAGTGCTCGCATTGCCAGCCATACGAGGCGGCCCTCGAGGACGTCGCGTTTCCCGTCCGGCTGTATTCCGTCGAAGAGCGGGATCATCCACTCATCGGGCGTGAGACGAAGCGCCCGCTCTTCCGATTCGATCGCGCGGGCCCGGGTCGTCTTGCCGGCACCCGGGAGTCCCACCATGACGTACAGCGTGGGCCGCGATTCCATGGGGTCGATGTTCGCACATGGGGCTGTGCGGGTCACCCCGGAACTGTGGCGCCGATTCCTCCACGCGAGGTGCCGAGTCAGCTCAGCTCTCAGGTCGCGTCACGCGCGACATCGCCCGAGAGGTCATCGAGGTCGATCTTGCTTGATTCGTACAAGGGATGATGCTTCCATAGACGGTGGCGGAGCCACACGTACGTCAAAGCGTTGACCACCAGCGCCACCGCGGCCAGGGTGGCCAACCACACGCCAACGCCGACGGCTTGGTCCCATGGTGACGGTCCGACCCGGCTCGAGAGCGCGTCCAACCAATTGCGCCGGCCGAGCCACAGTTGGACGATCTCGACGGTACAGACAGCGAGGGCGCCCAGGGAGAGTGCGAGTGACACCCAGCCGGCGCGGGCGTGCGGCTTGCGAAGGAGATGCGCCACGGCGAACAACGCGACGCCGAGCGTGAGCACTAGCAGGCCCGCCGGGAGTGTCGCCAGACCTATGGAGTGGCTCACCTCACTGACGTAGTAGACGGGCTGGGATCCACCGCGGTGTCTGACGCGGGGATGTCGCTCCCACGCCGCCAAGGTGGCGCCCGTCAGCAAGAGCGAGGCCATCACCTGGACGCGCGTGATGGTGCGGCGATCGTCGGCCTCTTCGCGCGCTTCGCGCTGGAGCATCTCTAGTTGTCGCCCGCTCGGTACGTCACTCACGGTTTGGCCCTGTCACGTGGCGAACACGCCTTGGCACGACTGACGGTCGCCACTTGCGCTTCGGAGTCCTCGAACTACGACGCGGCGCCCTTGCCATACGCGAGGTGGAGGATGGACGGCTTCATCGGCCAGGGACACCTCGAGCACTTTCAACCTCCACTTGACCGAACGAGAGTTAGATGAAGGGTATCCACCACCGACGCCGTTTGCCTCGATGACATGGCTAGGAAGGCCAAATTGCGCGCGGTCGGGGTCAAGGGGACCCGTCCGGGAGGGGCATTCGCCCCAAACGCCGCGATCCGGGTCGAACAGGCCTTGGTGCACACAGTGTTGGTCCAAAGGGTTTGTACCTACCCCTTCTACTGCGGACCACCTGGCGTGCCTTACTACTGAATCATTGAGTGGAGGTGCGGGGATTCGAACCCCGGTCCAACGGCTTCTTAGTGAACATTCTCCGAGCGCAGCTAACAGGAGATTGTCGGGATCGTCACTGCTGCCAGCACCTATGACGTTCCGTAGTTAGCTGAATTGTCCCGACGGAACCACTAACGAGTTCTGACGGTAAGCCCTACTTCATGACACCCGATATCTAAACCGCAGGGCTGGGTCTAGGCGGATGTTGCTACCTAAGCAGCAAGCGCAAGCGAAGGCTTGGCGTTTATTTATTGTTTCCGGCTCTTTAACGTGGTTCCGGAGACCACGGCTCGCTTCTTTCACCTCGACGACCATTGTCGAGACCATTCACCCCCTCGATACTTCTCAACCGATTTGGCTGAATAGCCACTCTACCGGTCATTGCCAAAAGCGCGTATTAGCCATACTTCTCCGTATTGCGCACGGCGCGCGCCATGTCGCGTGCGGCGTCACGTTTGGCGATGGCCTGTCGTCGATCCTGTGACTTCTTTCCCTTGGCGAGGGCGAGTTCGACCTTGGCCTTGCCGTCCTTGAAGTACAGCTTTAACGGCACCATGGTGAGCGGTTCTGTGCGCGTCTCGTGTTGCCACTGATCGAGTTCGTGTCGGTGGGCGAGGAGTTTGCGACGTCGATCGGGGTCGTGGCTGCCGAAGCCCGTCGCGTAGACCCACGGAGGTACGTGCATCTGGTACAGCCACAACTCGGTGTCATCGAAACGGGCGTAGCTCTCGGCGATCTGGGCCTTGCCTTCGCGAAGTGACTTGACCTCTGAGCCGCTCAGCATGATGCCGCATTCGAGGGTCTCGATGATCTCGTAGTCGTAGCGGGCGCGACGATTGGTGGCGACGACGCGGTCGCCGGCGTTCGCCTCGACCCTCTTTAGGGCACGCTTTTCTTGAATCTGCTTGGCTCGGGCCATCGCCCAAGCGTAGTGACCGGTGCTCGCAGGCCCCTGGGGACCTCGGTAGGGTTCTCCTGTGTTGACTCTTCGTTCCGACCATCGAGACACCATCGTGGCGACGTGCATCCGCGCGCTGCCTAACGAAGGCTGCGGCCTCTTGCTCGGCACGCCGGAGGGAATCGTCACCGATGTCCTACCCAGTCCCAACGTCGCGGACTCGGCGAAACTCTACGAGATCGACAGTCGCGTGCTGCTTCGGGCCTATCGACAAAGTGAGGAGGATGGCCGATCGGTCATCGGCGTCTTTCATTCGCACACGCACTCAGACGCCTATCCCAGCCCGACCGACGTCGCCCAGGCGCCCGATCCGACGTGGCACTACGTCTTGGTGTCACTGCGCGACGTCCCCACGGTGATCCGTAGTTTTCACGTCGTCGACGGCGTGATCGACGAAGAGGAAATCTCCCTCTAAAGCCTCATCAGGAGGTGCGTCGACGGCCGAAAGTGGCCTCTGAACGTCACGGGGTGACACCCGGCTAGTAATGTCGACTTGGTTAGTCAGGAATCAACCAAACCGGAAGAGATGCGAATGACGGCACTAGTTCGAATTCCCACAGTCCTACGACCGGCCATGGGCGGGGACACCTCGGTCACGGTGGAAGGCTCCACGGTGGGCGAAGTCCTCGACCACCTCACCGCGAATCACCCCGACGTGAAGGGCCAGCTGCTCAACAGCGACGGCACCCTGCACCGATTCTTGAACGTCTACGTCAATGACGACGACGTGCGCTATTTGGGTGGCGTTGACGCGCCCGTGACCAACGGTGACGAGATCACGTTGCTGCCCGCCGTCGCCGGAGGCACGCTGTAGTGACGCGCTTCGCGTCGGTGCTCGATCTCATCGGCCAAACGCCGGTCATCGACGTCAGCGCGCTGTCGCCCAAGGCGAACGTCACGATCCTGGCCAAACTCGAAGGCCGCAATCCCGCCGGTTCGGTGAAGGACCGCGTTGCGCTCTCCTTGGTGGACGCCGCCGAGCGTGACGGAATCTTGATCCCGGGCAAACCAGATCAGGTGCTGCTCGAGCCGTCCTCCGGCAACACCGGAATCGCGCTCGCCATGGTGTGTCGACTCCGCGGCTATCACCTGAAGGTCGTCCTGCCTTCGAATGTGTCACCGGAACGACGCCAGCTGCTCTACGCCTGGGGGGCCGAGATCATCGACTCGCCGGGGGCCGAGGGTTCCAACGGAGCGGTCCGCCTCGCCCAGTCGTTAAGCGCCGACAATCCCGAGTGGACGTTTCTCTACCAGTACGCCAACCCGGCCAATCCCGAGGCGCACTACCTCCATACCGGCCCAGAGATACTCACCGACGTTCCCGAGATCACACACTTCGTCGCCGGACTCGGCACGTCAGGCACCTTGATGGGCGTCGGACGTTACCTTCGCGAGCACCGACCCGACGTCCAGATCTGGGCCGTCGAGCCGCCGGCCGGCGAGATGGTCGACGGACTGCGCAACCTCGACGACGGCTACGTCCCGCCGATATTCATCGACAACGACGGCGCACAGCTGCTCGATCGGAGGGTCATCGTGCGACCGAGGGAGTCGATCGAATGGACGCGTCGCTTCACCGAGGTCGGACTCTTCGTGGGACTCTCATCGGGTGCGATCATGGCCGGAGCAATCAAGTGCGCCAACACGATCGCCGACGATGACACCGCCACGATCGTCACGATCGTGGCCGACGATGGATGGAAGTACCTCTCGACCGGTGCCTGGAGCGACAACATCGACGACGTGGTCGAACGCGCCAAGTCGATCATCTACTTCTAGGTCCTCGCGACTGCGAACCTCCACTACCGTTGGGTCGCGCCAATAATCGTGAGGAGTTCCATGTCAATGACCCGTGCCGACGGACGCAGTCCCGAACAGGCCCGACCACTCAGCTTCGTACGTGACTACACCGAAATGGCGGCCGGTTCGGTCCTCGTGAGTTTCGGCCGGACCGTCGTCTTGTGCACCGCTTCGGTCGAAGAGGACGTCCCGCGTTGGTTGCGCGGTACCGGCAAGGGCTGGGTGACGGCCGAGTACTCGATGTTGCCCGGTTCGACGCCGGAGCGAGCGAGCCGCGAAGCGGCCCGGGGCAAGCAGTCCGGGCGCACCCAGGAGATCCAGCGACTGATCGGACGATCGCTCCGTACCGTCACGCGGTTGGAACTGCTGGCCGATATCCAGATCACCGTCGACTGCGACGTGTTGCAGGCCGACGGTGGCACGCGAACGGCCTCGATCTGCGGAGGATACGTGGCGCTGCACGACGCGATCACCCGTCTCGTGCAACGAGGAACCGTGAGAGAACACGCCTTGAGTGATCTGGTCGCGGCCATCTCCGTCGGCATCGTCAACGGCGTTCCGCTGCTGGACCTCCCGTACGAAGAGGACTCGCGCGCCGACACCGACATGAACGTCGTCATGACCGGCGCCGGACGTTTCGTCGAGGTGCAGGGGACCGCCGAACAAGAGGCCTTCACCCGCGAAGAGTTGGACGCACTCTTGGACCTCGCCGCGACGGGTATCGCCGCCATTCACGAGGCCCAGCGTCAGGTGCTCGAGATCCCGCCTTCGTCTCGTCCGTGACGACGTTCGTCCTCGCGACGGCGAATCCTCACAAGACCGAGGAGATGCGCGCGGTCTTAGGTCCGCTCGGCGTCGAGTTGCTGGACCGCCCACTCGACGTCCCCGACGTCGACGAGACCGGCGACACGCTCGAAGAGAACGCACTGTTGAAGGCCCGAGCGCTCGTAAGAGCGACCGGGCGTGCCGCCATCGCCGACGACACCGGTCTGTTCGTCGACGCCCTCGACGGTCGTCCCGGGGTA
>Ga0302319_10015688_pt1 | contig 14026 bp, 17 predicted proteins | sample Bog_T0_2_FD_203319 | JGI IMG/M metagenome (GOLD analysis project Ga0302319, IMG submission 203319) | Peat permafrost microbial communities from Stordalen Mire near Abisko, Sweden - Bog_T0_2 | ecosystem: Environmental > Terrestrial > Soil > Wetlands > Peat | place: Sweden: Abisko, Stordalen Mire... | reverse complement strand
AACGGAGGCCTTTCGCTGGCGTCCTGCCCGCCTTCCAGGCAGCGACAAAAGGAGAAACTTGTCGAGCGTTCCTAGAGCGTCACTGCGACGGCATACTTCGTAATCGAGCCTGTAGCAGAAATGGTCTTGCTGCTCAGAAACTCGCTCGTCGAGGACCGCCCCTCCACGGTGGAGAGATTGACCGTGGTGCTGGGAGCGCCAAGGATGGACGCCGAATACCCTCCCACGAGCGTGGTTTCAGTGGTGGTCGAGGCTGCCGGCAACATCCAAGAGTACGGCGTATACACCGTGCAGGTGGCAGTAGTTCCAGTCACCTTGGCCACGGCGTACGAGGTCTCGACGTACGACGTGCCAGTTCCAGTAGTGAGAGACACCGAGGAGACCGTGAAATTTGTCGAGCACAACACAGACCCGCCGGTCGGCACCGTGGATTTGAGCGTGATGATAAACGTCACTTCAAATTCGCCGGTCGTCGCCGGTGTCGTCACTTCCGGCACCAGCTTTTCCAGGGGGCGGAATTCGCCGGTTTCCGGGTCCTGATAGCCAAGGACCCTCTTGTGTCCTGCTTCGGACTGCCCCTGTGCCATAACCGAGCCCGAGAGCACCGCTCCCAGAGCCAATACACCCATTGCGACTGAGAAATCGCGCATACTTGATCCTTTCGCCGGGTTCGCCCCAGCACGTTGGATTTGGGAGCGGATCGATCGCGGCCGCATGTCTCGATCCGCCTTGTACCGAAAGAAATCTCATCCGACACCACGATTTGTCGGCTCGATCCAACGGTATTCAGGAAGCTTTCCTCCCAAATTAAGCGCGAATCTCCCTCAAGTGTGCTCAATAATTCTTAAATTTGCTTTGAACCCGCATTAATCCCGGTTCTGTAGATTCCAACTCCGAGATCATGCCGCATCCAGCCGCGCAAATCCCTCCCGAGCCAGCTTCACCAGCGCCTCAGTCAGGATCGGCGACCCGTTCAACGACTCCGGCCGCTCCAGCCGCAGCCCCAACTTCGCGGCATGATCCTTGAAGTCGATGTCGATGTCGTACAGGATTTCCACGTGATCGCAAAGAAAACCGATCGGCTGCAGGAGCAGAGTCTTCGCGCCGCCAGCTCCCAGCGCATCCAGCGTCTCCTGAACGGACGGGCCAATCCAAGGGCCGCCGCTTGCTCCCTGGCTTTGGAATGCGAAATACCACGCGGGAATCTCGGGAACAAGCTTTGCGACGGCATCCGCGGTAAACTTTGCCTCCACCGGGTAGGGATCGGGCGTTTCCTCGGCGGAGCCGGGACGCCCCGCAGGCCACAAAACCGGCTGCCCGGGATTGGCCGCCGGCGTCTGGATCGTCCGGCATGGCACCGAGTGCGCGGTGAACAACACCGGCGCGGCCGTTCCGGTTTCCGCCATGATCTTCGCCTCGGCGACCCTGAGCCGTTCCGCAAACGCCTCAGCCAACAGCGGCTCATGCGCCCAACCATCGAGAAAGTCCAGCTTCATCCCGCCAGCCTCGGCCAGAGCCGCCCTCCGGTAAAGTCCTACCGAAGTCCGCGAATTTTGCGGCGCCAGGCAGATCACCGCCGCTTCCTCCACGCCATCCGCCCGCATCTGCTTCACCACGTCCACGATATAAGGCCGCCAGTTCCGCATCCCCACGTAAACCGGCTCACCCAGAGCTTCAGCCAGCAGCCTTCCCTGCACCATCGTCAGGTCGGTCAGTGGCGAATGGCCCTTCGGCTCGCCAATCAGTGAGTACCGGTGCTGAATCTCTTCGACCACCACCTGCGGCATCGGTCGCCCGCTCACCACATTGCGCAGATACTCAGGAATCTCGTCGACCGTATTCGGAGTACCATGCGCCAGCAACAACACCGCCCGCTTAGCCATGCTTGACCTCGCCAGCTTTCCCAACCCGCACATTCTTCGCAAACAAAGGCGAGAGCTTCTTCACCATCCGCACCACCGCCTGCACATTCTCAACCGGCGTTCCCGGCACAATTCCATGACCCAGGTTGAAAATATGCCCGGGCCGCCCATCGGCCGCCGCAAGCACCTGCTTCACCCGCGTCTCCAGAATCGGCTCCGGCGCAAACAGCGTAATCGGGTCAAGATTCCCCTGCACCGCAGTCGCATACCCCAGCGACTTCCACCCCTCGTCGAGCGGTGTCCGCCAATCCAGCCCAATCACGTCCGCGCCCGTCTCCCGCATCGCCGGCAGCAAGCTGGCCGTATCCACGCCAAAATAGATCACAGGCACGCCCATCTCCTGCACCGCGCGCACCAGCCGCGTTGTCACCGGCAGCACGTAATCGCGATAATCCTCAACCGAAAGCGACCCCACCCAGCTATCGAAAATCTGAATCACATCCGCGCCCGCATCCACCTGCTGCCTGGCAAACGCGGTCAGCACCGTCACCAGCTTATCCAGCAGCTTCTGCCACGCATACGGCTCCGAATACATCATCTGCTTGGTAAAGATGTAGTTGCGCGACGACCCGCCCTCGATCATGTAGCTGGCCAGCGTAAACGGAGCCCCGCAAAAGCCAATCATCCCCATCGCATCGCCAAAGTGCGCAGCCACCTTCTCGATCGCCGCCGCCACGTACTCCAATTGCCCGGCGCGATCCACCCGCAGCCGGTCAATCTGCTCCACCGTGCGCAGAGGATGATGCACCATCGGCCCCTCGCCGGCCACAAACTCAAAATCCAGCCCCATCGGCTCCAGCGGAAGCAGCAGATCGGCAAAGATAATCGCCGCATCCACGCCCAGTTTTTCGGCCGCCGTGATGGTCACCTCAGCGGCAATCTCCGGCCGCTTGCAGATTTCCACCAGCGTATGGTGCTTGCGCACCTCCCGGTACTCGGCCATATACCGCCCAGCCTGCCGCAAAAACCAAACCGGCGGCCGGTCCACAGGCTTTTTTAAACAAGCCCGCAAAAACCGCGCCCCGCCAGTCATGGTCAGCGGATTTAGCGGATCAGGCAACAACCCGGCATTCTCTATCAAAGGACTCATATCTTCGATTTTAGATGTTCCGCCGCAGCGATATGCCGTGCCCGCGCTCACACGCTTTCACGCCATGGAGTGCGAGCCGTTGCGATCGACTTTTGAAGGTCGCGGTCGGAAGAACGGAGGACTTCGCCCCAAAACGCCAACTCACCCGCGCTCGTAGTGGAAATGCAGCTCCTGCTCGCTTGCCACCGGCACGCCGTTCTTCATCGCCGGCGTGTAGCGCCACTGCTGCACGGTGGCAATCACATCCTGGTCGATGGGCGAGCCAAGCCCTTTCACCAGCGTCAGTTGCGCCACGTTGCCGTGTTCGTCGATCACCGCGTCCAGCACCACGTCTCCCTTTTTGCCATGCGGCAAAGCGGTAAGATCGGGCGTGGGATACGGGAAGTAGGATTGCAGCGCAATGGTGATGTCGCCCTCGCCCAACCCGCTCTTAGCCGAGGTGCCGAGCCCCTTTTCAGACTTCGCAACCTGGCCAACCTCAACCTTCGGCGCGTCGGGAACATGCTTCAGAGTCGGCGCAACCTTGGTCTTGGCCTGCTTCTGCGCCGCTGTTTCCGAGGAGACCAGCTGCGGGCTGCCGGGGCTGTAGTAGGTCAGCGTGCTCACGCCCATCGCCGTGCCAGGCAAACGGTACGGCACAATTTTTGCCGAACGCCCAACGCCATCAACCACAACCAGCAGCAGCGCGATATGAATCGCGGCTGAGAGAAGTTGGCCCTTCCATTGCGACGTCTTCGCCTGCGGCAAAGAAAAGAGAGAAAGCATGGCACCTCGCCTCGTTTAGACGGGACGGACAGCCTAAAAGCGTTCCTCTGATTGTAGGACAAATCCTGTTTTAAGGCGCGCACTATTGCGATGTCGGCTGAGCCTCGGGATGGCTCATCGCCCAGTAGGTCTCCCACCAGATATCCCAAACCTCATCCTCCCAGAGAATGCCCTTGCTTTCATCCGACGGCTTGTAGTGCACCGAGACGCTTCTCTCCTGAAGACCCGCGACGGCGCCAGCGGCCATCTCTTCGGAAGTGCAGTTGAACTTGTAAGTTCCGGTGTGATCCTGCGCAACTCGCCAGGTGAAGTCGAAGGTGACTTTGAAGTAATCAACCCCGTTGGCGCCGCCGTCCACCTTGCGAGAGCGGATGTTGGACACGGTTCCGGTCGCCTTGGGCCAGTTGCGCGTGCGATAAACACGCAGCTTCTCGCGGCCAAATTGAATCGCCCCCCAAACCGCGAGCGCGCCCGCAATAAAGGCAATCTCCCACTTGTTGCGCAGGAACAGCAGAAACAAAGGGAACGAAAAAGAAGCCAGGAACATGATTTCAAGAGACTACTCTGCGGCTGATGCTCGAAACAAGCCGAATCTGCGCCACCCGCGAATGCCTAGCTGTCTTTAACAATCACCGCGTCCGGATGTCCCGCATATTCCGCCCAGGAGCCGTCATAAAGCCCAACCCCTTTGGCTCCGGCAATCTCCAGCGCCAGCGCGATCACCGCAGCCGTCACGCCCGAGCCGCAAGTCGTCGTAATCGGCTGTTCGATGTCGACGGATTTGGCGGCAAAGTACGCGCGTAACTCTTCGGCGGACTTGAACTTGCCGTCGCGCGCCAACTCCGCAAAAGGCACACTGATCGCACCCGGCATGTGTCCGGAGCTTAGCCCTGGCCGAGGCTCAGGCGCTGCGCCAGTGAAGCGGCCCGAAGAGCGCGCATCGAGAATCTGGCCGTGCTCGACCATCACCTTCTGAAGCTGGCCAAAGTCCTTCACCGCGTCTGCGTTGAACTTGGCATGGAAATCGGCCCGCGAGCGCGTCACTGGACCAGCTTCGGTCGGCAAACCGGCTGCGACCCACGCCGGCAAGCCGCCATCCAGCAGAAAAACCCGTTCGGCGCCGAAAGTCCGCAGCATCCACCAGGCGCGCGGCGCGGAAAAAACGGCCGCCTGCTCGTAGACCACAATCTGCATCCCCTCGCCCACGCCCAGCGCAGCCATGCTCTCGGCAAAGGCGTCCGGGGCAGGCAACATGTGCGGCAGCGGCGTCGCGTGGTCCGAAAGCTCGTCGATATCGAAGAAGACCGCGCCGGGAATATGCTGCGCCAGGTACCGTCCGCGAGTATCCACCTTCGGCAGCACGCCTACCGGCGGCAGCGTGGCATCGAGGACAACAAAATTCGGATCGGCCAGTCGCTGAGCCAGCCAGGATACGGAAACGATCGGGTGCATGAAGCCTGCTTTCTTCTGCTTGCGACCTCATTCTTGCACGTTGGGCAGATTGAGCACGAGAATCAGTCCGACAAGTATGCAATTGTGGAAGTAGATTCCAGATTTGCATACTTATTCTGGGCAGACAGCTGCTTGGCTCAGACCTCAGGCGGGGCGGAGGGTGTCTGCGCTATTGTGCCACCAAGGGCCTGCCCATCCAATACACGAGTGCGCACCAGAACGGGATGCTGGTTACGAGACATGAAAGCAAGGAATATCCCAAGAAGGCCCAACCGCGAGATGGGCCAAATGGCTTGACTTGGAGTAGGCGAAGACCCACAGCGACAAGCCAGCACGAGGCGTAGCAGACATTCGCAATCAACAAATACCGTGGAATGAAGAGAAACAAAACCATCGGCTCAATTGCGTCCTGCCCCGGAGGTAAATGAGGACTTGCGACCGCAGTGATTCCAAGCCAGGTCGCAAGGAAGGCAACCAGGATCACAACGTTATAGGCCACGCGCCGAAGCTCCCACCAGCCAACCATCTGGAGGGTGGTCTCGGGCTTCAACGGTGGAAACGACTCGAACATCTCTCACCGCGCCGCGTAATTCGTCTCCATCCACTTCAGATACTCGCCGCTGGTCACTTCCTCGACCCATGCCTGATTGTCGAGATACCACCTCACCGTCTTGCGCAGTCCGGTCGCGAAGGTCTCTTTCGGCTTCCAGCCCAGTTCGCGCTCCGCCTTGGTGGCGTTGATCGCGTAGCGGCGGTCATGTCCCGGCCGGTCCGTCACATACGTCAGCAATTGGGCGTGCGGTACATGCGGCGAATCCGGCAGGAACTCGTCCAAAAGGGCGCATAGCATCTTCACCGTGTCCAGATTGGCCTGCTCATTCCAGCCGCCGATATTGTAGGTCTGCCCAGGAACGCCTTTTTCGAGCGCCACGCGCAGCGCAGCCGCATGGTCGCCCACATAGAGCCAATCGCGCACCTGCATACCGTCGCCGTAGATGGGCAGCGGCTTGCCGTGGATTGCCTTGTCCAAGACCAGCGGCAACAGCTTCTCGGGAAACTGCAGGGGGCCGTAGTTGTTCGAGCAGTTGGTGACAATCGCCGGAAATCCGTAGCTCTTGCCCCAGGCGCGCACCAGCAGATCGCTCGAAGCTTTCGACGCGGCATACGGCGAATTCGGCTTGAAGGGAAAAGTCTCCTCAAACGGCGCATCGCCTGGCTTCAGCGAGCCGAAAACCTCGTCCGTCGAGACATGCAAAAACCGAAACACCTTCCGGTCGTCCGCGTCCAGCTTGTCCAGATAAGCGCGCGCGGCTTCGAGCAGCACGAAAGTCCCGTTGATATTGGTAGCCAGAAAATCGCCGGGACCGACCAGCGACCGATCTACATGGCTCTCCGCCGCCAGATGCACAATGGCGCGTGGCGAGAACTCGGCCAGCAGCTTGTCTACCAGGCCCCGATCCTGAATATCGCCGCGCACGAAATGGTAGCCAGACTTGTCCGCGATCGGCAGCAGATTGCGCAGATTGCCGGCATAGGTGAGTTTGTCCAGGTTCACCAGCGGCGTGCCGACAGTCGCGAACCAGTCCAGAACAAAGTGCGAGCCAATGAAGCCGGCGCCGCCGGTGACGAGGATGGGGGAGTCGTTGGTAAGCATCGATCTCAGTGTAACCGCGGCCCTTATCGGACACTATGGCCAATTTGTGGGTAAGCCGGATTTGGGAGAATCGCAGCGGATAGCTGAGCCGGAAAATCCACATGAGCGATCGATGTGCTGCAATGGCCCTTGAAACCCCACCGTCCGTCCTTCTTTTCCAGAATCACCGTCGTTCCATTGCCGCAAAGCCGCCCGCAACTGAAGCTGACGCTCAGAATCGCGTGCATGTGCTCCTGGTCGAAATGAATCTCGCCCAATTGCACCATCCCGTGTGCAAAACCATTTTCCACCGCGTCTGAGATGGATTTGCCGCTGTGAATGGCTTTGTCGGGATCATTGTTGGCCACTTCCCTGGCCTGCGCTTCCGGATCGACGAGTCTGAGCGTGCTTGCCTTCATCTTGCCTGAAATCAGCGCAGGGATGTCCTCGGCGCGAAAGCGGTGCACTTCTTCAACCGAACCCTCATCCATGTGAAGGTTCTTGCCGCAATCGGCATCCATGTCATCCAAGTGAAATGGCAGCGTCTGGATCGCCAGGATGACCGGATGCTTGCCCTTGGCATTGTCCATGAAATCGCCCAGGACCACCCGATATGCAGCCAATTCATCCCGGGAGAACGGTTTGCTGCTGACAACTGGCTTGGATTCAGGCTGCACGGCGCGGCCAAAACCAGTCAGCAACAAAGGGAGCACTAATATCCCAGCCAGAAACCGGCAGTGTATTCCAGCCCGGTTTCGATTTCTTCGAAGCATGATCACGTCCTCGCTGACATGACGGTTCTCCTTCTTAGAGCAGAATCAGCACAACTGTACCCATCGGCAGAGATGCCAGCCTGGATTTTTTGCCAGGAAAAATCCAACCGCACAAATACCTGATCGGGGACACCTATGCTGATCCTGCTCTTGACACCGACTCCATGCCAAGAAGTCAATCCATCACTCAATCTGCGAGAATGCTTCAAATTCCACGTCACAAAAAAAACGGCCCCCGAGCATTCGGGGGCCAAGTTGCCTTGGTTCTCTCGTGTTGCGAGAGCTTGGTTGGCGGCCGAACGGACCGGGGGGACCGTCAGGCGCGGGGTTATATTGCCGGGGGCGTGGCAGCAGCTTGTTAGGGCTGCACCGCTCCTGTCTGGGATGGGCTTAACCGGGGGGTAGACCCATCCTGGGCCGCCAAACTGTTTTCCATCAACCGCAGTTCCACGTAGCTGGTCTTGACGGGCGTCGCTTTGGTGTCGCCTGTATCTGTTGCGGCGATCGGAGCGTTGCCCAGAGCTACAGCGTGCATGCGGTAGACGGGAATCTCATGTTGTACGACGAGGTAGCGCTTGACTGCCTCGGCGAGTCGTTCAGAACTTTGGATGCCAGCTGAGCCTGTCAGCGGAGCGTGTGCTTCCACTTCAAGCAGATAGCCTTGATGACCGTTCAGCTTGGTTGCCAGATCGTCAAGCTGCTGCTTCGCGTCGGCAGACAGAACGGTGGAACCGCGATGAAAGGTGATCGAGAGAGTGTTCTTTTCGGCGTACTGATCGAGCCCGTTGACGGTACCGTTCAGCTGATCGACCTTGCCGCTCGCCTGGCCGGCAATCGTTCCAGCCTGCTGCGCCTGCTGACCGGCCGCTGTCGCCACCTGATTCGCGGAATCGGCAGTGGTTTGAGCCTTCTGGATGCCAGCCGTAGCTCGAGCATCAACATCCTTGATATCCTTGGCATTCTTGGCATTCACTTCATCCAATTCGTTCAATTGGCCCTTGACCGGGTCCAGTTGGCGATTCACCCACTTTTTGCGAGCGAAGGGATTGACGCGTCCCCAGAACCCTTCCTTCGGCGGCGTGCTCAGGTTGCCCTGAACAGAGGGGGAGGGCTGCGTCGCCGAAGGAATCGGGTTGCTGGAGGTGTCTGCCGGCTGCTGAGCAACCGCAGAGATCGAAAAAACAAACGCAGATGCCAGTGCGATGATAGCGGCCTGGCCGGGGAAATAATTCCGAATTAATTTCGAATGGATCATGGAAACCTCCTGATCATTGTCTTCTCCGGAAAGCGTTCGCGGAGGGCACAGATCACGTCTGCTTGCCCTTGACTAGAGCAAGGACCGTGCCAAACTCAGTTAGCCTCGCGTTAATTATGTAAAGCAAAGGAAATGATGGATTTAGAGAGATATCCACAGGGCTCGGCAAGATCTTGCCAGCCACACCCTGGACTTAACGGATGTAGTTTTTGCCGGAGTATGTAATTTTTACCGTGTAAACCTTGTCATGCCCGCTTTTTGGCGCCGATCGACTCTCATTCGACTCTCATTCGGCGGTTCTATTTTGACTGCACATGGAGGATCCGCACTTCAGGCAACTCGCCAGCCCAGTCTGCCGATACCTGATCGAAATTCAGGCGAAAATCCTGACTGCCCCCGGGTTTCAGCGGCGCGGCGGCTACCGTTTCGGTATCGATATACGGCTCGCGCATGCGGACGAGCATCAGCCGCATCGGCTCACGTTGCGCCACCTTCCTCGCGTAGTCGCGAAAGATGACCTCAACCGTCACGCCGGTCACGGTGCGATTTCCGTTATTGGAGATGTGGCCGTCAACGTAGGTGACCTTGCCACCCGCCAGATTCGAGGACTCGCTCATCGCCAGATTGGTCAGGGCCAGATTAGGCGCATACGGGTCAGGAGCGGTAGAAGTCTCTGCCTGCGGCTTTTTGTGCCAGGTGAGGAGCAAAAGGACTGCAGCCACAGCCACCACCAGTGCTGAAGCGATCCCCAGCGGCGCCCAGTTGCGCTTGTCCTCATACGAAGTCGCGTTCGAGGACTCCCGCGACTCATTCAACGAGATTTTTGATTCCATGGCCAGGACCAACCTTTCACCGCCGATTCTACACGGCGCCTTCTGTTGCCGCGGCGTGCTCCCTGCGCAAAATAAATTCGCTTTCAGTGATACGTTATGGCCAAAAATAACGCTCTCATGTGTAGGGGCAAATCCGACGATAGTTCCAGTACGTACACAGATCAGGGAATGCCTCAGCGATAGAAATTCACGGATCATCTTCACTGGAAGATGCGTCCAATTATCAGGAGCAGAACACCGGGGATGGAAGTGTTTCCCGTTCTTGCAGAATCCTGGAAACCCAACATCACCTGTCCAGAAAGGACGCCCAGCGATGAACGCGAACTGCTCCAATATGACCGAATCAATGGCCACGTCCAGCGCGGAAAACCAGCCGCTGCATGAGGACAGGACCAACAACTTCCTCTATCAGGCGGCAACGGTGCTGGCGATTCTGCTCTTCCTGGTCAGCTTCTAAACCGCTAAATCGGCTCAACCGAAACGAGCCCGCCCGGCGCCCTGACGGAAATCTCCACCTGTCATCTCAATCCGAACGCACATCTCCGCCAGACGGGAGCGCATGCGTTCACCAATGCGGTCGCCAAGCGTTTCCTCGCGAACGGCGCGCTGAGCGATCGTGCCCCCCGAGCCGGCCGGCGGCAGATCCGGATAATTGGTGGTGATAATCGTCGTCCGCTTGTCGTTGTAGCGGGTATTCAGGATCAGCGCCACCGTATCCCAGACCCAATCGGTCGGCTTTTGCGCGCCCAATTCGTCCAGAACCAGCACTTCCGCCTCGAAAACCGGCTTGAGCACATCCAACTCCGTCGAATTCACAGTCGGGTTGTAGCTGTGCTGGATCTGCTTGAGCAGTTCGCGATAGTCATAGAAGAGCGCCTGCGCGCCTTTTTCCTCGACCAGCGCCAGCAGCAGGCCGACAGCCAGATGCGTCTTGCCGACCCCGATCGACCCGGTGATCAGCAATCCCTTGCCTTCCGTCTCAACCGGATAGGCCTCCACAAATCGCCGAGCGGTCAGGTGCGCCGCGCGCATGGAGGGGTCCGCGCCGCGAAAGCCGGTCTCGTAACTGTCCAGGCTGCAATGCTGATAGCGCTTGGGCACCCGCGCCGCACCGATCTTGTGGTCGCGCACCGCCGACTGCTGGCACTGGCAAACCCGCGCCACACGCCGCCCGACGGCATCTTCCGCCAGCACCATCCCCGCCCCGCCGCACTCCGGGCAAACTTCGCTCATCGTCATCGTCACCGCATTACCAGCCTAGCGCAGCCGGACCTGCGGCGCACGGCTACTCCGGCTCTGGAAATGTGGATTACCGGCTCCGGGCTCACCATTTCTCCGAGTTTTCCGAACCAATCAACCCGCGCCGTCGTCTAGCCATCTAGGAATTACTCAGTTTGCAGTACCAAGGAAGACTCATGCGTCTCTGCCATTCGCTTGCCTTTCGCTCAAGCTCGTTTTTCGCCATCGCCGCGCTGCTGGCCGGATCACTCCCCAGCATCGCTCAAAACCCGGCCCACTTCCGCCATTCGCGATTTCCCAACGCGGCCTCCAACGACCCGCAACTGCTCGTGCCTCAGGATCAGGCCCAGGCCTGTTTCACTCCGGAAAGCTCGCGCAAAGGATACGAGCAATTCGAGCAGTTCGACTCCTACCCGATGCCCGCCAGCAAAGGCTATCTCTGCATCAATATCCCCGCCGGAGGCACCTTCGTCGTCGACCACCTCTTTGCCGAGGCCGATTACGACGACGCCCCACCCGCCGGACCTGAGTGGTATCTGAACTCCACGACCGGCGCCTACGAACTGCTCACCGGCTTCCCCACCCAGCGCACCGGATCGGAGACCGGGTTGCCCCACTACGTCCTCTCCCAGCCCGTGCACCTGGCCGTCGCCGGAGGAACCCGCGTCACGCTCTTCATGCACAGCTTTTACCTTGGCCCCAGCAACGCCATCCCCGAAACTCCCGGCTCCGCCAGCCTCACTCTGATGGGCCACTGGGAGCAGCCCTGAATCCAATTGCCTTGGAAGCGAATCCAAGGTAAACTAAGACGATTGCAGGAAAGGTCTCAAAAAGTCATGCCGAAGCCAGGAATTCACCCCGCGTACCAAGCCACACAGGTTTACTGCTCGTGCGGCAACGCCTTTGAAACGCGCTCGACCAGCAAGTCCAAGATCGCGCTCGAAATCTGCTCCAACTGCCACCCGTTCTTTACCGGCAAACAGCGCCTGGTGGATACGGCCGGCCGCGTAGAGCGCTTCCGCCGCAAGTACGCCGAAAAGGCAACCCCAGCGGCCAAGTAAGCCCGCAGCAAGCGAAGCACAAAGGCCTCCGCTGCGGCGGAGGCTTTTTCGCGTGAACCGGCGGGAACACGGCGTTTCTCCCACTTCGCACTCCACACTTCACACTGGAAGTCCATGAGCGGCAAAGGTTTCACCGTAAACAAGAACTGGGACAACCCCATCGAGCACGCCATGCCCGCCGAGGCCCGTGTGCCTGCAGGGTTCCGCATCGGCACAGTCGATGTGGCCCCAGCCACCGTGCTCGCCCCCATGGTCGGCGTCACCGACACCGTCTTCCGCCGCTTCATCCGCAACGCCAGCCAGTTCACCACCCCGGCCGCACCTACGGAGGGAGGCGGGGGGTTCAACCCCAGCGCAACGGATGCGGGCTTCGACTCGAAGGGTACGGGCTTCAGCCCGTACATTAACGCCGAGCCACAGAACGGGGCTTTAGCCCCTGAGGAAACTCCTTCGGTCGAAGACACCGTGACCAACCAGCAATCCGGCTGCGGCCTGTTGATGACCGAATTCACCTCCGCCGACGGTCTCGCCCGCATGCGCGAATCCAAGCGCAAGCGCTACCTCACCTTCTACGACGACGAACACCCCATCGGCGCGCAGCTCTTCGGATCGAATCCCGAAACGCTAAGCGACGCTGCTCGGATTGTCGAGGATACCGGCTTCGACACCATCGACCTGAACCTGGGCTGCCCGGCCAAGCGCGTCGTCGGGTGCAACGGCGGCTCGGGCTTGCTGCGCGACCTGCCCAAAATCGGCGAAATCTTCCGCGAAATCCGCAAATCCGTGACGATTCCCTTCACCGTCAAGTTCCGCCTCGGCTGGAACGACTCCAGCATCGTCTGCGTCGAACTCGCCAAAATGGCCGAGTCCGAAGGCCTCTGCGCCGTCGCCCTCCACGCCCGCACCCGCGAGCAGGGCTACACTGGCCAGGCCCGCTGGGAGTGGATCCAAGCCGTAAAGCAGGCCGTCAAGATCCCAGTGATCGGCAACGGCGACATCCGCACCCCCGAAGACGCCGCCGCCATGGTCGCGCAGACCAATTGCGACGCCGTAATGATCGGCCGCGCCGCCCCGTCGAACCCATGGATCTTCCGCCAGATCGCCGAATACACAGCCACCGGCAGCTACACCCAACCCACCGAGCAGGACCGCTATCGCATGATCCGCACCTACTTCCAGATGCTGATCGAAGACGCCGAAGCCAGCCAGTCCCTGCCCCGCGACGCCCGCCACGGCGAAACCGCCGGCAAGATGAAGCAGTTCGCCTCCTGGTTCACCCACGGCGTAGCCGGCGGCAGCAAGCTCCGCCAGCAAATCTTCCAATCCAAGACCGGCGCAGCAGTCCTGCAAGCCGTAGACGACTTCTTCGAAGCGCGACTGAGCGCTGCTACCCTCGATTCGGACCCCGTCGAAGACGACGCAGAGGCCTTCCCTGAAGAAGCGCTCACCTGCAGCGATTAGAGCGCTTTAGGTAAAAGCGTAGCCCGAACAACCGACGATCGCGTGGCCCTCTTATCAAAGAAAAGCCACACTTCGCAGATATTTCGGGACCACAGGATTACCTAGGATAATTATCCATGATGACCATCCGGTTAGCTCAGGCATCTGCCCGGAACCACGGAATTGTCTTGGCTTTGTAACAGGGCACGACTTCAGTCGTGCCGCAAAAGCCAAAAAACCGCTGGGCTTTAGCCCCTGCGCGATTTCGTCGGCTCCTCAGAACTTTCAGTCGTCCGCTCCGACGTTCGCCTGAGCAAGATGGATAGTCATTATCCTGAAATACCTGCGGAACCCTGAGGCCTTAACCCTGGGCATCGCCTGCGTGCTCTGCTTCGGCTTGATCTGGCTTTGGCCGGAGTTTGTCGAAAAAGGCAAGACGATCCGGGAGAGCGTCCAGGAATTTGTATTGAGCGGTTTGGAGCCGGAGCCAAAGGCTGAGATCAGAACCTGGATGGCATTGCTGATTCCAGGCGCCGGTTCGATAGCTTTCATTTCCCTCCTGT
>Ga0302319_10015686_pt1 | contig 14027 bp, 13 predicted proteins | sample Bog_T0_2_FD_203319 | JGI IMG/M metagenome (GOLD analysis project Ga0302319, IMG submission 203319) | Peat permafrost microbial communities from Stordalen Mire near Abisko, Sweden - Bog_T0_2 | ecosystem: Environmental > Terrestrial > Soil > Wetlands > Peat | place: Sweden: Abisko, Stordalen Mire... | reverse complement strand
AAGAGGGTTCGGACAGCGGTATCATTGTCGGCCCTTTGTTTTTAGGGGAGGCTACGTGAGTCATCGCTGCCCGAAACCCAATCATAGAGGTAGCACATCCAATGCCGCGGACTCGATTGACGCCTAAAAAATGCGGGTAAATAAACGCGGCGGGCTTGCCGCAAAAGTTTTTCGCGCGTGCAGTTTAGCCGGGACAATTTAAGCTGGCGGCATGAGCGAGGCGGAGGCGTTGACATTCGTGGGGGATAATTCGGTGTGTTATCGCGGGCGGCCGCTGCTGCATTTTTCGGGCTGCGACTACTTCCGGCTGGCGCGATCGACCAAATTGACGGAGGCGGCCGGCTTGGCGCTAAAACAAAACGGCTTGAACGTCGCCGCCTCGCGCGTGACCACGGGTAATCATCCGATCTACGCCCGGCTGGAGGGGGAACTCGCCGGATACTTCGGCGCGGAAACGGCCGTGCTGTTGCCGGATGGCTATTATGCGCCATTGGCCGCCGCCCAGGCGCTGGCTGGTGAATGCACTCACGCCTTCCTGGACGAACTGGCGCACGGCGCGCTGATCGATGCGGCGCGGTTCCTCCAATGCGGAGTCAGACGTTTCCGGCATCGCGACGCGAAACATTTGAAATCACTGCTGCAGCGAGCCGGACCGCAGGTACGTCCGCTGATCTTGACGGACGGCATGTTCGCCCACGACGGATCGGTCGCGCCCTTGCGGGACTACTTGAAGCTACTGCCCGCCAGCGGATGGATGCTGGTGGATGACGCGCATGGTGCGGGTGTTCTGGGAGCAACCGGCCGGGGTACGTTGGAGCTGGCCGGGGTGGGCCGGCGGCGGATCATCCAATGCACGACCCTGAGCAAAGCTTTCGGTGTTTATGGCGGCGTGGTGCTGGGATCGCGGAGCCTGCGGGAGAAAATTCTAAAACACAGCCGGATTTTCACCGGCACTACGCCGCTGCCCCCGCCGCTCGCGGGGGCCGGCATCGCCGCCGTGCGGATCCTGGGCCAGGATAAAAGCCGGCGCCGCCGGATTTTCGCCAATGTTGACTATGTGCGGAAACAATTGCGCAAGGCAGGTTGGGAGATTACCGACGCGCCGGGCCCCATCATCCGTTTGCCGCCCCAGCCGGAGTCGACCGCGAAGATATTGAAACGAAAACTCCTGGCGGCGGGCATTTATCCACCGTTCCTGAACTACTCCGCCGCCCCGGGGGGCGGGGCTTTCCGCTTCGTCATCTCCAGCGAACACCGGCGGGAGCAGTTGGATCGGCTGATCACCGTTCTGGGATCGGCCCGTTGACCATCGAAGCCTGGGGGCTAACGGGATTGCTTGCGTAGAGCCGCACGAAAGGCGGCCAGGGTTTGCCGGCTGACGTGATGTTCGATGCCTTCCGCGTCGAGTTCCGCGGTCTTTTCGGGCACGCCCAGAGAGCGAAGAAAGGCGACGACGATTTTGTGCCGCTGCTTGCACTCCACCGCCAGCTTGTGCCCCGTCTCGCTCAAAAAAATTGCACGGTAGGGCTGCGTATGCACCAGACCGTTTTTTTTGAGCCGCGCGAGCGTATGGTTTACGGTCACATGGGTCACGCCCAACCGCCGCGCCAAATCCGTCACCCGCGCCTCGCCCTGGGAGGCCGTGAGGTCCGCAATGGCCTCCACATAATCCTGGGCAATTTCGAGCGCACGATCATGACGGGAACGGCGGAAATTCTCCGCCGGCTGTACCGGGGGAGACACGGTCTTGATGGCGCGGGGATGCGGCATGATGCTTTGGATTAAAACAGCCGGGCGGGGTTTAGTCGAGCCTGGAAAATGTAGCCTGGACTAAATTTCTGTTGACAGGGCGGACTTAAAATGTAGTGTTGGTTACATATTTAAGTGCATGATAAAGAGAACCGCCGCTGCTTCGACTGTTTGTGTCGCACTAATTCGCACCAGGGGCCAGGGGGTGATGCCGCCTGGGAACCCGGGCGTCCTTCCCGCGCCGGGTGGTCCGGCTCCCCTGGTGGAAACAAATAATCCCGGCTTCGGCGCCGACGGTCAGCGCTGGAACTGGCATTTTCAGAACACGGAGATCGTGCAAGGCGACACCGGTTTTCCTGCCCAGTACTCCGGCACCGACAGCCTGAACAGCCGGGGCGAAGTTCGGGAAACCGTCACGTTGGACTTGTTCGGCGGTTTGCGGTTGTGGCCCGGCGCCGAAGCGCACATTGACGGACTAATGTGGCAGGGCTTCGGGCTGAGCCAGACGTATGGTATCGAGGCCTTTCCCAACGGCGACGCCTACAAAGCCGGCACCGAGACTCCCGACTTTAATTTTGCGCGCTTATTTATTCGTCAAACCATCGGCCTGGGCGGCGAACAAGAGGACGTGCCCGATGACCAGCTCACGCTGGCGGGCAAACAGGACATTTCGCGGCTGACCTTTACAATCGGCCGGTTCAGTCCCCTGGACATTTGCGATTACAACACCTACGCGAACGATCCGCACACGCAGTTTATGAATTGGGCCATGAAGGGCAACCTCGCGTGGGATTATGGGCAGGATACGGTCGGTTACACGACCGGATTGGCCGTGGAGTTGAATCGGCCGAAATGGGCTCTGCGATATGGTTTTTTTCAAATGCCGGCGGAAAAGAATGGTTTCACCGGTGACGACCAGTATCTCATGAGTCCACAAACGGGAGCTTATGGCCCATTTTTGCGCTCTTGGGCCATGATGACGGAATTTGAGCGTCGCTGGAGCATCGCTGCTCATCCCGGGAAGATACGGTTTCTGGCCTGGCTCAACGAGGCGGATATGGCCAGCTACGCAGCGGCGACGGCCAATCTAGCGCTGGACGCCAATGATCCTAAAAATGTTGAAGCGGACATCGCCGCCGCCCGTGGCTACCGCTACAAATACGGCTTTGGATTGAACTGGGAACAGGAAATTGCGAAGAATGTGGGCATGTTTTCGCGTCTGGGTTGGAATGACGGCCACGAAGAGACTTGGACGTTCACGGACGTCAATTGGACGGCTTCACTGGGCGTGAGCGTCCAGGGTGAAATATGGCGTCGGCCCGGCGATACTTTCGGTCTTGCGGGCATCGTGAGCGGGGCTTCCAGCGACAACCAAAAATTCCTGGCGGCGGGTGGCCTGGACATGCTTGACGGCGACGGAGCCTTGACCTACGGCCCCGAGAAAGTTCTGGAAACCTATTACGATGCCAAAATTTGGAAAATGTTCCACGCCGCTCTGGATTACCAATTCATCAGCGACCCGGCCTTCAACCGGAATCGTGGGCCGGTGTCGGTTTTCGGCGCCAGACTTCACTGGGAATTTTGATCGATCTGGACAACCATATGAGTAAAGAGAACAACTTGTCGGCAGACCAGCCAGCGCAGGTGGATGGCGCCGCCGTCGCGGCTTCGCGCCCCGGAGCCATGTCGTTGGAAGGAATGCATAGCAGCGTAAAAGTGCCCCATCATAAGGCCGGTTTCTGGAAGCAAATCGCCGCTTATTTTGGCCCGGCGGTTTTGGTCAGCGTGGCCTACATGGATCCGGGCAATTGGGGAACCGATCTCCAAGGTGGCGCCCAGTTCAAATATGGACTGCTTTGGGTCGTCGGCCTCGCCAGCCTGATGGCGATTTTCCTGCAGGTTATCGCCGCGAGAGTCGGCATCGCCACCGGGCGCGATCTGGCCCAATGCTGCTACGATTGGTATCCGAAGTGGACGCGGGTGCCCAACTGGCTGATGGCGGAATTGGCGATTATCGCTTGCGATCTCGCCGAAGTCCTGGGCGGTGCCGTGGCGCTGCTCATGTTGTTCCATATCCCGATTTTTTGGGGAGTCATCATCACCGGCATTGACGTGCTGCTACTGCTGGCGATGCAGCGGTTTGGAATGCGGACCATCGAAGCCATCGTTCTGCTGCTGGTGGCGACCATCGGCGTTTGTTACTTCATCGAGATTTTCATTCTGCCGGAGACGCAGCCCAGCTTTCTGGAAATGGGCCGGGCGATGATCACGCCCACCTTGACTTCGGCCACCATGGTTTATGTGGCCATCGGGATCATCGGCGCGACCGTCATGCCGCATGTGCTTTATCTGCACCCCGCCCTGGTGCAAAGCCGCAAATTTCAGAAGGACGACGATTCTATCCGCAAGGCCATCCGGTTCAACACCTACGATGTCATCGCCAACCTGTCAGTGGCTTTCCTGATCAACGCCGCCATCCTGGTTCTGGCCGCGATCGTTTTTTACGGCAAGACCAGCGTCACCGTCGCCGGCGGACAGGTCGTCCAATTCAACGATGCCACGGACTGGATCCAAGCCGCTTACCTGACCTTGGCACCGCTGCTGGGCAAGGCTGTCGCGGGCACGCTCTTCGCCGTCGCCCTGCTGGCCAGCGGGCAAAGTGCCACCATTGTTGGCACGCTGGCTGGCCAGGTGGTCATGGAAGGCTTCATGCACTGGAGGATTGCACCCTGGCTCCGACGCCTGATCACCCGCTCTCTGGCAATCATACCCACTGCCTTATTTATTGGTATTCGCGGGGCCAACAACATCACGGATCTGATCGTCCTGAGCCAGGTGGTGCTGGCGCTGCAACTTCCGTTTGCCATGTTCCCGCTTCTGCACTTCGCCAGCTCCCGCCAGCGAATGGGACAATGGCGGTTGGGCTGGTTCCTGCTCATAGCCGGGTGGGGTTCGGCCCTGATGATCACCGCTTTCGATTTCTACGGTCTGCCGGACGCCTTCAGACAGGCTTGGCAGGTGATAGCAGGCCATTGAAGCACGAAAGGGAACAATGTACAAAAAAATCCTGGTAACTTTGGACGGCACACCCACCGACCGGGCCATTATCGAACACATCAAGCAGTTGGCGGGATTCGCCCAAAGCCGGGTGATCCTGCTGCATGTCGCGGATGGCTGGGCGGCGCGCACCTTCGGCCCGGATGCAATCAGCCCGGAAATCGTGGAAGACACCGCTTATCTGAACCGGGTTTGCGCCGAGTTTCTGTCGGCCGGCATTCCCTCGGAGACGCAACTGGCTTACGGCGATCCGCCTGCGGAGATCATCAAGTGGGTGACGCAAAAGCACTGCGATCTGGTGGCAATGAGCACCCATGGCCACCGGTTATTCGCTGATATTTTCCTGGGCGCAACCGCCACCCGCGTCCAGCACCGCATCAGCGTGCCGGTCCTTTTGTTGCGGGCGAAGTAACGCCCGAAAAATGCTGTCAGGCGATGGCGTTGAGCGAACTGCCGTCGTTGTCCCCGTCACTATCGGTGGTCGCGGCAGATGCCGCGCTGCCTGCGGTCGAGCTGCTTTTGGTGGAGCTGGTTGACGTTGAACTGCCTGAGGTTGAAGCGGTTGATGATCCGGCTTCGGAATGATGATGGTGGTGGTGATGGCCGCGATGCACGTTGGCAGAGCCTTGCCCCGAGGCGGAACCCTGCAAAGCAGACAGGAGATTCGCATAAGCCTTCTGCGCTCCCGTGGAATTGCCCGAACCCAAATCCGTCACCAAAGCCTGATAGGCTGAACTGGCCTGATTGTTGCCGGAAAAAAGTTGGGCTGCGGAGTTTGATAAATTTGTGCTCACGCTTTGCTGAAAGGTCGCCAAAGCGCTTTGGGCATCGGCAAGAGTGCCGGATTGCAAGGCGGTGCCAATCGCAAGAAAATCACTGCCGATCTGGGCAAAACCCGTGGGGTTGGAGGGCTGATAGGGTGAGGCACTGGTGGCGGACGAAACGCTGGAGATGCTGCTCATATTTTGTCTGGTGGTTATGGTTTGATGCGTCAGGCACAACTGCCCGGTTTCTCATCGTCCAAACCGCCAGAAACTTTAGCAGAATTTGGAGATTTTTTTTAGAGCAGCACCCTGGGCCCCGCCGGGGCGGCTGCCGCCACGCCGGACGGACATAAAGGCGGGGGATTTTTTAAATCCAAAAACTGCTCGCCCAACCCTGATTCTCTTGTATTCTGAAGGCAGTTAACTTCAAAACTTTATGGATCCGCAAGCTGACATCGCTCTAATTGGTCTGGCCGTCATGGGTCAGAATTTAATCCTCAACATGAACGATCACGGCTTCACCGTGGTGGCGTTCAACCGGACGGTCGAGAAAGTGGACCACTTCCTCGCCAACGAAGCCAAAGGCACGAAAATCATCGGGGGCCATTCCCTCGCCGATGTGGTTTCCAAACTAAAGAAGCCCCGCCGGGTCATGATGCTGGTCAAGGCCGGTGCAGCGGTGGATGAATTCATTGAACAATTGGTTCCCCTGCTGGCGCCGGGCGACATCATCATTGACGGGGGCAACTCCCTGTTTCAGGACACCGACCGCCGGGTTAAATATTGCGAATCGAAAGGTTTGCTGTTCGTAGGCACCGGCGTGAGCGGTGGCGAAGAAGGCGCGCGTCATGGCCCCAGCATCATGCCCGGCGGCTCACCGGCTGCGTGGCCCCACGTCAAAGACATTTTCCAGTCCGTCTCGGCCAAAGTCACAGATACCCCGGGTGGTCCCGCGGTCCCCTGTTGTGACTGGGTGGGCGAAGGCGGCGCCGGTCATTACGTCAAGATGGTGCACAACGGCATCGAATACGGAGACATGCAGCTGATCGGCGAAGGCTACAACATCCTGAAGAACGCCCTCGGGCTCACGGCCGATGAAATTCATTCCGTCTTCGCGGAATGGAATACCGGGGAACTCGATTCCTACCTGATTGAAATTTCGCGCGACATCATGGCGTTCAAGGACACCGACGGCACTCCGCTGGTCGACAAGATTCTCGACACTGCCGGCCAGAAGGGCACGGGCAAATGGACGGTCGTGAATTCGCAGGATCTCGGCATCCCGATCACCCTCATGGCCGAGGCGGTTTATTCCCGCTGTGTTTCCGCGCTGAAGGAGGAACGCGTCAAGGCTTCCCGCAAGTTGAAGGGCCCGCGCCCGATCCTGACTTCGATCATTGCCAATCCGGAAAAGAAAAAGGCGTTCATCGCCGACATCCGCGACGCGCTGTACGCCTCCAAAATCATCAGCTACGCCCAGGGTTACATGCTGATGAGCGCGGCGGCCAAGGAGTACGGCTGGCACCTGAATTACGGCGGCATTGCCCTGATGTGGCGCGGCGGCTGCATCATCCGCTCACGCTTCCTGGGCAAGATCAAGGAGGCCTACGACAAGAATCCGAAGCTGGCGAATTTGTTGCTGGACGATTATTTCCGCGGGGAAATCAAGCGGTGCCAGAAGGGCTGGCGTAATGTGGTGGCCACGGCCGCCAAAAAGGGCATCCCGGTTCCGGCCTTCAGCACGGCGCTGGCGTTCTACGATCAATATCGCAGCGCGGTGCTTCCAGCCAATCTGTTGCAGGCGCAACGCGATTATTTCGGCGCCCACACCTACGAGCGGGTGGACCAGCCGCGGGGCAAGTTCTTTCACACGAACTGGACCGGTCGTGGCGGCACGACCAGCAGCAGCACCTACAACGTCTAATCTTCCCGGCGACCGACCGGCTCAAAATTCAAGGCGCGAACTTCGGTTCGCGCCTGTTTTGTTTAATCGATGAGCCGCCCGCGTTCCAGCCGCAGGACGCGGGCGCCGAGAGCCTGCACTTCATCGAAATCATGGGTGACGTAGAGCATCGGCAGACGAAATTCGTCGCGGATCCGGTTGAAGTACGGAATGATTTTGGCCTTCAGCGCATTGTCCAAATTGGCCAGCGGCTCATCCAAGAGCAGGAGGCCCGGGGAGGTGAGTAGGGCGCGCGCGAGGGCGACCCGCTGTTTCTCACCGCCGGAAAGATGGGTGACGCGGCGTTCAGCCAGGGCTTGAATTTCCATCACGGCGGTGACGTGGTGGTAGCTAAAAAGATGGTTGGGGTGGATGTCGCTTTCCCGGCGATGGCCGTAAAGCAGGTTTTTGCGGACGGAAAGGTGGGGAAACAGCGCCAGATCCTGGGGCAAATAACCCATGTGCCGGTGCCGGGCGGGCACAAAGGTGGCGGTCGCCGTGTGTGTCAGGACGCGGTCGTCCAGTTGGATATAGGCGGATTCGGGGTGCCGCAGGCCCGCGATCAAATCCAGCAATGAGGTTTTGCCCGCGCCGGAGGGGCCGCAAATCGCCGTTACCGGGCTGGTGATCTCTGTATCCACGGACAACGTGAATCCGGCGAGCGGGAGAACGATTTGTCGCAGGCGCAGGTTCATGCAGGACGACGTTTTCGGCCGAACAAATATTCACTGCCCCAGACGGCGACAAATGCGAGGGCGACGGAGACCCCCAGAAGGCGGTATGCATCGGCGTCCTCACCGAGCTGCACTCGCTCGAAAATGGCCAGTGAGAGCGTGGTGGTTTTACCCGGGATGTTCCCGGCCACCATGATGGTGGCGCCGAATTCGCCCAAGGCGCGGGCAAAGGCCAGCAACATGCCGCCGATGATGCCGCGCAAGGCGAGCGGCAGGGTGATGGAATAAAAAACGCGCCAATGACTGGCGCCCAGCGTGCAGGCGATTTGTTCCAGGCGCGGGCTGACCTCCTCAAAAGCCACCCGGGCCGAGCGCACCAGCAGGGGAAACGACATCACCCCCAGGGCCAGGAGCACGCCGCGCCAGGTGAAGATAATGTCCAACGAGAGATGCCGATGCAGCCAGCCACCCAGTGGCCCCCGCCGGCCGAAGAGGTTCAACAGGATCAGGCCGGTCGCCACCGGCGGCATCACCAGCGGCAGGGAGATGAATGTTTCCACGAGCGACTTGCCCGGCCAATCGCGGCGCGCGAGCAGCCACGCCATCCCCAGGCCAAAGGGCAGGATCAAAAGTGTGCTGCACGCGGATACCCAGGCCGTAAAACCGATGATCTGCCATTCCTCGCTGCTCATCAGTTACGCACTGTGAAACCGAATTGGACGAAGATTTTCGCGGCTGCCGGCGAAGCAAGGTAGGCCAGAAACTTTCGGGCCGCCGCGGGTTCGGGTGCGTCCTTGACCAAAGCCACGGGATAACTGATGGCCGGCGCGTCTGTCATGGGAACGGCGTAGGCCACCTTCACTTTACGGGAAATCGCCGCGTCGGTCTTATAGACCACCCCCGCCTCCACATTTCCCGACTCCACGGCTGCCAGGGCGGCGCGGACATTTTCCGTGGGCACCACCCGCGGTTGGAGCGCGGGCCACACCCCGGATTTTTGCAACCAGGCTTTGGCGTAGATCCCTGCGGGCACCGCTTGCGGATCGGCCAGCGCGACTCTTTCCACTTGTGGCTGAGTCAAGTCGGCGGCGGCCCTGAAGCTGAGCGGACTGTCGGCGGGAACGATCACCACCAGGGAGTTTCCCAGCCGGCTTTGACGCGTGGCGGTATCAATCAGGCCTTTGGCGGCCAGGTCATCCATTTTCGCTTCATCCGCCGAGAAAAAAATGTCGGCCGGCGCGCCTTCGGCGATTTGCCGGGCCAGGGTGCTGGAGCCGGCAAAGTTAAAATCGATATGATCGGTGGCATTACTTTCGTAACTCGTGCGAATGGCTCTCAGCGAGTCGGTGAGACTGGCGGCGGCAAACACCATGATATCTGCAGCGCCGGCCGGACATGCTGCCGCCAGCACCAATGCCAACCCAATGATTTTGAGCAAAATCTGTTTCATATCTCGCCTTGCGGGGCAGTGCCTTTCTCGGGCAATCCCTGTGTCCTTTTCGGCTCCGTGGCCCGGATATTTCATCGACAAACCGGCACCGCAGACTTTTCCCGATGTCATCGGGACTGGGTCGCGGGTTGCCTAACCCGTAACCCTTTTGCCACCTCGACGCCCTGCCGATTTGGAAATCGGCGATATGGCAGGTTGGGAAACCTGCGGCACGCCGGCTTTTCCGGCGCCCAGAAGGTAACCGAACTGATATATTTTGTAAAATAGATCGAAGGCAGGCGTTTCGCCGTTATCGACCCGGGGCTCGCCGGGCGGCCTCAGGCCGCCGAAGTAAAATCCTTCAAGGTCACGGCCAATTTGACACCTCGGCGGCGGGATTCGGCGGCGAGTCCGGCCATGAATTTCTTCAGGCGCTGTCGCAGCGCGGGATCGCCCGCGCCCAGAATTTTCACCGCCATCAGGCCGGCGTTGCGCCCGCCGCCAATGGCCATCGTGGCGACCGGCACGCCGCCGGGCATCTGGACGATGGAAAGCAGTGAATCGAGGCCCTTGAGGGATTTGCTTTCCACGGGCACCCCGACCACTGGCAGGGGGGTAAGGCTGGCCACCATGCCCGGCAAATGCGCTGCCCCGCCGGCCCCGGCGATGATTACGCGCAAGCCACGCGCTTCGGCCCGGCCGGCATAGCGCGCCATGTCGGCCGGTGTGCGATGCGCGGACACCACGCGCACTTCGAATGGCACCGAAAATTCGCGACACACCTCGGCAGCCGCCTGCAACGTGGGCCAGTCCGAGTCGCTGCCCATGATGATGCCGACCAGTGGTGGTTTTTTTGTTTTCATGGTTTGGCTCCAAATCGAATCGCGTCTGCCGCGTGTCGGGCGGTACTGCCGGCCGCCTCCAGGGTCTGGCCGAGGGCGGTGATATGGCCCATTTTCCGGCCGGCCCCGCTCAGGGCCTTGCCATAAATATGGACGTGGGCGCCGGGAATGGCCAGCGCGCGTTCGAGTCCCTGCGGCGTGCCCGGACCGCCGCCCGCACCGAGCAGATTGACCATGACGGCCGCAGGGGCGACCATCGCCGTTGAGCCAAGCGGCCAGCCCAGCACCGCTCGCACATGATTCTCAAATTGGGAACATTCGCAGGCCTCAATCGTGTAATGCCCGGAATTGTGGACGCGAGGCGCAAGTTCATTGATGAGGACCTCGCCGGCCGCCGTCAAAAACATCTCCACGCCAAAACTGCCCACGCCGTCAATGGCCTCGATTGCCCGGCGCGCCAGTTGCGCCGCCGTGCGGGCAATCGCTTCCGGCACCGGCGCCGGCGCATGCACCAGGTGACAGATGTGATTGTGCTGGACAGTTTCGACGACCGGATAAATGGCGGCGGCGCCATCGCGACCGCGCGTGACGATGACTGCGAGCTCGCGGACGTAGGGACAGAAGGCCTCGACATACAGCGCATTGCGCCCGCCGCCCAAAGCCTGCCAGGCCGCGTCAATGTCGGCTGCCGCGTGCAAGGTGTAATTGCCCTTCCCGTCGTAGCCGTTGCGGCGGGTTTTCAACACCATGGGCCAGCCAAAATCCTTCGCGACGCGGGCCAAGTCCGCGGGCTGTTCCACGGCGGAGAACCGCGGAGTGGTCAGTCCGGCAGCGGCCAGGGTTTGTTTCTGGATGAATTTATCCTGGATGCGCCGCAACGTGGCCGTGCCGGGATAAAGTGCATGGCCGGCCCGGACCATCGTTTCCAAGGCGTCGACATCAAGGAACTCGTTCTCGATGGAAACCACATCCACCTGCGCCGCGAGTTGCAGGAGGGTTGCGGGGGCGTTCCAATCCCCGAGCAAGGCGTCATTGGCGAGGGGTGCGGCAGGACTGTGATCGCTGCGCTCCAGCACCAGCACATCGCAACCCAACTCCCGCGCAGCCAGGGCGGTCATTTTGGCCAGTTGGCCGCCGCCGATGATGCCAAGGCGCGGATGACGATGGGGCGTGGCGTGCATAATCAGGCGCGGGACCGCTTGGTGGCAACGGACCGGTGCTGGCGGAAGCTGGCGAAATCCGCCGCCCGCCCGATAATTATTTTATGCGGCTGGCCCACTGCTGGGAGGACCACCCGGGAAAGAAAATAGCGCATGACCGGCTTTTGAATAATTCAAGTTTCGTCGGGGTGCAAGCGCTTAACTTGGCGGCCCATGACAATTCCGTTTGGTTTGGTTTGAGCCTTTTAAGCCACCGAGCCAAAGAGTCACAGAGACTAACGCTCATAAATGCTGATTCACTCGCATCTGCCGTCACTGAAGTTATGGCGCAACAAGCAACGCGGCGAAGTGGCAGGCAGGCAGACAGGTTTTCCACCAAGGTGCGGGAAATCAAAATGAATTGGGGATGAATATTTTTGGATTTTTAAGCGATTATGGCACGGTCGGACGGGAAGTCCACGGTCCCATTTTCTCCCACTTTATTCTGCGTTTTATGGGACAGGGCTTTTGCCATTCGTGCTTTCCACCCGGCGATGCTCCTTATTGCCGGAGGCGAAGATCTGCTTGTGCCGGCGTTTCTCAACCGCATAAACCCCAAAATGTACAAACGCTCAACTGCGATCACTGATTACAAGGAATTTCCGTTTCGTTCACATTCATTATTGCTCAAAGAGGGTGGCAGGAAGTCGTAGCATATATTTTGGCTTGGATATTCACTGTGACGCGTCGGGTTTCCATCGCAAAGTACCCGTCGCCCAATACTGAATGGCTTGCTCAAAAAGCCCTTGCTGCAGTAACTGGCACAGGGCAAATTTGATCGCTTTCTATATCCTGAAATGCATCATCCCGAAAGCTTGCTTTTAAATCTGGCCGTGTCGTTAACGATCGCATTGTTTTGCGGTTGGCTGGCGATCCGACTCCGATTTTCTGCCATTGTCGGCTATCTCGTGGCCGGAATCGTCTGCGGTCCGTTTACGGCCGGCTTTGTGATCGATCCCGGTATGGCCGAAGAATTGGCTGATATCGGGTTAGTGCTATTGATGTTTGGAGTGGGCTTGCATTTCCATTTTGGCGACTTGCTTTCTGTTCGCCGGGTGGTCATACCGGGTGCCATCATCCAAAGTCTGGCCACAACGTTGGTGTTGACAGTGGCTAGTCGCCTGCTTGGATTAAGCTGGCTGAACGGCATTATCGTCGGCTTGGCGTTCTCAGTTGCCAGTACCGCCGTGATGGCCAGGATGCTCTCAGACCATAATCTGTTGACCACGCCCGGAGGCAGGCTGGTCATCGGATGGACCGTGGTGGAGGACATTTTTACAGTCGTCGTGTTGGTGATGTTGCCTGTGCTGGCGATCCCACCAGGCGGGACGACCGACCTGGCCACGCTGTTAAAGGAATTAGGGATCGCCCTGGGCAAAGCCGGTTTATTATTCATAGTCGTCGGAGTGTTGGGCGTGCGCTTGGTTCCGAAGTTCTTGGGGATGCTGGTCGGTTCGCGCGAAATGTTCAATCTGGCCGTGCCGGTAATCGCGTTGGGGGTCGCTTGGATTGCCTCGGAATTCTTCCATGTCTCCCTGGCGTTGGGCTCGTTTTTGGCCGGAGTGGTGGCCGGGCAATCGAAATTGGGCGAGGAGATTGAAACCACTTTGGCACCAATGCGCGATCCATTTGCCGCGCTGTTTTTTCTATCGATTGGCACGTTGCTGGATCCGGCATATCTGCTGGCCCACCCCTTTGGATTGTTGTTTGCCTTGGGGGTCATTGTCCTGATCAAACCACTTGTATCCTTCGCGCTGGTGCTAGGAATGAAGCAGCCTTTGCATACGGCCCTGATCGTCGCTTTAGCACTGGCGCAGGTCGGTGAATTCTCCTTCATTTTAATCCAGCAAGCCACCGGATTGAAGTTGCTTCCAATAAATGCAGGCCATCAGCTCGTTGCCGCTTCAATCATCTCAATCATACTAAATCCTTTTTTGTTCGCAAACCTGAGCCGCATCGAAAATCTACTCGGCAAACTGAAATGGTTAAACGCGGCCTGACATACGTTGCAAAATCTTTGAATTGAGTTTCAAATGAGCTTTAAAATTAACCTCCAGTAAAAGCTTCTGCATTTTAATAATGCGGCAATAGTCCGAGGGTGGTTTGAGTATATTAGCAGTTTTTTCCAAAATAGTTCTTGAAGCCAAAAAGCCCTTGTGAGAGTCCTAAAAACATTGAAGAACGAGCGCAGGGGCTTGCTTATACTACTGTCAGTTGTGAAGGTGGGTCCAAATCGAATTATAATGTTCGATTCCGACCCTCGCCTCCAGTTCCAACTGCGTGTGCAGCAACGGTTTTGAAGGCAGGGAGTCCGCAACGGACACCAAAACGGACACCAATTTTCCAATCCGTAGGAAACCAGAATAGTCCG
>Ga0302319_10015684_pt1 | contig 14027 bp, 5 predicted proteins | sample Bog_T0_2_FD_203319 | JGI IMG/M metagenome (GOLD analysis project Ga0302319, IMG submission 203319) | Peat permafrost microbial communities from Stordalen Mire near Abisko, Sweden - Bog_T0_2 | ecosystem: Environmental > Terrestrial > Soil > Wetlands > Peat | place: Sweden: Abisko, Stordalen Mire... | reverse complement strand
ACCAAAAAAACGAAAGGAAACCGGCCGCTGCGCGGCCTCCACATCCGGATCTATTTCAGGATCACGTTGCATTGGAAACGTTAGCGCGTTTCAGGATCATCCGACGATTGGAAAATGCTCCTTGGGTTCAGGGTGACTCGACGCCATCTTTGAGTAACGAGGGGATCGCCGCCCCAGTCGGAAGGTTCAGGATCGCGACGGAACCCACTGCTGGCGGAGCGGCGATAGTTCCTCGTCTGTCTATCAGGTAGGCGCACGGCGTTGCAAATATTACGATGCGCCGGACCGCATCTCAAACTCCCGGTCCGAAAACACACGCTACTGCGGCGGCGTCCTCCCATCGAGCCAGGTTTGGGCCACGGAGTCGGTGGGAAACTGCGCGAGCAGTTCGCGTGCGGTGCGCTGAACGCCCGCCGTGTCGCCGAGATCGTGGTAGATCCACATCAGCAGATAGCGGGCGTCGAGATACGCGGGGTTGTTCTCGATATCCGAGTTGAGATGCTGGATCGCCTCGCTGTAACGGTTGCGGTCGCGCAGCCAGGAAGCATAGAAGTAGAGTGCCTGCGCATCCTGCGGCGCAAGATCGAGGGAGCGCGCGAAGTGCCGTTCGGCCTCGTCGTCGTTGTTCAGCGCGCCGTTGGCGATACCGAGGTTGATCTCGAGGACGTAGTAGTCCGGGCTGAACTGCAGCGCCCGGTTGAAGTAACTCAGCGCGCGGACATAGTCGCCTTTCTCCATCTGCGTAAGTCCGTAGTTCATGAGGCCGCGGCCGTTTTGCGGGCTCTTGACCGTCACGTCGTACCAGAGCGATTCCTCGTTGTGCCACACGATGTTGCGCTTCCACGTTCCCTGCGCCGCCACGGCGAGGATCAGGCCGCATGCGGCGGCGATCGGCACCGGCTTCTGTAACCATTTGACGCGCCGGATCAACAGGGCGGCGGCGTAAACAAGGCTCAAGACCAGCCCGACGAACGGAAAGTACATGCGATGGTCGTTCTCGATCTCGGCAAGCGGAAAGACGGACGTTGGCAGCAGCGCCAGGATGTACCACCAGATTCCGAATGCGATGGGGCGAAGTTCGCGGCGTTGCCGTTGTGAGCAATAAATCGCGACGGCGATCAGCGCGAGGACGAACAACACGCCGAGCCAGGCGTAGCCGTGGAAAATGCCCGGTTCGGCGACGTGGTCGGTATCGGCGGAAAGCTGCGTGGGCAGGAAGAAGTTGCGGAAATAGCGCAGGGCAACGAGGGGCTGCGTGATGCGGTAGTCGTATGCGGGCCACGCGCCGGGGTCGTAGCTTTTGGGCGTCATGGCTCCGGCAAGCGCGCCGAGACCGATCGACAGCAACAGCGCGGGCATCGAACGCGCCAGCGCCCGGCCGGCCGGCGCGTCTTCGAAGAGCATGAGATACGCGAACAGGATGGCGGGGAAAACCAAGGCCGGCGGCTTGCTCAGCAGACCCAGGGCAACGGGGATCAGATAGAGGCACTGGCCGCGGCGCGCGGGCCATCGTATATAGATGAGAAGCCCGGCGATTACAGCGAGCGTGGAGTAGATGTCGCCGCGCTGGATGATGTAGTTCACGGTCTCGGCGATGGCCGGATGAACTCCGTAGAGCGCCGTGGCGAAGAGTGCGATCCCGCGGTTCGCAGGATCCGGCCGGGCGAAATCCAGGATATGGCGGAACATCGCGTACATCAGGCAGAGCTGAACCAGGAACCAGAAGAAATCGGACGCGCCGAAGTAGGCGGGCTTCAGCCCCTTTGCGATGGCGTAATCGATGGCCAGCGACGTAGTCACCAGCGGACGCCAGGCCCGGTTCGCAGGTAATGTGCTGAAGGTATCGGCGTCTGTAAAGATGAGCGGGATGTTGCGCAGGTCGCGAATGTAGGGGTTGGTGGTGACCGTGTGGAAGTCGTCGAAGTGGAAATCGTTGTGGAAGTGATTCGCGTAGGCGACCGTGACCAGCGCGAGGATGGCGGCGAGCGGCAGCAAAACATTGCGCGCGGGTACCTGCATCGTCAGATTCCGGACGGGCCTTCCGCCGGCGCGCGCCGCGTGAAGATGAAAACGCGCTGAATGACGAAGTTCGCGAAGAACATCAGAGTTTCCATCAGAAGCTTGGACTGCACCACGCTCAGCGGCGTAAACGCCGAAAGCAGTCTGATCCCGGTATAGGAGATCAGCGCGTTGACGGCGACGAGCGAAAGATAGCGCGGCAGCAGGATGTGGTGGTGCTGGTCGGAACAAAATACGGCCTGCCGCACGGCGCGATAGTTGAAAAGCATGGAAGCGATACGGCCGGCGGTCTGCGCTGCCGCGATACTGCCGGTGGCGTGGAAGACCAGGTAGAACGTCAGATTGTCGATCACGCCCGTGATCAGGGAGATCGTGCAGTAGCGGACCAGGACGAACGACGTGCGCATGGAATCGCGCAGGGTCTGTGCGCGCGGAGTCGACTCGGACTGGGCGGGAACGCTCATATCGCCTGCACCATTGTCCTCCGGCCGTTTGCGTGCGCGCAAAGAACGCAGTCTATGCTGGTAGGGAATTCCACAGCATGTCCCGTCAATACATTCTGATGGCCGTCATTGCCGGAATCGCCGCGGCGCTGCGGCTGGCTAACCTGGGGAACGTGGTCACGCGCACGCCGGACGAACGCGTCTACACTTATCAGGCGAAGACGTGGCTCGAATCCGGCCACGCGGGCATCCTGTCGTTGGTCGCCGAGTACAAGGCCGACGCCGAAACCCGATTGTATCCGCCGCCGACGCGTGTGGGGATGATCCGGCTGGTGGCCGCAGCGATGCGCTGGACCGGCAAACAGGACGAGAGCGCCGGCGCCAACATTTCCTGCGCCGCGAGCATCGGTTCCCTGCTGGTTCTGGCGCTGATCGGGATTCGTTTTCTGCCACCGTGGGCCGCGGTTGCCGGAATGCTTTTTTACGCGGTGCTTCCCGCCGAGCAGGCGATTGCCCGGCGCACGTGGAGCGATGCGCTGGTGGAGTTCGCGGGACTTCTGCTGATTTATGCCGTCTGCGAGATCGCCGGGGGATCGCGACGGCGGTTTTGGTATCCGGTGTTTGCTCTGGTGGGGAGCTCGAGTGTTCTGGTCAAGGAATCGATGCCGGTTCCGTACGGGCTGTGTGCGCTCTGGATTCTCTGGGTGCTGGTGAAGCGGCGCGACCGGACGAGCGCGGCGCTTCTCGTCTCGACAACGGTGGCGGGGATGGCGCTCAGCTTGTGGTGGTTGTCGTATGAGGTCGGCAGTCTGGCGGATTATGTCGGGATTGTGACGGCGATTCCGAAAGTCAACGCGGTGAATCCCTATGCGCTCGAATACGCGTCCGGTCCCGCGTACATGATGCTGATGGCGTTCTGGATCGTCGCGCCGGTCACGTCGCTGCTGAGCCTGGCGGGGTTCCTCGCGGTGTGGAAGAGGCGGGAACAGCCGTTGGTTTTTCTGGCGTGCTTTACGGTGGCGTTCGTCGCGATCGCGATGTCGATGCCGCATTTTGTCAACCTGCGGTACGTGGGAAGCACATATGGTCCGTTCTGCCTCCTCGCCGGGCTCGGCTGCTGGTACCTGATGACGGCGGGGATGAAGTGGCTGGATGAATCGGACCGGAGGCCGTTCGCGATGGTGGCCATTGCCATCGTGCTGGGCGGCGCGGTGGCCGACGATCTGCGTTTCCGGCGGTATTTTGTGCGCGACGAAGCGATGGACTTGTCGATCAAGATGCTGGTGGATGAACGGAATCAGTGAGGCACGGGTTCACGCGAGATGTTCCAGGTCCACATCCTCGCCGCGGTCGAGGCGGGCTTTCGCCGCGTCATAGGCTTTCACGTCGGCAAGCATCTCCGCGTCGTCCATGAGCTTTCTCAGCTCATTCATCGGCAAGACCGCGAACTCGACGCCATGACGGGTGATCTTTTCTATATCCATCGGTAGACTTCTCCTCCCGGCCCCGATAGAAACAATTGTAGTAGGGAGGTGGTCAGCCCCGCGGGACTGCTTCTCCGTCCTTTCGGGGAGCATGGCCATAAACCGCCCGCTTTTCGCCGCCCAGATTAAATTTTGAGAATTTGTTCGTCTTGGAGGCACGATTTGGAGTGTTATCCTTTAGTCCTTCCTGCCCTTTCCGGCGAAGCGCGGAATAAAGGCAAAATGAAAACTCGCACTTGTCTCAGAATCTTCGCGTTCGGGATCTTCGCGGTCGCTGGCCTGTATGGCCAGACCGCGCCCTGCACCTTTTCCGTCGCGGCGGGCTACGCTCAGAACTATATTCTGAGTCCGGGAGTCACCAGCTACCCCTACACGTTCGTCGCCACGCCGGCGAACTGTACGTGGCAGGCGAGTACCTCCTCATCGTGGATCACGTCCATTTCTCCCTTATCGGGCACCGGCTCGGGTACCGTCACCGTCTCTTTTGCGGCTAACACAACAGCTGCGGTTCGGGGTGGTGTCGTCACCCTGACCAGCGGAAGCAATACTTTCGGGCTGATCGGGACCCAGAACCCCACAGCATGCCAGTTCACCGCATCGCCGAGCAGCCTGAGCGCTCCGGCCGCGGGCGGAACCGTGCCTCTGACGATCCAGAGCAATCTCAGTGTCTGCGAGTACTTCCTGATACCGCAGCAGTCCTGGCTATCGATATCGGGAAGCACGCTTTACACGGGAACGCAGACGGTATCCGTGGTGGTCACTCCGAACAGCGGCGCCACCCAGACGGGGTACGTGAATACCGACGGCTCGCTTTCGGATATCTCGGTCGCGGTCGTCCAGGCCGGCAGCAGTCCGGCGACGTGCAGTAGTGCGGCGGCGAGCCCGATCTTCGTCCGCGCGGAGGGTACGGCGGAGCAGGTCGCCGACGTCACGCTGACCTGCACGGGCGGGAACGGATCGCCCGCGAACATCAGCGTATCTCTTTCGCCGTCGGTCGTCATCACCAGCGCCCTGCTGGGCAGTACCGGCAACTTCAAGAGCGAAATACTGGCGGGGCTGAACGCGGGGTCCGGCACGTTTGCGAGCGGGGCGGTCAATGGCGCGGTTTCCGGCAGTTCGGTGGCGTTCACCGGCGTCCCCACGGGGATCGGCAACTTCACGCTGACGATCACGAACATCCGGATTAACGCCAGCACTTTAGCGGTGAGCAGTGGTGCGCCTCCGGCGGTGACCGAGACGATTTTTGTGAGCGGCGCGGGCGTTACTCCGGCTGCCCTTGCGGCTACCACGGTGGCCTATGCGGAGAGCGGACTCGCCGGGGTGAAATCCACGGGCGCGACAGGCATCCCTGTCTGCAACGCGATTACAGCGGCGTCCCCGAGCTTCAACGTTCAGTTCGGCGAAGGCTTCTCGACCGCTTTCAAGGTGCGCGGCAGTGCCGGGGCGAATTCGACTCTTGGATCCGAGTTCTCCAATAACACGGAAACCGGCTACGGAGTTACCGCGAACGGAGTCGCCAACACGGCGAACGCGGGCACCCGGATCAAGATCATCTTCAACAACATTCCGTCCGGGGTTTCGCTCTACGTTCCGACCGTGGTCAACAACAGCAGCGCCGGAACCCTGACTCTGACGGCTTCCGAATCGGGCGCTTTTTCGGCGGTTGCCGCGTCGGGAGCGACGGGCGCGCCCTCCGGCGGCGCGCAACTGGCGGCAACGCAGGGCTCCGCGACTGCGATCTACGAGGTGACCGCGGATGCGCCTTCGACCATCGAAACGTACACGATTCCCGTCTACCTGGTTGCGGCTGCCAACGCGGTGACGCCCGCGTCCGCCATCACCGCGACGGTCAGTTTCGCTCCGATCGGCGGCACCCTTCCGATTATCATTCCGAGCTTCGCCAACGGGAGCAGCACGACGACCGTCAACGGCAGCGCGTTCGCATCCTGCGCGGCGGGCACGGCGCAGACGATTACGTTCGGCGCTCTGAACAACGTGGCGTACGGAGCCGCGCCGTTCACCATCGCCGCAACCGCCAGCTCGGGGCTTCCGGTGACCCTGACTTCGACTACGTCTTCCGTCTGTTTCGTCTCGGGGGCAACCGTCTTCATCGTGGCGCCGGGAATGTGCTCGATCACGGCTACACAGGCGGGGAACGGCACCTACGCACCGGCCACGCCGGTCACGCAGAGTTTTACCGTCACAGTCGCGCTGACGTCCCAGACGATTACCTTCGACGCCATTCCCAACCAGATCCTGGGTGCGTCGCCGTTCCCGGCGGCCGCACAGGCGAGTTCGCTCCTGCCCGTGGGTTTTGCGTCGACTACCACCGCCGTCTGCAAGACTTCGGACGACCTCGTCATACTGCTGACCGCGGGGACGTGCTCGATCCAGGCCATGCAGAGCGGGAACGCCAATTACGGCGCGGCCACTTCGGTGACGCGCACCTTCACGGTCAGCCGGGCGAATGTGGCGGGAACTCTGGCGGCGGCCTCCGGTAGCCCGTTCAGCGTGGGAACGGGCCCATTTTCGGTGGCGGTGGGGGACTTCAACGGCGATGGCATTCCCGACATCGTCACGGCCAATTACAACAGCAACAATGTCACGGTGCTGTTGGGGAACGGATCGGGCGGGTTCACGGCAGCCTCGGGCAGTCCGTTCACGGTGGGAACGAGTCCCGCTTCGGTAGCGGTGGGCGACTTCAACGGCGACGGTTACACCGACATTGCGACGGCGAACTATGTCGGCAACAACATAACGGTGCTGCTGGGGAATGGCGCCGGCGCATTTACGGTGGCCAGCGGCAGCCCGTTTGCCGCGGGAACCAGCCCGGTTTCGGTGGTAGTCGGCGACTTTAACGAAGACGGCATTCAGGATCTCGCCGCAGCCAACTTCAACGGCAACAACGTGACGGTGCTGTTGGGGAACGGCTACGGCGGATTTACAGCCGCCAGCGCCGGCCCGTTCGCGGCGGGAACCGGTCCGAGGTCCCTGGCAGTGGGAGATTTCAACGGCGATGGCTACCCGGATCTCGCCGTTGCCAATCAGACCAGCAGTACCATCACGGTTTTGCTGGGGAATGGCGCAGGCGCGTTCATGGCGGCCGCGGGCGGCCCGTTCGGGGCGGGATCGGGCCCGAGTGGCATCGTGGTGGGCGACTTCAATGCGGATGGCATGCAGGACCTTGCCGTCGCAAGCTCCGCCGGCAACGTCACGATACTGCTGGGCAACGGCCTGGGCGGTTTCACGGCGGCCACGGGCAGTCCGTTCGCCGCGGGAGCGGGTTCCGATTCCCTGGTCGCCGGCGATTTCAACGGGGACGGTATTCAGGATCTTGCGGTCGCAAACTACAGTGCCAATAACGTCACGGTATTGCTGGGGAACGGATCGGGCGCGTTCGCGGCAGCCCCAGGCAGCCCGTTCTCCCTGGGAACGAATCCCGATTCCGTGGTGGCGGGAGACTTTAACGCAGACGGTGTCCTGGATCTTCTCGCCGCGAATTACGGCGCTAACAACGTTACCTTGCTGCTGGGCGGCCTGACCGCGACAACCTCTGTTTTGAGCACCAGTTCGCCGCTGACCATCACCTTGGGCCAGTCGGTCCCGCTGACCCTCACGGTGTCCGATACGACGCCGGCCTTTAGCACTCTCACCGGCACGGCGACCTTCAGCGACAGCAAGACGGTTCTCGGCACGGCGAACCAGACGACGGTTCTCGGCACCGCCAGCCAGACGGGGAGTCCGTATACCTTCACCGCGTCCGGTCTGGCCGTTGGCACGCACATGCTGTCCGCCAGCTACGGCGGGGGCTCGGGGAGCGCCGCGTCGACCAGCAACACCATCGTGATTCTGGTCAATCCGGCCGCGGCGGCACCGCAGACGATTACGTTCGGGCCGCTGAACAATGTGGTGCTCGGCGTGGCCCCCATCACGATCAGCGCGACGGCCAGCTCGGGTCTCGCGGTGACCCTTACTTCGAATACCGCTTCCGTCTGCACGGTTTCCGGGAGCGCGGTGACGGTGATCGGGGCGGGAACCTGTTCGATTACGGCGAGCCAGGCGGGGAACTCGAATTACTCGGCCGCAACGCCGGTCACCCAGACCTTCACCGTCACCGCGACGCTCGCCATCGTAACCGCGACGCTGCCGAACGGGGTCCTGAACCAGCCCTACGGTCCCTTCACGACGATGGCAACCGGCGGAACCGGCAATTACTCCTGGTCCGCCACCGGATTGCCGGCCGGATTGACCCTGAGCGCCGCCGGTGTATTGAGCGGCGCACCGACCGCCTCCGGTTCTTTCTCGGTGACTCTTACCGTCACCAGCGCCGGAGTGACCGCAAAATCGACGATTGGTCTGATGATCGCGGTGACGGCCCCGCCGCTCCAGATCCCTGGCGGGGGTGGCGCAAACCAGGTTATTTTGACGGCCGGCACCGTCGCGACCCCCTATTCGCAGCCTCTCCCGGCGAGTGGCGGCAACCCTCCGTATACCTGGTCCGTACTGGGCGGCGCGCTTCCCGCCGGGCTCTCGCTCAGCAGCGCCGGAACCCTGACGGGCACGCCGACCCTGCCGGGCACCGCCGAATTCACGGGCAAGGTGACGGATAACTCCGGCGCTTCGGCGACCTCGGTTTTCATCCTCAGCATCGCGCCGCAACCTCTTACTATCGCGAACGGTTCCGCGCTGCCCAACGGCATCGTGGGGTCCGATTATCCGGTGCAGATCTTCACCGCGACGGGCGGAAGTGCGCCTTACACATTCCAGCAGACCGGCACGCTGCCCACGGGACTCACGTTCGCGGCGGGCGTGCTCAGCGGCAATCCCACGACCAGCGGCACGTTCAACTTTACGGTGACCGTGACCGATTCCAACAAGGCGACGGCCTCGGCGCCGTTCCAGATCACGATCCAGCCGGCTCGCACCGATCTGATCCTCTCGCAGACTTCGCTGACCTTTACGCTCAATCCGGGCGCGACCGGTCTGCCTGCCCCAGTGAATATACCGGTGCGCTCCAGCGTTTCCTCTCAGCTTCTTTACTACTCGGTGAGTGCGATTCCCTCCGTGTCGTGGCTCGACCTGTCGGCGGGCACTACCACTCCGGGCGCGATCGGCATCAGTCTCGATCCTTCGGCGGTATCGCTCGGCGTGGGCGTGATGAAGACTTCCGTCGTTGTGACCTGCATATCGCCCAGCCCGTGCAGCGGGAACAGCCAGACCATCGCCGTCACGTTGAATATCACGTCGGCCCCCCCGCAGCTTTCGCTGACGACTAACCTGCTTTCGTTCTCCGCCCAGACGCCGAATGCTCAGCCGGTTTCGCAAACGCTCGGCCTGCAGAATATCGGCGGCGGGACCATCACCGTGAATTCGGTTACCGCGAAAGACAGCTTCGTGACGATCTCGGGTGTCCCTTCCACGCTTACCGGAGGTCCGGCCGTTGCCGTCACGGTGACGGTGACGCCGGGAAGTCTCAAGGCCGGTTACTACCAAAGCACCATCGTGGTGAACACTTCCGCCGGCTCGATCAATGTGGCGGTGACGTTGCTGCTGGCCGCGAACCCGACCATGACGCTCAATCCCGCCGGAATTCAGTTCCAGCAGGCGGCCGGATCTTCGCCCGGCAACCCCGCCGGATCTTTCCTGGTGAGTGTGTCCGGCAGTTCCACAGTGAGCTGGACCGCCGCCCTGCTTCCGGGCCCGACCTGGCTGACGTTGAATACCACCAGCGGAACCTCCACTTCGGCCAAACCTGGCAGCGTTAATTTCTCGATCGTACCGTCGGTGGCAGCCAGTCTCACGGCGCAGTCTTACTATGCGGTGATTCAGGTTACGTCGAGCGGAGTGATCGATTCGCCGCTGACGTTTCTTGTGATACTGAACGTCGCTCCCGCCAGCAGTCCGGCGGTGCCCAATCCCACGCCCGCCGGACTGCTGTTCATCGCCAACGGCACGGCGACCCCGGCGGCGCAGACAGTGGAGGTCTATACGAGTTCCGCGACTCCGGTGACCTATCAGGCGGCGTCCGACAGTTCCTGGCTGACGGTCAGCCCCTCTACCGGATCGACGTCTACGGCATCGCCGGCGTCTTCGGGCGTATCGGTTAACCTGACTGGTCTTGCCGCCGGAGTTTATCGTGGCGGTGTGAGCTACGCGTTGTCCGGCGCGGCCGTGCGCACCGTCAATGTGACGCTCATAGTCGAGAAAGCACTCGGGTCGGATCGCAATTCCCCGGTGCCCCTGGCAACGACGGCGTGCGTGCCGGCGCAACTGGTCCTGACGCAGACCGGCCTCGTGACGAATTTCTCGCAGCTGGCCTCTTATCCGGCCCCGCTGACGGTGTTGCTGGTGGATAACTGCGGTAACGCTGTCACCAGCGGGACGGTCAGCGCCACCTTCACGAACGGAGATCCGCAGCTGGCGCTTCCCGCCACGGACACAACCACCGGCATGTATTCGGGACTGTGGACGCCGGTCAACCCGTCCCAGGACGTGACTATCGTGGCGACGGCAACGGCCCCGGGATTCGCACTGGCGGCGACAGCGCAGTTGCTCGGTCAGGTTCCGCCCAATGCCGGCGCGCCGACGCTGTCGGCGGGTGGCACCGTGAATGCGTTCACGTTCTCGAACCCCGTCGCGCCCGGAACGATTGTGGCGATTTTCGGATCGAACCTCAACGCTCCGGGGCAGATGGCCTCAGCGACGACTTTCCCGTTACCGACGACGCTCCTTCAGACGTCGGTCAGAATCGGCGGGATGCCGGCGCCGCTGTTCTTTGTCAGCGCGGGGCAGATCAACGCGCAGGTGCCGTTCGAGCTGACGGGCGGTCAGCCTTACTCGGTATTCGTCAACTTCAACGGCGCGGTGAGCAATGCGAACCCAATTCAGCTGACGCCCGATGCTCCCGGAATCGACCAATACCCGTCCGGTCTGATCATTGCGCAGCATTTCAAGGACTACAGTCTGGTATCGGAAACGTCGCCGGCAGCGCCGGGTGAAATCGTCATCTTCTACCTGGTGGGGATGGGCCTGGCGAATCAGACCGTTCCTTCGGGCACGGCATCGCCTTCGGCAAGCCCTGCTATCCCGCTGGATACGCCGACCTTGACGCTGAACGGCGTTCCGGTGCCAGCGGCGAATATTCTCTTCGCCGGCCTGACGCCGACGCTGGTGGGGCTCTATCAGATCGACCTGCAGGTTCCGGCAAACGCGCCGAATGGCGACTTGCAGCTGGTACTGACACAGACCACCGGCCTGACCAGCTCCACGATTCTGCCGGTCCATAATTAATGAGCGGGCCGTCAACCCGAATGCCGAATCAACGCTAAACTAAAGTAGCAGGAAGCGAAAGAACGACAGAGGCTCGCCCACGAGTCCTGGAGGAAGTTACAAATGGCGGGTCATTACAGGGCTATTCTGATCCTGGCGATCTTCGCCGGAACGGCAGCCGGACAAGGCACTTCCTTCACTATCTCGAACCTGACTGCATCGGGCACGGAGAACAGTGCCGGACAGATATCCGGATCGGGGACGGCCACGGTGGCCGGGCTGGCGAACGGAACCGTGCCGTTCACCCTGAACGGCAACGTCACCGGGAACCAGACTACCTTTGTCGAGACGTTTTCGTTCAACGGAAGCGATGGCCTCACGCTGGGTGAGTCCTTTCCTTCGCCGCTCAAAAGCGGCGCTACCACTGCTTCTTTCTCCGCCAGCTTCACTGTGTTAACCGGAACCGGAGTCTACGGCAACTTTACAGGGGGCGGGTCGGGCACGCTCAGCTTCACGATCCAAACCCCTCAACCGGAATCGGGCGGCGGACCTTTCACCCTGTCCGGCAGCGGCTCGGGAACCGTAACTACTTCGGTAAAAGTGACTGGTGCGACAACAAGTGCCACCAGGGGTACATGCTCCGGCCTCCCCGCGAGCCAGTCTGACTTCTCGACTACCGATAGCCAGGTCTGGTTCGACTTCTTTTACACAGGGGGAAGCGCCGACGATGCATTCGAGGTGCAGTGGACCGAGCCAAACGGCACTGTATATACGACTTACAGTTTCTCCCAGGCCGGAACCGGCGGAAATTACTGCTATCAATACTTCATCGCGATATCGGGTTTTCCGCCGGCGGCATTGCCAGGAAACTGGAGTGTCTCACTTGTTCGGAACAACGTCCAAGTCACCGCGGTGTCGTTTTCGATCGGCGCCACGGCCACGCCACTTCAGATCCCGGGCGGCGGTGGCGCAACGCAGCTTACCCTCGCGGGCGGCACCGTCGGGACACCGTATTCGCAGGTCCTGCCGGCCAGTGGAGGCACACCGCCGTACACATGGTCCGTACCGGGTGGCGCGCTGCCGGCCGGGCTCTCGCTCAGCAGCGCCGGAACCCTGGCGGGCACGCCGACCCTGCCGGGCGTCGCCGAATTCACGGGTAAGGTGACGGATAGCTCGGGCTCCTCCGCTACTTCGGTCTTCCTCGTTACCATCGCGCCACAGCCTCTCAGCATCACGAACGGTTCCCCTCTGCCGAACGGCATTGTGGGGTCCGATTACCCGGCGCAGATTTTCACCGCGACCGCCGGAAATGCGCCTTACACATTCCAGCAGACCGGCACGCTGCCCGGCGGTCTCACGTTCGTGGCCGGTGTTCTCAGCGGCATTCCCACAGTGGCGGGCACGTTCAATTTTACGGTGACGGTGACCGATGCCGTGAAAACGACGGCTTCGGCTACGTTCCAGATCACGATTCAGACTGCGCATGCCGATCTGGTCCTCGCACAGACTTCGATCAGCTTGTCGCTCGACGCCGGCGCTACGGGTCTGCCTGCCGGAGTAAACGTTCCGGTGCGCTCGAGCGTTTCCTCGCAGATACTGAACTACTCCGTGAATGAGATGCCTTACGTATCGTGGCTCGACGTTTCGGCGGGCACTACTACTCCCGGCGCGGTTGGCATCAGCCTCGATCCTTCGGCCGTATCGCTCGGCGTGGGAGTGATGAAGACTTCCGTCGTCGTGACCTGCATTTCGCCCAGCCCGTGCGCGGGAAACAGCCAATCGATCGGCGTCACGCTGAATATCGTGTCGGCCCCCCCGCAACTCGCCGTTACCACCAATCTGCTTTCGTTCTCCGCTCAAACACCGAATGCGCAGCCGGTCTCACAGACATTAGGTCTGCAAAACGTGGGCGGCGGCGCCATCACGGTGAATTCGGTCACCGCGAAAGACAGCTTCGTGACCATCTCGGGCGTGCCCGCTACGCTCAGCGGAGGACCGGCCGTTGCGGTCACGGTGACGGTGACGCCCGGAAGTCTGGTGGCCGGTTATTACCAGAGCACTATTTTGGTGAATACTTCGGCGGGATCGGTCAATGTTCCCGTGACGTTGCTGCTGGCTGCAAACCCGACCATGACGCTCAATCCCGCCGGAATCCAGTTCCAGCAACTGGCCGGATCTTCGCCGGGTAACCCCGCTGGATCGTTTCTGGTCAGTGTTTCCGGCAGCGGTACGGTGAACTGGAGCGCCGCGCTTCTTCCGGGCGCAAGCTGGCTGACGTTGAACACCACGAGCGGAACCTCCACTTCCGCCAAACCCGGCGCGGTGAGTTTTTCGATCATTCCTTCAGCCGCCGCCGCGCTCGCGGCCCAAGCCTACTACGCCGTCATTCAGGTCACGTCGAGCGGAGTGATCGATTCGCCGCAGACTTTCCTGATCGTTCTGAACGTGGCCCCGGCCGGCAGTCCGGCGGTGCCGAATCCCACGCCCGCCGGGCTGCTGTTCATCGCCAATGGCACGGCGACCCCGGCGGCGCAGACTGTGCAGGTCTATACGAGTTCCGCGACTCCGGTGACCTATCAGGCGTCGTCCGACAGTTTTTGGCTGGCGGTCAGCCCGTCTTCCGGAAGCGCGTCGACGGCGTCGCCGGGGTCGTCGAGCGTATCGGTCAATCTGAGTGGCCTTGCCGCCGGGGTTTATCGCGGCGGCGTGAGCTATGCGCTTTCGAGCGCGGCGGTGCGCACCGTCAATGTGACGCTCATCGTGGAGAAAGCGCTCGGGTCGGACCGGACTTCCCCATTGCCTCTGGCAACGA
>Ga0302319_10015679_pt1 | contig 14029 bp, 10 predicted proteins | sample Bog_T0_2_FD_203319 | JGI IMG/M metagenome (GOLD analysis project Ga0302319, IMG submission 203319) | Peat permafrost microbial communities from Stordalen Mire near Abisko, Sweden - Bog_T0_2 | ecosystem: Environmental > Terrestrial > Soil > Wetlands > Peat | place: Sweden: Abisko, Stordalen Mire... | reverse complement strand
CAGTTTGACGATGCGAACGCGACGTTGCGCGCAGCCACGGCGTCGGAAGCCGCGGCCAAAAGCAGTGTGGAGGAAGCGAGCGTGGACCTTGCCTATGTTGCGATTCGCGCCCCGATCAGCGGAACCGTGGCGTCGGTCTCGACCCAGCAGGGGGAAACCGTTGCGGCATCGTTTGCGACGCCCACGTTCGTGACGATCATTCAGAAGAACGCTCTGGAAATTGTCGCGATGGTGGACGAGGCGGACATCGGGAACGTTCGCCCTGGAGAGAGCGCGGGGTTCATTACCGAAACCTGGCCGGACCGCGAATTTACGGGAACGGTGCTGCGGGTGGCGCCGGTGGCCACCATCATTTCGGGCGTCGTGAACTATGAGGTCGCGATCTCCATCCGGCGGGATGTCGAGCTGCTGAAGCCGGATATGACGGCGAATGTCAACATCGTGACCTCGCAGCATCGGGCGCTGGTGATCCCCGCCGATTGCGTGCATCGAGACGAAGACGGGAGCTTTGTCCAGTTGCGATCCGCCGCCGGACCGCCGGTCAAGCAGAGGATCACGGTGGGCAATCGCACGGGAAAAGAGGTCGAGGTAACGGGGGGACTGGCGCCGGAACAGCAGGTGCTCGAACAAAAAGAAGGAGCGGCAAATTCATGATTGAGGGCATTCGATTGTCGAAGATGTTTACCCGGGGGGGCGTTTCGGTCCCGGCACTGCGCGAAGCTTCGTTTTGGATCGAAGCCGGAGAGTTTGTGGTGATTCGCGGAGCCTCAGGATCGGGCAAGTCGACACTGCTGAACCTGCTCGGATGTCTCGACACTCCGACAACGGGCGGCTACATCCTCGATGGCGAGGACGTTTCGCGAAAGACGGATGCGGAATTGTCGCTGGTTCGATCGAGGAAGATTGGATTCGTGTTCCAGGCATTCAACCTGCTGCCCCGAACCACAGCCCTCGAAAATGTACAGCTGCCAATGATCTATGCGGACCGGGCAGTGAGCCGAAAGCGCGCGGCGGCGGCGCTGGAGCGCGTCGGGCTGCGGCACCGGGAAGGTCACTTCTCGTCGGAATTGTCGGGAGGCGAACAACAGCGGGTGGCCGTCGCGCGGGCCCTGATCAACGATCCGGCTTTGATCCTGGCCGACGAGCCGACGGGCAATCTGGACGAAGCCGCAGGGAAAGGAGTCATGGATCTGCTGCGCGATCTGCACCGCGAAGGGCGCACCATCATCGTCGTGACGCATGATGCGACGGTGGCCGCTTATGCCGAGCGAGCCCTGCTGATTCGCGACGGTGTGCTGCAGGCGCAGGAGGAAGCCGCATGCATGTGACAGCCCTGCTGAGATCGATCGGGCGAACCTTCGGCCGTAATAAGGTACGTGCGCTGCTGATGATGGCCGGCGTGACCGTGGGCATTGCATCGCTCACCACACTTTCCTCGATCGGAGAAAGCACGCGGCAGGAGACGATGAAGCGTTTCCGCAACATGCTGGGGACCTTCGACACGATTCTGATCCGTCCAGGGTCGGGCAAGAGCCGAGGCATGGTGTCGTTGACGAATGCCGATCCAACATTGAAATTCGATGACGCCGGCGCGATTGCACAGCTGCCAGGGGTGCGCCGGGTGGCGGAGTTGCAGAACGCCTTCGACATCGACGTGACGTGGCAGGACCGCACGCAGACGCCCGCCATTTTCGGGGTGTCAGCAAATTGGCTCGATCTTCGGGGCGATGAACTGGCGGAGGGATCGTTTCTGAGCGACGAAGACAGTCGTTCCCTGGCGCGCGTAGCGATCCTGGGGGCAGAGGCGCGAAAGAATCTCTTTCCGGATGAGAACCCAATCGGGAAGACCATCCGCATCGGCGATGTACCGTTCATTGTCACGGGGGTCCTGGTTCCGCGCGGCGCCGGACCGGCCGGCGCCAGCCTCGACAATCTGGTGCTGATTCCGGTGAACACCGCGTCGAAGCGGCTGTTTAACCGGGACTTTCTGACCATGGTCATCGCGCAGATCGACGATCCGGAGCATCCGGAGAAAGCGGTGCAGAGGATTCGGGCGTTGCTGCGCAGCCGGCATCATTTGGCGCCGGATGCTCTTGACGACTTTACCCTGACCAGTCCGCGGGCCATCATGGCGCAGGTCACGGCGCTGGGGTCCGCGCTGCACACGCTGCTGTTTATCCTGGCCATTCTGGCTACGGCTGTCGGGGGCGTGGTGATTCTCAGCGTCACGCTTATCGGGGTAGCGCAACGGCGCAGGGAGATTGGCGTTCGACGGGCGGTGGGAGCCGCAAGGGTTCATGTACTGATTCAGTTTCTGCTCGAATCGGTTCTGTTGTCCGCGGCGGGAGGCTTGCTCGGCGTAGTTGTCGGCGTGGGCAGTACGCGGATCGCCGGGGTTTGGCAACATCTCCCCTTCCTGATCGATGTGAAGACCGCCCTGCTATCCATCCTGATCTCGATGGGACTGGGGCTGGTGGCGGGAGTGTATCCGGCGTGGAGGGCGTCGCGTACGAATCCGGTGGAAGCGTTACGAGCCTGAGAATGCAAGCGCGCCGTTTTTGGCACATCCTGAACCTATCTTTTCGATACTTCCGCCGCTCGTATCTGGCCGCAGCAATTTCTGTCGCCGCCGCGGCGAGCGGTACAGGCGGGGTTATCGTGTGCACAGGATATGCGGCGGCGGGGCGGCAAAAGATCATCGATCAGCTGGAGCGCATGGGGACCAACGTCATCGTCGTGACACCGCAGCAGAGCCGCGCGGTAGGCGGACGCGCGCGCACGGGCACGATTGTCACAACGCTGCGCGAATCCGATTACCGGGCAGTGAGGGAGGCCGCAGCGCAGATCACATCCGCCTCGCCGACCGTTTCAGCGGTGTTGCGGCTTCGTGCCGGAGATCTCACAAGGAACACAACCGTGGTCGGATGCGAGCCCGAGTACTTCAGGATCAGGAACTGGCCGGTTCGCATGGGAACGCTCTTCGATTCGGCGGACGAGCGGGCGGGGAAGCGCGTGATCCTTCTGGGGGCCACTGCGGCACTCGACCTGTTTGGCCCCGTGGATCCGACGGGCGAGAGGATCAGTGTGAATCGGGTTCCGTTCACGATCGCGGGTGTGCTGTCGGAGCGCGGACAGGGTTTAGACGCCGCCGACGAAGACTCCCAGGTGTACGTTCCGCTGCAGACCGCGATGAAGCGGCTGATGAATGTCGACTATTTCGGCTCGATCCTTTTCCAGATTGGATCGTGGCGAGACATGGGCGAGGCGGAGCTGGAGATCGGAGCGGAACTGGAGAGGCGGCATCGGATTGTCTCGCTGGGCGGGCCCGATTTTCAGATCGAAAACCAGAAGTCGCTGATCGAAACCCAGCTGGCAGCGACGGAGCGCTTCACGTTTCTGCTGCGCTGGATTGCGGCGAGCACGCTGGGGGTGTCGTCGATGGGTATCTTCGGCGTCGCGTGGATCGGCATCGGACACCGCACGCGGGAAATCGGTACCTGCCGTGCGCTGGGCGCTACTGTCCAGGACATCCTCGTTCAGTTCTTCGCCGAAGGCATTGCCGGACCGGCACTGGGATGCGCGTGCGGGGTGACGATTGCGCGGATTGTTCTTCAGGTCATCGACGCACGGGCGGGTCAGCCATTTCTGTTCGCGCCGCGGACAACGGCGGTGGCCGCCGGCTTGTCGATGCTTCTGTTCGCTTTGTCCACGATGGCTTCGTGTCTGCGGGCCGTCGGGATAGCGCCGTCGATTGCACTGCGAGCGGAGTAACGCGGCGGTTGGAAGGTGGGTGACCGGATTATTGGGTTCGGTGCCGCAGGACTTCAGGCATGCTGGAGCAGCTCGGTTCGATAGCGCGGAGCGAGGGCCACGGCTTTCCGCCTGAACTCAACTTGCGCTGCGGCATCGAGCTTGGGCGGAGGAGTAGTGCGGGTCTGAACGCTGGCGCCCAGCTCGACGAAGAATTGTTCCTGCCCGGCCGGTGAGCAGGTGCAGAGCAAACGCACCGGATGCGCGGAGGCATTGCGAAACTGGTGCGGTGCATTCGCCGGCACATGGACGCTGTCGCCTGCGTGGGCGAGCTTCTTTTCGCCGCGAAAGGTGAACTCGAGTTCGCCCTCCAGCAGAGTGAACGTTTCTTCGAAGTCATGACGGTGAGGAGGTGGGCCTCCGCCGGGAGGAATGTGCATGTCGACCAGGCAATAACGGCCAGCCGTATCTTTACCTGAGAGAAGGATCGTGTAAGTGTCCCCAACGATGCCGATGTGAGGGAGACTCCCGGCGTCAGAGTTCGCGACGACCAACTGGCGGCGAAGGTCATCAGAAGGGATGGAAGGGGCGCTCTCAACGCTTTCGGGCTGACTCATGATGCTGCTCCTGTTTCGGTGGAACGGGTGGAATGTCGATTGCGATGTTCGAAGCGGCAAAGCCAGGGGGAACTACGGGTTTGCATTGGATTCGAAGATGCGAACGGCGAAAGGCGGAAGTTCCAACGCAACTGGTTGATCGGATTTCCAGTTTTGCACGGCGTCGGCTTCGTTGTCGAAGGGCTGGGTGACGTTGAAAGCGGCACGTTCCTTGGAGGGCAATTCCAGCGCTGCTGGCAGATCGAGAGTGAAAGTCTGCATTTGTGCCGAGGGGTTGCGCAGAGTGACGATCCATCCCTTCGGACTCCACGCGGCCCATCCATAAACCTGCAGTTTGCCGGGATCGCCGCCAATCCAGTGCACGTCCCTCAGTATGGACGCGTGCTGGCGGGACCAGAGGGCCGCCTTCGCGAGAATGTCCCAGTCAGACGCGGTGAGCAGGGACGGGGTGACGTACATCTCCTGTAGCTGCGTGCCGCTGCCGAAGAAGGAGAGAACCTCATCGGGAAAATCGTTTTGCGCGTCGGAGCCGAGGTTCTCAGCTTGCTTCGCGAAGATCATGCCGTGGAGCATGAGGGAGTTGATGGGAAACAGAGGGCCGGCCTCGACGACGTTGCGCCAGGTTTGCTCGTCGCGGTAAGTGATCCAGCGCTGGCGCGAAGTGCCGACACCATCGAAGTCGTGATCGTCCCCGCCGCGCCAGATGGAGTCGGAATAGAAGAGCCAGAACGGCGATGGATAGGTGCCGGTGGAGAGATTCATGAAGATGCCCGGCTTTTCTGTGCGGATCTGATGAATGAGATGGATTGCTGCGTCGAAGTCGCTGTCGAACGCCGAGCCGGGAAATACACGGTCGGCATTGCCGGTGCCGTCGATTTTGAATGAGTTCACGTTGTAGTTACGAATCATGCCAGAGCATACGGCAGAGAAGTCGCGGAAGTACTTCGGGCCGGAAAGGGCAAAGCCACCGCTGATGATTTCGTAGCCATGGCCCTGGCCGTTGGCGATGCGCTCGCGCTTCTGCTCGGCGTAGCCGCCCCAGGGAGAGAGCCAGACACCGATACCGGCGTTGTACCTGGCCGCCGCCTGGGAGATGCGAGTGAATCCGCCGGGCAACTCCGCATTGAAACCCCAGAAGGTGTTGGGGTCGTCCCAGCCATCATCGAATACAAACGAATCGAGCTGAACTTGGCGCTTCTCGCCGAGTTCTGTTCCGAACGCATGGATGCGGTCGAGCGCATCCGCTTCAGAGTAGCGGTTCTCGTAGCCGATGTCGTACCAGCTGTTGTAATTCAGGAACGGCTGGTAAGGACGTGGACGCTCGCGCTCGATATAAGCGAGAAAGGCACGACGCAACTGTCCTGGCGCGTAGGCCCCGATGACAGCGGAGTACGTGACGGACTGGCCCGCCCGGAGAGGCAGCACGCGCGCGATAGCAGCTTCGACTTTGCCGCGGTTAACGCTGGTGACCGAAAGCGGATGTTCGAAGGCGAAGTACATGGAGTCATCGGCTGCCGGCGACCCTTTCACGGTGCCGATGACATGCGCCTGCGGATCCTGAAAGCTGAGCAGTTGTACCTGGGCGATGGGCAGGGCGCGCGCACCGGCTTTAATGGTGAGCTGTTCGCGCATGTAGGTGCTGTTCGCAGGAACGAGCAGGCACCAGAGAAATTGCGCGCCGGAAGCAGGGTCTGCGCTGTTGACGCAAAGCTTTCGGCCCGCCGGACTCGAGGGGGCGGCGGTTGCCGGATCCGAATGCATGCCAGAAGAGCGGAGGGTAGAACCGTCCGCGAGGGTGAGGGTGAAGAGCTCCGGGAGGGTCAGCCCGCGATGCGCGGACAGATCGCGGATTTCCAGTTGAGCTTTGCCAGGGCTCACGCTGAGCTTTGCCTTCATGGTTTGGTTAGAAGCTTCGCGGCTCTGCGCAGAGACGTGAGCGGCGAGGCCGGCGAACAGCAGCGCGGATAGGCAGAGAAGCGGGCGAATGCTTCGAGGGTAGCTATTCAAGACTTGCTCCGGAGATTTGGCGACAATCCGGCAACAATTACGAGATCAGCACACTATCGCTGCTACCCCGTACGAGCCGGCCATTGGCAGGTACATCGCTGGTTGCAGAAAGAACGTTGCAATGAACCTGGCTCAAACACTTCCTATGGAGATAGTGTAGCCGCTATCTGCCATGGTGAGGAGGCACCGCCGGGGCTCGCTTGGCTTGCAACCGTTGTCCCGTTCATGAGCCAGATGTAAGTCTGCCCGGTGGTGCTGTTCCACCACAGGATGTCGGCATCGCCGTTCCCGTCGAAATCGCCGACGCCCTGAATGCTCCATGCGGTAGTGGCGCTGCCCGGACTCGCCTGGCTGGTACTCGCAGTCCCATTCATCAGCCAGATGTAGACCTGCCCGGTGGTGCTGTTCCGCCACAGAACGTCACTCTTGCCGTCGCCATTGAAATCGCCAACGCCCGCCACGCTCCATGGAGAGGCACCGGTGCCGGGGCTTGCCTGACTGGCAACCGTGGTCCCATTCATGAGCCAGATGTAGAGCAGTCCGGTGGTGCCGTTTTGCCACAGAATGTCGGCTTTGCCGTCGCCGTCGAAATCACCAATGCCCACAACGTTCCATGGAGAGGCGACGGTGCCAGGGCTCGCCTGGCTGGCGATCGAGCTTCCGTTCATGAGCCAGATGTAGAGCTGCCCGGTGGTGCTGTTTTGCCACACGATGTCACTCTTGCCGTCTCCGTTGAAATCACCCATGCCCACAATTTTCCATGGGGAAGCGACCGTACCGGGGCTCCCCTGGCTCGCAATGGCAGTACCGTTCATGAGCCAGATGTAGAGCTGCCCGGTGGTGCTGTTCTGCCACAGGATGTCTGCTTTGCCATCCCCATTGAAATCGCCTTCGCCCACAATCGTCCATGGAGAGGTGGCGCCGCCGGGGCTTGCCTGACTGGCAATGGAGGTTCCGTTCATGAGCCACTCATAGACCTGCCCGGTCGAGCTGTTACTCCACAGGATGTCGCTCTTGCAGTCGCCGTTGAAGTCGCCCGGGTTGGCAAACGACGCCGGATTCGGATTGGGATTCGGATTTGGATTCGCGCAGGATCCGATCGCCTGCACCACCGTCACAGAAGCGGAGCCGGTCGCACCGCCGTAGGTGGACGAGCTGGAGGAATCTGGCGTATAGGTCGCCGTCAAGATGTGGTTGCCAAGGCCCAATTGCCCACCCGGGATGTTGAGGGTCGCCGAGCCCGCACTCAGCGTCGTGGCTGCCGACGTGTAGCTGCCACTGGTCAGGGTCACGGAACCGGTCGGGGTTGGATCGCCGAAATAGCCACTCATAGTCACGGTGACCGAGATGGGTTGGGTGGAGCCGATGCTCGACGATGCGGGAGCGACCGTGACCATCAGTGTTGCCCCATTCTTTCCCTCGGCGGTGCCGCTCAACGCCATGCTCTGCGTCGCATTGGTGACGTTGAGGTTGTTGTCGGTCAAAACCAGCGATCCAGAGACCTGCCCGACGACTGTCGTGGGGGCGAAAGCTACGTCATATTCGCAGCTTGTTCCGGCCGCCAGCGTGCCAGCCGAGGACGACGGAGTGACCCGGGGACAAGTCGTATATTGCTGCAGAACAAAACTGGCGGGGACGCTGGGATTCTGGCCGGAAGTCGGAACCTGGAAGGTCAGCGGCGCGTTGCCGATGTTGCGGAGCAACACCGAGTCGCCGGCTTCGGAGCCTACGACGGTACTGAATCTCAGGCTCGGTGGACTGGACGGGATCTCGTTCACCCCGTTAAACCCACAGTAGACATTGCCGCTTGCATCCACCGCTACCCCGAAGTTGACTTCATCGCCGCCGAGCAACTCCACGCAGCTGGACGAAGCGCAGCCGGGAGGAATCTCGTACACTCCGCCATGTCCCGTGGCATAGACGTTGCCGACACCGTCCACCGCCACGCCGTAGGGACCTTCGATACCGCCGCCCAGTATCGTGACACAACTGGCGGAACTACAGCCCGGGGGAATCTCCTTCACCGCCAGGTTGCCCTGATCGGCGACATAGACATTGCCGTTCCCGTCCACCGCCACCGCCCCGGGATGACTGAAACCTCCGCCCAGCGAGGTCTCGCAGCGCGTCGAAGTACAGCCGGGAGGCACTTCTGTCACGGTAGCGACGCCGGACTCGACAACATAGAGGTTGCCGCTCCCGTCCACGGCCACACCCTCGGGACTACTGAAGCCCCCGCCCAGCGTCGCAACGCAGCTGGAGGAAGCACAGCCCGGGGGCATCTCGTACACGGCGTTGTTGCCATAATCGGCGGCGTAGACGTTGCCGGCCCCGTCCAGGGCCACTCCGTCGGGAGATTGGAAGCCCCCGCCCAGCGTCGTCACGCAAGCGGAGGAACCACAGCCGGGGGAAATCTCCTTCACCGCGTGATTCACGGCGTCAGGGACATAGACATTCCCGCTTCCGTCCACTGCAAGGGTGCCGGGACTGAACGAGCCGAAGCCCCCGCCGAGCCCCGCCTGCCCGCCGCCGAGAGCGAAGGCTAACTGCGGCCCCTGGCCGGTGCCGTAGACATACGCCGTCGCGATCGCTCCGCTGGCGTCGGACAGAGTCACTGCCCCGTTACGAGTGCCAGCATATTTCGGCGCAAACGTCACGTTCACGGTGCAGGAGTCGCCGGCGCTGTAGACATGGTTGCTCCCATTGGTATCGCAGGTTCCGCCACCCGCATCGGTAAAGTCGAGGCCCGTGGCGCCCTGCGTCACCACAGACGCGCTGATCCCGCTACCGCCCACGGTGAACGTGAAGTAAAGCGTCAACGCCGGGCTGGTCGATCCCACCGCAACGGTGTCGAAATTCACGCCGTGCGTCTGAATTTCTTCCACTGCGGCGTTTCCGGTATCTGCGACATAGAGGTTCCCGCTCGCGTCCACCGCGACGCCTTCGGGCAGATTGAAGCCGCCGCCCAGCGAGGTGACGCAACTCGCGGAAGCGCAGCCTGGGGGCATCACCTTGACCGCGTTGTTGCTGGTATCGCCGACATAAACATTGCCGGCAGTGTCCAGGGTCAGGCCCTGGGGCCGGTTGAAGCCGCCGCCCAGTATCGTAATCGTGCAAAGATGATTGGCGTAGTTGGCGGCAGTGCAGCCGGGGGGCATCTCCTTGACGGCGTTGTTGGAGGGATCGGCGACGTAAACGTTGCCATCCTTGTCAACCGCCACATCGGTGGTGGCGCGGAATCCGCCGCCCAGAGTCAAGGTGCAACTGGGGATAGTGCAACCGAGAGGCATTTCCTTTACTTCGAGGTCCTCGTAGTCGGCGATATAGAGGTTACCGGTGCTGTCCACCGCAATGCCTTCGGGATGAGCGACGTCGCCGTCCAGCGTTGTGCGGCAGCTGGAGGAAAAGCAGCCGAGCGGCATCTTATACACGGCGGAGATGTCAGCGTCGGTGACATATACGGTGCCTCTGCCGTCCACCGCGACTCCCCAGGGAGCGGAGAAGTAGCCGCCCAGCGTTGTGAGGCAATTGGAGGAAGAGCAACCGGGGGGCATTTCATATACCGTATGGTTGCCCTCATCAGCGATATAGACGTTGCCGCTTCCGTCCACCGCTATACCCCTGGGACTGTAGTAGCCGCCGCCCAGCGTCTGGACCGCGCCGGCGAAAGACGCTGTCTGGGCGTTTAGAGGCGACGAAGCCATCCCGCCCAGCAGCAGCACGGCGAGCAAGGTCCAGGCTGCTCGTGTCCATACTCCCGCCGCGCGTTGTCGGTCCCGCGCGGTTGCAACCTGATGATCGCCGGTAGATAGGCCCGAGCAAACTTCCAGCTTCAGGCTGGATGCGTCACAACGAGAGACGGGCAGAGTGACCACCGGAAGGCTCCTCCCGAGAACCTCGCCACTCCATTGAGGCGAGCGGCGATCCGTGCAACTTCCATTGCATCCGGCGCGTAAGGGTTTCGACAGCGACGCCGGGCACAGGCGAGGTGCGGAGGCAGATAAAACCACTTCGGACGAATTGGCCGCAGCCAACGTCCGATTGATCGATTATGGTTTATGAATAGGCGAAAGTGTAACATCGGGTGATTATGGGGCAATGACGCAACTGGAGGGATTTGTAGTAATCCCGGCGAGCATCGATAAGTTACGAAAGTAGCCTGGATACCGGGCTCTGTGCGACAAGCAAGAATTCGGCATTCCCCATTGCGGGTCTGGTTCGATACATTTTTGCGGTGCTCCTTAAGGACCGAAGGTATTGTTTGCCAGTCAGACGTGGCGCTGGCGGGGCTTCCCCGTCGAGGACAGAAATGCCGCCCCTGGTTGTCGAATGGCACCCGCCGCCGGTTCGCGCGCTGGAAACATGGTTCGACCACGGAAGGTCAGATCTGAACTGGTCAGCTCAGGTGGAGGGCATTCATCGAGGCGCAGTGTCTGGGCTCTTGGGGTGTGGCCAGCAAACACAAGTCCCTTAGAATTAGGCCTCTGACCGGGTCTCGGGATTCCTGGGCCACATTTGTGCTTTCCGAGCTCCGCTAGGCCGCTTCCATGTGCTGGTGGATCAGGTGGATGGCGCCGAACGGGGCGCCCAATTCAAAGGCGGGGTCGTTCCACAACTCGAGGTTGGCGATGCGCTCAACCTTATCCACCCGGACCACAATGAACCGGCCCTCATGGCCATCGACGTGGACGCTCTCTCCCCTGCGCGGTACGCGAGGTACTGTCATACGGGCATTGTCGCACGTTCCCGGCGAGAACGCTGTGCCCTTCGGCTCATCGCCGGATGGCCTCGGACGACGACTCGCTATTTCGCTTTACCCGGAAGCCGTAAACCGCCTTCACTCACCTGGTAGAGACGGATGGGATCGCAAACGTGCGCCGATTCCCTGGGGCGGAGATCCTGTTCATTTTGTGCAACCGCTACCGTCGCGTGACAAGCGACGCAGATCGATTGGTAGGTGCCATCTTCGTTGTGCCTGTGGGGAAAGAGTGTTCTTGCCGGTGGGGCCATCGTGCATCCTCCGTCCTGCCGAAAGAACGTCCTGGCGCGAAGTCTACCGATTCGCCGCGGATGCCGACTGTGCAATATTGCTCACTTTTGGCTGAGCAACAAAGATTTCCGGATGTGGTCGGTATTGACCAGTACCCAAACGGGGTTGATGGGACACTAAGGGTCCGGAATCGTTGTTGGATGCCGGATGCGAGGTGAACGATGTCCGAGCCAAGAGCCAGTCTTCTGGTTGTAGACGACGAATCGCGGGTTTGCCGAAATTTGTCGATTATGTTCGGCGCCCTTGGCTATGCGATGCGAACCGCTGTGGACGGTTTTTCGGCGTTGCGCGCGATCAGGGACGAAATTCCCGACATCATTCTGTCGGACCTGAACATGCCGGGCATGTCGGGATTTGAGTTGTTGTCAGTAGTGCGTCGCCGATTTCCGTCGATACGCGTTATCGCCATGAGCGGTGCATTCAGCGGCACGCGCGTGCCTGCGGGCGTTGCGGCCGATGCCTATTATGAAAAGGGGAACCGCGTGGGTATGTTGCTGCGGGTAGTGGAGACGATGGCGCTCCCGCGGGAATCGCACCGTCCTTCTCCGCGCCCCCTTGCGCCCATCTGGATCCCCACGAACGGGCACGATCCGGCCGGGGAACCATATGTCATGATTGCGTGTCCTGAGTGCCTCAGGACATTCCCACAGGTCCTGGGCAAGGGCGCGGCGCATGCGCTGCAGACCGAGTGCGTCCACTGCTCGAACCCGATTCAGTATGCGATCGTCCATACGATGGATCACTTGCCGAGCGCCGCTTAACCGCTGGGAGCCGGTTCTCCCTGGAGAGCTTCCGACCGGCCCCTCCGGATTCCAGGGCGGCGGCAATCCCCCGGTCTGAGGCGGGACGTTTTGGCCCGGCCCTCCGTGCGATGGACTCCCAGCCTGCTGTTTCCGACCCCATAAAAAGATGGCGAGCGGCGACAAAGTGAGGGTATAGTGTCACGTAGCCGAAAGGCCGGCTACCAGGTCTGGTGCTACGTTCCCGGCGGCTCCTCCCCGCAGTGTCAAAGATGTCAGCGGTTGCCTTCGTGCAACGAAAGGATGGGTGAGGTATGGCTTTTTGCGGCAAGTGTGGAACATCGGTGGCGGACGGGGTGGCTTTCTGCCCGAGTTGCGGAGCGCCGACCGGACCGGTGGCGACCGGTACGCCGGCGGGGTCGCCATATTCCGGACCCGTCACACCAATGGTTGGAACAGGTTCAAGCGGCCTGACGGAAAACGTAGCGGGTCTGCTTTGCTACGTGCTGGGCTGGCTGACCGGGATTATCTTCCTGATCATCGACAAGCGGCCGTTCGTGCGTTTCCATGCGGCGCAATCGATCGTGGTGTTCGGGGCCCTGACCGTCATCCGGATCATCCTGTCGTTCTTCTTCCTGGGCGGGTATAGCTTTGGCCTGTTCTGGCTCTGGTCGATGATTTCGCTGCTGGTCAGCCTGGTGACGCTGGTTGCGTGGATCGTTCTGATGCTGATGGCCTACCAGGGCAAGAGGTTCGAGGTACCGATCGCGGCGGGCATCGCGAAGAGCATCGCAGGGAACCCAGCGATTTAACGAAGAAGAAAAAGGGCGGCGCTCGGGAGACGGTCCTCCTGCGTCGCCCGGCTGCATGCACGGTCCTCGCAGCGCGCCGTGAGCAGAGCGGTACTGTCGGTTCCCCTGGCTTGAACTCAAATCAGAAAGCGAGAACGATATGGCGGCATTTTGCACGAAATGCGGGACACCGAACGCGGGCGACACTCAGTTTTGCACGAAGTGCGGAGCGCCGCTGGACCCTGTGGGAACCGGTCCGGCGGCAACTCCCGGCTACGCACCGCCGATTCAGCCAATGGCCTACGGACAGCCAGCTGGAGCCGTGCAGCCGGCGGCAACGGGTGGGGGCAGCAGCGCACTCAAGATCATTCTGATTATCGTCGGTGTGTTTGTGGGCCTGGGCATCTTGTCGGTGTGCGCGGTGATGTTCGGACTATGGAGGGTTTCGCGAGCCGTGCATGTGAGCGGCCTGGGCAATGGCGGCACGAGTTCCGTGACGACTCCTTTGGGCACGGTCACTACGGGCGGGGCGGGCTCGGTGAGCGCATCGGACCTGGGCGTGGATCTTTATCCCGGCGCCAGCGCTGAGCAGGGGGCGGTCCGGGTGAGCACGCCTGGCGGCGCGGCGATCACCGCGGCTTACACCACGAGCGATTCGCTGGAGAAGGTCGTCGAGTTTTACAAGGAGAAGCTGGGGGCGGGCGCATCGGTGTTCCAGAGCGACAAGAGCGCGGTGCTCTCGGAAACCGATACGAGCAAGAAGACCAGTGTGATGGTGACGGTGGAAACAGAGTCCAACGGGACGACGAAATTCAGCATTCTGCACTCGACCAGCAACGGCTCGTAGGCCGGCTTTAGCGGTGCTGGACCTGCGTTCCGCCCGCCACCTTCAAAGCGAAGAGGCTCGCAGGCGCGTGCGCGTTGTAGCGGATGTTGCTGTAGGTCACGGTGCGCGTGTCGCCGGAGGGCTGGTACATCACCTGTTTAAGAGAGATGTCGCGCGCCAGATCGATCCAGATGGTTAAGTGCGCGACATTGTTACGAATGTTCTCCTGTTTGGGCACCAGGTCGAGCTTC
>Ga0302319_10015676_pt1 | contig 14030 bp, 23 predicted proteins | sample Bog_T0_2_FD_203319 | JGI IMG/M metagenome (GOLD analysis project Ga0302319, IMG submission 203319) | Peat permafrost microbial communities from Stordalen Mire near Abisko, Sweden - Bog_T0_2 | ecosystem: Environmental > Terrestrial > Soil > Wetlands > Peat | place: Sweden: Abisko, Stordalen Mire... | reverse complement strand
CCTGCTATCCGATGACCTTCCGCCATGGCCATCATCGCGGATGCACCCCGCCTGACCGCGGCAAGCCGCCGATGGAGACCACTCCACAAAGTGAATTCCAACCGGGTAGGCTGTCTGCAACAGGCGAGGATGTCCCCTCCGCCAAGCAATGCTGGCGAGTTCTCCTGTCGGCCGCTCCGGGTTGATTGCTTTTGGCTTGCGTGCTGGCTTCATGCGGTATAGGTTGCCCCGAATTCGGCGCTGCGGCCTGTCAAACATGGGATGCCAGCCGTCGGGATAACCCCATAGCGACACGGGCCAGGTCCGGCTGCGGGCTGCGCAACCTGTGCGCAAGCAAAAAACGCTGTGACCGCCTGGCCAGGCAACAAAGGAGAACCAAGGTGTCAGACCGCCAGCTTTGCGTCATGACCGCCGCCTCATCGAGCCTGAAATTCGTCCTCTACGATGTCTCCTCCAGCGCCCCGCGGCGTATCCTGTTCGGCTTGGTTGACGGCATCGGCAGTCTGAAGGCGCGGCTGCAGATGAACAGCAGCGACGGCAGATCGATGCGCGACACCCGGTTCCATGTGCCGGATCAGGCGGCGGCCCTGGCAGCGCTGGCGGACCTTCATGACGGCCCGCTGAGCTCCGGCGGCCTGGCAGGCTTCGGCCACCGCGTGGTGCACGGTGGCCCGGACTACGCCGCGCCGGTGCTCCTCACCCCCGGGACCGTGGCCAGCATCGAGGCGCTGCATACGCTTGCGCCGATGCACAACCCGCCGGCCGTGGAGGTGATCAAGGCGCTGGCTGAACGCTATCCCGGCGTGCCGCAGGTAGCCTGCTTCGACACGGCATTCCACCGCAACCATCCGTCCGTGGCGGACCGCTATGCCGTCCCTGACGACCTGTACCGGGACGGCGTGCGCCGTTACGGCTTCCATGGACTCTCCTACGAGCACATCACGGCGCGGCTTGGCGATGTCGCGCCAGGGGTCGCGCTTGGCCGCGTGGTGGTCGCGCATCTCGGCACCGGGGCGTCGATGTGCGCCATCGCCGGCGGGCGTAGCATCGATTCCAGCATGGGCTTGAGTGCCGTCGATGGCCTGCCGATGGGCACGCGCTCGGGATCGGTCGATCCAAGCCTGGTGATCTGGCTTCAGCGCACCAAGGGATGGAGCCTGGACCAGGTCGAGAACTACCTTCACCTGGAGTGCGGACTGAAGGGGCTGTCCGGCATCTCTGACGACATCCCGACGCTGCTGGAGAGCGACGTGCCGTCGGCGAAGATGGCGGTGGATTACTTCGTCCACCATGTGGCCCGCTTCGCCGGTGCGATGGCGGCCGCCATGGGCGGCATCGATGCGATGGTGTTCACCGGCAGCGTTGGCGAGCGCAGCGCACCCCTCCGCATCCGGGTTTTGAACCGGCTTGGTTTTCTCGGGTTTGTGCCCGACGGGGCGGCCAACGAAGCCGGTGGCCCGCTGCTGACGCACCCGGAGTCGCCGCGGCCCGCGTATATGATTCCCACCGACATGGAACTCGTCATCGCGCGGCACACGCTATCGTTGATTGGCCGTGGCGCCGCCTGACCCCAACTGCACCCCGGGCGGAACAGGGCGAATTCTGTCCGCCCAGGCTGTCCGGCCCGGCAAGGAGTCCGGCATGCGGATGGCTTCTGGCGACACGGGCATCGGCGCCTGCGCCGGATATTCCACGCCGTGCAGCGTTGCTTGCCAAGATTTCGGCAAGGCTGGCTTCGGCAAGCCGATGGAGGACGCCATGGCGACGGTTGATGGGGTGCGGGCGGCGACGGTGGTGCGTGCCGTGTTGGCGGAGATCGGCCTTGGCCGCCACCCGAAGGCGCCAGGCGCGGAAGCGATCGGCTGGTCCGGGAACCCCGCGGCTTCAGGGTTCACCATCCGGCGCAACCGGGAGCCTGACCTCATCGACTGGACGGTCGTGGTCTCCGGCAAGCCGCACCTCGGCTACCGTCGGTGGACGGAGGACATGGGCGGAGGCAGGAAGGTTGACCTGATTGAGCCGGTAAACCCCCATCTGCTGCACCCCAGGATTTTGGATGCCTTCGAATCGCTTGGCCTGCGGGTTTTCCGCGTCCATTCGGATGCCGGCCAGATCCAGTGGGAGGGCGACGACGTCCGCTACACGGTGACCACGGACGAACCGGCCTGGCTGCTTCCCCGCAATGGGGGCCGCCCGCAGGCGGCAGGCGGCCCTGCCCTGGTCACGTTCGCCGCCGGGCCGAAGTTCGCGGACATCCTCGGGCTGGAGGGCAGCGTGTCGGGCCTGGCAGGCTACGACGACGCCGCCGCCGGCGCGCTGCTGACCCGGGAAAGCGTCGGGCGGCTGCTGGAGATGCGGGCCGCCGCCACCGACCGGGCGTTCCACGCCATCCCCAGGGACTGCCGGATTGCCATGGGTCTCCGGGACGGTGTGCTGTCCGCCACCCGGGACGGCCGTTCCCTGTTCCGCGCGGAGCAGCTTGAGGTCGGCAACCACTGGGGCGACCGGGTCGCCGTCTGGCGGATGCCCGCTGAAGTTTTCCTGCGGGAGCCCGAGTTCACGCCCGACGTTCCCTTCATCCTGGATGGCGAACTCAGGGACGGCGTCCCTCCCCTCGTCTACGATGCGCAGTTCGGCGGCGATGTTCCCTGGCAGCGCGTGGAGGAGCCGACGCTGGAGGAAGCGCCCGCCATGGCGATGTGAAGCGGCGGCACGGCGGGCGCCATGGAATCCTGGCGGCAAACAAAAATCGCGAAAGCCCTTGTGCCCCGCGTCCCTGACCCGTATAAAGGTGACGTCGGCTTGCCGACTATGGCGATAAACGGCTCGTGGAATAAGCGTTGTGGACCCGGGGGCAGTGCCCGGCGCCTCCACCAACATCCCGGTTTGTCAGGGCGTTGGGGGCGACACAGGCTCGACACGCGTGGTAAAGACGTGCTTTTTGCCCGGCATGGTACCGCCGTTATCGGGCCATTCCACAAGTGCCAATGACAATGAGGCGCTCGCTATCGCCGCGTAGGCGATAAGCGCGGTTCCGGGGGGCTCCGGGCAACAGAATGCCCCCCACTTTCCCCTGTCAATGAAGCCGCCGCCCGATGCGCGGGTGTCCGTTGTTTCCCAGATCAACCCTCGTGGCACCTTTCCTGCGGGCGGCTGGGATGCCCGGAGTGGCCGCCGGAACGACAGCCGCAAGGAAAACTACGCCGGCGGGAACCAACCCGGTGAACCGGAGGCGGATGCCCCGCTGGGGAATCTTGCCTTCACCGACGTCAACGGCTACATTTCCCAGGTAGTGGCCTGGGAGGCACACTTGCGCATCATCACTGGCAGGGACTACTACGACGTCGGCCTCGGCGTGGGCCAGGACAACCGCATTGTGTTCGTCCGCAAAAAGGATGCGTGGCTGGCCCGCGATCGGGCTGCAGCCGTCGGCATTGGACTCCCCCAGGCCCGCCTCGAAGTCCTCCCGGGGAAGGAGGGCAGTTCCCGCGGCGGCCGCATCTGGAGCGGGATGGGGTTGCCTGCAGGCCGTCAGCGGCCAGTCATCGGGCCGTCCGGGTTCGCCTATGCGTTTGCGCCGGTATCCGTCATCCTTCGCGGACGCCGCAGGAACGGGATGCGGATGCTCGCCGCCGGCCCGGGCAATCTGAAGGGCAAGCCGGGATGCCCTGTTTCCAGGAGTGAAATCCGCCACTTCTGGTCCTGGGAAGCCCTGCTGGAATGCGCCGCCGCCGAGGAAATCTCCGTCCGCTGGAGGCACCCTTCCGGCTTCCGCCGCCGTGCGCCGGACATGCGTGCCGGGGAACAGGACGCCTCCGGGGCCGCGGATTACTTCGCGGAGCGCAGGGTTCCGCCGGTGGCCATGGATTTCCTGGTTTCCGAGGGCATCACGCTGCTGACATGGGGATCCGGTGCGGGGCAGCCCGATGGTCCGAAAGATGACTGGCGGGTGGACGGGGACGACCTGAAGGACATGGAATTCTACCGGGTGCTCGACCCCTTCCAGGCATATCAGGAAATCGCCCAGTGGGTTGGAGGCGTGCTTCCCGGACGGGGCGCGCCGATAGTGGAAATCACCGATTCCGGGGTGCTCGCGGCCAAGCATGGCTTTGACCGCTGGAGCTTCCGCAGGCCGCCCGCCGGCGGATGACGTCCGCAGCCTCCGCACGCCGCCGGCCGAGGGTTGCCGAGGCCCCTGGGGTCGCCCCGTGCGGACGGAATCAGGCGAGGATGGCGACGGCCACGTCATCCGGCGCGGTGACAACCAGCATGGGCGAGTAGTGGCGGGCGCTGCGCACGATTGAGATCGGCCAGTCCGGGATGTGCACCGTAGCGTCGTCGGCGCTGCGCGGGTCGAACGGGGCAACCGCGATTTGCCAGCCACCGGAGTGGCCGGCAGCGTATTGGCCGATCACCAGCATCGCCCCCTCTACGCTGGAAACGCACATCGTGATCGGCTCGCCGCTGGCGCAGGTGTCCTTGTCCACGTCGATGCCCGGCCCCTCGCACGCGAAGGTGTCGTCGCTATAGCCTTGGAATGTCAGAATCTTCATGGGGCCTCCGGGGGATTTGCTGGATTACGTTGGGTTGGCGGCCTCGGCCATCTCGGCGTCGACCGCCTCCAGCACATAGTCGGGAAACCGATATCCGGCTTGCCTCAGCATTAGCAGTCGTTCCCTGAAGGCCTCCAGTGTCGGATCGCCGAACGTCTCGCCGTCGTGGGCAAGTCCGATCGGCGCGTGTTCGGCCGTTTCGAGCCAAGCCATCTGCGCTGTGTGCTGGACCCAGAACTCGGCTGCGGCTTCGTCGCCCTTGCCGAGCAGTGTCCAGTCCTCATGCGGCGGCCTGCCGACCATGCGGTTGCCAGCGACGTGGGTCGTCCACCCGCCGGATGCGTCCTCATAGCAATAGAGGTCGCTTTGATAATCGTCGCTGCTCCAGCGGCAGTAGGACATGGCAGCCTCTAACAGTGGCATGAAGAAGATATTGCGTGACGGTATGCGGGATCGAACTGCACGCAGCCGATCGTGTCGTTCCCGTCTTTGCCCAGCACCGTCGCCACGCGCGACCACATCGGGTTGAGCTTGTCGGCACCGGACTCAAAACTGGCGGCATTCCCCAGATCCTCGTTCGTGGTCACCTCCGTTCCCGCGGAGGAAAACCGGAAACCGCGTCAATCACATGGCATGCCGTCGTTGCATCATAAGGCTGCATGTCATATCATGCAAGGCGCAAACAGGATGCATTCCCGAACGCCATTCGGCACGTCGCCGGGCCGGATGGGTGCGCTTGGGTGGACGTATTGGATGCGCATGGCGACCGACTACCGCGCGGTGGCGCGTCGGGCGCTTGGGAGTGCAAAATGACCGACCTTCCCGAGACGACGGACTCAGGCCTGCCGGATTTCATCAGTGGAATCGGGCGTTGCGATGCGCATATCCGGGTCCCGACTCCCTTACAAGTTGACACTACGGCGCGCGCCGAGCGCTGGGAGTGCAAGATGGCTGACATTCCCACGACGCCAACGGCACTGTTGGAACTGATGTTCGATTACTTGCTGCGCGCCCCAGCCAGCGTGGGTAACGTTATCAGTCATTTTTGCCTAACGCGGCAGGACGCGCAGATGGCGCTACGGACGCTTGAGCGCCATGGTCGAGCGCGAATGGGCCGCAACTTCATGTGGGAGGCGTGCAATGACTGACCTTCCCGAGACGACGCCATCGGTTGGCGAGGTGTGGGTGTGGGCGCCGGATGACGACAAGTTCCGGTCGACTCTAATCGTCACTCGCGTGACGCAACACCAAGTGTGGACGAGGCGAGCGTCAGGAGGCGGGTCATTCCCGAACCCGCTTTCCCGCTTCGTGCTCGTGGCGCGACGCGAGGCGTACAATGGCTGACCTTCCCGAGACGACCAGCGACGAGGTGTGCCCTTTCTGCGGGCGTCGCGGCGACGATGTGTGCGATACCGCCCCGGTCGATATCTGCGAGCGCGCTACGAGCGTGCAGCCTATGGCCGACATTCCAGAAACGACGCCAAAACCCCTGTCCAAACGCACCCATACCCTGCGCGTTGGATCCATGATCGCCGGCTTGGCCCGATCTGCCGATGGCAAGTGGGCATATCGGGGTGAGATGATCCCCCTCATTGCGTTGCGTGCATGGCCGAGTGGAAATGCTGGCGGCACGCTGTTCATGGGGCGGTGGGCAATCGCGGTGATGCTGCGCAAGCGCACGAAGAAGGAGATGCAACATGCCGATTCCTGAAACGACGAAAGCGGCCAAGGCAATGCGTGACGCCATCATCGCGGTGATGGCACGCGAGGCCGGCCACGCCCGCGATCTGGCAACCGCCCATTTTGCGGCAGGTGAGGACGTGGCAATTGGGTGGCGCAAGCGGGAGATGCTCATCCGGTCGCTGATCATCGACATTGAGCACATTCCTTTGTCTGAGGTGTGCGGTGGCTGATCCGGTTCCGGAGACGGCTGAGCGGGCACCCTGGCAGATCGCCGAAGGGCGCTATGGCCGGCCGCAGAGGTTCCGCATCGGTCAGACGGTGCGACTGTCGGGCCAGGTCCGGTGTGGCACCGTGACTGGCGCCCACGCCGACCCATCGAATCCTGGCGGCGTGCGTTACACCGTGACGTTCGATTCGCTTCCGGCGGAGTGGTTGGAGGCAGTTCAGGGATGAACCGGATTCCTGGGACGACGACAGAGCCACCTGACTTTTCGGAACCGTATGGCGAGGGGCTGTGGCACGCGACGGAGCCAACGGTTCGTCCCAAAACCACGAAGCCGCTACTGCCGGAACCGGTCCTCATCATCGCGGCATGCCTCGACCATCCGAGCGTCTATATGGGTGGTCCAAGCGCGGCGAGCGTTCGGAAGGCAGAGCGGATTGTGGATACTCTTGAGGCGTTTGGGTTCGCGCTGAGAAAGCAACCATGACTGACCGTCCCGGGAGACGCAACGAACACGGCGGCTTGGCAAACCGCAAGCGGTGCCGCATTCCCTACGCCTGTGGCGAGGAGTGGTGCGAGTGCGGCGCGAAAGACGATGACGTGGATGCGTGGCTGGCAGAGTTCCCCGACCTGGGCATCCCAGAGGCAATGGAGAAGGTTGCAGTGTCCGACCGCCCGGACACCATGGCCGCAGCCCTCGACCACGCCATGCGCCTGATGGGGAATGGCGGCATTGTGACGCTCACCGGCGTCGAGTGCGCCGCAGTCCTGGCGGAGGTGGAGAGCCTGCGTCGGGTCCGCGGCGCTGGAAGGGACTCTGGTCTGCAAGGGCGTTGGCCTTGGAGGCCGCGCTCGTGCTGTGGGAAAACAAGCGATGAGTGACCTTCCCGAGCCGGCGCTGGCGGCTTTTTCCGATGACGCCATGAGCGGCGACCTTGAGCGCCGCCGGACCCAGGCGAGCGACGCCTATTGGGAGCGGCGCAAGGTGACCGCGCAACCGATTTGCCCAGACTGCGGCATGCCGGATAGTTGGCACGCCAGCGATTGCCCCTCCGACACGGATGCCCTATAGTGCCAGTTGGTTTTCCTTCAACCACCGGGTGGCCCGCATGAAGATCGTCGGTTCGCTGCATATCCACTGCACGGGGATGCGATATGCCAAACCCAGGCTGGTGTTTCCGATCGGCGCCGACCGCCAGATCAAGTTCCTGCTCGGCGTGAGCTTTAGGGACGTGTTTTTGGGCTGGATCCATGCCCCGAAGGTGCGGCCGTGACCGGCCATCCGGAAATGACGGCCAGCCTCACGGCCGGGGACCACAACGGTCCGACCCATGTCTTCCTTGACCCGGCCGGCGACCACATTGTGGTCAAAGCCGTCACGGATCGCCACGGCAAGGAGATCGAAATCACGCTTTCTCCCGGATCGTGGGCATACGATCGGGCCATCTCACGCGCCAGCCGGGGAGTGGCATTCCTGTGACACCGGTAGTTCGGATGCTGTTCGGCAGCCACCTCTACGGCACATCAACCCAGGCGTCGGATCACGACTACAAGTCAGTGTTTGTGCCGGGCAGCCGGGATATCCTGCTCCAGCGCGTGATGGGAACGTTGCAGAAGACGCGCGAGAAGGCGCGCGGCGAGCGCAATATGCCATCCGACGTCGACGAGGAAGCGTTCTCGCTTCAGCGATATCTCGGGCTGGTGGCTGCAGGACAGACGGTGGCAATGGATATGCTGTTCGCGCCGCAGAACATGTTCATCGGCGAACCGCAGCCGATCTGGTGTGCCATCACCGGGAACCGGCACCGCCTTGTGTCCAGGCGCGCGGGCTCATTCGTCGGCTATTGCCGGACGCAGGCCAACAAGTACGGCATCAAGGGTTCACGTGTCCACGCCGTCCGGAATATCGTGGAGTGGTTTGACGCCGCCATCTCCGAGCATGGCCACCTGGCCAAGGTCGGCGCGGCGGCTGACTCGCTCCCTGCGTTTATCACCGACCGCGGGCTTGAACACGCCGCCATCGTTCAGATCCCCCACCCCAGCAGGCATGACCCGATCCCTCACCTGGAATGCTGCAACCGCAAGGCGCCATACTTCGCGAGCCTGAAGGATGCCCGCGCTATCTATGCCAGAGTGCTGGGGGAATACGGGATCCGTGCCCTGCAGGCCGAGCGCGACGAGGGCGTCGATTGGAAAGCGCTTTCGCATGCGGTCCGCGTAGGAACCGAGGCGATTGAGCTGCTGACGACCGGCAACATCACCTTTCCCCTGCCGAACGCCGCACACGTGCTGGCAATCAAGACTGGCCGCCGCCATTATCGCGAGGTTTCCGAGGAAATCGAGGCGCTGCTGGCCGGGGTGGAGGATGCCGCGGAGCGGTCTTCGCTGCCGGCGGCGCCTGATATGGCATGGATTGAGGACCTGATCGTGGACGCGTATCGTGGGGTCATCAACGGGAGCGCGGCATGACTTCCGAACCTGGTTTCCCGAAATCGAGGGGAGCCCCCCTAATCAGAGAGTAGGCATACGCCTGGCCTTGAAGCAAGCGCCCCTGCAAAGGATTCCTTCGGCGCAGTCCGCCCGGGTGTCGCGCCGCTCCGTAACCGGAGGCGGCCACACCGAATCAGGGGGAGCTGAACCACGGCGCTGCCCGAACAGGTGCCGCACCGTTGACATGGCGCCATCTCCAGGCTGGCAACCGCCGAAACTGCATGGCAAAGCCCGTTGCAGGGAAAATCATCCGTCGCGCGAACGCCACCGGGTCGGAGGCCGGAACTTGACGGCATCTGCGTCAATGCTCTAGACGATGCGCGGTCCTCAGGAGTCCGCGCCATGGCGAGTGTTCCCAGAAGCGATTACGCAACCATTTTGCGCATGGCGGACGAAGATCATGTCCGGACCGCCGATATCGCGAGGCGCTTCGGCGTTGTCCCCCGCACCATCAGCATCATCCTGGCGAAGGCGCGCGCCGCGGGCTCGGCTCCCGCCCCCCTGCTGCCGCTGGAAGGCGGCGGATCTGGGCCAAAGCCCGGTGCCGGGGCCGAATTGACAGCGGACGCGATGCAACGGATCCGGCCGGCGGCGCGCGACGGTGGCGCGGCACCGGGCGCTGCCGGTTCCATGCTGCCAGCAGAGCCTGTGGCGGACGGCGCGCCACACGACGGCATCCCGTTCGGCTCACCGGACCCGGCCGCTGCGCCTGACCATGTGGAATCCAGCGCCACTGAGCCGCCGCTGTCCACAGAGCCGACGACCGATGACACAATGCCGGACGACTTTCCAGTGTTGTCGCCCTGGCTTGCTCCGGTGGCCAACAGCGGTATCCCGCCCGGTCAACCGGACGATGCCCTTATCGCCAATAATGGCATTCCGACGGTAGCCGAACCGGACATTGGCATCACGCTCAGCCCGCCAGACAGTCCGCCGGAGGCTGGCGCCATGGAACGCGGCCAGCCGATCCAGCCGACACGGCACGCGACCGCTTCTCCCAAGCCCGCCAAGCCCGGGACTGGCTCCGCCGCGAAGGCCGATCTGAAATCCGCCTACGGCCTGGTGGCGCGAACATCCGACGGAGACGAGGCGGTCACGCCGTTCGGATCACTCGATGAGCTCCTGTCGTCGATGAGGGGAATTTTGCGGAACGCCGCCAGCGAGCCGGAGCCGGTGTGGTTCAGCATCCGCGAAATCGATCGGAGCGCCCTGGACGACTTCTAACGGCGGCCAAAGGGCTTGGTTGCCACGCCACCAGCGCTGGGGATGCCATGGCAAAAGCAGATGGACAGCTCCGGCTGGCTTCTGGACACCAGAGCCGGCAAGCTCCCTGGCGACCCCATCCCTGGCGTCCCGCCAGACGCGCCACAACATCATCGCGCCATCAAGGGCGCGGTGGGTGTGCTCGTGTTCATGGGCAAGGGGTCACGACGGCATGTGAGGTCATCAAGCGCATGGGATACAACCACGATGCCGGCGCCTGCGCGGTGGCGGTCCTCCATGACGGGCAGGAGAGATTGCAGTCAGGCCGCGTGGCAAAACCTGGCGACTGTGGACCGCGCGCGACCGGGTGCGCCCGATCGTCGGACACATCGGGCGGCGCGCCCGTCAGGGGCGCGTGCCGTTTCCTTGCAACGAAGGTTCCCGGAGGCAGTCGATGGCAAAGCGCCGCGTGACATTCGAGGTCGACACCGTCGAGCTGTTCAACATGCTGGCGAAGCAGCGCGGCGACATGACAGAGCTGGGCAACCGCCTTGTTTCCGCGCTCCTGGTTGAGCCCGGCCTGGCTGACCTGGTCGGGATGCAGGTCTACGGCGTGTCAGTCCTGCCTGATGACGATCCTGCCTGATTTCCCGCAGGGCGTGGACGCCCGCCGTACCATGGGGGCGTTTGGCCGCAAGTTGGCAGCATCGCGCGCGTTCGTCCGCTTTGGCCAATCCCGCTTTGGCCAATCCCGGTAGCTGCGGGCATCCCGTGGGCCGACCGGAGAATCCACGCCAGCCGGGTGGTGACGCGCCGCCCAGAATCCGTCCGAGGCGAGGATGCCATCAGCGTTGGATGACTGCCTGACGCCGGCGGCGCATGCCGGGCACGGACGGCGGCCTGGCGCATCCGCCCACGAGGTCGAACGCAGTTTGTGCCGGGCGCAGCGGCAGGCGAAGTGGAGCGCCACCGTTCCGGCTGTGCGCATGGACGGCGGCGAAGACCGCGTCCCCGTCGAGGCCGCCCAGAACCGCGGACGGGAAACTGCAGCGGTCGCGGTCAGCAAGCGACTGCCACCCGTGATCCATGATCTGCTTCGCGACGTGGGCGGCCAGCCGCTCGCCGAAGGCGGCTTCCCAGCGGTAAGCGCACCGGATGGCCCGCACCGCAGCGCCCAGAGGGTTCGGGTTGGGTTCCAGGTTAATGTCGAGCACACGCCGGTTGATGCGGTCGAACCAGGCATGGTCGGTGATCAGCTTCCTGTCACCTACCGAGTACAGAATGGCGTCCCAGTCGAAGAACGTCGTCCGCAGCAGATCCCGCATGCACGAGACGGTCACGTGGCCGGAAACCGCCGCCAGGGTCCGCTCCAGCGGCCAGACATCCGCCATCCAACGGCCGAGATCAATCCGGCAGCCGCCGAAACTGTTCGGCGTGCCGCCAAGCCGCGCGGTCAGCCGGTCGAACGCAGTCAGGGATGCCGCGTCGACGACGAAGTCAACGTCTGACCGGAACTGGCGGTTGCCGCAAAGATAGAGGTCGCGCGGAAAGCCGCCGATGGCGACCGTCGGACCCAGTGCCAGGAGCGAATCCGCAAAATCGGCGATTTGGAAACGCGCGAATGCCCCGGAGGCAAAGAAATAGTCGGCCCGCCTCTTGAGGCGGCGGCCCTCGCGGCCCAGGCCGGAATGTTCATGCATGGCTGTGCGCGCCGCCTTCCCGTCCGCAGCTACCGCGGCGCCGCGGGGCGCGCCCGTTGGCCGAGCCGCAGCACGAACGGCTTCCTGTGCGGGGCCGGATCTGTTGGACCGCGCAGGTCCCAGCTCAGGATGGCGACGTCGCTGCCGGCGTCACGGGCAGGTGGCTCCAGCGTCCAGCTCTCGATGCTGAGCAGCCGCGGCTGGGCACGTCCCTGCGCAAGCGCATCCCTCGTTCTGACGCCGCGGAAGGCCGGCGCAAAGATCAGGGCTCCGTGGGTCGTGAAGCGTTCGTCCTTGCCGGAGAAGGCCGGATCGCGGGGTGAGCATCCGATGACGTAATCGCGGCCGTATGAGACCGCAAACAGCCCTGCATCAGTATCGTCAAACGGCAGGAGACCGAGCCAGGAGTTTTCGTGCTGCGGGTGCGCCTCGAGCAGCAGGGCGCTCTTGGATTGCGGTTCAGCCTGGTCTGCCAGGACAATGGCCAGCAGCAGCATGTTAGCGAAAGGAAGCCTGACCAGCTCTCCGGGTGCGAGATCCGGGTACGACTTCATGAGTGCTGGAAGGACCACGGTCGGCTCCTTTGCGCTGGTGGCGTCGAGCAGGTTGGCCAGGCACATACGCGCGCCAGGGTCTGACCACTCTACCGTGTCCGGTCCCCGTCCGCCAGGGGCAAGGAATGTCGCGGCGCGACGACTCCGCCCCCCGAAGCCGGGAGGTCCAGGCGGCATGCTGCCGACCTTCGGGAAAGGCAGGATGCCGCCTGGGCTGCCGGCAAGCCCCATAGTCATTCCAGGTCCAAATGGCATTGTTGCAGTTGTATGGACGGCTTGCTTCGGCCCGGGCCGCAAAATCCACGCGTCTGCTTTCTTTTCCAACCTGAGCCGCGGCTGAAGTCTTCCTTGGCGAGGAGGTCACGCCAACCTGGGTTCCCGTGCAGTTTGGCGTTCCTTCCGTTGGACTCCCGGATCAGGGCGCCGCGCGGAGCTGGCATCATCCCTCGTCCTGCCATTCCGGTGCCGCAGATCTGGCGGATGCCGGGGCCATGGCCGTTTTCGACCGCCTGATTTGCCGCGACCCGAGTGGCGCGGCTTGGTGGGTGCCGGAAAGCCCACTTTTTGGTCACTGCGCGGCTGCGGATGCTGCCTCGTGGCCGTCCTCCGGGAACGGCCAGGTTCCCGGCCCTTCCCGGCTTGATGGAATCACGTGATGCGATGGACCGCCACCCATGTGTCGTGACAAGGAAACCACGGCTCTAAGATTCGCCTTGCGGCACTGGCGCGGGAAACGTAGCATTGTCAAGTTGCCAAGGAAAGAAGCCAGCCGCGCGGCCCCAGATGGGCGCGGCGGGCGTGACGGCAGGGAGGGTCTCGGGCGAGGCTGGGGTCATCGCTCTGGTTAATGATGCCATGATGCTGAGGGTTTTCCTGAAAGACTGCATCGAACACCAGGTCTCCAGGATCGGCCGATCCTGAGAAGGGGGCGGTTCTGGACTCCATGGCGACGCGGTCGAGGGGCGCGGGCCTGCACACCTCCGCCTGGATGTATGTGACTTGCGGCAATCTTATTTGGCGAGGCGGACATGACGTCACAAACCAAAGCCAACTCAGTGTCACTGCTCATGCCGGCCCGTCCCAAAGCCGACGAAGCCATTATCCTGCGGACTTTCTCGCAGGTGGCGATCGAAGACGGCCGCCACTACGTCAATAGCGGACGGGTTGTCCGGATCGCGGTCTCCCCGGATGGCAGCGCCATCACGGCAACGACCCGTGGATCGGCGCCAAAGCCATACCACCAGCGCATCGATATCCTCCCGGACCGCATCACCGGGTGGTCAATCAGCAGCTCCTGCACCTGCCATTCGGGAGCGCGTTGCGGACATTTGGCGGCGGTGCTGACAGTTCTCGGTGACGATCGCGCGGCGCACGCCGATCCGCTGGCGCTGGACGGCACCGGCCGCCGTCCCGACATCGAAGGGTGGCTGGCGGGATTGCAGGCGAGTGAGGCAGCCGCATCGGAGGACTACCCGCCTGCGGTGCGGGAGCGGCTGTTCTACCAGCTTGGCGGCTAGTGCTCCAGCCAGACCGCCTTCGGTTGGCTGGAGGTGAAGGCCGCCAGCGCGCGACAGCGCGCTATTCTGGCGTTGCGTGCGGCTCGGTGTGTTGCTTGATGACTGAC
>Ga0302319_10015673_pt1 | contig 14031 bp, 9 predicted proteins | sample Bog_T0_2_FD_203319 | JGI IMG/M metagenome (GOLD analysis project Ga0302319, IMG submission 203319) | Peat permafrost microbial communities from Stordalen Mire near Abisko, Sweden - Bog_T0_2 | ecosystem: Environmental > Terrestrial > Soil > Wetlands > Peat | place: Sweden: Abisko, Stordalen Mire... | reverse complement strand
GAGCGAATCGAGCATCTGACTCAGCAGCGTGCCGGCCCGGGTCGGTTGCGCCCGCGCCTCCAGGCCCAGGGCAACCCCGCGTCCATAGAGACACGCCGCCGCGTGGGGTTCGCGGGCGAGACAGGCGTCCGCATCCTGGCTCGCGTCGGCCGCCAATGCAACGCGCATGCTTGCGTCGGGCGCGTGGTCGCTGCGCTTCGCGTCCGCGGCGATCGCCGCGGCCAATTCCGCCACCGAACTCGAACCGGGAAGCGCATGCGGCGCCTCGCGATGCAGCGGCGCCGCGCAACCGCCGGCGATGAACGCTACCAGCGCGGCGAGCGCGGCGAGCGCGGCAGGCGCGCGTCCCGGCCGCCGCGTCACGGCGTCGCGGGTTGAGCGGGGATCTGCGGCAGCATGAAGCCCTGCAGGCGCAGTTGACGCAGGGTATCTGCTTCACCCGCCGCATGGCCCATCTTGAGCAAACCCGCCTGCACCGCGCGGGCGCGGGGCTCCGACAACCGGCCACCGACGACGGTCACGAGGGCGACCGGCAGCGCCGGGGACTGGGTCAGCGTCTGCAAGCCGGCCGCAAACGGCAACGATGGCAGCGCCGTGGCCTGGGTTTGATCGAGCAACGCGAGCACCTGCTCGCCTGCGGCGATCCGCCGCAAGGCACTCAATATCTGCCCGGTTGCTTCGATCTTGACGTCGGGCGGCAGCGGCCAGTGGCCGAGCGCGGCGCGGCGGACGAAATCCGGCGCATACCCTGCGACGCTGAGAAGGGTGTAGCCCGACAGCGACGCTGGGCTTGGCGGCACCGCACCCGCCTTGCCGACCAGCGTCCATCGTTCCTGGGACCCGACGTCGATGACCTGCGCTTGAGCGAGCGGCGTGAGATGCAGTTTGGCCGCGTATTGGACGAAGAACGGGTATGGCACGAAGGCGAGCTCCGCATCCGCATTGCCGAGTTTTGCGAGACCGCCCTTCTCCGTCGGATCGTACACCGCGGTGAGACTCCCCGCGGGCCAGCCGGCCATCGCGGCGGTGGCGGTCGCGAATTGGTCGACGAACGGCTGTGCATCACCGGCACCGCCCGGGTACCCCGGCGCACAGAACACGAGGGTGGCAACCGCGGCCAGCAGTAAAGTGCTCATGGCCGTAGGCTATCATTAACATGCGCCGGGAGCCTACTCACCTTCGGCGCGAGAACGCGCCATGCAATCGATGAACGCTCCCGAATTTTTGCAAATTTTTCAGCGCGTGCTGCATGCGCGGTATTGGATCGTCGCCTGCTTCGCACTGCTCACGGTCGCGGGAATCTACGGCGCCACCCACATCAACGCCGATCCGTCGATCGAACGTCTCATCGTCAGCGGCGATCCCGTGGCGCAGGCCACGCGCGAATTCGAGCGCGTGTTCCCCGAGGCCGATCAGGCACTCCTGATGCTGGAATCACCGGATCCGTTTGCGCCTGCGGCGCTGCAGGGCGCCGCCGAGCTCGAACAGCAACTGAATCGCATCCCGCACGTGCAAGCCCACAGCCTAATGACGCTGCAGCGCGGCGCCGGCACTGCGCCTGCGATCGATCAGGCGGAAGCCACGCGTTTGCGGGCCTTCGCGACCGGCACGTCGCTGTTTCGGAGGGCCGGCTTGGTCGGCGAGCACTACCTCAGCATCTCCCTGGCGCTGCAAGTCAATTCCGCGGCCGAGCGCGACCGTGCGCTGGCCGCGATCGACGCGATCGTGCTGCCGCTGGAAAGATCCGGCCACCCGTTCAGCGCCATTCGGCGCGTCGGCACGCCGTGGCTCGACGCATGGCTCGAGCAGCAAACCGGAGCGGCGACGAAGAAGTTCATGCCGCTGTTCGGAATTTTCCTGGCGCTGCTGGTGGTGCTCGTGTACCGCTCGTGGCGCGCGCTCGCCGCCATCGTTCTCACGCTCGGCGCGGTCGTCGCGATGGCGGAGGGACTGGGGTATCTGTTCGGCTGGCCGAACACGGTCGTATCGACGCTCGTGCCGCTCACCGTGATGGTCACGACCACCGCCACCCTCGTCTACATCCATTCGCGGTACATGCAGCCCGACGATGCGTCCACGCTCATGGAACATCAGGCACGCGCGCTCGTGAACAAATTCCTGCCCTGTACCGCCTCGATGTTCGCCACCGCGGTCGGATTCGCCGCCCTCGCCGTCTCCGAGATCCGCCCGGTTCGCGAGATGGGGCTGTGGACCGCGAGCGGACTGATCATCGCGTGGGCGAGCTGTTTCACACTGTTCCCGGCGCTGCAATCATTGCTGCGCGCGCCGCTGCGCTCCGGACCCGCATCCGGCGGCCGGTTGTTTCCCGCCTTCGTCGAAGTGCTGATGCCGACGACGCGCCGCTATCGATGGCCCTTGGTGATCGGTGCCGTGGCGCTGATGCTGTGCGGTGCGGCCGCCCTGTTCGGCATTCCCGGCCGGATTGCGCCGCTCAGGCTGGAAACCGATGCTCTGACCTACGTCAATCCGAGCGCGCGCGTGGCCGAGGATACCCGGCGCTTTGAACACTCCAACGGGCTCGACGTCATCGATCTGTGGCTGCAGACGCGGCCGGGTCATGCATTGGATCCGGAATTCCTCCGCGCGGTTGAGAACCTGACGCACCGGCTCGAGCAGCATCCCGGGGTCGACGCGGTCGATGGCCCCACGTCCGTGCTCCGCTGGGCCCGCTACATCCAATCGGGAGTGGATCAGCTTCCCACGGCACCGGAGGACTGGCCGAAGCTCGCCGCGGACTTGGAACAAATCCTCCTCACCGAGCCCGGCGCGCGCGGCTACGTCGACGTGGCAAACCTGTCGAGCGTGCGCCTCAGCGTTCGCGGGCGCGGCGAGCTGTTCGGCCCGCCCGGCGCGATGCGCAAATTCGTGCTGCAGACCTGGAACGCGGCGCACGCCGGCGATCCCGCCTTGCGCGACGTGCAGGGCGTGCTCGCCGGCAAGGGCGTTCTGTCCGGCGACATCACGGAACGACTCCTGCCGACGCTCACGAAGAGCTTCGCGCTCACGGCCGGCGTCATTTTTTGCGCCTTCCTCGTGGTGTTCCGCAGCCCGTCGGCGCGCCTGATGACCATGATTCCCTCGCTGTTTGCGATCCTGTCGGTTTTCATCGTGATGCGCGCCGCCGGCATTCCCCTGAACATCGCGACCATTCTCATCGGTTCGACCGTGCTCGGCGCGACCGAGAACGATCAGGTGCATTTTTTTTACCACTTTCAGGAATGCCGCTCCACGGGCGGTTCGACCATCGTTGCCCTGCGTCATGCCATGCTGATCGCAGGCCGCCCGATCGTGTTCGCCACCCTCATCAACACGAGCGGATTCCTGGCACTCGCACTCTCGGATTTGCCGCCGATGCGCCAGTTCGGCGTCGTATCGGCGTCGGCGTTCGTGCTGGCGCTGATCGCGGACTTCAGCGCGCTGCCGGCTGCATTGTGGATACTCAGTAAAAACGGCCTACACTCGAAGGGAGATCTCACATGACTCAACCACGCGCGGCGGCATGCGCTTTCCTGTGCCGCATCCTCTGTGTCGCGCTCGCGGCCGCCGCCACCGCCGCTGCGCAATCGCCCCTGCCGGTGACCGACGATGGAAAGATGAACTTCCCCGCGGGCTACCGCGAATGGATATTCCTGACAGCCGGGCTCGACATGAGCTACAGCGAAAAGATCGACCCGGGCATGCATTCCATGTTCGACAACGTCTTCGTCAACCCGGAAGCCTACCGCGCCTTCCTGCGCACCGGCACCTGGCCCGACGGCACGCTCCTCGTGCTGGAGGGCAGGGGAGCCGGCGACAAGGGTTCGATCAACCGGCACGGCAAGTTTCAGTCCGGCGATCCGATGAATGTCGAGGTGCACGCCAAGGACACGAAACGCTTTGCCGGCGGCTGGGCATTCTTCTACTTCGAAGGACGGGAGCCCGCGGGGCAGATCCCCGTGAGCGAGAACTGCTATTCGTGCCATCTACAGCATGGCGCCGTCGACACCACCTTCGTGCAGTTCTATCCCACGCTGCTCGGCGTCGCCAAGGACAAGGGCACACTCCTGCCTAGATGACGGCCGTGCGCAGTCGCAGCGCGTTGCCGATGACCGACACCGAACTCAAGCTCATGGCTGCGGCCGCGATGATGGGACTCAGCACGATGCCGAAAGCCGGATAGAGCACGCCCGCGGCGATCGGGATGCCGACGACGTTGTATACGAAGGCCAGCACCAGGTTCTCGCGGATGTTGCGCATCGTGGCGCGGCTCAAGGCACGCCCGCGCGCAATTCCGGCGAGATCGCCCTTGACCAGCGTGAGGCCGGCGCTTTGCAGGGCCACGTCGGATCCCGTGCCCATCGCGATGCCGACGTCCGCCGCCGCGAGCGCCGGCGCATCGTTGACGCCATCACCCGCCATCGCGACGATCCGCCCCTCGGACTTCAAGCGCCGCACGATCGCACCCTTCCGATCGGGCAATACGTCCGCTTCCACTTCGGTGATACCGAGCTTGCCAGCTACCGCCATGGCGGTTATGCGGTTGTCGCCCGTCAACATGACGATCCGCATGCCTTCGGCGCGCAGCGCGTCGAGCGCCGCCCTTGACGTCGCCTTGACCGGATCGGACACCGCAATGAGTCCAGCCGGCTGATCGTCGATCGCGACGAACACGACCGTGGCGCCCTCCTTGCGCAGCGCATCGGCGCGCGCCTCGAGATCCACACCGGCGGCATCGCGGTCTGCGAGGAGAGCCGCATTGCCGACGGCGACGCGCCTGGCGCCGACCATGCCGGTCACACCCTTGCCGGTGATGGAGGCAAATCGGGTCACGTCCTGCAGCGCCAGCTTGCGATTTGCGGCTGCGGCGAGGATTGCGGCCGCGAGCGGATGCTCGCTCGATTTCTCCAAACTCGCGGCCAATGACAGAACGGTGGCATCATCGAATGCCGCGGCCGGCACCACCGCACTCACCTGCGGTTTGCCCGCGGTGAGCGTGCCCGTCTTGTCAATCACCAGCGTATCGACCTTTTCGAATCGTTCGAGAGATTCGGCGTTTCGGATCAGAACCCCCGCGCCGGCGCCCCTGCCGACACCGACCATGATCGACATGGGAGTCGCCAGTCCCAGCGCGCATGGGCATGCGATGATCAACACCGAGACTGCCGCCACCACTGCAAGGCCCAGCGCCGGGGCCGGTGCCCAGACCATCCAGGCGGCAAACGCCATGACCGCCGCGGCCATGACGGCGGGTACGAACCAGACTGCCACCGAGTCGGCGAGCCGCTGGATGGGCGCGCGGCTTCGCTGGGCCTCCGCCACCATGGTGACGATGCGGGACAATACGCTGTCGGCACCCACCGATTCCGCCGAGATCACCAGAGACCCGGTGCCATTCATGGTGCCGCCGATGACCCTCGCATTGGCCAGCTTTTCAACCGGCATGGATTCGCCGGTGACCATCGACTCATCGACCGCGCTTTTGCCGTCGGTCACGACACCGTCCGCCGGAACTGCTTCGCCCGGTCTCACGCGCAGTCGATCCCCGACGTGAACTTGGTCGAGGGGAACCTCCTCGTCGGTGCCATCGGCGCGAATCCGCCGCGCCGTTTTCGGCGCGAGCTTGAGAAGCGCCCGGATGGCATCTCCCGTCTTGTGCCGTGCGCGTAGCTCCAGCACCTGGCCAAGCAGGACGAGCACCGTCACCACCGCCGCAGCCTCGTAGTAAACCGGCACGAGGGCGCCATCGTGCCGCAACGCTGCGGGGAATATCCCCGGAGCGAGCGTCGCTGCCAGACTGTAGCCATACGATGCGCCGACGCCCAACGCGATCAGCGTGAACATGTTGGGGGATCGGTTGCGAATCGACGCCCCCGCGCGCCGGAAGAACGGCCACGCGCAATACACGACGATGGGCGTTACCAGAACGAACTGAATCCACACGGATGCGGCCATCGGCACGTAACGATCAATTCTCAGAAAGCCGATGTGACCGCCCATTTCCAAGACGAATACCGGCGCCGCGAGGATCGCGCCGATCACGAGCCGCCGCGTCATGTCCTCGAGTTCCGGGTCGGCACCGTCTGTTTTGGGAATCCCTTCGGCCTCGAGCGACATGCCGCAGATGGGGCAACTGTCCGGCGACTCCTGTCGAATTTGCGGGTGCATCGGACAGGTGTAGACAGTCCCGACGCCGCCCGGAACCGCCGCCGGCTGCGGTGCAAGCGGCTCGCCGGATGCGGATTTGCCGGCAGCATTCAGGTACCGGGCGGGGTCGGCCAGAAATTTCGTCTTGCAGCCGGTGCAGCAGAAATGGAACTCCCGGCCTTCGTGGTCGGCCGAGTTCTTGGTAGTGGCCGGATCGACGACCATGCCGCAGACCGGGTCGTGGCATCTTTCGTGCGAGTCGGGCATGACGGGACCATACCCTATCACGGGGAGAAGCTCTGTTGGCCGTCCCACACAGCGCCCGACGACGTGAAGCGCTACGCGGCCCCGTACGCGGCGAGAAAGACGTCGACGGCCCGCTCCGTCGACCGGCGAATGTCGCGCCGCGAGGGCGCTTGCGCGAAGCCGAACCATACGGGCTGTTGCCATTCCGATTCGATGAGCCCCATCAAATGGGTCGCCGCGACAGTGCAATCGCATGCGCGGATCTTTCCAACCTTGTGCGCGCGCCCCAAAAACGCGGCCAGGAGGTTGACACCGCGCTGCCTGCCGTTCTTATAGAAGCGGGAGCCGATATCCGAGCGTCCGGCCTCGCTGAGCACCATGCGATGCGCGGCCAGCGAGTCCGGGGTCACCAGGAAGTTCACCAGTCTCTCGCCGGTTTGCAGCAACACATCACGGATTTCGGCCGCTTTCTCATCGAGTTGCTCGAGTACGGGCACCAGTTGTTTCTCGGCTTCGGCGACCGCCACCGCGACGAACAACTCCTCCTTCGATCGGAAATAGCCATACAGGGTGGTCTTGGAGCCGCCGATCCGGGCGGCAATCTCGGACATGGAGGCGCGCTCGAATCCCTGCTCGAGAAACACACTGGCGGCGGTATCGAGAATGCCGCAGCGCTTCGCCTCGGTTCTGACGCGCATCACGCTCCTCATTATTCATGAACCCGACCGTACAATTTTACTTGACAGGCCGAAACAGTCAATTTTATTATGGACCGTACGGTACATTTTTAAAGGAAACCCGCTCCCGATTGTCGGATGCGCGTTTCCGGCACGGCGTCGACGGCGGCAGACGCGCAGAAGAAGCCCGTGAGATTCCGCGCCCAGGTCAGCCGCGGCGCATGATCCTGACGGGTATGGACTTATAGGACGGCGTGCCGCTTTGTTCATCGTGGTAGCCGAGCGGTACCAGCGCATTGGCCTCCGGATAGTAGGCTGCGACGGATCCTCGGGCGATGTCGTGCGCAACCGCGGTGAATCCGTCGAGGCGCAGGCCCACGCCGCCGGTCAATGCCGTTTCGATGTCGACGACATCGCCGTGCTCGATGCGGTGGTGAGCCAGGTCGTCTTCATTCATGAAGACCACATCGCGTCTGCCGAACACGCCACGGTAGCGATCGTCCAGTGCGTAGATGGTCGTGTTGTACTGATCGTGGCTGCGAATCGTCGTCAGGATCAGCGTACCGTCCTTGGCAATCGCGGTCTCTTCGTTGAGGCCCGGGAACGGGATGAATTGCGCCTTGCCCGATGCGGTCTTCCACACCCTCTCGGTCGGCGGTAACGGCAGGCGAAAGCCGCCGGGCCGGCGGATCCGCTGATTGAAATCCGCGAAGTCTGGAAATACCGACTCGATGGCATCGCGGATCCGGTCATAATCGGCGATCAATTCGCGCCAGGGCACTTTGCTCTCCGGCAGCGTGGCGCAGGCCATGCCCGCGACGATCGCCGGCTCCGAGCGCAGATGCTCGGAGGCCGGCTCCAGCTTGCCCACCGACGCATGCACCATCGTCATCGAATCCTCCACCGTGATCGATTGCGGACCGCTCGCCTGCAGATCCCGCTCGGTGCGTCCGAGACACGGGAAGATGATGGACTCGCGGCCGACCAGGAGATGCGAGCGGTTCAGCTTGGTGCCGATATGCACCGACAGGTCGAGTCTGCGCATCGCCGGATGGCACTGCGCCGGATCCGGCAACGCAACGGCGAGATTGCCGCCGAGACAGATGAGCACTTTGGACCGGCCGTCGATGATGGCCTGCATGGCCTCGACCGAGTCGTGGCCGTGCACGCGTGGGGGTTTGAATCCGAATGTGCGTTCAATTCCATCCAGCAGTGCATCAGTCGGCTTTTCCGTGATGCCGACGGTACGGTCCCCCTGCACGTTGGAGTGGCCGCGCAGCGGACAGATGCCGGCGCCGGGCTTGCCGAAATTGCCGCGAAGAAGCAGCAGATTCGCGATCTGCTGAACATTCGACGTCCCCTTGGTGTGCTGCGTGATGCCCATGCCGTAACTCACGATGGTGGCATTGGATTTCGCGTAGGCCGCGGCGACCGACTGCAGCGCCGCACAGGACAGGCCGCTGGCGGCTTCGATGTCGGCCCAAGCGGTCGCTCGAAGATCGGCGGCGAGATCGGCAAAACCTTGGGTATGCGCGGCGATGAACCCGTGGTCCAGTGCGGTGCCCGCGCCGGCCGCGGATTCGTCCATTTCGACGAGCGCTTTCATGATCCCTTTGAGCGCCGCCGCATCGCCCCCAACCTTGATCTGATGGTAAGACGAGGCGATCGGTGTCGAGCCGAGCGTGCTCATTTCCACCGCGTTTTGCGGATCGGCAAATCTTTCCAGCGAGCGTTCCCGCAGCGGATTGAACACCACGATCGGGACACCGCGCCGCGCTGCTTCGTGCAAGGTCCCCATCATGCGCGGATGGTTGGTGCCGGGATTGTGCCCCATGGAGATGATCAGCTCGCAGTGGTCGAAGTCTTCCAGCGATACCGTACCCTTGCCGATGCCGATGGATTTGGGCAGGCCGACGCTGGTTGCCTCGTGACACATGTTCGAGCAATCGGGAAAATTGTTCGTCCCGAACTCGCGGGCGAACAGTTGATACAGGAAGGCCGCCTCGTTGGACGCCCGGCCGGAGGTGTAGAACTCGGCCATGTCCGGGCTCAGCAGCGCGCGCAATACGTCGCCGATGCGCCTGAAGGCAGCGTCCCAGTGAATCGGCCGGTAAGTGTCGGTGCTGGCGTCATACGCGAGTGGATGCGTCAACCGACCTTCGTTCTCCAGCCGGTAGTCGCTCCACGCCCGCAGCGAGGTCACCGTATGGACCGCAAAAAACTCGGGCGGAACCCGCTTCTTGGTCGCTTCCCAGGTAACCGCTTTCGCGCCGTTCTCGCAGAACTGGAATGACGAGGTATGCTCCTTATCCGGCCACGCACAGCCCGGACAGTCAAAACCATCCGGCTTGTTGGTCCGGTACAACAGCAGCGGCGCCTCGGTGACTTCCATCTGTTCGCGCACCGCCTTGGCGGTGGCGCGCAGCGCACCCCACCCGCCGGCGGGATTTTCGTAGGGTTTGATTCCCGGTACATCGCGTCGTACTGCCATGCGGCGTTGGTCCTCGAGCGCACGCATCCAGATGGGCGCTGTTCCAGAGCTTAGCGCCGCCGTTTTCGATTGACCACCGGATTTATCGCCGGGCTCCGATGGCGGCGAAAACGAGTAAGCTCGGAACCGAAAGAATCGTCCAACCCGATTGCGGAGAAGCCGTGATGCTTGATCACATTGGATTGGCAGTATCTGACCTCGCAATTTCCCGCCGGTTCTACGTTGTCGCACTTGCTCCGTTGTCTCTCGGAATCGTCATGGAGGTGACGCAGGAACAAACGGGCAAGTACGCCGGAGCCGGATTTGGCGCGGGCAACAAGCCATTTTTCTGGATCGGGACCGGGGATCAGCGGAGCGGGCCCTTGCATGTGGCATTCACGGCATCGACTCGTGCGCAGGTGGACGCGTTCTACCAAGCTGCGCTGTCAGCCGGCGGCCGCGACCACGGACCCCCCGGCGTCCGTGCACATTACCATCCGAACTACTATGGTGCGTTCGTGCTGGATCCCGATGGAAACAATGTTGAGGCGGTTTGTCACGGTCCGTCGTAATACTCAACCCGCGACAGACGCCACCGGCCCACCCTGCTGGAACACGCCATTCCCCAAATAGCGTTCCAGACACCGCTTCAATTGCTCGCGATCCAGCGGCTTGGTGATGCAATCGTCCATTCCAGCGGCCTTGCACTCGAGATCATGCCCCTTCATTGCGTGGGCCGTGAGCGCAACGATCGGGATATGCTGTCCGCCCGACTCTCGTCTGCGGATTTCACGGGCAGCCTCGTAGCCGTCGAGCACGGGCATTTGGCAATCCATCAGAATGAGGTCGAAACAGCCGGCGGCCCATGCGTCGACCGCGCCCCGGCCGTTTTTGGCGACATCGACGCGATAGCCGAGCTTCTCGAGGGTGCGGCATGCAACCTTTTCATTCACGACATTGTCTTCCGCCAGCAGGATGCGGTGCCCTGCACAGGTTTGCGGTACGCCCGGCGGCTGCGGCCGTCGCGCAACCGCGGTGGCGCCGAACAGCGTCGCATGCAGACAGTCCGTCAGACGACGCTGCGAGACGGGTTTGGTCAAGAACGCGGCAAAACCACGCTGCGCGAACAGATGCTCGTCGTCGTGTCCGGTCGATGTCAGCATGATCAAGCGGGTCGCCTTCAGGGCCGCGTCCTGGGCGATTCGGTGGCCGAGATCGGCACCGTCGCAGTCGGGCAGTTGCCGATCGATCAAGACCACCTCGAAGGGCCGACCTGCCTCACCGGCGTCCATCAACAAGCGCCACGCTTCGTCGGCCGAGGCCACGCACTCGATGTCGACCTGGAACTGCACGAGCTGGCTCTTGATGACCTCGCGCACCGTCTCGTTGTCGTCGATCGCAAGCACGCGACGACCCTTCAGGAGGTCAAGGCTGAGTCGTGACGATTCGGCGGCCGCCGCGGGCGCGCCGTCGATGGCGAATCGAGCGCTGAACCAGAACGTCGAGCCGGAGCCTTCGTGGCTCACCACACCGGCGTCGCCTCCCATCATTTCAGACAGACGTTTGACGATCGACAAGCCGAGACCCGTGCCGCCGAAGCGGCGCGTCGTCGAGGCGTTCACCTGCGAGAATGGTTTGAACAGGGTATGCACCCGGTCCGTGGGAATGCCGATGCCGCTGTCCCGGACGTCGAAACGCAGCGTCACGTTGGCCGAATCCTGTGCGACAACGCCCGCCGAAATGGCGACCTCGCCTTGATGCGTGAATTTCACCGCATTGCCGCAGAGGTTCAACAGTGCCTGGCGCACGCGTCCGGCATCGCCCAGCACCCACTCCGGAACCGCGGCGCCCACGTTCGCGATGATCTCCAGATTCTTCGCATGTGCTTCGATCGCGACCAGTCGCGAGACGTCGTCGACCAGGCTGCGGATCGAGATCGATGACGAATCCAACTCGACCTTGCCGGCCTCGATCTTGGAGAAGTCGAGGATGTCGTTGATGACCGTCAGCAGGGCGCGGCCGCTGTCGCGGATGGTCTCGGCGTAATCGCGCTGTAAATCGCTCAGGTTGCCGTCCATCATCAATTCGCTCATGCCGATGACCCCATTCATCGGCGTCCGGATCTCATGGCTCATGTTGGCCAGAAATTCACTCTTCGCGCGATTGGCCACTTCAGCCGCGGCGGCCATTTCCCTGGCGTGATTGGTCGCTGCGATCAATTCGGCGTTGAGGGAGCCTAAACGTGCATTGCTCGCGAGCAGCTCCAGTTCCACTTGTTTACGGCGCATCAGATCGTCGCCGAGCCGTGCCGCCATCGCGTCGATGCCCGCGGCCACCTGCCCCAGTTCATCGATGCCACTGACCCCGGTGCGGATGGATAGATCCCCACCCGCCAGCTGCCGTGTTGCCGTCAGCAGGCGCCCGACCCGCCGGGTCACCCCGAAATCGATGAAGCCCCAAACGCACGCCGCGAGCCCGGCGAACAGCAGCACGAAATTCAAGGTCTGGCGGCCGGCCGTATCGAGCGCACGACCCTTGGCCAATTGCCAGCTGGAGACGAGCACCAGCGCGCCGAATCGCGCCGCACGCAATGCGTGCCGGTCTGCATTGACCAGCAACGGATAATAGGCGACCAAAGTTTCTCGATCCCGCGCCACGACGAGGCTCCCCGGAACCCCGGTTTCAGCGGCGGCCACCCTGGCGGCATAATCGCCTCGCAAATCCTCCGGAATCTCCGGCAACATGGCACTGGCGGGAGACCCGATCGTGGCGTACAGGGATGCGGCGACGATGACCCCGGTCTCGTCGACGATGAATGCAGCGATCACATTGCGACGGGTGGCCATGCCGGAGACCTCGACTCGCACGCCGATCAAGTCTTCCTTGCGAAACAGATACTCCAGAGTCGATTGCAGTCCGGTGATCTGCTGTCTGGATTCCTCCATGAATTCCGTTTCGATTTGATTGACGATCAGGCGTGTACTGAGCTTCCACGCAATTACTGCCGCCGCCGCGGAGCAGATCAGCAGAAGCCCGGGCACGAGCACGCGAAGGGGGACTCTGAGGGGTCCTCTACGGGGTCGGGTTCTTCGGGCCCTCATGGGGCGTCACGCCGCAGCGCCCCCTGCTCGAACATCGGCACGACATTGACCGGCCTGAGCAGCAGTTTCCCCTGAAACATGACATCGGCGAGCGATTGTGCCTGTTTCTGCAACGGGGCGGGCGCGCCAGCAAGCAGCGCCGACCTTTCCTGCGCGTTGGGAACGCGCAGCAAAGTCATCGACTGCCGGAATTGTTGCGGCGTCTCGCTCTCGTGTGCAGCGGCGACCCGCACGAAATCGTCCGAATGCTCCCGCGCATAACGCTGCGCGCGGTAGTATGCCTCCACCAGCAGGCGCGCATTGTCGGGTGAAGCCGTCAGATAGCTGCTCCGGACCACGAGCACGTCGACGATTTCACCCGGAATGAGGGTGCTGTCGAAGATCTGCCGCGCGCCGGCGCTCCTGAGTTGCGTACGGACGGGTTCGTAGGTGACCACGGCATCGACCAAACCTCGGTCGAGCGCGGGTTGCTGCTCTGAAAATTCCACCGTCACGATTTCCACATCCCCGGGTTTGAGGCCGGCCAATTCCAGCGCACGGAACAACATGTAGGCACCCACACCGGTCGTCTCCGCGCCGATGCGATGTCCCCGCAGATCCCGTACGCTGTGAAAGCGAGGGTTCGCCAGGATCACGTCCGCGCCGTTCGAAATGTCGGTGACCATCAGGATGCGGACGTCCTGCAAGTCCTCCACGAGCAGCAGCGCTTCATCGAGCGTGAGCAAGCCGCCGTCGATGGTCCCGTTGCGAAATGCGCGGGTGAGTTCCGAGGTCGAGGTGTATTCGAGGAGCTTTATCTGGTCCTCGCGCCAGAAATGCAGTTCCCGGGCCACGTAAAAGGGCTCGAATCCGGGCCAGATGCTGGTGCCCATGCGCAAGGCGGGACTCTCCCGCGGGGAACAGCCTGCGACGCCCAGGCAGCACAGCGCCAGCGCGATCTGTATTCGCGCCAACAGATCATGCGGTGACCGGGAGAAACGTCGGGCCATGATTTTGCGTGGGTTTTGAGCTGGGTCAACGTCCTTTGAGTCGACATTGAATTGCCACGCGAGTCTACCGGGTCAACGAGGGGTCGAAGGGACCCTCGTCACGATACGGCGCCATGACGCTGCAGGAGTGCGAACTCACACAGAATCGATTGTCCTTGAAGCCGCTCCCCAAGGATTTTGCGTCTATTCCCCTACATCAACACTGGGGCCACGGGTCATCCGTTCGTGACCGAAGAGGTCCACCACCACGTTGTCCGGGCGCTCGGCCCAGTAATAACCCGGACCGGCCGTGTCGATCACGACCAGCCGGCATCCCGCCGGCAACGGCGTGGCCCCATCCGTCCAGCGCAAGCGGGTGTCGTTCTCGTGATGCTCGAAGGGATGCCAGCCGCCGGTGAAGTGCC